>Ga0164293_10000638_pt1 | contig 28399 bp, 23 predicted proteins | sample GEODES118metaG_FD_111487 | JGI IMG/M metagenome (GOLD analysis project Ga0164293, IMG submission 111487) | Eutrophic lake water microbial communities from Lake Mendota, Wisconsin, USA - GEODES118 metaG | ecosystem: Environmental > Aquatic > Freshwater > Lake | place: USA: Lake Mendota...
ACTTGCGCAACAAAATTGGGGCGACTATGCTCTGGTGAGCAAAGTATCGGGCAGGGCGTTGAAGCCCGCTTGTGCGGTCAGTGATGGATGGTGCTGATGGATGGAGTTTCTTGGATTGCAGGCGACTGGAAGGCGTCCCAAGCCTCGAAAGTCGCTGCGAGCATTAACCCGGCCACCGGTGAAATTGTTGGGTTGTTCGAAGATACTGATGAAGCTGCAGTTCGGACCGCAATTTCTGCGGCAGCTGCGGCCTTTTATTGCAGCAATTGGTGTTCGTCTCCTCGGCTCCGTGCTTCCGTTCTACTGCAATTTGCGGACCGGCTTAGCGCCGAAAAAGAGCGTATCGCTGCTTTATTGACTGCCGAGCACGGCAAACCGATCGCGCAGGCTCTCGTGGAGATTGAGCTTAGCGTTTCGGAGCTTCGCTATTATGCTGGTTTGGCGCGTAACATCTTTGGACGCGTCATCGAGTTGGAGGCTGACCTCTATTCGATGATCGGCAAAGAGCCGGCCGGAGTGGCTGCGATCATCGTGCCTTGGAATGCCCCTGTCATCCTGCTGGTTCGTTCGCTCGCGCCGGCGCTTGCAGCCGGCTGCACCTGTGTCATTAAGGCTGCGCCCCAAACGGCTTTGACCAGCGCTGCTGTATTGCGCCTGCTGTCGGAGATTACCGATCTACCGGCAGGTGTGGTTAACTCCTTCAGCGAGACCGGCCACGCAGGGGCAAAATTGCTGGTCGAAGCGGCAGAGGTTCGAGTGATCAGCTACACAGGTAGTACCCAAGTCGGCAAGCAGATTGCCGCCGCGGCGACCTCAACCATGAAGCGCGTGAATCTCGAATTAGGGGGCAGCGCGCCGGTTATTCTGCTTGATGATGCCGACCTTGGGAGCGCAGTCCCGCAGATCGTGCGAGCAGCTATTTTTATGTCCGGCCAGCAATGTGTCGCGGCCAGTCGCCTGCTGGTTTCCAGTAAGCTGCTTCAAGAGGCAATGTCGCTGTTTGCCAGAGCACTCATGGGAGTCGTCGTTGGGCCGGGGTCCGAGCCCGCTACACAGATGGGTCCTATGATCGATCTTGCCGCTCGAGACCGCATCTTGCGCATGCTCGATGCGGTCAGCGCGCCTGACGAGATCGTGGTGCGCGGCGCAGTCTTGGGTGGCGATCAGGATGTCGGCGCATATGTAACACCCAGCCTGGTGCATGTGCGGGATCCGCAATCCCCGCTCATTACGGACGAGATTTTCGGTCCGATCCTGACGGTGCAGTCATTCGATACGGACGCCGAGGCCCTTGAGCGCGCTAACGCCAGCCGCTTCGGTCTTGCCGCGAGTGTCTGGAGCGCTGATCTCGCTCGCGCCCAGAGAGTGGCGCGGCGGATTGAAGCTGGGACAGTCTGGATCAACATGCACGGCGCCTTGCACCCTGAAGTTGAAACGGGTGGATACAAGGAAAGCGGTGTGGGCAGACTCCACGGTGTCGATGCGATGAACGAGTTCCTGCAATCCAAGCATACCGCCTGGACCACGAAGCAAGGGGCGTGACAGTGGGCCGGTCGATCGAGGCTGCCATCCAGAGGCAGGTCGGCAAGCCTTTGTCGATCGAGCCCGCGAAACTCGATGCGCCGCAGCCGAACGAGGCAGTTGTCCGGATCGAGGCTTGCGGCATCTGTCATATGGACATCGATGGTTCATCGCTCTGCGCTTTGCCGGCCGTGTTCGGCCATGAAGGTGTCGGCATCGTCGAGGAGGTTGGTTCAGAGGCAAGGGTAAAGGTCGGTGACCGCGTGCTTCTGGGTTACGGATCTTGTGGCACTTGCCCTTCGTGCCAGGAGGCACATCCCTTCCATTGCGATCAGAGCTGGGATGTGACCTTTGGGGGCAGGCGGTTGGACGGCAGTGCCACGATCTGGGACAAATCAGATGCGCCGCTGCATGCGGCATTCTTCCAGCAATCGTCCTTTGCGACTCATGCCATTGTTCAGGACCATTGCCTTGTGCCTTTGCCGCAGGATGTGCCCGCTGAAGTAGGGGCCAGCATTACCTGTGGAGTAATGACTGGCACGGGGGCGATCATCAATGTGCTGGACGTCAGGCCAGGTGAGACGGTGCTGATCGTCGGTGCCGGCGCGGTTGGCTTGGGCGCCGTTATGGCAGCGCGCCGCGCTGGTGCCGGCGCGATTATGGTAGCTGACGTTCGCGACAGTCGCCTGGAAATGGCACGAGAGCTTGGTGCGACCGATGTTTTCAACCCGCGGTCGGGCGCGATGGATGAATGGGTGTTGGCCCAGACCGGTCGCGGTGTGGGCAAGCTATTGGAAACTTCAGGGAATGCCGCCGCTTTTGAAAGCGCAATCGCCAGCCTGCGCACCGGGGGTCACATGGCCTACGCCATTTTGCCTAGCCCAATGGATGAATACACGTTGAAGCCGATGCCGCTGTTCGAGAAGGCAGCAAGGTTTGAGGCACTGTCCTTCGGCAACTCGGTTCCGCACGATCTGTACCCCAAAATGCTCGAATGGTGGCTGGCTGGCGAGTTTCCCGTGGACCGACTTATCGCCGCGTTCCCGTTCGCCGATATCAATCGGGCAATGCAGCGCACACGCAACGGCGACGTCATCAAGGCGGTTCTGATTATGGAGAGCGCTGATGGGGCGTAAGTTCCATCGGTCGAGCCTGCTCGGCAAGGTCACGCTTGGAGGCATGAGCCTACTGGCCCTGCTTGGCAGCCAAGCTGGAGCACGCACCGACGTAACTCCACCGCAAAGACCCAACATCCTGATTATCGTTGCAGACGATTTGGGATACTCCGATATCGGGTCGTTCGGATCGGAGATCCGGACCCCGAACCTCGATCGCCTAGCGCGATCCGGTGTGCGGCTAACCAACTTTCACACATATGCAGCTTGCTCCCCCACGCGCGCGGCGTTGTTGACTGGCGCGTCACCTCACAACGCCGGTTTTGGCACGATGGCAGGGGATTGGACTCCTCAGACTGAGGGCAAGCGCGGTTACGAGGCGGTTCTCACTCATCGCGTAGCTACTATTGCCGAGATACTGGGCCGTGCCGGTTATCGAACCATGCTCTCGGGCAAATGGGATATGGGCGGCGCGCGCGACCCGGCCTACCGACCGGCTGCCCGAGGCTTTCAGCAGCATTTCGCCTTGATCCAGGGCGCTGGAGCACATTTCGACAACAAGGGCGTCTTTCCCGACATTCCGACCGTGAACTATGTCGAGAACGGGAAGGACACCCTGCCACCGCCCGACTTTTACAGTTCTAGAACATTTGCCGACAAGCTAATCGGCTATCTCGGCCAAGGAGACCGGAGTAAGCCCTTCTTCGCGATGCTGAATTTTACGGCGCCGCACTGGCCCTTGCAGGCACCCGACGACGATATAGCCCGTCAGCGCGGTCGATACGCAAAGGGATATGATGCGATCCACGCGGCGCGCCTTTCCCGGCAGCGCCAACTGGGCCTGATCGGAAGATCGCAAATCGCAGCGCCATTCGACCCCGACTGGCCATCCTGGCAACAATTGTCACCAGAACTGCGGCAGCTCGAAGAGCGCAGGATGGAAATTTATGCCGCGATGGTCAGTAATCTTGACCGGCAAGTAGGCAGGGTGATCGCTGGCCTTAGAGCCGAAGGACAGCTCGACAACACAATCATTCTTTTCATGTCTGACAACGGTGCGGATGGCGGCAACCCGCTCGATTTCGGCGGAGCTGACTGGTATCGCTGGTCTGCGCAAGAGCGTGACTTGCGGTTCGACCAGATGGGCGGACGCGACTCCTATGTCTGGTATGGTCCGCAATGGGCCCATGTTAGCAACACGCCTTTCCGCTTGGGTAAGGGCTTTGCCACTGAAGGCGGTACACGCGTGCCATTTATCGCTGCTGGCCCAGGCATCAAGCATCGCAATAGGCTCAATGGCGCATTCACTCAGGTACTCGATATCGTGCCGACCGTGCTTGACTATGCTGGCGTGCCGATTCCGAATGGCGAGTTCGAAGGACGTCGGATCGAGCGTCTCGAGGGAAGCAGTCTCAAACCCCTCCTAGCCAATCCGTCCTTGCCTGCACTGCACCCTGCTGACGCATTCTTCGGCTGGGAGCTGTGGGCGCGTCGGGCTGGGCGCCAGGGGGATTGGAAGATCGTCTGGCAGAATCCGCCGTGGGGACCAAAGGAGCGCTGGGCGCTCTACAATGTTGCCAAGGATCCGGCGGAACAACACGACCTCTCCGAGAGCCGACCTGACGTGGCCCGGGCCCTGATTGCCCGCTGGGATGAATGGGCGCTGCAACAAGGCGTTGTCCCGATCTCTTACTTCCCTTCGGACTGGAGCAACGTTCGCACCCATTTCGACTGGCGAGCGGCCGGAGACATCCAGAAGGCCCAGCAATAGATCAACCGCAGATAGCAAGTACCGACATTCCCGGCGGTGGAGACAAGAAATGACGACAAGACGGAAGATACTGATCGCGGGAGGCGGGATCGGCGGACTAACCGCCGCTGGGTTGCTGCTGCAATCCGGTCATGAGGTAGAGGTCTTCGAACAGGCCCCCGAACTTGGTGAGGTTGGTGCAGGCATCCAGGTCAGCGCCAATGCGACCCGAGTGTTGCGGCACCTTGGTATCTTGGAGGCCTTGGAGTCGATTTCCATTCGGCCGCTCAGAACCGAATTCAGGCTCCACGACACCGCCGAGGTGGTCAGCGAGATACCACTCGGTGACAACCATGAGGACCGGTTCGGGGCGCCCTATTTGCATGTTTATCGCCCCGATATACTTCGTGTTCTTGAAGAGCGGGTTCGCGCGCTTTCGCCTTCGGCGATCCACCTCGACAAGGCGCTAGAGCGCTATGAGGAAGACGATCAGGGGGTCACTCTCTACTTTGCCGATGGCACCACGGCGCGCGGCGACGTGCTGGTCGGCGCCGACGGGATCAAGTCCGCTGTACGCGCTCAAATGCACGGCATGGAACCGGCCAACTATACTGGCAATGTTGCCTGGCGGGTCATGGTTCCGGCGGAAAATCTGCCACCCAACCTCCAGCCTCCGATCTTCGTCAACTGGATGGGGCCGGACAAGCACATGGTCGTCTACTGGGTAAACGCTGGGAAGCTTCTTAACTTCGTTGGCTGCGTCGAAAAGCCCGAGTGGACCCAGGAAGGGTGGGCTATCAAGGCACCTTGGGAAGACCTGAAGGCGGATTTTGCCGGCTTCCATCCCGATGTGCAGACCATGATCGATGCAGCGGATCGCGATAAGTGCTTCTGCTGGGCGCTCAACAACCGGCCACGCCTTAGCTTCTGGAGCACGGCTCGGGTAACCTTGCTTGGGGACAGCGCGCACCCAACCCTACCGTACATGGCCCAGGGATCTGTCATGGCAATAGAAGACGGAGCCGTGCTGATGCGGGCCTTCGATCAGTTCGGTGACCTGGCGATCGCGCTAAAGGCCTACGAGCAGGCTCGCATCGACCGTACAGCGCGGATCGTTGACGAAAGCACCGAGCATGCCCGGTTGTTCCACTTCCACACCCACGAAGAATTCCGTGAGGCCTTCGCACGCAAGGACCCCAGTAAGGAGCGCGCGCTGTGGCTCTACAACTATGATCCGCTCTCCACGCCGCTGACCGCCGAACCGGCATAACCTGTTGGCCTGATGCACCGCCCGCACTCGAGGGCTAACAATTCACGAGGCAATGATGACAGATTACACTTTCCCGCCACAGCCGCACAGCTCCGTTCCCGTTGCCGGATCGGCGCAGAAGTTTCCGGTTCGCCGTATCTTCTGCGTAGGTCGCAACTATGCCGAACATGCACGCGAGATGGGTTTCGACCCAGACCGCGAACCGCCCTTCTTCTTCACCAAGCCAGCCGACGCGATCGTTCATGACGGTGCGACCATTCCATACCCGCCGCTTACTGAGAACTTCCATTACGAGGCTGAGCTGGTCGTCGCGATCGGGAAGGCAGGACGGAACGTTTCGGTCGAAGAAAGCCCGTCCTACATCTGGGGCTACGCGGTGGGTAATGATCTCACACGGCGCGATCTGCAGATTCAGGCGCGCGAAAAGGGCCGCCCCTGGGATTGGGGAAAGGCATTCGACCAGTCGGCTGTGATCGGCCCCATCCACCCGGTTGCCCGAGTGGGGCACCCCGCGAAGGGATCGATCCGCCTTTCCGTCAATGATTCCGTCAAGCAGGACGCCGATCTGGCTGAATTGATCTGGTCCGTTCCCGAGATCGTTTCGATCCTGTCGCACTCGGTGACCATCAAGCCGGGCGACCTGATCATGACCGGCACACCGGCGGGGGTCGGCCCACTTGTCCCGGGCGACGTCTGCGTCGTTTCGATCGAGGGGCTCGGCGACCTGACCACCAAGATCGGCCCGCGCGAATGACGCTGCGCCTGCACAACTTCTTCAGGTCATCCACGTCGACCCGGTTGCGTGCAGCACTCAATCTCAAGGGTCTGGATTACGATTATGTGGCCTATGCGCTTCGCAAAGGCGAGAACCGGACGGCGGCCTTTCTCGCCATGAACCCGGCGGGGCTGGTTCCCGCGCTTGAACTCGACGACGGGACGGTGCTGACGCAGTCGCTCGCGATCATCGAATGGCTTGACGAGACAAACCCGAACCCGCCTTTGTTGCCGGCAGATGCGGCCGGTCGGGCACGGGTGCGGTCTTTGGCCTACATGATTGCGTGTGAGATCCACCCGCTCAACAACTTGCGTGTCCTGAACCGACTGAGCTCCCAGTTCGGAGCAGGGGAAGGTGCGGTGGCCGAATGGTTTGCCCATTGGGTGACAGTAACCTTCGACGCGATCGAAGCGACGCTTGTCGGCAACCCAAAGACCGGCCGCTTCTGCCATGGCGATGCACCCTCGCTGGCGGACATCTGCCTCTACGCCCAGGTCTGGAACAACAGGCGCTTCTCGATCCCGATCGAGAACTGGCCGACTATCGCGAAGATCTTCGGTGAGTTGGACAGCATCGCAGCATTCCGCGACGCGGCGCCGCCCAACCAGCCAGATGCCGAATAACCCGGTCAAAGGAGACACAAAATGAGCGAAGCGATCGAACACACCTCGGCCGCCCATGCGATGCAACCGGATGATACGCCCGAATTGCGCGAGCTCTACCGTGGTTTTGCGGACCAAAGTCTGCTGCCCCTGTGGACCCAGTTGGGCGATCTGATGCCGGTCCATCCCAAGTCAAAGGCGGTGCCGCATGTCTGGAAGTGGGCGAAGCTGCTACCGCTCGCAGTTCGCTCTGGGGATCTGGTGCCTGTCGGCCGTGGTGGTGAACGGCGCGCGATCGGGCTCGGTAATCCCGGTCTTGCGCCGCATGCATATATCAGCCCGACGCTCTGGGCCGCGATCCAGTATCTTGGCCCACGCGAAGTGGCGCCAGAGCATCGTCACAGCCAGAACGCCTTCCGGTTTGTGGTTGAGGGCGAAGGTGTGTGGACGGTGGTCAACGGAGATCCGGTCAGAATGAGCCGCGGCGATCTCTTGCTGACGCCCGGCGGAAATTTTCATGGTCACCAGAATGTCACCGATCAGCCGATGGCTTGGATCGACGGCCTCGACATTCCCTTCAGCCAGCAGATGGATGTCGGCTTCTTCGAATTCGGTTCCGACCAGCTCACGTGCCTCGAGACGCCGGAGTATAGCCGTGGCGAGCGGCTATGGTGTCATCCTGGTCTGCGCCCGCTGGCTGGGCTCAATGACACTGTGAGTTCGCCCATCGGAGCCTATCGGTGGATGTATACCGACGCCGCGCTTAACCAGCAGCTTTCGCTCGAGTCAGAAGGCTATCCGGCTACAATTGCCCCCGGTCATGCTGCGATCCGCTATGTAAATCCCACCACGGGCGGGGATGTCATGCCCACAATCCGCCTGGAGTTCCATCGTCTGCGCGCCGGCACCGAGACCGCTACGCGGCGGGATGTTGGTTCGACCGTATTCCAGGTCTTCGAAGGCAGCGGAGCAGTCGTCATGAATGGCGAAACCCATGCGCTCGAGAAGGGAGATTTGTTCGTCATCCCGTCGTGGATCCCTTGGTCACTGCAGGCGGAGACACAGTTCGACCTGTTCCGCTTCTCCGATGCTCCGATCATGGAGAAGCTGAACTTCATGCGAACTCAGATAGACGGGGCGTAACCGGCTCCCAGATAGCGGAGCCAGACCTGTTCCGGCCTGGCTTCGGCGATCCTGATCACAGCGAACAAGGCGGTGGGCTACTTCCCGCCTGCCACCGCCGCCCGATGAAATCCTCCATACAACGTCCAGCTGGTAATCTGGTCGGGATTGGAGAACCGATAGCGCGCGATGCGTCGGCCGGGATTGTCCGTGCTGTACTGATCGATGAAGGCGTCGCCGTAGGTTTCATCGACAAATCTCTTGGAAAGATCAAACTCGTTGAAGTCGCTGACCGCCGGATCGCGCGGGCTGCAATTCGCCCGGATCAGCAACGCATTCCCGGTCATCGGCAGCGTTTCGGCTTCTCCCATCGCCCAGTTGTAGCAGGATTCTGCAGTTCCTTCAGTCTCCGAGGTCCAGACCTCCTCAAAGGTCATTGCCTTCTCGTCGATCCGGATGCGGGCGGCGCGGCTGAAATTCAGGTGCTGGGGGACCGGTTCCTTCCCGGTGAAGGGAAAGGCTTGGAACATACCATTGTCGTAATAGGTCATCAGCCCTGGACCATCGACATGAGGGTGATGCGGGCTGAATGGGTAACGTACGAACTGCCCTTTCGGCTTCAGGACCTTTGCCGCAAGAACCCCATTCCAGCCAGTCGGATCGCCGTAGATCCACTTCACCTCGCCAGTCTGTCGGCTGATGCCGATGATGGCGTCCATCTGCTTAAGCGATACAATGATGGTCCCGTTCTTCTCGTCATAGGACACGCCATTGCCATGGGTCCAATCGAGGTGGCCCGGAAAGCCCCGTGTCATCCAGTAAGGCTGGAAGAGATGAAAGTGGACCCGCATGGGGTCAAGGTGGTCGAAACTGTCCCACTTCCACAGAATCTTGCCGCTGGCGTCATACTCGATGATCGCGTCACCCATGACCATCTGCGACTTGCGCGGCGCATTAGGGTCGGTGACGCTGGTATAGTAATTGTCGATCCGCCGGGCGTTTGCGGACATTGCGATGAAGGTTCCTCGCTTTGTCAGGTACGGCTCGTGGTGAATGGTCTGGATTCCATCGATCGGGATCGCGCCACTAGTAGGGTCACGGTCCGGACTCAGCCCTGCGACGTATTCTTTTTCAATGTTGCCAAGGACATCGATGATCCGGGTTCGCTGATCGGCGAGAGTCATCAGTATTCGGCCATCTGGCATCGACTGAACGCCGGCGATGCGCTGCTGCGACCGATAATACCACACGACTTCGCCGTCCTCATTCAAGGCAATGATCAGCCCGAACTTACGCTGGAAGTCGCGCTGACTTGCCGTCATCAGCGAGCCGCGCTCAAGAAAGTTGCGACGTACCGAAACGAAGGTAATGCCCGGTTCGATCCGCGCGCGTTCCAGCTCGACAGTATCGATTTTTGGCCAACCCAAGCCAACTTCAGGAACCGCAGGCGCTCGAAAGACCAGCCTGTTCGGCAAGGTCATCGATGCACCTCCAGAGCTGCGCAATGAAATCGAAAAGGTCAGTATTGATGCGGACCGAAACCCTACGATCGGCAATCTTACTGAACCGTCCGAAGCAACCGGAGCTGAGACCTGCCAGATCCTGTCCGGCCGACCAACAAGGCTCTCCTGAATTGAAACGTCCACCGCCGTAGCGTGGCTTGCTTGCATTGTCAGGATTGCCGCCATGGGAACGGCAGGATTCGGATTTTGCCGAACCGCCGGCTCGACGAGAACAAGAGGACTGGGCGGAGCTTCCACTCTCGCCGGAGCCGGCATTTCTGCACCGATAGCCGCCTGCGATTGTGACATGCCGAGGTAAGCGAAAGTGCCGATAGCCAGAACAGCGCCCCGGTAAAATCCGACCACTAGCATCACCACTTATATCCTAGCTTGTGGTCGAACTACAAAATCGATCAGTCTGCCTCGACCACGCAAATGGCATCACCAACCTGTGCCTCTTCACCCTCCGGGACAAGAATTTCGAGCAGAGTGCCGTTACCGGTGGCGTCTACGACCTGGGTGACCTTGTCGGTCTCGACTTCGTAGAGAGCGTCGCCTTCGACGAAGCTCTCCCCGACACCCTTGTGCCACTTTACGATCGTAGCCTCTTCCATATTCATTCCGAAGCGCGGCATCTTTAGCTTGATTTTCAACTCAACGAACCCCTCTGATTCGACGAAGCAAGTACGTGAAGATCTGATGAGTACCTGTTTCTCAGAACAAAATCAGAATGCTAACGCAAAGCGGACACCATATGCAGCGGGCTCATTTATGATGCACTGATTTGTGAAGACGCCAGGCTGGATGGTCTGACAAAATCGTTCATCGAAGATGTTACGACCAAAAAGAGCAAGCTCAAATTCCCTTTCAGGACCAAAAAGATATCGAGCTCTGACGTCAACAGTAAATCTGCTCGGGAGAAATTCGTCAGGCGTGTTGTGGAAGCCGGCAAATTGTTCGCTCGTGTACCTAAAGTTCGAAAGGAAGCTAAGCTCGTTTCGGCCCAATTCGAACGATTTCTGCAAAAGGCCTGTTAGCGTAACGCTCGGAGTGTGAGGTGTACGATTTCCTGAAAAATCAGGGCCTCCCTTTTCTTCGAGCAGGATGAATTCGTCATATTGAGAATCAAGAAAAGTCGCGCCCAGTTGTGCAAGCCAGCCCCCACGCGGGGCAAATGTTGTTTCGATTTCGATCCCGCTGATCGTCGCTTTACCAGCGTTGAGGAGAGCTGCTGCTCCATCCGAGAATGTAAAAACCTGTTGATCTCTGTATTTGCTAACAAAGCCAGCAAAATTGATCTGAAGCTGTTGATCAAAAAGCTCAATCTTTCCGCCAGCCTCATAAGATGTGATTTTTTCAGGGTTTACCCCAGCTTGGAGATTGATGACTGGCTGAGCCACTAGCAAGTTGTAAGCCGGGATAAGGTTGAAGGTCCCGCCCTTAAATCCTTCGGTAACACTTGTATAAAAAAGCAAATTTTCGCTCGGGGCATAGTTCAGACCGATCTTGCCGCCCCAGTTTTTCCACGTTTCTCCGAAGCTCACCAAACCAGAATTTTGGGTAGGATTTGACAGTCCCACGACATCACTACGTCCAAGGTGCGTACCATTGGATGGAGCGAAGTTGGTCCATGAACCGGCGCCCCCTCCGGTTCGACGGAACGACTGGGCGTCGCCACCCTTTGATTCATCAGAATAGCGGAGACCCCCCACAAGGCTGAGTTGGTCAGTCAATTTGACATCGAGCTGCCCATACACTGAGGTGATATTCGTCTCTTGATCAAAGGTCAGAGAGTTTAGGCCAATCGCAGGAGCGCCCGCGCCAGCGGTCAAAATACTTCTCGCTACGACACCGCTGTTGGTTTCGCGAAGGAGAAACAATCCGCCCACGAAGCTAACGGGCTGATCTGACCCATTGGTCGCAACACGAAATTCTTGAGACTTTTGGTTGGTCTCGACATCGTTATGCACTTCAACTCGGCCGATTGGGCCAGAATCAACGTCCTCCTGGCGTGAAACGGTGTGGTCAATCACCGCACTAATGGACGAAAGGGTGATCGGGCCTACATCAAGCGAAAGGTTGAGTAAGTGACTGAAAACGTCGGAGTTGATATAGCTTGGAAAATTTGAATAGCTTTCGTTGAAATTCCCGGGGGAGACAAAGCCATACGGGTCCGCGCAATTGTTTCCAGGCTGGAAGCTAGGGTCAAGGCAAGGCTGAGCACCTGCGCCTGGCTGGAGGTTCCCAATGGGAAGATAACGAGGCTGTTCGCCGTTATCCTGCCCGTACAGCATTGTGTACTTTGCCACGAAGTTGGAAGATGGTTCGAATGCAACTGAGCCGCGCAGAGTGTAGCGATCTCGGTCGCCGTCAGTGCCGCCAAGGATAACATTTCGCTGAATGCCGTCCCTCTTCTGGTACTGACCCGCTAGCCGGACGGCAAACATGTCCCCCAAGGGGACGCCCACAGCCGCTTGGGCTTCTATCGCATTGAATCGTCCATATTGAACAAAGGCTTGTGTGTTGACCTCTTCGCCCACCTTGGCCTGGCGGGTAGTGACATTCAGGGCCCCGCCTGTCGTGCTGCGGCCGTAAAGGGTGACCTGCGGACCGCGTAGAACTTCAATGCGCTCAAGGTCGAACAAGGCGAACGTGTTCAGATTAGGGGAGTTGAGTGCCACTTCGTCTACGACGACAGCGACTGAGCCCACTTGGTTGAATGTGAAGTTTTGATCCTGAATACCTCGAATGCCGATACTCGCTCCGATGCCGCCTGCTGGCTGATAATTCAAACTTGGAGTGAATGTAGCCAGCTCTTCCGAATTGGTAATCCCGAGCCGGTTAATGGTCTCGGCCGTAAACGCCGTGATCGCGACAGGGACATCTTGTAGATTTTCCGACCGCTTTTGTGCAGTCACAACAATTTCTTCGATACCGCCGGCCGGTTCGTTGTTCGCGGAAGGATCTTCCTGCGCGCGCACGGGCGCTGAGATCGCAATAAGCGAAACTGCGGCAAACAAAGAGCGACTTACAACACCGGACATCGAAAACTCCCCTCAATTCCCTCTCTTAAGGCTTGGACGCTAACGCACATGTCAAAACTGTGCAACAAAAAAGAGGGTGGGAGTGGCCTTTGGTAAGGGTGGGGCGGGTTGTCGTCGGTGGCGCTGCTGTACTAAAATCATAAAAGCATAGTGTTACGCGCTTTTTGTGAGTGAACGTAGATGCCGGCTCTTGGCCGCTGATTCCATGTTGGTGCAGTATGTTGAACAAAAATGACTGAAGAGCGCTTGAATCCGCTGAAGATCGGTAGGCGATGGCCTATCTGACTGGGGCCAGCTGTATGCCGACCGGGATAATAATCAACAGAAGGGCGAGCTGAAAGACTACAATCGCAAACCAGTAAATCCCGTCGAATCCATTGGAACCGAGAATATACGCGCCCACGACTGGTCCGATCGCGAGGCCGACTGTTTGAAGTGCAACAGCAAACGTTACGATGCGACCTGTATTGTCTAGGCTTGCCATTGTTGCCAGTAGATACGGATGGGATTTGTTAAATCCAAAATTGTATGCACAGACAGCAATAGTGTAGCTGGCCACTGTCACTGTTCCAAAGAGGAAGAAAAGAAGCGGCGCGACACCTGCTGAAATGGCAAACGTGAGCATGATTTTTCTTCCAAAGCGGGCACCGACGATCGAGGGAATCAAGGCGCCGAGAATTCCTGCGAACTGCGCTATCGTGAGGCCGAGTGCCGCCTGGCTTTCTGAGAGGCCTCCGGAGATGGCAATGCGGAAGAGGTAGGCCCATACTACCCCTTGAGCTAGAAAGTAGGCGAACATCGCCCCGAGCGCTGTAACGGTGGGCCCAACTAGGAGCGGGGCTTTAGCGTTGCGATCCGCTTGCGCGGCTCCGTCCGAAGGCGGCAGCCACCCGACCATTGCAAAGCCGAGGGCTGCGAAGGATGCGAAGAACAGGAGCAACCCTTGCATTCCGGCATATGCATAGAGATTTGGCATAACTCCGAGTACAATGGCGCCGTAAACTCCAGAAAATGCTACGAGAATGCCGAAGTTCCGGTCTGGCCTGTCAGTCAGGCCGACGGCAGCGAAACCAATCGACACAATCCCGCCGCAACCAAGCCCGGCAACAAACCGCATGAAGCCAAATGGGGTGACAGCACTGGTAAGCATTGAGCCAAGATGGCCAGCCACTGTCAGGGCAATGCACATTGCCAGCATTCTTCGCCAATTGACCCGCCCTGTCAGGAAGATGAGTGCAATCGTCATCGCGGCAAAGCCCGCCATTTCGATCGAAGCGATTAGCCCGGCTTGCTCCTCCGAGAACCTCATATGCTCTACTAGACCCTGAACGAACCCGGGCTGGACGATGAAAACTTCACCCCCCATTACGCCCATAAAGATGCCCGCAGTCACGGCTCGGGGAGAAGATGGATTGAACGCGCTATGTCGATCCATAATCCGCTCACTCCCCTTTGTTGCGGCCTTTACCACCTAGCTCGAGTGGCTAAGCGCGCCACAATGATCGGTCAAGGACGTCATTCGCCTTTTTGTAGAACAAAAATTGGCAATGGAACGAAGGGTTCTTCACCCATCCAGTTTCGGTCCTCTGTATTATCAAAGGAAACACAGTGAATTTGGTGAAAGAGTCTACGCCTCAGTCGGTTGACGCTGCAAACTTAATGGTCCACAAAAATGCCATTCGCTTCGGAGTTGCAAGCATGTCTGCCGAAACCAAAGTTCGATCATACCTCGCAAAAACTCGTCCCATGCTGATCGGCGGGCAGTGGGTCGATGGCAGTGGAGGCGTTCAGGAACTGATTGATCCGGCAACCGAACAGGTCATCGGTTCTGCTTGCCTGGCAGCGCAGGCCGATGTTGACCTTGCCGTCGCCGCAGCCAGGAATGCTTTCGAAGCCCCAAGCTGGCGCCGAATGCCGCCCGCTGATCGCGCAAGGCGTCTCTGGAGGCTCGCTGAGCTGGTGGAGGAGAATGCTGGTGAATTGGCATATCTCGATACCTTGAACGAAGGCATGCCGCTTACTCTTGCTCAGTTCCTATGCGGCTCCGGTCCGGCGGAAGCGCTACGCTATTATGCGGGCTGGTGTACCAAGATTGAGGGGACAACGGCGACGATCTCGATGCCGGATACGAGGCCGCCAGCGGCCTTCGGGCCGCCGCACCACGCGTACACTTTGCGCGAGCCGCTCGGGGTGGTCGGTGCCATCTCTCCATGGAACGTCCCGACGTTGATGGCGCTGGCAAAAATCGGCCCTGCGCTCGCGGCCGGCAACACTGTCGTGCTCAAGCCCTCAGAACTCACGCCATTATCCGCTCTTCGCCTAGGCGAGTTAGTGGCAGAGGCCGATTTCCCGGGCGGGGTTGTAAACATTGTGCCCGGAATGGGGGCAACTGCCGGGGCCCATTTGGCCGCCCACAGCGATGTCGACATGATCTCCTTTACGGGATCGACCGCGACCGGAAAGGAGGTCGCGCGGCTGTCGCTTGGCAATCTCAAGCGGGTCGGACTTGAGCTCGGCGGAAAATCGCCGGTCCTCGTCTTCGATGATGCCGATCTCGAGTCCGCCATACCAGCGTTGGCCGAAGCGGTGTTCATGAATTCGGGGCAGATCTGCTTTGCCGGGACGCGGATCTATGCCCAGCGTGGGGTCTTTGATGCCGTGGTTGAAGGCGTTGCACGGATTGCCGCAGCGATGAAGCTCGGCCACGGGCTGAATCAGGAAACAGAACTGGGGCCGCTTGTTTCGGAGCGGCAGCTCGGTGGCGTATTGCGGTACATCGAGGCTGCGCGCGCGGGCGGTGATCGGATTGTCACGGGCGGCAACCGCCCGGCTCGCGAAGGCTTCTTTATCGAGCCTACGGTGATTGTTCCCAGGTCTGCCAACTCTCCCGTCATCCGTGATGAGCTATTCGGGCCGGTCTTGTGCATTATGCCATTCGATACGCTCGAAGAAGCAATCGCTCTTGCCAACGACACGCCTTACGGGCTGGCCTCAGGCGTATTCACCTCCAGCTTGTCAACCGCGCATCGTGCGGCAGCAGAAATCCGAGCAGGCTCGGTTTGGATAAATTGCTACGCCATGCTTGACGAGGCGATGCCAACTGGCGGCTACCGGCAATCCGGTTGGGGCAGGGAAGCTGGCCGTCAGGGGATCGAGGAACTGACCCAGACCAAGAGCGTGGTCGCCAGGCTCTGATCATGTTGACCCTTTTATCAGATGGCTTAGAGCTTTTGGGCAACGATCAGAGCCGGGGGACGACTGTTTTGCCAACCGCCAAGCTGCGCACATACCAGACCATCCGAAAGGCTATCCTTAACGGGACTTTCCCGCCCGGCTCCCACTTGCGCGAAGAGGAGCTCAGCGAGCTTTGCAATACTAGCCGTACGCCAGTACGTCAGGCCATCCGCAGATTGGCTGATGAAGGGCTTGTCACTATCGCGGCTAACAAGCGCAGCTATGTTGCCGATGTCGATGAGACACACGCTGAAGAGATCTTCGATTTCCTAGCTTTTCTCGAGAGCTACCTGGCCGGCCTTGCGGCAACGCGTATAACACCTGAAAAACTCGAGGACCTGCGGTCAGTCCTTGATCTGCAAAAGCAGCTCATTTCCGCACACCCAGAGGATGACCAGCGATTCCTCGAACTCAACATCCAGTTTCACCGGCTGGTTCATGAGGCTGGAGGCAGTCCAATCCTGCTCGAAATCGCCTCGCGGGTGGAGAACTTTACCCAGAGCCTCTACCTGAAGCACGGCAAAGCCACTGAAAATGCCGGTTCGGTACAGCAGCACGAAGAACTGTTCGACGCATTGGCTAGCGGCGACAAGACCCGTAGCGAACTGCTCATGCGATTGCATGTCGAATCCGTCCGCAAGGAATGTCGTGAGATCTGGCTCGACCTGAACGGCGCTGACGATTGATTGTTCAACAAGAAGAATCGCGCGCATCGGCATATCATTCTGAAATGATATAAAATTCCTGTTCCCCCAACGGCCTACAGTTAAAAACTGTTGCACAAAAATGGATTCCCGGTCACTGTGCTGTCAACAGCGGCAAAGCTCCGGGAGTGGCAATGGCACAACTAGAATCACGCAATCTTGCGCCGGGGCCAGAACGCCTTTTGGCCATGCTCGAGCGCATGCTGCTCATTCGTCGAACTGAAGAGCAATTGGGGGCAGACTCTCGCTCAGGTGACCTGCCGGGCAACGTCCACTTGTGTGCTGGTCAAGAAGCCATAGCTGTGGCGGTTTGCGATCATCTTTCCGACAATGACTATGTCGGCAGCACGCATCGTGGCCATGGTCACTTTCTTGCCAAAGGTGGTTCGGCGCGCTCCCTGATTGCTGAAGTCCATGCAAAATCGACCGGAGCTTGCGGCGGTCTGGGCGGCTCGATGCACGTCACTGACCTGTCAAAGGGAATGATTGGCGCCAACGGTATTGTCGGCGGCGGGATCGGTCTGGCGGCCGGGGCCGCCCTGTCGGCCCAGGTCGCGGGCCAGGGGCAGCTCGCGGTTGCTTTCTTTGGTGACGGCGCCTCGAGCCAAGGGATCCTTCCCGAGGTCTTCAACATCGCGGCATTGTGGAAGCTCCCTCTGATCCTGGTTTGCGAGTACAATGGCTATTCGGAGTTCTCCGCTTCCAGCACTGTGAATGCCGGCGAAATCGCCGATAGGGCGAAAGCTTTCGGAATCCCGACCGAGGTTGTCGATGGCAATGACGTGGAAGCGGTCTGGGCCAGCGCTGCCATTGCGGTTGAGCGCGCGCGAAAAGGCGAAGGTCCTAGTTTCATTGAGGCCAAGACCTATCGGTTGCGGGGTCACCTCGAGGCTGAGAGCGGCTTTCTTCAGGCGCCCTACCGCAGCGAAGAGGAGATAGCCGAGTGGCGCACCCGCGATCCGATCCCGCGGCTCGCTAGTCGACTTGCTGAAATGTCGCTGTTGTCGAGCGCGGACCTTGATGCGCTCGAGGCCAAGGTTGCTGCAGATGTGAAAGATGCGCTCCAGTTCGCCAATGATAGCGCGCCACCCGAAATGGAACGCGTTCTTTCATCCGTGTTCGTTGACCAGCGTCCGTGAGGCACCCATGGCAAAGATGAGACTGACCCAAGCCATAAACGCGGCCTACTTTGAGGAAATGGAGCGGAACGAGCGGATTGTTCTGTTCGGCGAAGATGTTGAAGTGAGCATGTTCGGAGACACCCGCGGCCTGCATGCCAGGTTTGGCAGCAAGCGCGTGCGCAACACGCCGATCTCGGAGTCCGCCATGACCGGCATGGCTGTCGGCGCGGCAATGGCGGGTACCCCCGCGATCTGCCACCTTATGTTTTCAAACTTCGCGTTGACCGGGTTTGACGGAATTGCCAATCAGGCTGCGAAGTTGCGCCTGATGACCGGCGGGCAGGCGCGCCTGCCGGTGACTTTCGTGGCTGCCATCGGCGCGGGTACGTCCACGGGCGCACAGCATTCCGACACACCCTATCCTATGTTCATGAACCTGGGTGGGATCAATATCGCCGTACCTGCCACCCCGGCTGACGCCAAGGGTTTGATGAAATCGGCTCTGCGTGGTTTTAATCCAACTATCTTTCTTCTGCCTCGCGTACGCGGGGCAACCTCAGGCGAGGTATCGGACGATCCAGACTTCCTGGTTCCTTACGGCAAGGCGTCGATCATGCAGGAGGGTTCGGATTTGACCATTGTGGCGATCGGATCTTGCGTCAATCATGCCATCAGGGCTTCCAAGGCACTCGCGGAAGAAGGCGTATCGGTTGAACTGATCGACCCCCGCACCCTTGTGCCACTTGATACAGACACGATCGTCAATTCCGTGAGGAAGACGGGTCGACTGGTCGTAGTCGATGAAGCGCGCGACCGGTGTAGCGCAGCCAGTCATATTGCCGCGGTGGTTGGTGACGAGGCATTCTCTTCCTTGAAGGCGCCGATCAAGCGGGTGACCTCGCCCAACATCCCGATGCCCTACGCGCCTGCGCTCGAGCGCGCACTGTTACCTGATCCAGACAAGATCGTGGCTGCCGCCAGGCTGATCATGGCAGTCTGACAGCAATGGGTATCGAGCCCCTTCATGTCGGTTTCACCGTTGCCGACGTGCGTGCATTGGCGGCGTTCATGCGTGATTGCCTTGGTTTTGAAGTCACTGAACCGCGGCGCCCCCCTGCTGCCTCGATCGAAGAGGTCACTGGTGTGATCGGAGCGGACGTGGAGCTGGTCTATGTGTCCGCACCGGGGCTGACGATGGAGCTACTCCAGTATTCGTCTCCCCAGTCTGCGACACTCACAGGTGGAAGACCCTGCGATCTTGGCGCAGCTCACCTTGCGCTCAAAGTCCCCAATGTGGCTGACATCGTCCTGCGGGCGGCGGCCTATGGCTTCGAACCGGCAGCGCCGGACTTTCCCGTGATCGCAGCTGGCCCCAATCAGGGCATGCGCGCAACCTATATCCGGGACTTCAACGGCTTCACCATTGAGCTGATGGGAGGTTGAAGTGCGCCCGCTCGAAGGCCAGTCAGCGCTTGTTACGGGCGGATCACGCGGTATCGGCGCCGCCGTTGCCGTAAGGCTCGCAAGAGATGGCGCTCGCGTTGCCGTTTGCTATCATTCGAACCGGGATGCTGCGAAAGCCGTCGTTGAGCGGATCGTGCAGGCTGGCGGAGATGCGTTCGCTGAAAGGCTTGACCTAGCCGATAAGCGTAGCATCGAACTGGCAATCGGACAATGTGTCGATCACTTCGGCAACTGCGATATACTTGTAAACAACGCAGGCGCAGCAGCGCTCGGCACGGCCTTGACAACTAGCGACGAACAGCTCGAAGCATTGATGAAGGTCAATCTTAATGGTCCGCTGGCGGCAGCGCAGCTCGTTGCGCCGCGTATGATCGCGCGTCGTCATGGCCGGATCATCAATATCAGCTCGATCGGCTCGCTAGGTACCGCGATTAACGGTGTGGCCGGATATGCCATCACCAAAGCGGCTCTCAACATGCTCACCAAACGGCTAGCGGCCGAGCTCGGCGAGTATGGGATCACAGTCAATGCCGTAAGTCCCGGGATGATCACGACCGACCTCAACAAAACAACGCATGCCGACCCGCAGTTCCGCGCTACGATTGATAATCCCGCTGATAACACCTTGCTACAGCGCAATGGCAGGCCTGAGGACATTGCCGGAGTGGTCACGTTCCTTGCAGGTCCGGATGCCGCCTTCATTACAGCCCAAGTGCTGACCGTAGATGGTGGCCGCAGGGATTTTCTGAGCAGGTCAGGATAATCAGGCGGGGACAACAGCGATGACTGATATAGCCGACCGTGTTGCGTTCATCACTGGAGCGGGCGGCGGCCTGGGCGCTGGAATCGCAAGAGCGTTGGCCGCGGATGGTGCGTCGCTGGCCTTGGTGGACATCAATTCGTCGCTCCTTGCTGAACGCAAAGCCGAGTTTGACGAATTGGGCGTGCCCTGCGAGGTCCGCACGATCGACATTTCCGATGCCGAGGCAGTTACCGCCGCCACGATGGATTTAACGGCATGCCTAGGACCGATCACCTTGTGTATCAACAACGCTGGCGTAGGCTACGTAGGTGCGCCGCTGGACGAGGTGCCGCTGCGCGATCTCGAGTGGGTTTTTGCGGTCAATGTAATTGGAGTGTTCAATTGCCTCAGGGCCCTGGTGCCTGCAATGCGGCTCGCATCAAGCGGCGGCCATGTCGTCAATATCGCGTCGATCGATGCCTTTGCTGCCGAAACGGACCTGCATCACGCGCCCTATTGTGCCAGCAAGGCAGCAGTCGTGATGCTATCGGAAGGCTTGCGCTATGATCTGCGCGGGACGGGGATAAGTACAACGGTGGTTTGTCCAGGACTGATACGGTCGGCCCTGCCTTTTTCTGCGCGCAACCGGCCCGAACGGTTCGGCGGCACCTATACCCGCGCGGGAGCCGATGCATTCGCGACCGAGATGGCGCAATCAGGCATGGATCCAAACATGGCCGGCCGGATCGTCGCAGAGGCAATCAAGCAGGGTAGGGATCTGGTCTTCACCCACCCTGAATTGGGCGATCGTCTGGCCCGCCGACAGGTTTCGATCGACGAAGCCTTAGCATGGTCCAATGCGATCAAGGCCGCCGTCAATCGAACCTGATCGCCTGCTTCATCTCAACTCAGAATGAAACCCCCAGAGTGACACCATAGGTTCGCGGGTCGCCTACGAAGCCGATACTCGTTCCGATCGCAAACTCCTGAAGGTTCTGGAAGTAAAGATCGTTGGTCAGGTTCTTACCCCACGCTGAGATGCGATAGCGCCGGTCTTCACCAAATTCGAAAGTTGCTGTGGCATTAAGCAGAACAAAGCTCGGATCGGTGACATAGACCTGATCAACCGCCCTTTCTAGCAGGTCGAAATTGCGGCTGCCGGTGTAATGGCCATCGACCCCGGCCGATAACTTGCTGCCATCGCGGAATTCCCATTCCTTGCGGATGCCACCACCTAGCGTCCACTCGGGGGCGTTGGTCAACGAACGACCGATCGGAACAGCTAACGAGCCTCCGGTCAAGGCCGCCAGACTGTCAGCCTTGGTCTTGGTCTTGAGCCAGGCAACCGAACCGTCAATGCTCCAGCCGCCGCCGGGCGACAACTGCATGTCAAGCTCTGCGCCATAGGTTTCCGATCTCGCGACATTTACCACGGTGGAGACAACATTACCCAACGCGTTTGTGTAGCTGATCTGCTGCTGCTGGTCATTGTAATCGTTGTAGAACAAAGCGATATTCGCGATCAGCCTTCGGTCCATCAGTTCGGACTTGAGCCCCATCTCGTAGGAGACAACGGTTTCGGGTTCGGCCGGCGTAAAGAAACCGCCATTACCGATTGCGTCAGGCGAATCTGTAAACTGGCCCCCTTTGGCGCCACGCGCAACGTGCGCATACGCCAGCAGATCCGAATTGGGCTTGTACTGCAGGGCGAGCTTACCACCCCACATGTTCCAACTCTTTCCAAATGGTGCGGTGATCTCGCTCCCCGGTAGTCTGAAAGCGCGCAGCGCATCGAAACGGAATGCGTCGGCGTTGTTGATGTCCAATGCGTCGAGTCCGACCGCGAACTGGTAGTTGGCGAGCCCGCTCTTCTTCTCATGCACGTAGCGCAGGCCGCCCGAAATGGTCAGCTCATTGGTGAGCTCGTAGTCTGCTTGGACGAACGCCGAATAGGCCTCTGTGTCGTGGTTGACTTTGTTACTGTCCGAAAATGCAGCTGCCGGATCGAATAGTGCTATCGGGACTGCAGTCTCGAACTCGACGTTCTCCCAGAAGCCGAAGCCGCCGATCATCCATTTGAAACGGCCTTCATCGGGAGACGCTAGGCGCAGTTCCTGCGACCATTGCCGGGTCTTGGCGTGTTGCCGGAAATTGACGAAAGCAATGGGGATAGAGTCCGAATCCTCCCAGTGATCGAAGGTATTCGATTCATAGGCTGTGATCGAAGTAAGGCTCGCATTCGCGAAGTCCTTGAGGATCGTAATCGAACCTCCGAGCGCCTTGATATCATCGCGATCATTACGGAGATCGGATTGAATGACTTCGGGCGTTGAAATGGTTGGATTGTCAAAGAAATCAACGCAGCGTGAAGAAAGACTGTCCGTGTTGATATCGGCGCAAGGGGTGAGGCTGGCAGAGTCTTCGTAAAGTCCGTGGCCCTTGAATCCCCTCTGGCCGCCGCTGCTTTTGCCACCATGGATATCCAACCGGATATTGAGATCCTCTGATGGCTCCAGCAGGAGCTGGCCTCGCAGTAGGGTCTGGTCCCGGTCACCTTGACGGTCTCCGGTGGTGATGTTCCTCCAGGGCCCTTTGGTATGCAGCGATTGCACTGCCAGCCGGAATGCAACTTTCTCGCCTATCGGCGCACCAATCGCCGCGTTTACATTAATGGACTCAAAGCGGCCATAGCTTATGTCGAAATAGCCGTTCGCCTCTTCGCCGATCCTTGGCTTGCGGGTTACGAAATTGACCGCGCCGCCGGTGGTGTTGCGGCCGTATAGCGTGTTCTGGGGACCTCGAAGAACTTCGACTCGGTCAAGATCGAAGGCATAGAGTCCACTGGATTGGGGTGAATTGATCACAACATCGTCGACGAAGGCGAGAACCGGCTGCACGCTGATCGGCGAAAACGACAGGAAGTTGATCCCTCGGATTGAAAGCTGCAACTGCCCAGCCGAGGCGTTCGAGGCGACCGAAATGTTGGGTATGCGCTGAAACAGATCCCGCGCTTCGGAGATATTGTTGTCACGCAGAGTGTCACCCGTCAGGGCCGTGATTGCCAGTGGCACATCCTGAATGTTTTGCGCGCGTTTGTTTGCGGTAACAATAATCTCCGAACCGGCTTCCGCTGCATCTTCTGGGACGGCTTCATTTGTGACGGACTGGGTCTGGGCAAGACCAGCTGTCGGCAGTCCAAAAAGCGATGCCGAGGCAAGTAGGCGGAAAGCGATAGGGCGAGGCACATGGCCCTCCTAATTTTGTGAGTATCCCCGGAAGCATATCGTCAATCAAATCTTGTGCAACAAAAAAGATGAGACGGATGGCGCTCCTTAAAATCTTCTCACTCGCATTAGCTGGCGATGGGCGCGGATATTCAAATTTCTAGACTTAAAAATAAGGCATTAGATAGGCGCACCGGTTTGAAAACGTGCCTTGCCAACGAATTCAGATTGTTCTACACTTTATGCCAGAAATGACAAGTTTTCGGGAGTTTGCGATGCAGGATGAATCAGGCTCGAAGGCAGCTGATCACGGCGTGCTCGGGTCGGAGACCATGCGGCTAATCGAACGAGCGTCCTGCGTTATGTCTAGCCGACAAAGCAACGTGCGTGCGCTCGCTGAGCCTTCGATTTTTGTTGAGTCGGGGGCGGGCCAGCGGGTTTGGGACGTCGATGGTAAGGAGTGGCTCGACTTTGCCATCGCCATGGGGCCGGGGATTTGGGGGCATGGTTGCCGCGAGTACCTCGACGCGATCCATGCCCAGCTGGACCAACTACTGTACGTCCAATCTGGTGCTTGTCAGAGTCGCCTTGAGGTAGAACTGGCCGAGAAGATCGTACAGCATGTCCCAAGCGCAGAGCATGTCCGTTTTCATTTGTCAGGATCCGAGGCTGTGCAGATGACCCTGCGCCTTGCGCGGGCATTTACCGGAAAATCGAAATTTGTCCGATTTGGCGGCCACTACCACGGCTGGCTGGACAATGTGATCGGAGGGGTGGTCAATCCCGCCGCAAATGATCTGCCGTACGCAGCAATCAGCGATAACGATCCATTCTACACCGAAGGCAGGGCTGAGCACGCGCTCGAGGAATCCTTTTTAATCCCCTGGAACGATATCGGCGCACTGAAAACGCTTCTTGAAAATCATGCTGACAAGATCGCAGTACTGATGATGGAGGTGTTTAACAGCAATGGTGGCGGTGCTTCGCCCAAGCCGGGGTACCTGGAAGAGGTCCACCAGCTTTGCAGGCAATATGGTGTTCTGCTGTGCTTCGATGAGATCATCACTGGCTTTCGTACGGCGATCGGCGGCGCGCAATCGATCGTTGGTGTGACCCCGGACCTGACGATCTTCGGCAAGGCGATTGCGGGCGGTATGCCGCTGGCCGCAATTGCCGGGCGAAAGGATGTGTTCGACCTGTTCAGGCAGAACAAGGTCATCGGTGCCGGCACCTTCAACGCCTTCCCGGTCTCCATGGCGGCTGGTCTCGCAACTATCCGGATGCTGGAGAACGGCGGGTCAGAACTATATGCGCGCCGCAATGGCCTGCAGGCCAAGCTGGAAGCCGGCCTGCGAAAAGCTGCTCGGGAGACCGGCCATGATCTGGTTACCATGGGCCTGCCCGGGAACTTCTGCACCCATTTCACAGCTAAGGAACCAATGTGGACCAGCGCGGAAATCGGCGCGAACGCTGATGCCGGTAAAGCCGCGCGCTTCCGCCAAGCATTGCGGCAAGAAGGCATAATCCAGGGGCTTGGCAGCCGTTGGTTTGTGTCGTTCGCATTGACTGACGAAGACGTTGAAGCAACTGTGAGCGCGGCCGCGCGCGCGATGAAAAGGATTTAAAACTGCTTCAGCGCCGTGATCTGAAGATCCTCGTTGCCGCACTCTGGGCGGACATGGCGGCTGCGCAAACAGTCTTTATCCAACCAGCCTATGTTGATACCTTGGCGCGGCATGGCGGACTGGGCGCCGAGCAGGCCGGTTACGTGCTCTCATGGGAAATGACCGCATTTGCTGCCACGACGATTGCAATGGCCTTTCTTGCGCAGCGACTGGCTTGGAAGAGGGCCATCTGGCTTGCTTTGCTGGTCATCGCTTTGGGCAATGTCTTGAGCACTTTCGCTGCCGGATCACCCATACTGATCGCGGTTCGGTTGTTGGTGGGCGCAGCTTCTGGTGTAATCGTGCCCCTAGCCTTCGCCATCGTAGGCCGCCTCGATAATCCGGAACGGGCCTTCGGACTGATGATCGGCGGACTTCTGATCTACGCCGGGATATTCCTTGGCGTGATGCCGTGGCTGACCTCAGCGGCCGGCGTCGCTGGCTTGATGGGAGGCATGCTGTTCACCTGTTGCCTGGCGATGCTCACAATGCGCTGGCTACCGGATGATCGCGGATTTGAGCCTTTTACGGCACAGCGAAAGTTCAAATGGCCAGCGGCAGGCCACAGACTCGCGCTGGTCGGGATGCTCATTTTCTTCACGCACATGACAGCGTTCTGGTCGTTCGCATCGGTCATCGCGCAGGCCAACAAGGTAAGCGAAGGAGCGGTCGCGTTAGCTTTGGCTTCCTCCCAGTTTGCAGGAATAGCTGGAACGGCGTTGCCTGCGGCCATGGGTGAGCGGCTTTCCTTGCTACGAGCACTCGGATTAGCGATCCTGGCATGCATAGCCGCCGCTGCAATCCTGCTTGTGCGAACCGACGCCACTACCTTTATGGTTGCTGTGCTGCTCTTCCACTTCGGCTGGAATCTAGGGCATTCCTACCTCCTCGCCTTGTTTGCCAGACTGGACCCCACCTCGAACCTGATAGTCATGGCAACAGCGATGCAGAAGGCCGGCATCGCCGCCGGACCGGCCATTGCTGCTCTGATCTTTGGTGCCAAGGGGAGCGGCGGCGTGCTCATTGCTTCGCTTGTTCTCGGTCTTTGCGCAATCGCTGCCCTCATGCCGGCGGCGAAAGCACGTGATGTTGCAAGACAATAGGAGCGAATTGGGTTGCGGCCGGCGGATGAAGCGAATGCATGCTCGCCTCACGATGGCATGTGCCACATCCCCGGTGGTACCTTCACCATGGGATCGGAATTCTGGTATCCTGAGGAAGCACTACTAAGACAGGTCTCGCTCGATAGCTTCTGGATCGACGAGAGTCCGGTGACAAACCGTGATTTTGCCCGTTTTGTCGCGGCAACTGGGTATGTGACGACAGCAGAAATTGCGCCCGATCCGAAAGATTACCCGGGCTTGCTCCCCGAACTGGCGCATCCTGGTTCCCTTGTTTTCAACAAGACTGACGGCCCGGTTCCTCTTCACCAGTTTCACCGTTGGTGGTCATTCACGCTTGGAGCAGATTGGCGTCACCCGCTTGGCCCGGATCGTGATTTGGATGCGCTTGATCTCTGGGAGCACCCGGTTGTCCATGTCTCTTGGCACGATGCTGCGGCCTTTGCGCGATGGTCTGGCAAGAGTTTGCCGACAGAGGCAGAGTATGAATATGCCGCCCGCGGCGGGCTCAATGGAACGCAGTTTGCCTGGGGCGACGATCTGGAGCCGGGCGGAAAAATCATGGCGAACTACTGGCAAGGCCTATTCCCATTCGCGAATAGGCGCGCGGATGGTAGAGATCGAACTTCACCGGTCAAAAGTTTTCCCGCTAACGGCTACGGTCTGTTCGATATGATCGGCAATGTTTGGGAATGGACATCCGATTGGTGGGTTGATCAACCGGCCCTGCATCATCGTAAATCGTCGCGGGACACCTGCTGCACTGTCAGTAATCCAAGGGGAGGCCGCTTGCGCGATAGCTTTGATCCTGGGCAACCCCAAATTCGGATCGGCCGCAAGGTTTTAAAAGGCGGCTCGCATCTCTGCGCAGCCAATTACTGTGAGCGCTATCGCCCGGCAGCAAGGCACCCCGAGATGATTGATACTTCGACCAGCCACATCGGCTTTCGCTGTGTCATGCGAGGCGCTTGAATTCATGCATGCTGACATGTTGTGTCGAGATGACCCAGTCGTAGGCCTCTGCGGAAGCTGACATCTGTTGCTTTGCAGGCGTCGACGTTCCCGGCAGCACCGACCACCACTGCCTTGCCTGCCTGAACGTCTCTGCGCGTGGGACATGCTGGAGATGGACGGTGATCCGCTTGAGATCCAACAATAGCGAAGCCGTTGCGTGTGGGATGCGCTGTGGCTGAAGGAGCGCCTCGACATTACCGCAGACGAATGCTCTTCCGGGGATGCGCCCGCGCGCGGCCATTGCGCTAGCATTCGCTGCACGGGGCAGGGTATGGTAATCTTCTGGGTGCGTTGATCCGGTAGAATGCTTGATGAGGCCAAGCACGGTGAGGGGTTGCGTCGCTATACGGTCGTTGAGGAAAGACTGGCCGATTTTGGCGTACCGCCGCTGGAGGAGATGCGGCATGATACAAGCCGGTGCAAGTAGAGCAATAAATCGGACTTTACGTAACTGGGCGAGGCTGGCAGCAGGGCAGGGCGGGGAAGTGGTACGGTGATTGTGCCAGCCTGAAAAACACCTGTAGCAGGTTGTGCCTGCGGCGCTAAAAGTACCCATGACTGATCCCGATTTCGCGTTCGATCCCGATGCGCTCGCTCACGCGCTTGGCCTTTTGGGCACGGTAACCGCGAACGGCGAAGGCGCGTTCCTGATACCAGCCGACATGCCAGAATTGGGGCGGGGGGCGCGTGAAACGTTGGATCTGCTCGCGCCCTTGGTGCTTGGCGGTGCCAGCGTGCTTGGCGATTCAACAGCGCTTGCCCACATGGACCCTCCGACCCCGTGGATCACATGGGCGACGACCCTGTGGAATGCCTCGGTCAACCAGAACCTGCTTCACCCGGCCACTGCCCCGGTTGCCCGCGACATCGAACAACGAGTCATGGACTGGATCGTCCCGTTTTTCGGTATGAGCGGCGGCCATATGGTGCCGGGCTCGACGATCGCGAACCTCACGGCGCTCTGGGCCGCGCGAGAGTGCGCCGGAGTCAAGGAAGTGGCCTATGCAGAGGCAGCGCATCTGTCGGTCGGCAAGGCGGCCCATATTCTCGGCCTGACCCAGCGTCCTTTGCCGTGCGGGCCATCAGGGGCACTTTTGCCGGATGCTCTACCGGATGATCTGCAGAACACGGCATTGGTGCTGACTGCGGGTACGACGAGCACAGGAGCGATTGACGATCTGGCGCTGTGCGGACGGGCAGCCTGGACTCATGTCGATGCGGCCTGGGCCGGGGACTGTCAGGAATTTCGTGTGTGGGCGGGCGGTTGAACATTACGCCGCCATGGCTTTGATGAAGCGCTCGCCGAACAGGACGGCGAACTGGGCCTTGGCCATGGACCACTCACGTGGCGGCATTCTCCACTCTTTCTCGGACCGGTTCAAGATCAGATAGAGCAGCTTGGTTGCAGCC
>Ga0164293_10000641_pt1 | contig 28347 bp, 27 predicted proteins | sample GEODES118metaG_FD_111487 | JGI IMG/M metagenome (GOLD analysis project Ga0164293, IMG submission 111487) | Eutrophic lake water microbial communities from Lake Mendota, Wisconsin, USA - GEODES118 metaG | ecosystem: Environmental > Aquatic > Freshwater > Lake | place: USA: Lake Mendota...
ATCCGCAGGCTTCTGGATGAGCAAACAGCCCACCTCCTCGCCGCGCTGCATTCGGAAGGCATCGAGGCGTTGGCGGCACAGTTGCAGCAGCTCTTCGCGCTCGGCGTCGCTCAGCTCTTCCCCGCCCACCAGGTCGTAGGCGCCCTGGTGGGCGGGTGATGGCGTTGAAGGTGAACCTTGCCCACCATCCGTTCCCCAGGATCCGGCGGGAGCTCCATGAGCATCAGGGGCTGGTAGACGTGGCTCATGCGCATGAGCTTGGCGATGGTGTTGCGCAGGCTCACTGTGAGGCCGTGCGTCGTTCTCCGCCGTCCCAACCTTCAGCTCGCGGGCTGAAGCTGGCGCGGCGGCGTGGGCAAGCGCGTGCTGACCAGAAAGGCCGCAGCCACGAGTAACGATGAAGTCCACAGACAGGCCTGCATGCCCCCCACCTGGAACATCGCGCCTGAGAGCAGCGTGCCCACCAGGCGGCCGGCAGCGTTGGCCATGTAATAGAAGCCCACATTGAGGCTCACCGCTTCGGCATCGCTATAGGCCAGGATCATGTAGCTGTGGATCGAGGAATTCATGGCGAACACCACCCCGAACACCGCCAGGCCGGCCACCACCGCCACACCGGGATGGCCCACCTGACGCCAGAGGGCAATGGCCATCAATGCCGGAATGGCCGTCAGAACGGCGCTCCAGAACTGCACCGCCGCCACACCGGGAGGCGCGCTCTGCCCCCAGGCCCGCCGCAGGGCCGGCGCGGAGCCCTGCACGATGCCATAGCCGATCACCCACAGGCCCATGAAGCCGCCCACCTCCCAGAACCTCCAACCCAGGGCGGCCTCGAGGAATACCGGCAGGGCCACCACAAACCACACATCACGGGCGCCAAACAAAAAGAAGCGCGCCAGTGAGAGCACGTTGATGCCGCGGCTTTTGGAGAACAGGGCATGGAAGCCGGGCTTCTGCTTCATGCGGCCCATGTCTGCCGGGAGCACCAGGGTGCCGAAGAAGGCAAGCAGCAACCCGCCAGCCATCACCGCCACAGCGGCGTTGAAGCCGATCGTGGTGAGCAGCACGCCGCCGAGGAAGAAGCCCACCCCCTTGAGGGCGTTCTTGGAGCCGGTGAGGATCGCCACCCAGCGGAACAGCTGCTGCTCGCCCTTGTTCTGATCGTCCGGTGTTTCGGGCACCACGGTCTTGATGGCGCTCTTGGCGCTCATCTTGTTGAGGTCCTTGGCGATACCGCTGAGCGCCTGGGCCACCATCACATAGGCCACACTCCACCACTTCGGCCAGCTGTCCGCCACCGGGATCAGCATCAGCAGCGCGGCCACCTGAAGCAAGGTGCCGCTCCAGAGGGTGAGCCTCAGCCCGAATCTCCCCCCCAGCCAGCCGCCATAGAGGTTGGTGAGGATGCCGAAGAACTCGTAGAACAGAAACAGCAGGGCGATCTCGAGGGTGCTGTAGCCGAGCGCATGGAAATGGAACACCACCAGCATGCGCAACGCCCCATCGGTGAGCGTGAAGGCCCAGTAATTGGCCGTCACGACCATGTACTGCTGCAGGGCCGACAACCTCAGTTCGCTGCTCATGGCTCGGCCTCAGCGCTGATCCAGCTGAGCCATATGGCTCACCAGATCGGCCATGCGGCAGCTGTAGCCCCATTCGTTGTCGTACCAGGCGTAGACCTTCAGCTGGGTGCCGTTCACTACCATCGTCGAGAGGCCATCGACGATGGCGCTGCGGGAATCGTTGACATAGTCGACCGACACCAGCGGCCGGGTTTCGTAGCCGAGGATGCCCCGCAGCAGCCCGTCGGCCGCCGCCTCAAAGGCCCGGTTCACCTCCTCCACCGTGACGGCACGCTTCAGTTCAAACACCGCGTCGGTGAGCGAGGCGTTGAGCAGCGGCACCCGCACGGCATGGCCGTTGAGCTTGCCCTGCAGCTCCGGGAAGATCAACCCGATCGCCTTGGCCGAGCCGGTGGTGGTGGGGATCAGGCTCTGGCTGCAGGAGCGGGACCGGCGCAGGTCGCTCTTGAACGCATCCACCACCACCTGGGTGTTGGTCACATCGTGGAGGGTGGTGATCGAACCGTGTTCGATGCCGAAGCTTTCGTGCACCACCTTCACCACCGGTGCCAGGCAGTTGGTGGTGCAGGAGGCCGCCGTCACCAGCCGGTGCAGGCCGGGCTCATAGAGCTGGTGGTTGATGCCGAACACAATATTGAGCGCATCGGCGCCGGCGATCTGGCCCTTCACAGGGCAGGCCACCACCACGCGCTTGAGACCCACGGCATCGAAGTAGGGCTGCAGGGTTTCCGGCGTCTTGAACTTGCCGCTGCATTCGAGCACCATCTCCACGCCGACCTGGCGCCAGGGCACGGCGGTGGGGTCTTTCTCCTGGCTGTAGCTCACCGGGGTGGTGCCCACGAAGAAGCCAGGGGTGTTGGCTTCAACGGCCTGCTGCCAGCGGCCATGCACCGAGTCGAACGCCAGCAGATGGGCGGCGGTGTGGGCATCGCCGGCCGGATCATTGACGTGCACCAGTTCGATGCCGGGCCGCCCCCAGAGGGCACGGAAGACCAGGCGACCGATGCGCCCGAAGCCGTTGATGCCGATTTTCATGGGAATGCAGAGAGCGCTGCGGCCGTCGGCGAAACCATAGATCAACTAGGATTGATGCAACGGGTGTTCTGCATCACATGCCTGTCGCGTCTCCGGATCAGGTGCAGCGACTGTTGCGCGCCCTGGCTGATCCGATCCGTCTGCAGGTGGTTCAGGCCCTGCAGCACGGGGAGCGCTGCGTCTGCGACCTCACCAGCGACCTGGAGTTGGCCCAGTCGAAGCTCTCGTTTCATCTCAAGGTGCTCAGGGAGGCTGGCCTGATCTGCGCCCGCCAGGAGGGCCGCTGGATCTACTACCGCCTGGAGCCCTCCTCCCTGCTGCTGCTGCGCGACTGGCTGGACCGGCTCGCCGCCGCCTGTCAGTCCCCTGCGACGCCCTGTTCCTGACACCCCATGACCGATTCAGGCTCCGATCGTTCCGCACGCGCTGCCCAGCAGAGCGCTGTGCTCGTTCATCTCTCCTGGCTCGACCGGCTGCTGCCGCTGTGGATCCTGCTGGCCATGGCGGCGGGTCTGCTGTTGGGCCGTCTGGTGCCTGGTCTGCCGGCGCTGCTGAGTTCGGTGCAGGTGGATCACACCTCCCTGCCGATCGCCCTCGGCCTGCTGCTGATGATGTACCCGGTGCTGGCCAAGGTGCGCTACGGCGAACTGGGCTCCATGGCCCGCGATCGGCGCCTGCTGACGCTCACCCTGGGGCTCACCTGGGGGCTGGGACCGCTGCTGATGTTCACCCTGGCCTGGTTGTTCCTGCCGGATCAACCGGCGTTTCGCACCGGGCTGATCCTGATCGGCATTGCCCCCTGCATCGCCATGGTGCTGATCTGGATCGATCTGGCCCAGGGGAATCGGGAGGCGGCAGCGCTGCTGGTGGCGATCAATTCGATCCTGCAGGTGTTGATCTATGCGTTGCTCGGTACCTTCTATCTGCAGATTCTCCCCGCCTGGCTGGGGCTCGAGTCGCAGATCGTGAGCTTCTCCTTCGGGGAGATCGCCCGGGCGGTGCTGATCTTTCTGGGGATTCCGCTGGTGGCTGGTTTGTTCACCCGTCTGATCGGCGTGCGTCTCAAGGGGCAGCGCTGGTATGAGCAGGTCTTTCTGCCGCGGATCGGCCCCTGGGCCCTCTACGGCCTGCTGTTCACGATCGTGGTGATGTTTTCCCTGCAAGGTCAGGCGATCACCTCGGATCCGGTTCAGGTGATCAAGGTGGCCATCCCGTTGCTGCTCTACTTCTTCCTGATGTGGAGCATCGCCTTCGCTGTGGGCAAGCAGAGCGGCCTCGACTATCCACGCACTTCGGCGCTCGCATTCACGGCGGCCGGCAACAACTTCGAGCTGGCGATTGCCGTGTGCATCAGCATCTGGGGTGTGACCTCCCAACAGGCCCTGGCCGGCGTGATCGGGCCCTTGATCGAGGTGCCGGTGCTTGTGGCGCTGGTCTACCTCTCGCTGTGGTTGCGGCCAAGGCTGTGGCCTCAGCGCTGATCCATGGCCGCCGGCAGCAACCAACGCCCGAAACGGGCGTAGAGAGCAGGCAACACCAACAGGGTCAGCACGGTGGAGGTGATCAGACCGCCCAGCACCACGATCGCCAGGGGCTGCAGGATCTCGTTTCCTGCCCCGAAGGCCAACGCCAGGGGCAGCGTGCCGAGGGCAGAGGTGAGGGCCGTCATCAGGATCGCATTGAGGCGCTGCAGGCTGCCGGCGCGGATCACCTCCTTGAGCTCCATGCCTTCCGCATGGCGGCGGTTGTAGTTGTCCACCAGCAGCAGGCCATTGCGGACCGCCACCCCGAACAGGGTGATGAAGCCGATCAGGGAGGCCACCGAGAGAACCCCTCCGGTGAGCAGGATGGCCACCAGACCCCCGACAAGGGCCAGCGGCAGGTTGATCAGGATCGCGATCGTGGCCGGTAGTGATTTCACTGCCACGAACATCAACACGGCGATCACCACCATGGCCAACAGGCTGTAGAGCAGCAGGTTGGTGGTGGCCCGCTCCTCCGACTCAAACTGGCCGCCGTAGCGGATCAGATAGCCGCTCGGCAGTTTGATCTTGCTGTCGATGGTGTTCTGAATGTCGGCGACAACCGTGCCCAGCGGCCGGCCGCTGACGTTGGTGGACACCACGATCAAGCGCGACACATCCTCCCGGTTGACCACATTGGCGCCCAGGCCGTAGTCGATGCGGGCCAGGCTTCCCAGCGGCAGCATGCTGCCGGCGGGGGTGGCGATCGGTAGCGCTCGTAGAGCATCAAGGCTGTTGCGGGAGTCTTCGGGGAGGATCACCACCACATCGGTGCGATCGGTGCCGTCGCTCACCACCTGGCCCACCTTCTTGCCATGGAGGGCGATCTCCACCGCATCGGCGAGCTGCTGCATTGTCAGCCCGTTGGCAGTAGCGGCCTGGCGATCGAACGCGATCTGCACCTGCTGGATCGGCAACTGGGGTTCGAGCTGCAGATCCACCACCCCCTGGATCGGCTCGATCGCATCGCGCACCTGCTCGCCGATCCTGCGCAGCTCCACCAGATCGGGGCCATAGATCTTGATGGCGATCGCACTGCGGACCCCTGAGAGCACCTCATCCATGCGGTGGGAGATGAAACCGCCGATGTTCGGAGCCACCCCGGGCAGCTTCAGGAAGGCGTTGCGGAGTTCGGCGATGGCAGCAGGGCGATCCTTCATCGCCTCGTCGCTCAATTCCACATCCACATGGGCCAGGTTCACGCCTGCTCCATCGGCATCACCAGGGGCCCGGCCGGTTCGCACCTGCACCCACTCGAACAGAGGGCTGGCCTTGAGGGTCTTGGAGAGAACGAGGCCGGCGCGGTTGGTCATCTCCAGGGACACTCCGGGATAGAGCACCATCGAGTTGACCAGGGATTTCTCACGGAACTCCGGTAGAAACACCCGCCCGAGGCTCGGCAAGATGGCACAGGCCACCACAACGAAGGCCAGAGCAGCGGCCAGGACGCGCCTGGGCGACAGCAGCGAGAACTCCAGCAATGGCCTATAGGCCCGCTCTGCCCAAGTGGCCACCCAGGTGTTCTCGGCTGGAAGGCGTGTGTTGGCCAGCAGGATGGCGCAGAGCGCTGGTGTGAGCATCAGTGCCACCAGGCTGGAGGCCGCGATCGAGAACAGGTAGGCCAGGCCCATGGGGGCAAAGATCCGCCCTTCCACTCCCGAGAGGCTGAAGATCGGGGCGAACACCACCACGATGATCACGGAGGAAAGGAGCACCGGCTGGCGCACCTCCACGGAGGTTTCGAACACCACCTGCAGGGGATTCCTGGGCTCGGCGGCCACCTGGTTGCGGCGCAGCCCGGAGTAGCAGTTCTCCATGTCGACGATGGCGTCGTCAACCACCGAGCCGATCGCCACCACCAGACCACCGAGGGTCATGGTGTTGATCTCCAGCCCGAAGGCGCGCATCAACATCAGGCCGATCACAAGCGACAGCGGGATGGCGCTGAGGGTGATCACGGCGGTGCGCCAGTTCATCAGAAACAGCACCATCACCACCGACACGATCAGGATCCCTTCGATCAGGGACGCACTGACGTTCCTGATGGCCGTGTCAATGAAATTGGCCTGCCGGAAGGTGCGCGTCACCTCAATGTCAGCCGGCAGGGTTTTGCTGAGGGCGGCGATCCGGGCCTCCACCTCGCGGGTCACCCGTGGTGTGTCGATGTCGGGCTGTTTGTTGATCATCAGCACCACCGCCGGCTTGCCGTTGAAGCTGCCATCGCCGCGCTTCAGGGCGCTGACCAGCCGCACCTTGGCCACATCACCGAGGCGCAGCGCCTGGCCTTGGCTGTTGGTCACCACGGAATCAGCAAGATCCTCACTGCTGAGCGCCTGGCCGCTGGCGCGGATCAGCTTCTCCTGCCCGCCGGCGATCAGAAAACCGCCCGGGGCATTGGCACTGGCGGCCGCCGCCGCCTCAGCCACGGCCTGCAACGACACCTGGCGGGCCTGGAGTCGCTGAGGATCGATCTGGATCTGCTGCTGGGCCTCCTCACCGCCGTAGAGGGTCACCTGGGAGACACCGGGAACCTCCAGGATCTGGTTGTTGAACGTGGTGGCGACGATCCGGCGCAACTGCATCGGCGTCGTGGGGCCGCCGCCCTTCAGGGTGAAGGCGTACTGCAGGATCGTGCCCAGGGGAGATACGAGGGGTGAGATAGCCGGGGAGCTGGCATTGGCGGGCAGCTCCGCCTCGATCTGTTGCAGGCGTTCTGCCACCGATTGGCGAGCCCGGTTGATGTCGGCGTTCTGATCAAACACCACCTGGACCATCGAGAGCCCCACCTTCGAGGAGGAGCGCACCGTTTCCACTCCCGGCAGGCCATTGACGGCCGATTCGATCGGCACGGTGATGCGCTGTTCCACCTCTTCCGGTGCCAGACCATCGGCTGTGGTCTGCACATCCACCTGGGGAGGGGCGAACTGGGGGAACACATCCAGGGGCATCCGGCTGAGGATCGACAGGCCCCAGAGAGTGATCAGCACGGCGGCCACAACCACCAACCAGCGCCTGGCGATCGAGGTCCGCAGCGTCTGGTTGAGCAGGCGTTCCAGCATGGGAAAGGGTTGGGAGGCGGAGAGAGCAAAAGGATCGGGGGTCAGTTCTTCTTGCCCAGCCGGGAGACCACGACCCCAGCGCCAACCGCGACCACCACAGCACCGGCTCCGATCACCAGGGGGTTGAAGCCTGCGGCGGCGGTTGGCGTGGCTTGTGTGGCAGGGGCTTCGGCGGATGCGGGGGGGGCGGAAGCGGCGGGGGCCGCCTCAGTGGCTGCAACGGCGCTCTGGCTCTTCTTCGATTCGGCGTAGAGCGAGAGGGCCCCCTGGGTCACCACCTTGTCTCCAGGCGAGATGCTCCCATCGGTGATCGCGATCTGATCGCCTTGGCTGGCGCCGGTCTGGAGGAACACCGGGTCGTAGGTGGTGCCGCTTTTCACGAAGGCCAGGGGCTTGCCATCCGCATCCACCACCGCAGCGACGGGAATGGAGACCACGCCGCCGGCTTCCGTGGCAGGAGCGGTGGTGATCCCCAGCATGGAATCGATCTCGGCGCTGGCCTTCACCTGGCGCACGTTCCCCTGTTGCTGAAACTCATCGCCATGGCCCACGTGAGCCATGGCCGGGCTGAACCCACCGAGGGCAAGGGTTCCGAGGCTGAGGCCGCCGGCCAGAAGAAGAGCGCGCATGCTGCTGCTGCCGCAGGGGCAGGACAAGATCCCGCGAAGGATGGCGGAGTTGCGATGAAAAACAGGTGAAATCGCCTGCTCCCACTAGCATCCGCCGGTTCAAGTCCACGCTGAATGGCGCTGCGGATTCTGCTGGTGGAAGACGAGCAGGAACTGGCCGCTGCCGTGCAGACCGTGCTGCAGGGCCAGGGCCATGTGGTGGATCATTGCGGCGATGGCCTGGAGGGCTGGACGCTGCTCAGCGGGGAACTGGCCCGCTATGAGCTGGTGATCGTCGACTGGATGCTGCCTGGCCTGAGTGGCCCTGAGCTCTGCCGCCGGGCCCGGGCTGCCGGGCTCGAGCTGCCCCTGCTGCTACTCACCGCCCGGGCTGAGACAGCCGATCGGGTGGAGGGGCTCGATGCCGGTGCCGACGACTACCTGAGCAAGCCTTTCGCGATGGAGGAACTGCTGGCCCGGGTGCGGGCCCTGCAGCGCCGCCAGCCCAGGTACCGCGAACCCCTTCTGGAGGAGGGTCCCTATCGCTTCGATCCCCAGAGCGGCCTGCTTGAGGTGCTTACACCCGCAGGAGTCGTGGCGATCCCGCTGGCGGCGAAGGAGCAGCAGCTGATGGCCTACTTCCTCGCCCATCCCGAGCGGATCATTCCTGGTTCAGAACTGCGCCACCAGCTCTGGGATCTGCATCAGGATCCGGTGAGCAACGTGGTGGCTGCCCAGGTGCGGTTGCTGCGGCGAAAACTGGCGGCCCACGGCCTGCCTTCCCCGATCGAAACGGTGCCGAGCCGCGGCTATCGCTTCCTGGCCCGGCTCCCTGGCGAGCCATGAGCGTCAAGCGTTCGCCGGCTCCGGCATTGCTGTGGCGCGCTCGGCTGCGCCTGGCTGCCCTCTCGCTGCTGGTGATGGGCGCGATTCTGTACGGCGCCGGTTTCGCCATGGTGCGTCTGTTGCTGCAGGAGCAGGAGAGCGCCCTGCGCCGCGAACTGCAGACCCTCGCCGGCACGCTGCACGACAGCCTCAAATCCAGCCTGCCTCCGCTCGCCACGCCTTCGCCGGCGCTGGCGGCGGTGCTGCCGGGCCTGTGCCTGGTGGGCCAGCCTTGCCCGGTGCCCAATGCTCTGATCGAGCACCACGCCGTCAGCGCCGCCGATCCGGCCCGCTTCCAGCTGCGGATCTTCAGTCCCAGCGGAGATCTGCTTGCCAGCACCCCTGGGGCCGTCGCATCCGGTTCCCCTCGCCCTGAGGCGCTCTGGGAGGAGCGCCGGCTGCCGAGCGGTGAGCGGCTGCTCAGCACCTCGATCCATCTGCACCGGGCCCATGGCAGCGGCGAGCAGGACTGGGGCACCCTGCAGCTCAGTCGCAGCCTGGCGCCTTTCGATGCCGAGGCCGGACGCCTGGGGTGGCTGGGCCATGGCGTGTTCACCCTGGCGATGGCAGGAATGGCCATTGCCAGCTGGTGGCTGGCGGGCCTGGCGATGGCACCGCTCATGGAGGCCTATCGGCGGCAGGAGCAGTTCAGTGCCGATGTGGCCCATGAGCTGCGTACGCCGCTGGCCAACCTGCTGGCCCTGCTCGAAGCGGAGCGCAGCGGCGTGGGCGGCCTCGATCGGATGCTGAACCAGGGCCGGCGACTGCAACAGCTGATCGCCGATCTGTTGCTGCTCGCCAGCCTGGAGCGCCCCGCCGATGGCAGTCACCTGCAGCGGTGCAACCTCGCGGAGATCAGCGCGGATGTGCTGGAGGACTTCAGCGAAGCGGCCGCGGCGGCGGAGGTGACCCTGGAATCGGCGATCGAGCTCAGCGACGTCGTTGTCATGGGGATCGAATCGGAACTGAGCCGCCTGCTGATCAATCTGCTCAGCAATGCCCTGCAGCACAGCCCGGCTGGCGGCATGGTCCTGGTGGGTCTGCAGCGACGCGGCCGGGAGATCCAGTTGTTCGTGCAGGACAGCGGTCCTGGCATCCCAGCGGAGCAGCAGCGGCGGATCTTTGAGCGGTTCCATCGCCTCGATCCCGCCCGTAGCCGTCAGCAGGGGGGCACGGGTCTGGGGCTGGCCATCGCCCAGGCGATCGCCCGACGCCATGGCGGGGTGATCAGCCAGGATTCGGCACCGCCAGACGGCGCGACGTTCTCACTGCGGATTTCTGCCGTCAGGTGTTTGCCTTGATCCAGCGCAGCCGGTGTCGTGCCCGAGACATCATCGCGGCCAGGGGAGCGAGATCATCGAGCTGCGTCGCACGCTCAGATGCTCTCTTCTCATTCCGATCACGCCGCTTTGCCACTGATCACGGCCTGCGTGAAGGGCGTGCCTGTGGTGGCGCTGCTCTGTGCGCTGCATCTGCCCAGTCAGGCGCTGGCCCATGCCAAGGGCCTCTACAAGACCCAGGCAGAGGCGGAGAAGCGCGCCAAAGAGCTGGGATGCAAGGGAACCCACCAGAACAATGGGTTCTGGATGCCCTGCAGCGGTGAGGCGATGCTGCACCAGGAATTACGCCAGGAGTGAGGCCGCTGGCCGCTGCCGATCCAGGGGGCTTCACGGGCCAGCCAACACGAGCAACAGCAGGCGGTTGCCCTCCGGGTCGTGCAACCAGGCCTCGGCGCCAAACGGTTCCTGCCGCGGCGGATCCACCACGGTGGCACCCAGGTCGAGGGCTGTGGTGATCCAGGTATGGAGCACGGGAAGGGCGCCTTTCCCCTCCGCCGGGCGTTGCAGGCAGAGGGCGAGGCGACCCTGCTGCTGCGGCTGCGGCCGGCTCCTGGAGGGGGCGTAAACCTCCAGCCAACCACCGGCCGGCCACGCAACTCGCCAGTGCGTGCTGCTGAGGCCCGGCTGCGGCTCCACGTGGAGCAGAGCGCCATAGAACCGCGCCAGTGCGGCCGGATCGTCGGCAGCCAGCACGATCGAACCCGCCATCCCCATCGCCTCAGACAAGGCAACCCAGCTGGATCTCGCCCTGGTCAAGCAGGCGCCCCAGCCGCAGCATCGCTGCCTGCTCGGCCCTGGAGAAGTGATCCTGCTGGGTCAGCAGCCAGTCGATCTCGGCCTGTGTGATCACCCCGGAGCTGAGGCTCTCGAGGAACAGCTCGCCAGCGGTCATCGCCGTGTAACGAAGTTGTTACATCCTGGCGGTTCGGCGCGGCTCCTGTGGCCGCAGGGTCCTCTTGGTGCACCCCGAAACAGTTGTGGTGACTCGGCTTGGCTGATTTTGCTGGCGCTTCACGTTTCTTAATGGGCCTTGCCATGATTTCTGAAACGCCTCATCCCTCCTGATGTCCACATCCACGTTGCTTGAGTTGTTCGTGGGCTTCATGGCCGCCTGTTTCGCCCTCTGGTTCGTGACCGTGGGCATGCCTTCACCCAGGCGCGCCCTGGGTGCCCGTTTTGCCGCCATGTCTCCTTCCGTCCTCGCCTATCTGCAGAGGCCCGGAGGCCTGGCCTCGGTCGGTCTGTTGCTGCTGCGCCTGAGCGTGGGCGCGCTGATGATCCATCACGGCCAGGAGAAACTCGCCGATCCCCAGCAGTTCGCCAACACCTATGTGGCCTCGCTGCATCTCCCCTTCCCCTTGTTCTTCGCCTATGCGGCCGGGTTTTCGGAACTGATCGGCAGCTGGCTGGTGATCCTTGGCCTGTTCACTCCCCTCGGTGCCCTGGCTTTGACCGGCACGATGGCGGTGGCTGCCTATCAGCACATCTCCACCGCCGGTTTCAACATCTACGTTCTCGAACTGGTGCTGCTCTACCTCGGCGGCAGCCTTGCCCTGCTCTGCAATGGCCCTGGTCGCTTCTCCTTCGACGCCGGCATGGCGCCTGCCTTGCTGGATGACCTGAGTGCCTCTGTCGATTCCGATGCGGAGCAGGCCTCAGCCGCAGGTGCGGTGCTGGCTGCGGTGCCGGTGGAGCTGAATCGCTCCAACCAGGTCTGATCGTTCTCCATCCAAACCTGGAGCTGAAAGGCTGCAGCAGCGGCGGGGCTGCGTCGCCGAACGGGCCCGGAGCTACACCCGTTTGGGGGCATCGCTGCTCACCCAAAAGGAGGACACTTAATCCAACCTCTGAACCCTGAGGTCCGCCATGACGGACTCCATCCAGATGCCCATCTCCATGGATTGCATGGGCCGCACCTGTCTCAAATGGGGCTCTGACGGCGAGCTCACGGCTCTCGATCTCTGTTTGGTGCTGGAGCGCCTGGCTCAGGTGGACCCGGAGATGACGGCCCTGCACCAGGAGAGTCTCGAGGTTCGCCCATGTCCCTCGATGATTTGAAGCCATTGGATCCGCTTCGCTGTTCCTAGGCTGGTATCACTCTGAGAAGGGGTTCCATGGCCACCTGCGATCTTCCTGCCTCCGGGGTCGAGCATCCGGCTGCTGCAGCGTTGCATCAGCTCAAGGAATTGCTGCAGAGCGACCCCGCCTTTGCCCAGGCCCTGCGCGCCACTGCCTCCACCGAGGCCGCAGCACAGCTGGCCTCAGATCACGGCGTGCAGGTGTCGCCAGAAGCGCTCTGGCGGCATCGCGGCACCTTGCTCAGCGGCGGGCTGCCCACCTGGCGGGGCTGACCTGCTAAGGAGCGCTCGGCGCAAGGCCGAGATGAGGCAGCCTGGATCGCTCGGCCCAAGTTGGCCTAGTCACCATCTGGGGTGCTTTGCCCCCGGATGGGGGGCGCCGTCGTCAGGGTTGTCGGCAGACAGTGAGGACCTGAGCTGGGATCTGGGTATGCCGATGGAGATGTTGCTGAGCGAGCTCGTGTTGGTGGCCTTGTTGCTGGCCGTGGTTGTCGTCTCGGGCAGGGTCTGAGCGCTGTTCTCCTGCGTCAGTCCCCTAGATCGAATCGAATTGCTTTGCTCCCGTGAGGCCATGGCAGTAGATGTCGACATGGCTCTGGAAGAAACCTCCGGACCGATACAACCCAGGATCACCATCTGAATCCTGGTGTTGCGATAGAGGCAGGTGCCCGCTGCCCCCCAACGGTGATGTATCGAACCATGGACATCGACACGATGCGCCCCGCAGGATGAGCAGAAATACCTGAATCACGGCATCACGGCTTCCGTTGCCGAGTGATCGCAGGCTCGGGGGACTCGTAAAGGATCCGGCAGGGTTACATTCACCAGGCCTTCTGGGCCCCTGCCGGGGCTGTGTGCCATGGCCACCATTGGAGAGCAGCTCCAGACCTATCGCCTCGCCTTGATTGAAGCCCAGGCCAAAGGGGAGTCGGCGATCGCCAGCAAGATCGTGCAGCAGATCAAGGAACTGGAGGAGTTCAATCAGCGCCACCCCGAGGAGGCTGAGGCCCCATCTCCGTTTGAAGTGTTTTGCGACCTCAATCCATCCGACATCAACTGCCGCGTCTACGACGACTGAACCGTGGTCGCCCCGAAGGCAACCCTCCGCCCGCCTAGGGTTGTCTTCGGCTTGCTTCGCTTCCCAGCCAGAGGCAATCCTAGGAACATGGATCTCACTCCCTTTGTGGCCAATGCCGGTCAGGGCACCCCCGAGGAGGGTCTGGAGTCGATCGAAATACCAGGCCGCGTCGCGGTGGCGGCCAAAGGTCGTTTTCTGTTGCGGGCCCTGTGCCGGAGCTTCGGGGGGTATTCACGCATCACCTGCGCCGTCACCGATCAGGAGGCCTGCCTCGGCTATCTGGCGGCGGAAGCAGACGATCCTTACCAGTTGCTGGTCTGTACCGATTTCCTGGAAAGCGGCAATGGGTTTGATCTGGTGCGAGAGGCCCGTCAGCTCCATCCCAAGATCCACACCGTGATTCTGGCGCTGGGGGATGCGATTCCTGCCGAGTGCAGCGAAGCACCCTGGCTGGAAGCCGTTGTGGCTGAGGCGGATTTTGTGGACGATCAGCAGCCGCTGCGGGCCGCCGTGATGGCTGTGCTTGGCGGGCACTCTTACCGCAGTCCCTCCCTGCGGACAGGCATCCTGCCCTACCTGAGCTGTCCCAGGCTTACCCCCCGGGAATATGAGGTGCTCGACCTGCTGGCCAGTGGCCTCAGCGACCGGGAGATCGCGACGCGCCTTGTGGTGAGCAATGAAACCGCTCACACCTACACCAAGCGGCTCCTGCAAACCCTCAACGTGCACAACCGGCTGCAGGCAGTGCTCAAGGGAATGCGCTGCGGCATGGTTCAGATCTGAGCGGCCCCACTGTTCCCGATTGGGGGCATCCCTTCCTGAACTGTTGCTGCAGATTGACTGAGCTTCCGGCCCGTCAGGCCTTTTCATGCCTCTGATTCAACGTGAAACTCCTTATCCCCACTGGGAGTTCTGTGATCCTTCCAGCGGTGATCTGCTGCGGGTCGTGCCCGAGCGCGGGGGGCTGATCAGCGGCTGGCGTTGCGCTGACCACGAGGTTGTTTACCTCGATCTCGAGCGCTTCCTCGACCCAGCCCAATCGGTGCGGGGTGGTTTCCCGGTGCTCTTCCCGATCACGGGAGGTTTGCCGGACAACCGGCTGCCCCTGCCCCAGGGTGAGTTCAACCTCGGCCAGCACGGCTTTGCGCGCCAGCTGCCCTGGCGCCTGGAAGCCCTGGCGGATGGAACTGGCGTGCAGCTGCAATTGGGCGAAAACCTCGAAACATTCAAGGCCTACCCGTTCTGGTTCTTGCTGACCATGGAGGTAAGGCTGGCACCCGGGGCGCTGGAAATCACCACCATCGTGGAAAACCGGGGCAACGACACGATGCCGTTCAGCTTCGGCTTGCACCCATATTTCAACCTCTCCAGCCTGGAGAGCGTGGCTATCGAGGGGTTGCCGGACCATTGCCTCAACCACCTCACAATGGAGGAAGAGTCCACGGCAGACCAGCTGGAGAGGCTGGCCCGTGGCATCGACCTGCTCGCGCGGCCAACGGGGGCGGTGCGGCTGGTGGATAAGGCCGCCGGAACCAGCCTCGAACTGCAGCTGACCCACCCCCTTGATCTGGTGGTGCTCTGGACGGAGCCACCTCGGGCGATGGTGTGCATCGAACCATGGAGCGGACCGCGGCAGGCACTGCTGAGTGGCGACCGCAAACTTGAACTGAACCCCGGCGCCAGCACAAGGCTCCACACCCGCTACGCCTTCACGACACCCCCCCCCCCCGCGCATGAGGATCAATTGACCCCAAACGGGGGCTTCGCCTGAACGGGCGGCTGATCGAATCTGCAGGGCGTCCAAAACGTTGCTGCCATGAGCCAGGCAACCTTCACCACCGCCCTGACGATCAGCGAACTGGAAGCCAGTTATTCGCTGTACTGCAAGGCCCTGCGCATCCTGATCCGGGAAGAGAAAACCATCCAGCAGATCCAACGAAGCGTTTGCTGGCATCGCCTCGAGAAGCTGCATCACTGCCTGCCACGGCAGTACAAGGATCCCAACCAACTTTATTTCCACTTCAAGCGAGAGATCAGCGCGTGAAGCGTGTTCTGGCCATCATCCTTGGCGGCGGCGCCGGCACGCGTCTGCAACCCCTGACTCTCACCCGTGCCAAGCCTGCAGTTCCCCTGGGTGGAAACTATCGCCTGATCGACATCCCGATCAGCAACTGCATCAATTCCGGGATCAGCAAGATCTACGCGCTCACGCAATTCAACAGTCAATCCCTCAATCGCCACATCAGCCTCACCTACAACCTCTCCTCTGGCTTCAGTGGCGGCTTTGTTGAAGTGCTGGCGGCCCAGCAGACCCCCGACAGCCCAAGCTGGTTCCAGGGCACGGCGGATGCCGTACGCCAGTACCGCGAGTTGATCGAGGCGTGGGATGTGGATCAGTTGCTGGTTCTTTCCGGTGATCAGCTCTACCGCATGGATTACCAGGCCTTCATCGAGGCCCACCGTTCCAGCGGTGCGGCACTGACGGTGGCGGCCCTGCCGGTGGATGCGGCGACGGCGGAAGGCTTCGGGCTGATGCGCACCGATGCCGATGGGCAGATCCGGGAGTTCCGGGAAAAACCCTGTGGCGAAGCCCTCGAGGCCATGCGCGTCGACACCGGCGCCCTGGGGCTGTGCCCAGATGAAGCTCTGCGGCGGCCTTTTCTAGCTTCGATGGGGATTTATGTGTTTGAACGAGAAACGCTGTTAACGCTGTTAAGCAGTCACCCTGAGGCCACCGATTTCGGCAAGGACATCATTCCAGCTGCACTGAGCAATGGCCTGCGCTTGCAGAGCCACCTGTTTGATGGGTACTGGGAAGATATCGGTACGATCAAGGCTTTTTACGAAGCGAACCTCGCCCTGGCCGATGAGCAGCCCGCCTTCAGATTTGATGACGAAAAATTGCCGATCTATACACGATCACGCTACCTGCCACCCAGTCAGATTCATGACGCCCAGATTCGATATTCGATCCTGAGTGAAGGATGCCGACTCGATCGTTGTGTGGTCGATCACTGTGTTCTTGGGTTGCGATTACGGGTTGAAGAGGGGGTTGTGCTGAAAGACACTCTGGTGATGGGTGCCGACAGTACCGAGTCGGAACGAGAACGTGCTCTCCTGCGTGCCCAAGGAGGCGTGCCTCTGGGGATCGGCAAAGGGTCCACTGTGTGCAACGCGATTCTGGACAAAAATGTGAGAATTGGCTGTAACGTTAAGGTGGTCAACAAGGATCGCGTTCAGGAGGCCGATCGCACTGCATTGGGATTCACGATCCGCAGTGGCATTGTGGTGATCGAAAAGAACACAACCATTGAGCATGGCACCATCATCTAACCAGTGCACTCCTGTTGTTCTGCATCATTCAGACAGCTGAATAGATCCTTATTTGCCTTACCTGCTGCGGGTGAGCCACTCCTGGGTAGCTTGAGTGAGCGGCAACAACACCGTTCATCGGCCGTACCGATGTTGTGAGCACGATGCATGAAACGGATCGTTCTCCTGGCCGGGTTTGAGAGCTTCAATGCCGACCTCTACCGCCAGGCCGCCGAGCGGGCGATCGCCCAGTGCCCGGACCTGCAGGTCGGCGTGTTCAGCGATCGCGATCTGGTCGATGCACCAGGCACGGTTGCTGCCGCGCTGCTGGAGGCCGATGCCTTCTTCGCCAGCCTGATCTTCGATTTCGATCAGGTGGAGTGGCTGCGCCAGCACGCGCAGCGGATCCCGATCCGGCTGGTGTTCGAATCGGCGATCGAGCTGATGCAGCTCACCTGTTTCGGCCGCTTCACGATCAGCGGCAGTGGTGCCGGCATGCCGCGGCCGATCCAGGCGTTGCTGGCCAAGTTCGGCAGCGGCCGCGAGGAGGACAAGCTCGCCGCCTACCTCGGTTTTCTCAAGGTGGGGCCGAAACTGCTGCGGTTCCTGCCTTCCCGGCGGGCCCAGGATCTGCGCCACTGGCTGATCCTCTACCGCTACTGGAACGCCGGCGGCAGTGACAACATCACCGCTCTGTTTCTGTATCTGGCCCGTCATGGGCTGGGGCTCAAGCCCACAGCGATTCCAGCGCTGCGCGATTCGCCCGATCTCGGCCTCTGCCATCCCGACCACGACGGCTTCTTCCAGTCGCCCCGCGACTACATGACCTGGTTTGGGCGTCAGCGGCCCGAGAGCACGGCAGTGCAGCAGAACTGGCCAGTGGTGGGGCTGCTGCTCTACCGCAAGCATGTGATCACAGGTCAGCCCTATATCCCCCAGCTGCTCCGCGCCTTCGAGGCCGCCCGGCTGGTGCCGCTCCCGGTGTTCATCAACGGCGTGGAGGCACACATGGCCGTACGCGACTGGATGACCAGCGCCAGTGAGCTTGCCGCTGCGGGGCAGGCCGGCGGCGCTCGCCGCCAGGCGGTGGCGGTGGATGCGATCGTCTCGACGATCGGCTTCCCCCTGGTGGGTGGGCCGGCCGGTTCGATGCAGGCGGGTCGCCGTGAGGAGGTGGCCCAGCGCATCCTGTGCGCCAAGGATGTGCCCTACGTGGTGGCAGCGCCGCTGCTGATCCAGGACCTCCACTCCTGGACCCGCCAGGGCATCGGCGGCCTGCAGAGCGTCGTGCTGTTCGCCTTGCCGGAGCTCGATGGCGCCATTGATCCGGTGCCGCTGGGGGGGCTGGTGGGCGATCGCATCTATCTGATCCCTGAACGGCTGAAACGGCTCACCGGACGCCTCAACGGCTGGATCGCGCTGCGCCGCAAGTCCCCTGCCGAGCGCCGCGTGGCGATCGTGCTCTATGGCTTCCCGCCCGGTTACGGCGCCACCGGCACCGCCGCCCTGCTGCAGGTGCCCGATTCCCTGATGGCTCTGCTGCAGGCGATGGCGGCGCAGGGCTACAGCCTCGGCCCCCTGCCGGACAGCGGTGAGGAGCTGATCCGCCGGGTGAAGCAGGCCGATGACACCTGGGTGGGCCGCATCCCGGAGGGCGAGCGCTTCGAGGACTGGACAGGCGCCAGCGTGACGGTGGAGACCCTGCGGCAGTGGCTGGGGCCGCTGCACACGACCCGCATCGAGACCCAGTGGGGCCCCCTGGGCGAGAGCACGATCCGCACCCTGGCGGGCCGCTATCTGCTGGGCGGCGTGCAGCTGGGCAAGGTCTGGATCGGTGTGCAGCCGCCGCTGGGGGTGGCGGGCGATCCGATGCGGCTGATGTATCAGCGGGATCTCACCCCCCATCCCCAGTACGCCGCCTTCTACGGCTGGTTGCGGCATGGTTTCCAGGCTGATGTGGTGCTGCATTTCGGCATGCACGGCACGATGGAGTGGCTGCCTGGTTCGCCGCTGGGCAACACGGGCTATTCCTGGCCCGATCTGCTGCTGGGCAACCTGCCGCATCTGTATGTCTATGCAGCCAACAATCCGTCGGAGTCGATGCTCGCCAAACGGCGCGGCTACGGCGTGATCGTCTCCCACAACGTGCCTCCCTACGGCCGCGCCGGCCTCTACCGGGAGATGATCGCCCTGCGCGATCTGATTGCCGAATATCGCGAGGACCCTGAGCGCAACGCCCCCCTCGCCGAAGGCATCCTCAAGCAGGTGAGCGATAGCGGTCTCGATGCCGACTGCCCGGCGCCGGACAACGCCCCAGCCGACCGGCAGGCCTTCGATGCCTGGATCGTGCGCCTGGCGGCCTATCTGCAACTGCTGGAAAGCCGGCTGTTCTCCAGCGGCCTGCACACTCTCGGACAGCCGCCGGATCCTGAGCAGCGCCTGGCGTATCTCAAGGCCTACGTGGGTCCGGCGCTGCCGGAGCCGCTGCTGGAGACGATTAGCCGGCTGACGCCGGCCAGCGATGAAGCGGGCCTGCAGCAGCAGGCGGCGGAGCTGGAGCGGCTTTCTCCCGGCCCGAACGCTGCCGGCGAGGTTCAGGGCGTGGCGCGCTCTGTGGGTGTGCTGGACGCTCTGCGCGTCTGTCAGCTGCTGGGGCGCAGCGGCGAGGAACTCGAACACCTGCTCGATGGCCTGGGCGGCCGCTACATCCCACCGGCTCCTGGTGGTGACCTGCTGCGCGATGGCCCCGGCGTGCTGCCCACCGGCCGCAACATCCATGCCCTCGATCCCTACCGCATGCCCTCTCCGGGGGCGCTGCTGCGCGGCCGACAGATCGCTCTGCGGATCCTGGAGAAACACCGCAGCGAGAACGGCGACGCCTGGCCCGAGACCGTGGCGCTGATGGTCTGGGGGCTCGATGCGATCAAGACCCGCGGCGAATCGCTGGCGATCCTGTTGGAGCTGGTGGGCGCCGATGTGGTCAAGGAGGCCACAGGCCGGATCGTGCGCTACGAGTTGCGGCCGCTGGAGAGCCTGGAGCACCCCCGCATCGACGTGCTGGTGAGCCTGTCGGGCATCTTCCGCGACAGCTTCGTCAACATCGTCGAGCTACTCGATGACCTGTTCCGCCGCGCCGCCGAGGCCGACGAACCGCCGGAGCGCAACGCCATCCGCCGCCATGCGCTGCAGCTGGCCGCCGAAGGGATCGAGAACCCCAGCGCCCGCCTGTTCTCCAATCCCGCCGGTGACTTCGGCTCGCTGGTCAACGACCGCGTCACCGACGCCAACTGGGAGAGCGGCGAGGAGCTGGCCGACACCTGGCAGGGGCGCAATGGGTTCAGCTACGGCCGCGTCGACAAGGGCGAAGCCAGGCCCCGGGTGCTGGCCGCCCTGCTGCGCAGCACCGACCGGGTGGTGCAGCAGATCGATTCGGTCGAGTACGGCCTCACCGACATTCAGGAGTACTACGCCAACACCGGCGGCCTCAAACGCGCCGCCGAAGTGGCCCAGCAGGACCGGCGGCCGGGTGGTCGGGTGGCGGCCAGCTTCGTCGAGTCGTTCTCGCGCGACACCACGCCCAGGGATCTGGAGGAGCTGCTGCGGCTGGAGTACCGCACCAAGCTGCTCAATCCCCGCTGGGCCCAGGCGATGGCAGCGATGGGCTCGGGCGGCGCCTACGAGATCTCGCAGCGGATGACGGCTCTGATCGGCTGGGGCGGCACCTCCGGCTTCAAGGATCCCTGGGTGTATGACCAGGCCGCCGACACCTATGCCTTCGACGCAGCCATGGCCCGGCGGCTGCGCGAGGCCAACCCCGAGGCCTTCCGCAATGTGGTGGGCCGCATGCTCGAGGCCCACAGCCGCGGGCTCTGGAATGCCCCGGCCGACAAGCTCGAGCGGCTGCGCGACCTCTACGACCTCACCGACGCCGAACTGGAGGGGGTAACGGTGGCGGCGGCGGTGGAGTGATCCGTTCTCCCGATGCTGTTCCGCGGTCATCCGCCTTCCCGCTCAATGCCGTGGTGGGCCAGGAGGCGATCCGCCGGGCGTTGCTGCTGCTGGCGGTGGATCCGGGCCTGGGCGGCATCATCATCTCCGGTCGGCGGGGCACGGCCAAGTCGGTGCTGGCCCGCGCCCTGCATGCGCTGCTGCCGCCGATCCGGGTGATCCGTCGCTCCTGCTGCAATGCCGATCCAGCCGATCCCGGCGACTGGGACGACGCCACCCGCGCCCATCGCGCCACGATCAGCCGCACCCCCGTCAGTGAGCAACGGCCCACGCCATTCGTGCAGGTGCCGCTGGGGGTGACGGAAGACCGCCTGCTGGGCTCGGTCGATGTCTCGGCCTCGATCAGCCGGGGACGGCCGGTGTTCCAGCCGGGGCTGCTGGCGGAGGCGCACCGGGGTGTGCTCTACGTCGACGAGCTCAACCTGCTGGAGCCGGGCCTGGCCAATCTGCTGTTCACGGCGGTGGATGGCGGTATCAACCGGGTGGAACGGGAGGGGATCAGCTTTCAGCACCCCTGCCGTCCGCTGCTGATCGCCACCTACAACCCCGCCGAGGGGGAGCTGCGGGCCCATCTGGCCGACCGGCTGGCCCTGGTGCTCTCGGCCGACACACCCCTGAGCCTGGATCAGCGGGTGGAGGCGGTGGAGCGGGTGCTGCAGCAGGCCTCTGACCCTGATGCGTTCTGGCAGCGCCATGGCCCGGGCCTGACGGCTCTGCAGCGGCGCATCCGCCGGGCCCGGCAGTTGCTGGGGCGGGTGAGATTGAGGCCCGCGCAGGTGCGCTACCTGGTGGAGGAGGCGATCCGCGCCGGTGTGGAAGGCCACCGCGGCGACCTGTTCGCCGTGCGGGTGGCGCGGGCTCAGGCCGCCCTGGAGGGACGCCGCCATGTTGAGGCGGCGGATCTGCGCCTGGCCGTGGAGCTGGTGCTCCTGCCCCGTTCGGCGGCACTGGCGGCGCCTCCGGAGCTGGAACCTGAACCGCCATCGCCCGGCCTCCCGGAGAGCGAGCCGACGGGCGAACCGGAGCCGCCTCAGGAGCCACCTCCGGAGGCTTCCTCCGCGGAGCAGCCCCCCAGCGACGCGATCCCAGACACGTTTTTGTTCTCGCCGGAGGGGGTGCTGCTGGATCCGCACCTGCTGGCCCAGGTCGCACGCAGCCAGCAGCGCCACGGCAAGGCCGGCAGCGGCGGCCTTATGCCCTCACCGGATCGGGGCCGCTACGTCAAGCCGCTGCTTCCCCATGGACCGATCCATCACATCGCCATCGATGCCACGCTGCGGGCTGCGGCACCGCACCAGCGGGCGCGACGACGGGGGCGGAGTGGCCGGCACGGGCCGAAGCTGCTGCTGCGCGAGGACGACCTGCGCGTCAAGCAGCTGCTGCGCAAGGCCAGCGCGCTGGTGATCTTCGTGGTGGATGCCTCCGGCTCGATGGCCCTCAACCGGATGCAGGCCGCCAAGGGGGCAGCACTGGAGCTGTTGCGGCAGGCCTACCGCAGCCGCGATCTAGTTGCGCTGATCACCTTTCGTGGCAGGCGCGCCGAGGTGCAGTTGCCGCCCACCCGCTCCATCACCGCGACCAGCCGCCGGCTGGCGCGGTTGCCCTGCGGCGGCGGATCACCACTGGCGCACGGTCTGGCGCTGGCGGTGCGCGTCGGTGTGAACGCCCGCCGCTCCAAGGAGGTGGGCGAGATCCTGATCGTGTTGATCAGCGACGGCAAGGCGAATGTGTCGCTCCACCACTCCGTGACCGTCGCGGCAGACGACGGGGGCGAGCGGGCTGAGCTGGCGCAGATCCGGCAGGAAGTTCTGGAGATCGCCAGGACAATCCGACGGTTGGGGATGGAGCTGCTGGTGATCGATACGAGCCGCCGCCACCTCTCTTCCGCTTTGGCTGCTGAAGTGGCCCTGCAGGGTGGAGGACGGCATGAGCCGTTGCCTGGAGCCAACCCCCGGCAGATCATGGACAGCACGAGTCAGTGGCTGGGCGAGCGCGGATCAGGTACTCCAGCGGGCCACCGCCAGCCGAAAAGGGGCGTACTTTGAAGTGACACTTCTGGCCACATGGCTTCGTGGTGCGCAAGGAGTTCCTACTCGGCTTGCTACTGCGCCAGCACCGATCCCGCCGAAATAGAAGAAGGTCTGCAGATCAACGTTGAGGCTATGCGGTGTTGGCATTGAATCAGCCGTTATCGGCAGTTTGCGGCACTAGCGGGACTAGATAGAAGTCATTCAGCAGCTCATCATGCACTCCTCCATCTATCGACTTGCGGCCGGTGCTGCAGCAACAGCCATCGGACTCACTGCCACACCAGGTATGGCGGCGGTGTATCAGGCCCTCTGCACCGGTGGTTCGGAATGCACCGTCACCCTGGCTAATGGCCAAATCGGTACGCCAGGACTGGTCCTCCAGAAAGAGCAGGTGCTCTCTTGGTCACAGGGTGGATCAGGAAGCAAGACTGATGTGGGCATGGGTGTTGCTGGTGTTGTGCTATTTGGCCTACCTGGCCTGATCGGCTTTGCCGCCAAAAAGCACGATTACACCTTCTCGATCAGTTACCTCGACGAAGCCGGCAATATTCAGGCAACGTCAGTTGGCTTCAAGAACAACGTTCCCGCCAATCAGTTCATGATGGAGCTGATGGGCATGACAGGGCTGAGCGTCGGGGAGGTCAACAAGAACCTTCAGGGACGCATTGATCAGATCAAGGCAGAGAGGGCCGAAAAGGCACGGATTGCTGCGCTTGACTGCGCTCGCATACTTAAGTCTTACGGCTGCAGCTGGGATGCCTACCTGGCGGCCAATCCGGCTGTGCAGATCTGGGCTGAGAAGTATCCAGCTCTGGTGGCAGCAGAGAAAACAAGACTGGGTGCCATTGACTGAGTAAAACTGCCTCTCAATCGCGCTGCATGCGGTTGGCAGATCTGCTTTTAGGTAATTGTGAAGAGGATTCGGAACTTGGCTGTCGGCCACCATTGGCCCCAATTGCCTCCCGGCAGCGCTGCACCAGCTCCTGCCTGAGTGCATCAGGGCTCTCAATGCGAATCCCGCCGCCAAAGGCAAACAGCCAGCTGCGCAGGTCGATGTCGGCCGCCACGGTCCAGGGGGGCAGATCCAGCTCCACCGGGTAGGGGTGGCTGGAATCGGCTGCGCCGGGTTGGAGCACATGCGGCGCCTTGGGGTGGTGCCACCAGCTGTCGCCTGGCAGCGGCTGAGAGAAGCGGGTGTGCTCGATCGGGTAGCGCTGCAGGCCTTCGCGGATGAAGGCAAAGGCCCAGGGGGCGCAACAAAAGCGCAGGCTCACCAGAAGCTGGCTGCGGCGCTGGGCCGAGGGGCTGGCGATGGCCAGCTGCTGCTCCAGATCGCCGCCGAAATAGATGCCGCCGCTGTGGTGCAGCAGCCGCTCCAGCCTGTTCAAGGCAGCGGCATGGAGCTCAGGGCTGCGGCGGAAGCCAGCTTCCTGGCGGCGCATTGCGAGGCGATCAAGCCGCTCGCTACGGATCAGGCCCTGCTCCTGGCCGATCTGGTCTTCTTCGTAGAGGAGATACCAGCCCACGTTGTGGAAGATCAGCTGCAGCGGCCACACCCGCAACTCGCCCTCGGCGCTGCCTGCAAAGCTGCCCACCCCGGGATAGCGCTCGAGCCGTACGCGGCTATGGGCCACGATCGCCGCCTCAATCGCCTCCGCCCGTCGCGGTACGGCCAGCGAATCGCTTCGCACCAGGGCAGTGTCCACCACCGCATGGCGGGCGTAACTGCGCACCGGCGCCAGGCCATCGGCGCTGATCCCAGCCCAGCCCAGGCGTTCATCCAGCTCGGCCAGCAGGGCCTGCGCTGCTGGATCGGCCAGCCGGCCGGCGGCCTGGCGCACCACGTTGTGCAGCTCCCGCAGCCGGGGAGGTGAGAGCACGGCGGTGCCCAGGCAATAACCGTGGCGCACGTTGTCGTGGCGGTTGCGGAAGCCGTAGGGAGTGAGAACCTTCTCAAGGTCCTTGCGCAGCGTTGCCGTTTCACCCGGAAGGTAGGCGCCGGGAATGGATTCGTTGGAGGCGATTAGGTGCTGGTGCAAATTGGCGCCACCCTCCGCCGGCCGATCAAAGGGCACCTGCAGCAGGTGGCGCAGCAGCGTCATCACCCGCAGGAACACCGGCCCATCAGCCAGCGGCGGCAAGCCGCCATGGACGGGGCCAGCGGTCCGAGCCAGTGGCGCCAGCTGAATCGGTGCGGCACTGGGCATCGCACTGCAGAAGCCGTTGGCTTCCAGCCAAGCCAGATCAGCCCGGATCGCCGAGGCGTCGGCGTAGCAGTCGCCATGCAGCCGGCCCAGAAAGGCTGCGGCACGGGCCGCTAGATCCCCCTCCGGCAGCGGCGAGAGGATCGCCTCCAGCTCCTTGGCGCTGGCGGGATCACTGGCGACCAGGTCAGGCCAGGTGCTCAGCAGCTTGATCAGATGGAGCAGGCGCTCGAGATCAAGCAGGCGCGAATAGCCGTGGCGCTGCAGCTTGCGTTCGCGGTTGGTGGCACCGCGGATGCGCTTCTCCAGGCCCGCCAGCTCAGCCTGCAGCACCGGCTCCAGTTCAGCGTGGTGGGTGGGCACCACTGCACAGATCGCCGCGAAACCCTCCGCTCGCGACGGCCCGAAATGGGGATCGGCTAAGGCGGCGGCCATCTCCTGGATCACCGGTACCGGTACGGCCCGTTCGCGCCTGGTGTTCCAGGCCAGGGAGGTGGGCAGGTCGGTGTAGAGCCACCAGCCGATCCACTCCACTGGAGCGGGCAGCGGCAGCGCCTGGGTGAGTGCCAGGCGCCAGGCGCGGCGGGCGTGGGTGGCATCCACGATCACCGGGATGCCAGCGGCCACCGCCTCCTGAAGGCGCTGATGCAGCCGCTGCTGGATATCCACCCAGGGGCCCTGCACGGCTGCATCGCCGAACACCTCGGCACGGATCACGTCGGTGGAGAGCAGCACCGCCGGCGGCTCGCCGGGCGCGGTAAGCAGGGGCGCCAGGGCGCGGGCGAGGGTGGATTTGCCGCTGGCGGGCTGGCCGATCAGCAGGTGGCAGCGCAGGGGCGCCATGGCGGCGATGGCGGGGTGGTCTGCCCACTATTTCGCAGGAAAAAAGCCATCGCTCGGCTTCGCTGCGCTGACGCTGCATTCAGCAACGTTGATCACGCCCGTGGCCCACTCCAGCGCCTACTGCCCACCTGCTCCATTGGAAGACCTGCACATCCTCGATTTCCTTGAGCTGGCCGGCTCCCAGTCGAAGGCGGGCATCGCCCTGGCCATGCATCAGAGCACCGTATGCCGCAGCTTGCAGTTGATGCAGCACCAGTTTCGGTTGGAGCCAAGTCAGGGATCAATGGTGTGCCGGCACGGTCAGAACGCCTGCCTGCACCACCTGCGGCTCGCCTACCGGGCCCACCGGCTGATGGAGGGTTTGCTGCGGATCGGCACGGATGTGCTGCATCAGAGCCTGCTGATGGGCATGGAAGGTGTGCAACTGGTGCCGCCCCGATTCCGCAGCGGTGAGCACTGGGCCGAGCTGGTTCGCCATGGCTTGCTCGATGGGGCCATCGTGAGCTCCTTCTGTCTGGAGAAGCCGCTGCTTTCCGGCCAGGCACCGCCATGGGATGGTCTGGGCGCGCTCCCTCTGGGTCACCTGAGCTTGCAGCTGGTGGCACCCACGCCTTCCACACGGCGGATATTGGTGCCGCGAAAGGCAGCCACGCCGCTGCTGCACCAAGAATTGAAGTGCCATGGCTTTGCGGTGGAACAGCAACCGAAGGCCTGCCAGGAACCAGCCGCCTGGATCAAGCGGGCGCGAGATCGCGAGCTGGCGATGCCGATCTCTGCCGTCCTGCAGGGAACGGCATGGACCAAGGCCAGTGGCCTGGAACCATTGGCGGAACAGCCACCCCTGATCGAGCAGCTGTGGTTACTGCTGCCACAGGGAGCGGTGAATACCAATGCCGCACAGCAATGCCTGAGGCGGTTGCAGGTTCAGATCGCCAAGGCAAGAACGATGCAGGATCTGCCACACGAGCAAGGCGGGCGGTTCAACCGGGAACTGGATCCGGCTACCGACCACGCCGAGCTGCGGATCAGTCCTCGGGCTCCTGGCTGAGGGGCGGTAGTCGCTGATGCGGCCGGTCCAGTCGTTGCGCAGCAGGAATCGGCCCAGCTTCTCCAGCGTCTCCCGGTTCACCGTCATCGGCTCGGCCAGTAAAGAGGTGCTTCAGGTTGGCGGAGCAGCCTGGGATCTATCCGATGGCATTGCTATTTCGCAGGAAGAACAGCAGAAAAACCGCCCGCGCTGCCGAGGCTGCTCCCAGCGCCTCATCCATCCCATGGCTTCCCCGCGCCACCCGTCGCTGGTCCAGGCCCCCCACTACCGCCTGCCGGAGCTGCTGCACGACATCCGTCTGCTCGATCTGCTGGAGCTCTGCGGCACCGCGGTGCAACCAAGCCGCCTGCTGCACCTCAGCCAACCCACCATCAGCCGCCGTTACCGGGCGCTCTCGGAGGATTTTGGGTTGGTGCGCGATCGCCGCCAGCTCTGGGGCTGCACCTACGGCACCTCGGTCACCATGCGTCTGCTGCGCCTGGCCTGCCGCACCCATCGCCTGAATGCCGGTGTCGCCCGGATCGGCAGCGACCTTCTCCATCACCCCCTGCTGGCGGACTGCCCCTGGCTGCTGCCCATCCCTCAGCGGTTCCGGGCGGCGGTCAACTGGCTGGAGCTGGTGCGCCAGGGCGTGCTCGATGGCGCCCTGATCTCAGGCCTGGAGCTGGAGGAGGCGGAAGCGGTGAACGATCAGGAGCTGGAATTAGTGCCGTTGGGGGAGCTGCCCCTGGCCCTGGCGTTCTGCCCCAAGGCGCCAGTGCTGGTGGGCGCTGCCCCCGGCAGGCCAGCCCCAGGGGGGCGGGTGGCGGAGGTGCTGGTGCCCGATCGCGGCGTAGCACCCGGCCTGCGGCGGCTGCTGCGCGAGCTGGGGCTGCCCCTGTGCAGCGGAGGCAACAGCCTGCAGACCCCAGACGACTGGATCGGCCGGATCCAGGGCAGCACCCTGGCTCTGGTGGTGGCCGATCGGGAGGCCGACACCTGGGCCTGCCTGCAGCGCTGGCCCCTGGGCCAAGAGGCACTGCCTTCCCTCCCCCACAGCCCGGTGTGGCTGGCGCTGCCGGCCGACTGGCAGGAGCACCCTGTGCTGCGCCACACCGCCCAGGAGCTGGGCCGGATTGGCGCCGCGCAACAGCTGGAGGGCAGAAATTATGCGCTCCGTGCATAGATCTAAGACTCGCGGCTCCAAGTGCTTCTGTTATGCCGCCGCATCGCTTCCGCTAGGTGCAGACTGGCCGCAGCGTCCCCTCACCCCCATGTCCCTCCCGCCGCTGCAGGCGGTGAAATGATGAGATCAAGCCCCCCCGCACTCATCCCCACCCTCGGCAGCGTGGTCCACTGCCGCAGCCACCGATGGCTGGTTGAGGAGGAACCGGAGACCCATCCGCAAGGCGACACGGTGGTACGCCTGGCGTGCTTGGACGACGATGCCAACGGCCAGAAGCTGGAGGTGTTCTGGGAGCGGGAGGTGGATGCCCAGGTGCTGGGCAAGACCACCTGGGACACGGTGGGCCAGCGGGGCTTCGATCAGCCGCAGGTGTTCGGCAGCTACCTCAACACCCTGCGCTGGAACTGTGTGACCAGCACCGACCCAGGCCTGTTTCAGGCACCGCTGCGGGCCGGCATTGATGTCAAGCCGTACCAGCTGGAGCCCCTGCGCAAGGCCCTGCGGATGCCGCGGGTAAGCCTGTTCATCGCCGACGACGTGGGGCTGGG
>Ga0164293_10000643_pt1 | contig 28303 bp, 22 predicted proteins | sample GEODES118metaG_FD_111487 | JGI IMG/M metagenome (GOLD analysis project Ga0164293, IMG submission 111487) | Eutrophic lake water microbial communities from Lake Mendota, Wisconsin, USA - GEODES118 metaG | ecosystem: Environmental > Aquatic > Freshwater > Lake | place: USA: Lake Mendota...
CGACTTTCGCGAGCCCATTCACGTGGGGGATCTCGTCACGTGCAAGGCCAGTGTGAACTTCGTGGGCAACACGAGCATGGAGATCGGCGTGCGGGTCGAGGCCGAAGACATGATCAATGGCACCCGCCGGCACACGAATACGTGCTACCTCACCTTCGTGGCGATCGACCGGAACGGCCGACCGGTGCCCATCGCCAAGGTGCTACCTGTTACGGAGGAGCAGGAGCGGCGCTACGAAGCCGCGCAGGCGCGCCGCCGCCGCCGCCTCGAGGAGCGACAGGACGAAGCACGGCACGCGCCGTAAAAAACGGGGCGGAAACGCGGCTGGCGCGGTGTTTCGCATCAGGACGCGGTCTGGCGTTGTGACGAAATGCGTCGAGAATGTGATAGTTCGCTAAAGGTGTCGCCGGGACAAGCCGAAGGGACAATACGCACCAGCGATGAGGCTGGCCTCGTTTTCGTTCTTCTCCCGGCCCCCGCCAATGCTCCGTCCCCTCGTCGCTACTGCCCTCACCGTCCTGTCCCTGTCCGCCTGCGCCACCATGGGTAAGCGCGACGCCCTCATCTCCGATCGTCCCGACTTCACCGAGGCCACGGCGCTCGTCGATCGCGGCCATGTCCAGGTGGAAGCCGGCAGCACCTTGAGTCGCGAGAGCGAAGCCCGCGTGGTGTCCCACGGCGAGGTCCTCATGCGCGCCGGGCTGTCCAGCCGGCTCGAGTTGCGCGTGGCCGGCAACTCGTTCGTGCAGGAACAGGTTGATGGCTTGACGCAGTCCGGTGTGCAGGATGCGTCGGTCGGCGTGAAGATGCGGCTGCTCGATGCCCCGGAGGGCCGTTCGTGGCGCCCCGCGCTGTCAGTGATCGCGCACTCCACGGTTCCCACCGGCGCCCGCATCTATCGGTCGCAGCGCGTGCAGCCGGAAGTGAAGGTGCTCACGGCCTGGTCGCTCACCGATCGCTTGGGCTTCTCGAGCAACCTCAATGTCGGTCGTCCGTTCGATGGTGTGCGGAGCTTCACGGAATATGCCGGCAGCGGCTCGCTCGGCTTCGCGGCGACCGACCGCATCGGTCTCTATGCCGAGGCCTTTGCCTTTGCGCCGCAGGACGGGTCGAAGGTCGTGAGCAAGTACGTGAACAGCGGTTTCACCTTTCTCTTCAGCCCCGACGTGCAGCTCGACGTGCGTGGTGGGATCGGGCCGCACTCTACGCAGCGCCGGGATTACTTCGCCGGTGTGGGGCTCGTAGTGCGTCGCTGAGCGATGCGGCTAGTTTAGCTGCATGGCCGATGACCAACCCGGCGAAGCGCCCGATACGTTCGCGGCGCTTCGCCTTCCCAATTTCCGGCGGTACATCCTCGCGCTGTTCACACTGACCCTGGGGATTCAGATCCAGGGCACGGTGGTGGGATGGCAGATCTACGATCTCACGCGCGATCCCCTCGCGCTGGGACTCGTGGGCCTCGCCGAAGCGCTTCCGGCCATCAGCATGTCGCTCTTCGCCGGGCATGTGGCCGATACCCATGATCGCCGGCGCGTGGCCCTGCTCGCGCTGTCCGTGCTGGTCGGATGCTCGCTCGCCTTGTTCTGGCTCGGGCATCCGGCGCCCATCGGTGACCTGCCGCTTACCGCACCGCTGCGTGTGCGGGCGATCTATGCCGTGATCGTGGTAAGTGGCGTGGCGCGCGCTTTCTTGCAGCCGGCGCGGCAGGCGCTGAGCGCCGAACTGGTGCCGCGGTCGCTGTATCAGAATGCCGTCACGTGGCGCAGTGGCAGTTGGCAATTGGCCGCCGTGCTGGGCCCGGCACTCGGAGGCGTGCTCTACGCGTTCGGTGGCATCACGCTCAGCTACGCGGTGGATGCCGTCCTCATGGCCTTTGCCGTCCTCGTGCTGTTCACGGTGCGCCACACGTCACCCGTTCGCGCACACACGGACGAGCCGATCCGCGTGGCCATCCTGGGGGGATTGCGCTTCGTGTTCGGTGATCCGCTCCTGCTGAGCGCTCTGTCGCTGGATCTCTTTTCTGTGCTCTTCGGCGGCGCGGTGGCCCTGTTGCCGGTGTTTGCCGGGGAGATTCTGCACGCCGGGCCCACCGGCCTCGGGCTCATGCGCGCGGCGCCGGCGGCTGGTGCCGTTATCTCGAGTGTACTGCTCACGCGCTTCCCGCCGTTCGCCCATTCGGGTCGGAATCTGCTGCTCGCCGTCGTCGGCTTCGGCGTGTGCTCGATCGGGTTCGGGCTCAGTACGAGCCTGCCACTGTCGATCGCGTTTCTGGCGCTTGGCGGTGCCAGCGACATGGTGAGTGTGGTGATCCGCAGCCTCATGCTCCAGATGCGCACTCCGGACGCCCTGCTCGGCCGTGTGTCGAGCGTGAATCAGATCTTCATCGGGAGTTCGAACGAGATCGGGGCGTTCGAGAGCGGCCTCACGGCGCGCTGGTGGGGCGCGGTCACGGCGGTCGTCGTCGGTGGGGTCGCTACGCTGGGGGTGGCGGCCACCGTGGCGTGGCGGGTACCGAGCCTGCGCCGACTTCGTCAGCTCAAGACGTAGCGTCGTCTGCGGCCGCGGCGGGTTCCTCGGTAAGGCCGAGTTCGATCTCCGTGCCGTCCTTCACGACCATCGTGTCAGGGAAAACCTGACGCGCCTCGCGTTCGAGATCCCTGGTGTTCTGGGAATAACGGGCCGAGATATGGGTGAGCGCGAGCCGTCGCGCGCCGGCGGCCTTCGCCACTTGGGCGGCTTCCCGGGCCGTGCTGTGTCCGGTTTCCAGGGCGCGCGCCGCTTCCTCATCGGCGAACGTGGCTTCATGAATGAGGAGATCGGCGTCGCGTGCCGCGTCGATGGTGGCCGCGCACGGGCGAGTGTCGCCCGTCAGCACGATGCGCCGTCCTCGGCGGCGTTCGCCCACCAGGACCGACGCCTCGATGACGCGCCCGTTGTCGAGCGTGACGCTCTCGCCGCGGTGAATGCGCCCCCAGAGCGGCCCCTCGGGAATCCCGAGTTCCCGAGCGAGATCGGGGTTGAATCGCCCCTTGCGCTCCTCCTCCACCACGGCGTAGCCGAGCGAGGTGGAGGGACCATGGTCCACGGCGAAGGTTTCGATCCGGTACTCGCCCCGAGAGAGTGTGGCGCCGGCCTCCAGTTCAGTGATGTCGACCGGAAACGTGGTGCGCTCGCCACCAAGGCTGATGCATTGACGCAACGTTTTTCCGGCGCCACGGGGCGCCCACAGCCGGAGGCGCTCGGTTCGTCCCTGGAGTGCCATCGTCCGGATCAGGCCGGTGATGCCAAGGATGTGATCGGAATGGGTATGCGTAAAAAAGAGGTCCTCGAACGAAAAGGAGACTCCGAAACGCATCATTTGGCGCTGCGTCCCCTCGCCGCAATCGAACAGCAAGGTTTGCCCCTCCCGAATGAGCGCGAGGGATGCGACGCCCCGTTCGACGGTGGGGCGTGAAGCGGCGGTACCCAGAAAACGGACGAGGAGGGGCATGCATGAATATAGACCGGTCTCGATCGTGCACCGGCAGCTTTCCGGGGCTGTGACGGTGCGTTGACGGTTCCGTCGTAGTACGGGGCGCGCATTCGGTGCCCGAGCTAGTTCACGGCCCGGGGTTTGCAGTACAGGCTGCCTGCGTTCACGGGGGTATGCTGAGAATGTGACGGGCCTCAGGTTCGGACCGGCGTATTCGACGCGTTCCGCCACTGTTTTTCACATCCGGAACGGCCGGGGGGGCGTATGACCGGAAAAAGCCGACGCGGGTTCGCGTCGATGGATCCCTCGCGACAGCGCGAGATCGCGAGCAAAGGTGGGCGCGCAGCCCACGAGAAGGGGACGGCGCATGAGTGGTCGTCCGATGAGGCCCGCGCCGCGGGTCGGAAGGGCGGTGTCATGGTCAGCCGTGATCGTGCCCACATGGCTGCCATCGGCCGTGAAGGTGGAGAATCGCGGAGTGCTGCGGCCCGTACGGCCCGTCTGGCCCGTATGGCCGAGCGGGAAGTGCCGATGCAGATCGGCCGCGACGGAAGTCAGCCGCGTTCGTTGACGGAGCGGCCGTTGAGCGACGTCGCTCGCCCTGCAGAGGCCGTGGTCCGCTGAGGCGCCATTCGGCACCTCGTCACAGGTAATTCGCACGTCGTAGTACACTGGACGCTGCCGACGCAGGCCGCACCAGTTGCTCCCTCCCCCCAAAGAAGAAAGGCCGGGCCACCCTGCGGTGGACCCGGCCTTGTTCGTTGTCGCTGTCCGACTGGCCGCGTTCAGCCGGGGTGCTGCCCGGCGAGCTTTTCGAGGCGGGCGGGGTCGACATTGCGTCCGCTCACGAGCGCCACGATCGGCCCCACCGGCTCCTGCAGGTGGCCGTGGCGCAAGGCCGCCACGGTGACGGCGCCGGCGCCTTCGACGGCCATGCCGGTGGTGCGATGCAGCCAGATCATCGTTTCACCGAGTTCTTCCTCGGTCACCAGCCGCAGTTCGTCGGCGCACACCTGGCCAATGTGCAGCGCGTCGTCGTCGATCTGTCCTGACAGGCCGTCGGCAAGTGTCGGGGTGACGGGTGTGTCCACCACGTGGCCCGCGCGCACGCTGTTGGCCATGGCGGCCGTCTCGACGCTCTGCACCCCGATCACCCGCACGTCAGGCGCGAGGGTGCGCAGCACCGCCCCCATCCCCCCCAGCAAGCCACCGCCACCGGTGCAGATCAGCACCGTGCGCATCGCCGGCAGCTGCTCGAGCAATTCCAGCGCGACCGTGCCCTGTCCGGCGAGCAGATCGAGGCCCAGGCACGGGTTGATGAACCGGATCCCCTCACGCTCGGCGTGGGCCTTGGCCATCACCATGGCGACGTCGTAGTCCGCCGCCTCGTCGTTCACGGTGGCGCCCAGCGCGCGGATGCCGTCCTTCTTCACCTGCGGCGCCGTGACCGGCACGTAGAGCATCGCCGGCGCACCGAACGCCTTCGCCGCGTACGCCACGCCGAGCCCGTGATTCCCCGCACTCGAGGCCACGACCCCCTTGGCGCGCTCTTCGGGTGAGAGCCCCGCGAGCACGTTGTACGCGCCGCGCACCTTGAAGGAGCCGGTGGGATTCTCGAGCTCCATCTTGAACCACACCTCCACACCGAGCTGCTCCGACAACGCCTCATGGCGAATGAGCCGGCTGGGCGGCAGAAACGCGCGCAGCCGTTCGGCCGCGGTGCGCACCGCCGAGACGGCGGGAAGGATGGCGGGATTGAGAGTCGGCATGGGGGAAGAGTAACGGGGTGGTGCGCTGTTCCCCCACCCCTCAGATGAGCCGCGTTCCCCGCACGCGCGCGATGTATCCGTCCACATCGAACTTCATCTTCGCGCGGTGCGTGACCATGGGGCGCAGGCCACCCCACACGGGCTTGTTGCCCCACGAGCGGTCCCACAGCCCCAGGCACCACATGATGCCGCCCACGCTGTTCGGATCGCGGCCATCAAGGGCGTACTTGTCGTTGAGGTGAAACATCCATGCGCGCGCCTGCTCGTAGCTCTCTGTCCAGAGCAGCATCGTCTTGCCCCAGAGCATGCGCGGGTAGTTGTGGATGATCCCCTGTGACACGAGTTCGTGCTGCGAGGCGTTCCACAACCGGTCGCTGGTGGCGGCGCGCTCGAGCTCGTCGAGATCGTAGAGGTGCGGGCGCGCATCGTTCACATGCGCCGCCATCGTGCGCTGTATCCAGTCGGGGAGTGCGGCGAGCTGGTCGAAGTGGCGGGTGCGGACGCACCAGTTGTAGCTGAGTTCGCGCCACGTGGTGACCTGCTGCACGAAGGCCTCGAGATCGGCCGCGGTGGCGCCCACGTCGCCGCGCCGCGCGCGCGCCTCGCGCACGACGCGCGCCGAGGCGATCTGGCCGTAGTGCAGATACGGCGACAGGCGCGAGGTGCCCTCGCCGTTGCCGGCTTCGTTGCGCTGCTCGTCGTAGTGGCGCAGCCCATCGCGCAGGAAGTGCGCGAAGCGGTCCTGCGCAGCCATGCTCCCGCCGTGCTGCGGCACGGCCGGCACGGTGTGATCGATCTCGCACGCCGTCACCTCGCGCGCGATGTCGTCGTCGGTGAGCGAGGCGATTGCGAGCGGCGCGAGCCCACCACCGGCGGCGATGGTGTCGCGCAACGACGCGCGCAACCCGTCGCTCAGCGGGACGCGCGGGACCTCGTCGCGCACCGGCTCGAGCGCCACGTCGAGGAGCTTCGCGATCTTCGGGCGGATGGTGCGCGCCGCAAACTCCGGCTTCGTGAACGTGCCACTGGGTACCGTGCACACGCTGTCCACGGCGAGCACTCGGCAGTTCACCCGCTCGGCCAGCCGTTCGGTGCGCTCGCGCACGCCCGCGGTGGGGAAGAGGTCGGTGAAGACGACATAGGCCCTCGCGGCCAGCCGGTCGAGCACGCGGCGGTCGTCATCGCGGCGGCGACGCAGGACGAACTGATAGTGCAGTCCCAGATGGTCGGCGTGCCGCGCCGTGTCGCGGGCGCCCTGCAGGATGAACGTGTGGTGCCGGTCGCTGGCGTGCGGATAGGTGGGGTCGAGTCCCTGGTGAATCACCAGCGGCAGGTTCACGCGATTGGCCGTGCGGATCGCCGCGCGCAGCCCCCAGTTCTCGTCGAGCCGGTGCGTGGACTGCATCCAGTACAGCACGTACTCCCCGTCAGGGCGATACGTCTTGCCGTTCAGGTCGAGCGTGCGCGGGACGAGCTGGTCGCGCACGAAGTCCGAGTCGAGCGCGTGCGCGCCGGCATCGGCGGACCCGAAAGGCAGGGAGGTGTCGGAATAACCCATAGGGCGGGTCAACGCACGTATCCGGCGCGGAGTTGCCTTGACTTCCCCCGTGCATCCGCTACCTTCACGTTCGTTACCCGATGGGCCCCGCGCCACAGGAGCGGGGCCTTTGTTATCCGGGTGCATGGGGCTGTAGCTCAGCTGGGAGAGCGCTGCATTCGCATTGCAGAGGTCAGGGGTTCGAGCCCCCTCAGCTCCACTGTGTTGGCTGTTGCTGGAACCTTTCGTGATCCTACCGGTACGAAGGGACATCGAACCGTGACCGGTTCGCCACTGGTGTGACGCCGGTACACGGTGCATCGTCCAGTGCAGGACAACGTAAGCCCGCCGCCGTTCGGTAGGACGGAGAGTTCCAATGACGGCGCGCGTGGCAGTTCTCGAACCCCGACAGGTGTCACTGTTGGGGTTCTTTGCTTTGTGGGGCTTTCCGAGCGGCCGCACAGCTTGACCCGGGGCTCTCCGGTCAGGAGACGCGCGCCAGCGCTTCCATGTCTGCCCGCATGGCCCGGAACAGCTCGGTGAGGAAGCGGTTCTCCTCCTCCTCCACGCTCCCCGCGAAGTCGGTCATGGCGCCGAAGCCGAGGTTGCCGAGCCAGCGCATGATCGCGCTCTCCTTGACCGCCACATCCACCACGCGCTCGCTGATTGTCTGGCCGTTCGCTCCGGTGCGCATGCCCAGCTTGAAGTACACGCCCGGTCCCTCGAACGGGTAGCGGATGGCGGAATTGAGCAACTGTTCTGCGATCAGCGGGAGGTGCCACTTGGGCTCGCTGCGGAAACGCGCCTGCCAGGCGCGCTCGCGCGGCCGATCGATGTGAACGAACTCCCCGACAAGATTCGAAAATCCGACGGAGAAAACCCCCTTCTTGGCGACCGCTTCCGTGGTGACCGTCAGCGTATCGGGCATCCGGCGTGCTGCCCCGGTGAGCGGCTGCAGCTCACCGTCGTGCGTGCGGAATCGCACGGTCAGCACCCGGTTGATTGCCTGCGCGTCCCACCATTCGCCGCCGAGCCGGTCCGTGAGGCGCACGCGAAACCGGCTCGGTTCGATGTATTTCTGCAGGAACCTGGTGTAGGCCGGAAATCCCGCGGCGAGCTTGCGCGCGTCGATGCGAAACTGCATCGCCACCGTGGTGGACCCGTCGAGCTGGGACACGGCGATGATGGTGTCGAGCGTCAGCAGCCGCCCCAGCGCCGTGGTCGTGCGCGGGAACGCCGTGCGGTAGTCCACGCGCATGGCCGTGCCCGGACGCTCGGCGGACTGGAAGAACGCACGCGCTACGGCGTTGAGGCGCGCCGGCGGGAGGGTGCCCACACCGTGCTCCACCACCGTGTGCCAGAGCCAGGTATTCTCGCTCCGCTGGCTCACGGCGATGAGGTGGCGCTGGTCGCCCACGCGCATCGGGGAGGGGGTGTCGCGCCGCGCCACGAACTGGAACTGGTTGTTCGCCAGCCCCGCCTGCCACTCCGCCTCCCGCTCGGCGCCGGTCCGGGAGGTCCGCATGGCGGTCCACACGGCGGTGTCTTCGACAAGTTTGGATGGCGCAAAGGCGTACCGGGCAATGCGCATGCGCCCGTAGTTCACCTTGGGCTGCCGGGTCACATTGGTGAAGCGGTACTCGAACCCGGCGACGAGCGCATCGAGGTTCGCCTTCGCGCCGGCGACGTCGCTCCCGTGCGCCAATGCCGCGGCACGGCACCCGCCCGAAAAGGCGAGTGGGATGAGCGCAGCGACCGCAAACGTGGCGAGGCGACGGAGCATGGACGCAGGATAACGCGGTGGGCCGCGAAAGGGACACGGGCGGCGTTCCGATGCGAAGGGCCGTCCGTCCCCTGATCCATACCCTTCGGGATTAGATTCGAGGGTCCTCCTTCCCCGTACATACGTGTCCGACTCCACGAACTCCGACAACTCCACGGCGCCGCGCCGCGACTTCATCCGCGAAATGGTGGCGGACGATGTGGCGACGGGCCGCTTTGGTCGCGCCCCGGCCACCCGCTTCCCGCCGGAGCCCAACGGCTTCCTGCACATGGGGCATGCCAAGAGCATCTGCCTCAACTTCGGCATCGCACAGGAGTTCGGCGGCACGTGCAACCTGCGGTTCGACGATACGAACCCGGCCACCGAGGACATCAAGTACGTCGAGTCCATTCAGCGCGACGTGCAGTGGCTCGGCTTCCAGTGGGACGGACTCTACTACGCCTCTGATTACTTCGAAAAGCTGTACGACATCGCCGAGATGCTCGTGCAGCAGGGGAAGGCGTACGTCGACGATCAGAACGAAGAGCAGATCCGCACCAATCGCGGGACCGTGACGAGTGCCGGTACGCCGAGTCCGTGGCGCGATCGTTCGGTGGAGGAAAACCTCGATCTCCTGCGCCGCATGAAGGCGGGCGAGTTCGTCGACGGCGCCAAGGTGCTGCGCGCCAAGATCGACATGGCGCATCCCAACATGATCATGCGCGACCCGCTGCTGCTGCGCATTCGTCATGCGCATCACTATCGTCGCGGCAACGACTGGTGCATCTACCCGCTGTACGACTTCGCGCACGGGCTGAGTGATGCCATCGAGGGGATCACGCGCTCGCTGTGCACGCTCGAGTTCAAGGACGCGCGCGAGATCTACGACTGGCTCGTGCGCGAGGCCGGCTTCGAGAATCCGCCCACGCAGATCGAGTTTGCCCGTCTCGAGCTCGACTACACCGTGCTCAGCAAGCGCAAGCTGCTGCGTCTGGTGAACGAGGGGCACGTGAGCGGCTGGGACGATCCGCGCATGCCCACCATCGCGGGGCTGCGTCGTCGTGGGGTGCGTCCCGAGGCCATTCGCGCCTTCGCCGACGTGATCGGCGTGGCCCGCAAGGATGCGCGTGTGGAGTACGCCACGTACGAGCACGCGGTGCGCAACGATCTCAACATGGAAGTGCCGCGCCGGCTGTGTGTGCTCAACCCGCTCAAGGTGGTGCTCACCAACTACCCTGAAGGGCAGGTCGAGCAGCTCGAGGCGCAGGACTATCCGCACGACGTACCCAAGACGGGTTCGCGTGCCATGCCGTTCTCGCGTGAGCTGTACATTGATCGCGACGACTTCATGGAAGACCCGCCGAAGAAGTTCTATCGGTTGGCGCCGGGGCGCGAAGTGCGGTTGCGCTTCGGGTATTTCATCACGTGCCAGGACGTGGTGAAGAACGACGCCGGCGAGATCGTGGAGCTGCGTTGCACCTACGATCCCGCCACGCGCAGCGGCAGCTCGCCCGACGGTCGCAAGGTTCAGGGCACCATCCACTGGGTGAGTGCGCCGCACGCGGCCGATGTGGAAGTCCGGTTGTACGATCGACTCTTCGCGCAGCCCGATCCCGACGATGTGCCGGAGGGGCAGGACTTCCTCAGCGCGCTCAACCCGCAGTCGCTGGTGGTCATCGCCCACGCCAAGGCCGAACCCGGCGTGCTCGACGACCCCCTCGGCTCGCGCTACCAGTTCGAGCGCGTCGGGTATTTCTACGCCGAGCCGGAAGACAGCACGCCGGAGAAGCGGGTGTTCAACCGGATCGTGGGGCTGCGTGACAGCTGGGCGAAGGAAGTGAAGAAGGGCTGACCGCCGGGGCGCCCCCCTTCCACTTGGGGGGGCGCCACGTATATTTGACGGCTCACCCGTCTTCGGATTGGGTGTGGTCAGCTGCCCCTTAGCTCAACTGGCAGAGCGTCTGACTCTGGATCAGAAGGTTCCTGGTTCGATCCCAGGAGGGGCAATCGTTCGACAAATACAAGCGCCGCCGTCACTTAGGTGATGGCGGCGTTTGTGTTTTGCGGGCAATTGGGCAGGATTCCTCGTTCCGAACTTTCCACGCCAACGCTCGCATTCCTCGTGACCGGTTGACAACGCATACCGCAATGTCCACTGTTCATGAACACTGGACTAGGAGCCTGTTCTGCCGCTCAAGCCCGCTGATGTCGCCGTCGCTCTCCAGCTGTCACTTACACCCGACGTACCCTACCGGGAGTTGGCGGCGGCCGTGGGCATATCACACGGGGAGGCGCACAACGCCGTGCGGCGCCTGCAGGCTGCCCGGTTGCTTCGCGCGGGCTCACGGGTCGTGAAGACGGAGGCGCTCCTCGAGTTCCTGCTCGGTGGCGTCCCTTATGTGTTTGCGGCGACGCCAGGAGCCGAGGTGCGTGGTGTACCCACGGCGCACGCCGCGCCACCGCTCGACGTTGATTTCACCGGCGCCGATGCCTACGTCTGGCCGTCTGCCGAGGGGCGCGTTCGCGGTGCCGCGCTCGAACCGTTGTATGCAGGAGCCGTGCATACCGCGACGACCAATCCGGCGCTGTACGAGCTGCTGGGCTTGGTAGACGCATTGCGCGCCGGGCGTGCGCGTGAACGACAGCGCGCCCGCGACTATCTCCGACAGCGGCTCGGTGCAGCAGCATGATCGTCCACCTCGATCATCCTAATGCACAGCAAGTGCGGCGTACCGCCATCGCGCTCGGCGGGCTCCTACATGAAGTCGTCTTCGTCGGCGGACAGATGGTGCCGTTCTTCATCACCGACCGGGGCTTGCATCGCCTGCGTCCCACGGACGACGTCGATGTGATCGTCGAGTGCCGCACCAGACATGACTATCACGAGTTCGCCCAGCGACTGCATGCGCTGGGATTTCGCCCCGATCAATCACCAGGCGCCCCGATCTGCCGTTATCGAACCGCTGACGGTCTGGTGCTCGATGCCATGCCGCTCGACGGCGATATCCTCGGCTTCAGCAACCGGTGGTATCCATTGGTAATGGATACCGCGGTCTCCGTGGACCTGACCGGTGGTATCATGATCCGCGCCGCGCATCCGGCAGCGCTGTTCGCGACCAAATGGGAGGCATTCCTCGACCGTGGCGCAGAGGATCCCTTCGGCAGTCACGACCTCGAAGACCTGCTGATGCTCATTGCGGGACGCGCCGAACTCGCCAATGAGTTGCATCTGCTCACGCCAGACGTACGTGCCTTCATCGCCGATTCCGCACGTATGCTGCGGGCGGCGCCGTGGTTCGACGATGTACTCGAAGGTACCCTCCCTGATGCACAGCGTCTGCCGGCGATCCTCGAGGGTGTCCGCGCACGAATTGATCGCTTGATGAACTGACTGGCATTGGAGGGCTCACAATGATTCTGCGCATCGTTCAAGGTACGACCATGCTGGGCTTGTACGCATTCGCCCGCCATCACGAGGTGTACTTCGGGCTGAAGTACGCAGCCGCCATGACCGCGCTGTGGTTCATGATCGAAATCGCCGCGCGCATGAATCCCGGTTCGTTCAAGAATCCCCTGATGAATGGCGGCGACGCCGGCGGACTGGAACGGCTGGAGCCCTCGGCCATAGGAGAGGTCGTAGCACCGGTGTGCGCTGGGGCAGGGATCGCCGTCGCTTTGCTTGGTATGGCGATCACGGCGCTGCTGGTTGGGTCACCAAGCATGCAGAAGGACGCCGCAATCCTGATCGTCCCCACAGGGCCCATGATGATAGGCATTCCCCCTTTACATCATGCTCGGAAAACTAGGGGAGTTGGCCGAGAACGTGCGGTGATCATCCTGTGCCACCGAGGAGACTTGCAATCCCCGACCGCTCGCAGAGGATAACTCGGAGGCGATGACGACGACCGTCATGGCGCTGCCAACTCAACCAATGGGAGTTTCAGCGATCGGACATCGAGTTGTTGGAGAAGCCAAGCGGTTTGGGCGAAACCACAACTCGGTGTCCCTTCGACTCCTTGCGGATCGAATCTGGATCAGAAGGTTCCTGGTTCGATCCCAGGAGGGGCAATACGAAGCGCCGCGTCAGCTGAGGCTGGAGCGGCGCTTCGCGCGTCCGGCTAGGCCACCGGCGACGTCCCAGTTACGCGGCCTCGCCCGAATGGGGCGACGTCTTCGAAATCAGCGGGAAGTCCGCGGGCGAGCGGATCGAGCGGACCGAAAGGTCGACGTCAAGGAGCGGCCAGTACAGGTGATCGGGGCTCGGCCGTTCCACTTGCGTCAGCGCGCCGATGCTCGCCTGCCGAAACCACGGAAAGTCGTCGAAGCGCAGGAGGAGTTCCTCGTCGCCCAGCAGGAGCCAGAAGCCATGCCGGGATACGTTCGTGACCTCAGGCGCCGAAGTGGCGAATCCAGGCATCGCAAATCTCCCCGGTGTGGCGTTCGACAACGTCCCGTGCGTCCGCGAGCTGGCGAGCGGATAACCCAACCGACTCCGCCAACCCGACCTCCGGTTCGAGCCAGAACTTGGCTTCTCCATCCGGATGGGAAATGTGCACATGCATACGCGGTTCCTCTCGTGAGAAGAAGAACAGGCGAAAAGGACCCTCTCGGAGGACGGTCGGCGACATGCCGGAAATATAGTGACACAGCGCAGATGCTGACGATGCGAACCGGGCGTTTCCGTCGGGAGCGGCACAGCGCCGCAACGACTACTGTCTCGTCGACGTTTTTGTTTTCGGGGGTGGCGAACATCCTCAAGTGCTCCCCCGCATTTCTCCCTGACTCGCCCATGACCACGCGCTCCACACCCGCCGAGCCGGAGCAGGACGCTCGCGTCCGAGCTGTCTTCGACGACATCCGCGCCACCCGCAACACGACCTACATCAACAACCTCTGGCGTATGCTAGCGTTCGACGCCGCGCTGCTGGAAAGCACGTGGGCCGACGTGAAGCGCCTCATGGCCACGCCGTCGCACCTCGATCCGCTCACCAAGGAGCTGATCTACATCGCGGTCTCCATCACCAATGCCTGCAGCTACTGTGTGCACTCGCACACCGCGGCCGCGCGGGCCAAGGGGATGACGGACGCTCAGCACGCAGAGCTGCTGGCCATCGTGGGCCTCGCGGCCAAGACCAACCAGCTCGCGACGGGGCTGCAGGTGCCCGTGGATGCCGTGTTCGACGGCGGACCGGTACCAGGCGGCGCGTAAGGCGCGCGCCAACGCGACGTGGCTATCGCTCAGAACTTGCGCGTGTAGCCCAGCCGCACGACCTGCGTCTCGAGGAAGTCGGTACTCACGTAGCGGAAATCGGTGCCACGCAGGGTGCGCCGGAGCTGATTCGTGTTGAGCAGGTCGGTCGCATTCAACACGATCTCGCCGCGCCCCTGCTGCACACTCCTGCGCAGCCCCACGTCGAGGGCGTAGCGCGCGCCGACACGCCCCTGCGGGAATAGATCCGGCGCTTGGTAGATGCTCGAGACGCGCGCATCGATGCGGCCGGGAAGCATCAGGTTGGCGTTCACCTTGAACGTACCCGAGACGAGCGACTCCTTGTCCGCCCGGTAGGTGACCGGCACGGGATACCGGTTCAGCACTGAGAACGCCCCGATCGTGGTGCGATACACGTTGGCATTGGTGCTGAGGGAGACGGTGCGCGACACTGTCTGCTGCCACACCAGCTCCGAACCCGTGATCCAGCTGCGTCCGGCGTTCTGGAAGACGTTGTACAGGATGGGGCTGCCGGGTGCCCGCGTGGCGATGCGCGTGATCGTCGCGTCGACGATGCGCCGATAGCCGGCCGCGTAGAGGCTCCCCTTCGACCAACTGGTGCGATAGCCCATGTCCACCGAGGTGGTGAACTGCGGGCGCAGTCCGGGGTTCCCCACCTTGATGAGTTCCGGCTCGTCGTACTTGGGGAAGATGCGGATGTCCACTTCGTTCGGACGATCGACGCGCCGCGTGAAGAAGAGCGACAGCTTGTGTTGGTCAGCCGGCTTCCATGCAAAGCGCACCGTGGGGAACGGCTGGAAGTACCGGTACCCATCGCTGCGGTACGTGTTGTGGTTGGGATTCACGTCGTAGTCGAGCAGCACCTGCTCCACGCGTAGTCCGCCTTCCACCTCGAGTGCCGGCCCCTCGTACACATACGTGGCATACGCCGCGGGAATCGTTTCGCGGTAGGTGGCCCAGCCGCCGGCGCCGCTGTCAATCGGCGACTGTAGCCCGGGAAAGAACTGCATGTTCACGGGAATCGACCGATAGCGCCCCTTGAAGCCCAGCTCCATGCGCCCCTGCGGCAACGGGCGCACGTAATCCACGTTGAGATCCCCGATGTGCTCGTCGGAGAGCAGCTTGAAGGCGTCTCGGCCGGTGAACGTGGGACGAATATTCGTGAAGAAGTACTGCTCGTCTTCGCGGTGGAACGAGTAGTTCCCCGTGATCGTGAGCGTGTGCCCTGGTTGCAGGAACCGGTGCGTGAATACCGTGGACGCGAAGGCGGTGTACTTGACCTCGTCCTCGAGAAACGTCCACAGCCGATAGCGATTGGCGAGGGAACCCTGGAAATACGGATTGTCGCCGTCGTCGAGAATCTTCTCGCCATTGAACAGCCCCGACACGCTGAGGCTGTTGCGCGCGTCGAAGGCATGGTCCACGCCGCCATTGATTGTGGCGTAGTCGGTGCGCCGGTTGCGCAGGATCTGCTGCGTGATCACCGTCCCGTCATTGTACGTGCGCGTGGCGAACTCGTTCTTGTTCATCGTGGGCGAGTACAGCCAGTCGGCGCGCAGGAAACTGTTGGTGCCGCCACGCCGGTAGTTGAGCGCCAGCGACGGGTTGAACTTTGGCGTGAACAGCCGCTGCGCACGAATGCCAGGCAGGTTCTCGCGTCGCGACCACAGCGCACCGGCGCCGCCGGACACGCCGAGCGATCCGTTGAAGCCGTCCTGCGTTTCCTGCTTGAGTACCAGGTTGATGATGCCGGCGCTGGCATTGGCGTCGAACTTCGCGCCCGGATTGGTGATGATCTCGATGCGATCGATGGCCGAAGCGGGCAGGTTCTCGAGCCCCGCCTGCGAGGCGACACCGGTGAGCGCCGACTGCTTGCCGTCGAGGAGTACCGCCACCTTGTCGCTGCCCCGGAGTTGCACCTTGCCGTCCTGCGTGACCGTCACGCCGGGCAGTGAGGCCATGGCCTGCACCACCGAACCGCCGCGTTGGGCGATGTTGTCGGCGAGGGTGTAGCTCTTCCGGTCCATGGTGCCGGCCACCTCGTCGCGCGTGGCGGTTACGGTGACCTGGTCCAGCGCGGCCGTGGTCGGCTCCAGCTTGAGTACGCCGAGGTCGAGAAAGCGGCTCAGTTCCCCCACGAAGACTGCGCGCGTGAGCGGGGTATACCCGACCCGCCGCACGTCGAGCCGGTACTCGCCCTTGGCGAGATTGGTGAACACGAACGCGCCGAGCGAATCGGTCAGTCTTCCGGCCACGAAGCTGCTGTCGCGCTGGCGGCGCAGCTGCACCGTGAGATAGGCGAGCGGTGTTCCCGATGGCGCATCCTGCACACGGCCGGAGACGGTAACTCCGCCTCCTGCCTGCGCCTGGGCCAAGGTGGGGCGTGTGGCGAAGAATCCGAAACACACCAACGCGATCGCATCGGTTCGTCTGAACATGGGGCTCAATCTACCTGCTGAGCCGGAGCGGGTATCGCTGGTGGGGAATCCGGGGTTGCCCGGGCGGCCTGTCGCGTCGGCCTCTTGATATATCAACAAAAGTTGGTGTAATTATCCTGCATGCCCGCCGTCGCCCTCGATATCGCTCGCGCCACCGTGCTCTTCCACGCCCTGTCGGACGAGACACGGCTGGCCGTGCTGGACATGCTGCGCGAGGGCGAGCGGTGCGTGTGCGACCTGCAGGGGGCGCTCGATGCGGCGCAGTCGCGGCTATCGTTTCACCTGCGCGTGTTGCGCGATGCCGGGCTGGTGAATGATCGCAAGGAGGGGCGCTGGTCGTACTACCGTCTCAATCACGACGTGCTCGCAGAGGTGCACGATGTCGTGCGCGCCATCGGCACCGAGGAGTCGGCCGGCCGGCGCGCCCTCAAGGTGTTCGGCAAGTGCTGCGGGTGATGTCGTGTCGCACGGGTGTAGCATGGCGCCGCGGCGCCGTTTTTCAGCGATCACATATCAATATTTCTTGTTGAACACGGAGCAGACATGACGACGACCTCGCAGGATGTCACCACCCTTGTGCGCGCGAAGTACGGCGAAGCGGCGCGCCGGGTGCTCGACGTGTCCGAACCGGCGGCAGACGCTTGCTGCGGCCCCGTAAACTCGTGTTGTGGGGGCGCCGCCTTCAACGGCACCGTCGATCCCATCACCGCCAATCTCTACGTGAATGGGGAGACCGAGGAGCTCCCCAACGCGGCCGTGCTCGCATCGCTGGGATGTGGGAATCCCACCGCGCTGGCCGAACTGCGTGAAGGCGAGGTCGTCCTCGACCTGGGATCGGGTGGTGGCATTGACGTGTTGCTGTCGGCGCGCCGCGTCGGCCCCACGGGCAAGGCCTACGGGCTCGATATGACCGACGACATGCTGACGCTCGCGCGTCGCAATGCGGCCGAGGCGGGGGTGACGAATGTGGAGTTTCTGCGGGGGCGGATCGAGGAGATCCCGCTGCCGTCCGACTCGGTGGACGTGATCATCTCCAATTGCGTGATCAATCTGTCCGGGGACAAGCGTCGGGTTCTTGCCGAGGCCTATCGTGTGCTCAAGCCCGGCGGCCGATTCGCGGTGAGCGACGTGGTGGTGCGCGGGGACGTCCCAGTCGATGTGCGGCGCTCGATGGAGTTGTGGGTCGGATGTGTGGCCGGCGCGCTGGAGGAGCAGGAATTCCGTACGCTGCTGGCGGAGAGCGGTTTCCGCGACATCGATATCGAACCGACTCGCCTCTACAAGAGTGAGGACGCCCGCGTCTTCTTGCAGGAGTCCGGCGTGGATGTGTCGGCAAACCTCGACGCGATCGACGGCAAGTTCATGGCGGCGTTCGTTCGCGCAACCAAGCCGGCCCAAGCGACGCGCCCGACGTTTCGCGCTGCGACGGCGAACGATCGTGACGGCATCGAGGCATTGCTCGAGCGTAACGGTCTCCCCGTGGCGGGGGTGGCCGAGATGCTGGCCCAGGACCCCACGCAGTTTCTCCTGGCGCATGATGGCGACCGGTTGGTTGCGACGGCGGCGATGGAAGCGTGTGGCGAACATGCCCTGCTGCGTTCGGTCGCCGTAGCCGATACGTGGCGAAAGCGTGGCCTTGGAAGTGCCCTGGTCGAACATGTCGTCGCCGAGGCCATGGCGCGCGGCATCGACGGGCTCTATCTCCTCACGATGACCGCCGAGCACTACTTCCCGCGCTTCGGGTTCGCCCGCGTGGCGCGTACCGCAGTCCCCGCGAGCGTGGCCCAAACGGTGGAGTTCACCAGCGCCTGTCCGGCGTCAGCCGTCACCATGCACAAGTCGTTGAGGAGTATGTGATGAGCACCGGCCCCTTTCGTATCCTCGTGCTGTGCACCGGCAACTCGGCGCGCAGTCAGATAGGTGAAGCGCTGTTTGCCGTGCGCGGCGCGGAACGAACCGCTGGCCGTGTGGAGGCGGAGAGCGCGGGCTCGCGCCCGGCACCGCGGGTGAATCCGTTCGCCGAAGAGGTGCTGGCGAACAACGGCATTGCGTGGTCAGGGCGCACGCCAAAGCATGTGGACGACGTGATGGCGCATCCATTCGATCTGGCCATCACGGTGTGCGACAACGCACGTGATGCCTGTCCCATCTTCCCGAATGCGCGTGCACACGTGCACTGGGGATTGTCTGATCCTGCCGACCACACCGAGCCCGAGGCGGCGCGGCATGCGTTCGCGGCCGCCTTCGAGGCACTCTCCGCCCGCGTGAATGCGCTACTCGCGCTGCCGCTCGAGGCGATGGCGCCCGCGGCATTATCGGCGGCGGCGGCCCAGATCCACGCCAGTTCACCGGCAGCCTAGCGGGCCGACCGGACGCCGCGATTAGTCGAGATTCGCGGCGAACAGTCGCTCCACAATGACGACATCGCGCCACTGGCCGTGCAGCTGGCCGTGCTTTTCGTAGGTGCCGACGATACGGAACCCGTGGCGGGCGCACAGCGAGAGCGAGGCGCGATTCTCAGGGAAGATGCGGGCCACGAGTTTGGTGATGCCCGCGCGTTCACAGGCCGGCAGAAATGCCGTCATGAGCGCGTCGCCCAGGCCGCACCCGCGCGCCGCATCGGTTGTGTAAATCGAGTATTCCGCGATCCGCCGATACGCCTCGCGTGGCCGGTAGACCGAGGCGTGCACCCACCCGTCCACCACACTATCCCGTTCCGCCACCAGAAACGGGTGCGGCGGATAAGTGATCGGTCCCGGCGGCGGGTCGAACCAGCTCTCGATGTCGGTCGCCTTCCGTTCCCGTGTTTCAAAAGTGGCCACGCGGGCGCGAATTCCCTCGTTGTAGATGGCGGCTACGGTAGACGCGTCGGCTGGACGAGCCGGCCTTACCTGCCACACGCGCCGGTCCGGTCCGTCGGAAGGGGGAATAGCTGAGGGCATGGGCCAATATGTGCGACGGTATGGGCGAACGCCCGGGAAATTGGGACAGCCTTTCTTGCCGGGGGCGCTATACTCCCGCGTATAATCCGGCCGGCGCGCTTGTCAATTTGGAAGGGGTACGCTGCCATTGTCAGCGGCCCCAGCGTTAATTCCCTCTCCCGATGCGCCCGTCCGGCGCGCCGTGCCGTCCATATCGAAGCTGCCGATGCCCCCTCGCACCAAGTCCGTACCCAATCCGTCGCCGCGCCGCGAACGCGTCATGCCGCGCGATGTCACCGATGAGATGAAGGATTCGTTCATCAACTACTCGATGAGCGTGATCACGTCGCGTGCGCTGCCTGATGTGCGCGACGGGCTCAAGCCGGTGAATCGCCGCATCCTGTACGCGATGAACGAACTGGGGCTCGCCCCGGGGCGCCCGTTCAAGAAGGCCGCGACCGTGGTGGGTGACGTGCTGGGTAAGTACCACCCGCACGGCGACAGCAGCGTGTACGACGCGCTCGTGCGCATGGTGCAGGACTTCTCGCTGCGCTACCCCCTGATCGAGGGGCAGGGGAATTTCGGCTCCATCGACGGCGATCCGGCCGCCGCGTATCGCTATACCGAAGCGCGCATGGCCGCCCCCGGCGTGGCGTTGCTCGAGGGGATCGATCAGGATACGGTCGATTTCGTCCCCAATTTCGACGACCGCCTCAAGGAACCGTCGGTGTTGCCGGCGGCCATCCCCAACCTGCTGGTGAACGGTGTCAGCGGCATTGCGGTGGGTATGGCCACCAATATGCCGCCGCACAACCTGCGCGAGATCGGCAAGGCGATCATTCGCGTGATCGAAGAGCCCACGGTCGCGCTGGACGAACTGCGGAAGATCGTGAAGGGGCCCGACTTCCCCACAGCGGGACTCATCGTGGGGAAGGAGGGCATCCGCCAGTACATGGAGACCGGACGCGGACGCCTCGTCAATCGGGCGCGCGTGGTACTCGAGGCCAAGCCGGGCTCGTCGCGGGCGCAGCTCGTCGTTACCGAGTTGCCGTATCAGGCGAACAAGGCGCGCATCATCGAGCAGATCGCCGATCTCGTGAAGGACGAAAAGCTGGTGGGGATCAGCGCGTTGCGCGATGAATCCGATCGCGAGGGGCTGCGCGTGGTCATCGAGCTCAAGCGCGATGCTGAGCCCAAGCAGCTGTTGCCGCGCTTGTTCAAGCTGACGGGAATGGAAGTCACGTTCGGCGTGATCAACCTTACCCTGGTGCCGGAGAACGGCCGCCTGGTGCCGCGCGAATTGGGGCTGCGCGGGCTCATCGATCACTACATCGCCCACCGGCACGAGGTGCTGGTCAAGCGCACGGAGTTCCAGAAGGCCAAGGCCGAGGCGCGTCTCCATATCGTGGAGGGGTTGCTCATCGCGGTGAACGACATCGATCGCGTGGTGCAACTCATCAAGACCGCCAAGGACACCGACCAGGCGCATGCGCGACTGCGCAAGGAATACGCGCTGTCGGAGATTCAGGCCGATGCGATTCTCGCGCTGCGTCTGGCCAAGCTCACGGGTCTCGAAGTGACGGCGCTCAAGGACGAGGCCAAGGAGCTCAAGGCCCGCATCAAGGAACTGGCCGCGCTGCTCAACTCGCGCGAGCAGCGCATGGCGGCGCTGGTGGTGGAGGTGCAGGAGATCGTCGACAAGTTCGGCGACGGTCGACGCACTGAGATTATGACGGCGGACATGGCCGACGAAGTGGCCGAAACGGTGGCCGACGCCGAGGTCGTGGGCGTGCTCACGTACGGCGCGCGCGTGGCGCAGCAGCCGCTGCCCTCCGGTCGGTCGCGCAAGAGCGATGCGGACCGCGAGGTCACGACTGACGAGCTACCCCTGGTGAAGGGACGGCTCCGGCACACGGAGTCGATGTTCGTGCTGTCGCAGGAAGGCCAGGCGTGGACGCTCTTCGGCAGTGAGCTGCCCTCGGCGGCGCGTAGTGGGCGCGGTACGGCACTCAAGGAGGTCATCGAGTGGCCGAAGCAGAGCGTACCGGTGCTCGGCGCGATCGTGCGCGATTTTGCGCATCCGCTGTTCGTGACCATGGTGACGTCCACTGGTCAGGTGAAGCGCACGGCGATCAAGGAGTTCCGGAACGCACGGCTCGCCGGCATCAAGGCCATTCGCCTCGACGCGGGTGATCGGATTGTCGGTGCCGCTCTCACCACGGGGCAGGATGATCTGTTGCTCGCCACCAAGGCGGGGCAGGTGATCCGTTTCCATGAAAGTGATGTGCGCGATATGGGACGCGACGCGGGCGGTGTGCGTGGTATCACGCTCAAGGACGGCGATGCCGTTGTGGCGTTGGCCGTCGGTCACGCCGGTCAGGTGGTGTGCGCCGGCACGTCGCAGGGATACGTGAAGCGCGTGAGCGTCGATGCCATCCCGCTGCAGGGACGTGGCGGGCAGGGGGTGCAGCTGCTGACGGCGGCCGAGAAGGCCGGGACCGTGGTCGGGTTGGTCACGGCGAGCAGTGACAGTGAGGCCCGGTTCGTCACCGGCGGCGGCGCCACGGTGGAAGTGGACGAAGCCGAGGTGCCGGTGGTGGCGCGGGCGACGCGTGCGGTGCAGCTATCGGCATGGCCGGGTAGCCTCACGGCCGTTGCGCTGGTGGCTACGCCGACCGAATAGCGGTTCGGCGCGACGGCTCATTCCTCTCTCATTACGGGTCCGCGCATGTCTCACGCATCTGTGGCGCTCGTGACCGGTGCCTCGCGCGGCATCGGTCGCGCCATTGCCCTGCGGCTCGCTGAACAGCATCGGGTGATCGGGGCCGCGCGCGACGAACAGGCGCTGCAGGCGCTCGTGGCCAACATCGAGCAGCGTGGCGGCCGGGCAGAGGCGATGGCGCTCGACGTCGCCGACCCCGCACAGGTGGCCGCTCGTCTCGAGGGACACGCGGTGGATGTGCTCGTACACAATGCCGGCGTGGGGACGATGAAGCCGCTCCTGGAGCTCACGCCAGCGGAATGGCAGCGCATGATGGACGTGAACGTGAACGCCCTCTTTCATGTCACGCGGGCCCTGCTGCCGGGCATGGTGGCACGTGGGCGTGGCCACATCGTGATCATCGGCTCCATCGCCGGCCGCAGTGCGTTCGTGGGCGGCGCCGGTTATGCCACCACCAAGCATGCCGTCATGGGGTTCGCGGAGAACCTTATGCTGGAAGTGCGAGACGCGGGCGTGAAGGTGAGCGTGGTGAGCCCGGGATCGGTCGCCACCGACTTTTCGGGACGCGCCGAGCCCCGAGCCAGTGCGCAGTTGCTGGCCGATGACGTGGCCGCTGCTGTTTTGAGTGTGGTGAATACCCCACCCGAAGTGCTGATGCACCGGGTGGAAGTGCGGATTCTTTCGCCCAAACGCCCGAGGGGTACCGAATGACCATCACGCGACGGGAGCTGCTGCATCACCTGGGGATTGGCGCCGTGGCCTGCGCAGTGGGTATCCCTCGTACGGCGCTGGCGTTTCGCCACACGATGGCGCGCCCGCGCCCCACGTCGGCGCAACTCGCCTGGCAGCGTGACGAGCTGGCGCTTTTCGTGCACTTCGGCATCAACACCTTTACCGATCGTGAATGGGGCGACGGGACGGAGTCGCCCGCGCTGTTCGATCCCGTGGCACTCGATGCTCGGCAGTGGGCACGCGCCGCCCGCAGCGCGGGGGCGAAGGCCATGATCCTCACGGCGAAGCATCACGACGGATTTTGTCTGTGGCCCACGGCCACCACGAAACACTCGGTGGCGTCGAGCCCATGGCGGAACGGGAAGGGCGATGTGGTGCGTGAATTCGTGACGGCGTGCCGGGCCGAGGGGCTCAAAGTGGGGCTGTATTGCTCGCCGTGGGATCGCAATCATCCCGCCTACGGGGATACGCCGCGTTACAACGATGTGTTCATCGCGCAGCTCACCGAATTGTTCACCAACTACGGGGAGCTGAACGAGGTGTGGTTCGACGGTGCGAACGGCGAGGGGCCGAACGGCAAGCGGCAGGTATACGACTGGCCACGCACGTGGGCGCTGGTGCGCAAACTGCAGCCGAATGCCGTGATCTTCTCCGACGCCGGTCCCGATGTGCGCTGGATCGGCAACGAGCGCGGGGTGGCTGGCGAAACGTGCTGGAGCACCATTCGATCGTCGGCGGTGCCGTACATCGGCGCGAGCGGCGACGACGTGATTACGGCGTTACAGCAGGGGCACGCCGACGGTGACGTGTGGCGACCGGGCGAAACCGATGTGTCCATTCGGCCGGGGTGGTTCTATCATGCGGCCGAGGACAGCGCGGTGCGTTCGACGGAGAACCTGGTCGATCTGTTCTTTACGAGCGTGGGAAGGAATTCCAAGCTGTTGCTGAATGTGCCGCCCACGCGCAGCGGTCTGCTGCACGAGACCGATGTCGCCCGTCTGGCCGGTATGCGCGCAGCGCTCGACGCGTTGCAGGCGACGCGCATCCCGCTGTCGGCGACGGCACCACGTGCCGTTGGAAAGGCATGGCAGCGCACCTTCACGTTGCCCACGCCACAACGGGTCACCACCATCGATCTGGCCGAGCCCATCGAGCGTGGTCAGCACGTGGCGACATGGCGGGTCCGTGCCGACCGTGCCGACGGTCCCGTGCTCGCCTCGGGCACGACCATCGGCAATCGCCAACTCCGCAGAGTGACGGCGGCGGCCACCGTGCGGCGCCTCATCGTCGAGTACGAGGTGCTGGATGAGCCCGTTCCCGTGAGCCTTCGCGCGTATCGGGGGTGACGCGGTTGCGCTCCTCCGCTTCGATCCCGATGCGAAGGACGGCAAGCCGCACGTGGCGTACGGGATGATCAAGCAGATCAGTGTGAAGTAGCGGAACCGGCGACCGAACGCTGATAGCCGATAGCTGAAAGCCGAAAACTCCCCCGCATCTCGAGAGAGGCCGGGGGAGTTTTCAGTCTTCCGCCATCAGTCTTCAGTCTTCCGAGGTCGGCAACAATGCTCAGCGCGACAGAAACAGCCACACGGCACTACCGATGCCGATGAACGAGACGGCGCCCCGGACCCACGCCTGCGGGACCTTCTGTGCGAGCCCGGACATCGCGTATCCGCCGACGCTCGAGCCTATGGCCATGACGAGCGCGATGGGCCAGTTCACGAGCCCCTTCACGGCGAACGTCGCTGCGGCGATGCCGTTGAAACAGATGCCATTGAAGTTCTTGAGGCCATTCATGCGATGGATGTTGGTCATCCCCATGAGGCCGAACGCCGCCAGCATCACGATGCCTGCACCGGCGCCGAAGTAGCCACCGTAGATCGCCACAACGTATTGGCCCAGCATCATGCCGCGCGTGGGCTCCGTCGGCGTGGGACCATGTGGGACCTCGTCGATGTAATGGCGCAGCCACTTCATCACCCGCCCCTGAAAGGCGAACAGCAGCGTGGCACCGAACACCAGCCACGGCACGATTGCCCGGAACTGCTCGTCGCTCGTGGCCATCAGCAGGGCGGCACCTGTCAGTCCGCCAAGAAAACTCGGAATGGCAAGCTTCACCGCCCACTTCTCGGCGCCCTGCAACTCGCGCCGATAGCCCATCATGCTGGCAAACGAGCCGGGCCACAGCGCCACGGTACTGGTGGCGTTGGCCGCGACTGGCGTCACGCCGAGGCCCAGCAGCGCCGGGAAGGTGAGCAGCGTCCCGCCGCCCGCGATGGCATTCACCGCACCGCTGATCGCGGACACGGCGGCGATGGCCGACAGCTGGGACAGAGAAGGCTGCGCGAGAAGCATCCCCAAAGGATCAGCTGCCTCGCGCCGTGAGGGCGAGACACACCCAGCCGGCGATGAAACACACGCCACCCAGCGGGGTGATGGCGCCAAGCGCGCGGATCCCGGTGAACGTCATGGCGTAGAGGGAGCCCGAGAAGAGCAGCGTGCCGGCCACGAAGAGCCACCCAGCTGCCGTGCTCAGGGTGCCGGGCGTGCGGCCCGCAATCCACGCCACCGCCAGCAGCGCCAGCGCGTGGTACATCTGATACCGCGCACCGGTCTCGAACACTTCGAGGAGTCTCGGTTCGACCCGTGCGCGCAGCGCGTGCGCCCCGAACGCGCCAGCGGCGACGGAGATGCCCCCCGAGAGGGCACCGATCATGAGAAAAAGTCGGTCCATTGTTGGAATCTAGTCTGCCAGGACGGTCCGCCTAGGGTGACAGCCGGCGTGGTGAGCCGGCTTGGGCTATCGGCACCCGCGAGCATGGCGTACCGTTGAAGGTTCGTACCCCTTTACGCGGAGTCTGCATGACCCCAGATCACCTTCGCCGCGCCGCATACACCCTGGCGCTCGCCCTCGGTGCGGCCAGCGCGTCAGCGGTGCCCGTGTCGGCGCAGGGCGCACCCGGTGGCCCAGGCGCCAACGCCGGCCTGCCGCTCAAGGCGGCCCGTACGCACACCTTCACGACCACGAAAGGCACGTGGATGAGCGTTGACGTCTCGCCCGACGGATCGACACTCGTCTTCGACCTGCTCGGCGACCTCTACACGCTACCCGTCGCCGGTGGTAAGGCCACGCGCCTGACGAGCGGCATGGCCTACGATGCGCAGCCGCGATTCTCCCCCGACGGCAAGTCGGTGGTGTTCGTGTCCGACCGCTCCGGCGGCGACAACTTGTGGACGCTGTCGCTCGCTGACCGCGACAGTACGCAGATCACGAAGGGCAACAACAACCTGTACGTGTCGCCGGAGTACACGCCCGACGGCAAGTACATCGTGGCGTCCCGCTCCGGTGGCCTCGGTGGTACCGCGAAACTGTGGATGTACCACGTCGATGGTGGTAACGGCGTGCCCCTCAGCACGCAGCCCGCTGCGGCGCCCAGCGTGAAGCAAATGGGGGCGGCCTTCGGCAATGATCCGCGCTACATGTGGTTCGCCACGCGGCAGGGCGACTGGCAGTACAACAGCATCGGTCCCCAGTACCAGCTCGCCGTATGGGATCGCGAATCCGGTCGCATCTCGCAAATGAGCACGCGGTACGGGTCCGGCGCGCGTCCGGCGCTGTCGCCCGACGGCAAGTGGCTCGTGTACGCCACGCGCTTCGAGACCAAGACCGGGCTGGTGCTGCGCAACCTGAATACCCAGCAGGAAGAGTGGCTCGCGTTCCCCGTGCAGCGTGACGATATGGAATCGCGGGCGCCGCTCGACGCGTATCCGGGATACTCGTTCACGCCTGACTCCAAGGCCATCGTCGTGACCTACGGCGGTGAACTGTGGCGGGTGCCGGTGGACAAAACGGCGCCCAGCAAGATTCCCTTCGAAGCCGAGGTGAAGCTCGAACTCGGCCCGGAAGTGAAGTTCGCGTACAAGGTGGACACGGCGCCCTCGTTCACCGCGCGCCAGATCCGGGACGTACAGCCGTCGCCCGATGGCAAGTCGCTCGCCTTCACCGCGCTCGATCGCGTGTACGTCATGGCGTTCGCCGACATGAAGCCCGCCCGCGTCTCCAGCGCGGCCATGGGCGAATTCAGCCCCGTCTGGTCGCCAGACGGCAAGTCGCTCGCGTACGTGACGTGGGAAGACGCGCGCGGTGGGCAGATCATGCGCGCTGATCGCGATACGAAGGGCGTGTGGCGCACGCGGGCCCTTACGGGCATCGCCGGACTGTACACGGACCTCGCATGGTCACCCACGGGCTCACGCATCGTGGCCTCCCGTGCTGCGGCGCGTGAGATGCAGGAAGCGGGCGGCGCGTTCTTCGGACCCGCCGCGCCGGAACTCGTGTGGGTGCCGGCCACCGGCGGTGCCGCTTCACTCATCATGCCGTCCGGCGGCATGAGTGCTCCGCACTTCACCAAGGATACGGCGCGCATCTTCGCCTACAGCGTCAGCGGCGGCCTGCAGTCGTTCCGGTGGGACGGCACCGACATCAAGACGCACCTGCGCGTGACGGGGCCCATGCCACCGAATGCCGGTAATCTCGATGGGGCGCTCGTCGCGAAGGAGGCCAAGCTCAATTTCGGCGGTCGTTCGGCGCGTCCCATCAGCCAGGGCATGCACCTCGACGATGGTCACGACCTCGAGCCCACGCCGTCGGCACCGCCCGCCTCGCTCATCCTGATGTCGCCCAATGGCGATCAGGCGCTGGCCACGGTCGGCATGGACGTCTACACCGTGACCGTGCCACAGGCAGGTGCCACGCCGCCAACGGTGAGTGTGGCCGCCCCGGCCGCGGCGTCGGTGCCGGTGAAGAAGCTCAACACCATCGGCGGTGAGTTCGCCACCTGGGCGGCAGATGGGCGCAAGGTGCATTGGGCGCTGAGCAATGCCCTCTTCACCTACGACCTCGATCGCGCGAAGGTGGTGGAGGATTCGCTCAAGGCCGACGATCGCCGGAAGACGCGTCTGCGCGCCGATACCACGAAGGCGGTGAAGGACAGCATCGCGCGTGCCGATTCCATCGCGAAGGCCGATACCACGAAGAAGACGCCACCGGGGTACAAGGCGTCGGAGCTCCGCGTGGTGGTCACGGGACAGCGTGATCTGCCCACGGGCACGGTGGTGTTTCGCGGTGGCAAGGCGATCACGATGAAGGGGAAGGAGATCATCGAGAACGCCGACATCGTGGTGCGCGATCAGCGCATTGTGGCCGTTGGTGCGCGCGGGGCGGTGGCGATTCCCGACGGGGCCAAGATCATCGATGTGAGTGGCAAGGTGATCATGCCCGGCATGGTGGACACGCACTATCACCCGCAGTGGCTCACGCCCAACATCCACAACACGCAAACGTGGCAGTACCTCGCCACGCTCGCGTACGGCACGACCACCACGCGTGATCCGCAGACCGCCACAACCGACTTCCTCTCGTACAGTGATCGGGTGGAGAACGGCGAGATGATCGGGCCGCGCATCTACACGACCGGCCCCGGTGTCTTCAGCGCCGAGCCGGTACGGGATCTCGAACACGCGAGGGAGATCCTCACGCGCTACGCCAAGTATTACGACACCAAGACGCTCAAGATGTACATGTCGGGCAACCGTCAGCAGCGTCAGTGGATCATCATGGCGGCGAAGGAACTCGGCATCATGCCGACGACCGAGGGCGGGCTCGATCAGAAGCTCAACATCACCCACGGCGTCGACGGCTACCCGGGCATCGAGCACAC
>Ga0164293_10000644_pt1 | contig 28300 bp, 29 predicted proteins | sample GEODES118metaG_FD_111487 | JGI IMG/M metagenome (GOLD analysis project Ga0164293, IMG submission 111487) | Eutrophic lake water microbial communities from Lake Mendota, Wisconsin, USA - GEODES118 metaG | ecosystem: Environmental > Aquatic > Freshwater > Lake | place: USA: Lake Mendota...
CAGCTGGGGCGGTCGCTTGCGACCGCCTGACATTACAACTTATTTTGCGGCGGGTGCTTGGGGAGCAGGTGCGGCAGGTTCTTCGAATTTGCCGCCAGCGCTATTGGCCATATAAACGACTGCACGTGCAATCTCGTAGTCGTCCAACGCTGGGTTGCCACCTTTGGCCGGCATGGCACCTTTGCCTTTAACCACATTAGCCACCATGGCAGCTAAACCAGTGCCGATCGCCGTTGACCAAGCCCCGGCATCGCCAAACTTGAGTGCGCCTGCAGCGCCGGCAACGTGGCAACCAGCACACACTGCTTGATAGACTTGTTCACCGGTTTTATAGACTTTTGGGCCACTTGCGTCGACCAGGTCAAGGCGAGCAATCGGCGCAATGCGTTTGGCTGTAGCTTCTGGACCGAGGGTGTCAGAGCCAGCGCCGACTGTAACGCCGGCTGTCACCAAGTTGGCCAGCAGGATAATGATAATGACCGGCAAGATAAACGACAGCACGACCGTAACGATCAGTTGCTTGGGTGTCTTGATGGGTGAGTGGTGTTCTTCTTCGTGTGGCTGCGTATTGCTCATGACCAAATCCTGCAAGTAGTTGACTTACAAACCCGAGAATTATAGCGGGATCGGAAGAGGTCCGTGAGAAACCCAAGTGCGCAAACGGCTGCCGCTATAATTCACAACTTGGCGCCCGTAGTTCAATGGATAGAATAAGAGTTTCCGAAGCTCTCGATACAGGTTCGATTCCTGTCGGGCGCGCCACCCAAGTGTTTAAACGCTGAATGCTGTGCCTCGACACCAAGCGTTCCTTTATTTTTCTGCGGCCTCTTAGTGTGGGCCAGGCGCTTTCAACGCAGAGTGAAACCGCGCCACATATTCGTCAAAACTCTCGTTGTCCGACGCTTCGATTGCTTCTTGGTCCAACAAGGACTGCGTGGCTTGCGTTTGCGCTGCGGCTAACTCAGCAGAGGTTAAGCCTGTTTTACGCAAACTTTGGGCATGGGTCTTGCTGAGGCTCAAGGCCTGCGCGTGGAAAGATCCCCCTGCGCGTTTGAGCTGCTCCAGAAACTGCGCAGAAGGAGTTTGTTGGGTATCGCGAACCTTGGAACGCTGAGCCTCAACCGCAGATACATAGGTGCTGTCGCCAAGGGTTTGCCCAAAAGTTTGTGCACAAAGTGCGATCCGATCAAGAAGATTATCAGCCCAGTCGGCTAACGGGATCTCGCGACCATTTTGCTGCAGCGACAGACCTGGCTGGCGCCCTTGTTTGACTACCTTCGCAAAGTTTTCGGCGCTTTCTGGGCACCAACCGCTATCGGTAAATTCTGGACTGTCTTCCAGTGCACAAAACAATAAGAACGCATCGACAAAGCGGGCGGTTTGTGCCGAGATTCCAACGGGCTCGTTGGGATCGATGTCTAGGCACCGGACCTCAATGTATTGCACGCCACGCTCCGCGAGCGCAGTGATAGGACGCTCGCAAGGTCCCGTGGTGCGCTTAGGACGAATGCTTGAGTAAAACTCGTTCTCAATTTGTAAGACGTTTGTGTTGAGTTGGATCCAATCGCCCTTGCGGTGTGTGCCGATGGCTTGGTAAGCGGGCCACGGCGTAGTGACGGCGTCGTACAAGCGCTGGAGAAACATATTGAGATCGTTGTAGCAGAGTTTGAGCCCTGATTGCGCCTTATTCTGGTAACCAAGATCACTCATACGCAGGCTGGTTGCGTATGGTAAGTACATCGTGTCTGGGGTGAGTGACTCGAGGTTGCCGATATTGCCGCGTAGAAAATCTGTTGAGACGGCTGGCGAGGCGCCAAACAAATACATCAGCAACCAGTTATAACGCGTGAAGTTGCGAATTAACGAAATGTAGCCAGCGGAGCGACGCTCTTGGGCAGTCTCTTGCTTGAGCTCAAGCAGGTCCCAAATCGCTTCGTCAAAGGAAAAGTTGTAATGCAAGCCCGCGATGCATTGCATCGTCTTGCCATAACGTTCGGCGAGGCCGCGTCGGTACACGTGCTTAATCATGCCGGTGTTAGACGTGCCGTACCAAGCGATGGGAATGTCGGCGTCGGCGGGTAGCTGGGCCGGCATGGAATGATTCCACATCAGTTCGTTTGGTATCGTTGTGGCCACAACACGATGAATCTGATTGATTTCTGCCATCAGCGCATCGACCGTGGTGTGCGTACCTGTAATGAGCTCGAGAAGCGCTTCCGAGTAGTCTGTCGTAATGCGAGGATGCGTCAGCGCAGAGCCTAGCGCAACGGGATGGGCCGTGGTGGAAAGAACTCCGGCTTGGTCCACCCGCAGGCCTTCTTTTTCGATTCCGCGTAAGGACTGGCGCAAAATAGCTGGACGTTCGAGCAGTCGTGCGAGGCGGGTAGACAACATAGACACGAGAAGGCCTTTAAACTTTTGTGAGACCTCCCATTTTAAGCTACGAGCATCCTCGTGCGGTTCCGAGCTTAATCTAGGACAATCTAAAGATATCCAAGATGCTTTTATGGTTTAACCGAAGATATGCGTAAATTTATATCCCTTTGCTTGTTGTGGGTACCGTTGGTGTGGTTGTCGGGGTGCTCGCCAGAGTACAACTGGCGCGAGTCGTCGGTGGCTGAAGAGCGCGCGGTCGTGATGTTTCCTGCTCGCACTAAAACCGAGCAGCGCCAAATAGAGGTGGAGGGAGTCAGTTTGACATTTTCGTTGACGTCGGCAGCCGTTGGGGAGTCGGTATTTTCTGTTGGCTATGCCAAGCTGGATGACAACATGAGCTCAATTAAGGCGCAGGCGCTTGTTGATGCGTTCGTGCAGGCGTTGTCTAGGCGCGCAGGCCAAGCGGCTCCCGCGCAAGCTTCGTCGGATGGGACTATTGCCCTTGAGACTCAAGTAAACGGCAAGCCGTCTCGCCTAATGGGGCGCGTGTTGGTGCACCGGGGGATGTTGATACAGGTTGTCGTTTCGGGGCCGACTCAATCGCTTTCCTCAGAGAATGCCTCAGATTTCATGCGATCGTTGGTGCTTCGTTAGGCTGCGTAGTCGCTTGCGAGGTAAGTCTGGTGTGTTCTGGGTCATGCGGTGTGCCGTTGAGCAGACCAAGTCGCAACGCTTGCGCAACACCCGCTTGGCGACCATAGACCTTGAGCTTGGCGCAGGCGTTACGCAGGTGAAAATTCACCGTGCGCTCGGTAAGGCCGAGGATGAGGCCAGTTTCCCAACTGGTTTTGCCTTTGGATACCCACTCGAGGCATTGCACTTCTCGCCCGGTGAGCCTTGGCTTGGTCATCAATCGAGGTCTCCCCACGCAGTCGGCATAATTGCGTAGTTTGCCCTGCCGGCCTGCATTTGGAAATTCGCAAAACCCCTGTGATTGCCACTTCTTTTGTAAGTAAGTGTCTGGCAATGTTAAACTTTGTACTCAGTTGGCGCCGATTTGCTTGATCCGCTTGCGGGCGCCTCATAAATCCCGCTAAAGAAGGTCCGTATGACGACTACGTCCAGCACGCAGGACGCACCACACGCACTCAATGCCAGCGCAAACGCGCAAGGCTCCGTTGGGGTGGTCCACACTCAGTACATGCATTTTGATGAGCCACTCCCCTTGGTGAGTGGCCAAACGCTTGCTGCGTATGATTTAGCGATCGAAACCTACGGCACGCTCAATTCGCAGGCAAGCAATGCAGTGTTGATTTGCCACGCCTTGAATGCCTCGCACCATGTGGCAGGGGTTGCAGCCGATAATCCTGACGATATTGGTTGGTGGGACAACATGGTGGGGCCCGGTAAGCCGGTCGATACCAATGTATTTTTTGTTATCGGCATCAATAACCCAGGCTCTTGTTTTGGCTCGACGGGTCCGGCGTCGATTCGACCAGATACAGGTAAACCTTGGGGCGCTGCGTTTCCCGTGCTGACGGTGGAAGACTGGGTGCAAGCACAAGCTCGCGTTGCTGACCGCTTAGGCGTCAAACGTTTTGCCGCAGTGATGGGTGGTTCCTTGGGTGGCATGCAGGCCCTGAGTTGGGCGATGACTTTGCCCGAGCGTGTGGCACATTGTGTTGTGGTGGCGAGCACACCACGGCTCTCCGCACAAAACATTGCATTTAATGAAGTCGCTCGTCGCGCCATTATTACGGATCCAGAGTTCCATGGTGGCGACTACTACGCGCGCGGGGTTGTGCCGGGGAATGGCTTGTCTGTCGCACGCATGGTTGGGCATATTACTTACCTCTCCGATGACGATATGGCGGAAAAATTTGGTCGCACGCAGCGTGCACCTGCCGCCGGGGGCGCCTATCACTATGGCTATGGCGTGGAGTTTGAGGTCGAGTCTTATTTGCGTTACCAAGGGGAGAAGTTTTCCAAGTACTTTGATGCCAATACCTACCTGCTGATTACGCGCGCGCTCGATTACTTCGATCCTGCGCGCGAGACGGGTGGCGACCTTGCGCGTGCCCTGAAGCCGGCCACTGCAGATTTTTTACTCGTGTCGTTTACGACTGACTGGCGGTTCGCACCAGCGCGTTCACGTGAAATTGTGCGCGCGCTTTTACAAAATGGACAGCCAGCGACCTACGCCGAAATCGATGCGCCGCATGGCCATGATGCCTTCTTGTTAGATGATGCGCGCTACCATGGCGTGATGCGCGCGTACTTCTCGCGCATTGCAACTGGGTTGGCGCCAATTGAACGCGAGGTGCAGCAATGAGTCCAACGCTTTCTCCGATGAGCCTGCGAGCCGACTTGGTGCGCATCGCGCAATGGATACGACCGAACAGTAGCGTGTTAGATCTTGGTTGTGGCGATGGTGCTTTGCTTGGACATCTTAAGCAAACTAAACGTATTCGCGGAGTAGGCGTTGAGATCAGCGATGCGCGCGTGTTGTCATGTGTGCAACGTGGTGTTCACGTGATTCAGCAAAACCTCGAAGATGGTCTGGCGATGTTTGACGATCAGCAATTCGATACGGTGGTGTTGTCGCAGACCTTGCAGTCGATGCACCGAACTGAGCATATTCTTCGTGAAATGGCGCGTGTGGCACGCGAGGCAATCGTCTCTTTTCCCAATTTCGGCTATTGGCCACATGGCTGGTCAATTTTGCGAGGTCGTATGCCAGTGACAGGCCAAATGCCCTACGATTGGTACGACACACCCAATATTCACCTTTGTACGCTTAAAGATTTTGAACGGCTTGCTGCGACGCTAGACTTCACAATTCTTGAGCGCGCAACATTTAACGATGAGCACGAGGTAAAGGCTTTCGCTGGATGGCGCAGCACGCTTGCAGCCTATCGTTTTACGGCTGCCCGCTCATGAATGATCCCCTTCGCGAGCCCACCATTCCCGCTTCGCAGTTGTATACGCGTCGGCGTGTCGCCCCGCTCTTGGCGCTAGGTTTTGCGAGTGGTCTGCCACTCGCTCTGACTGGCGGCACCTTGCAAGCCTGGGCGACAGTTGAGCAGGTTTCTTTACAAGAAATTGGCTTTCTGACATTGGTTGGAACCGCTTACACACTCAAGTTTTTGTGGGCGCCGGTCATTGATCGTTACGCACCACCGTTTTTAGGACGACGACGTGGCTGGATGCTTATTATGCAGATCCTGCTTGCGTTAGGCATGATGGCGATGGGATTGATGTCTCCCGGTCAGACTTTGTTGCCACTCGCTTTACTAGCTGTAGCGGTCGCCTTTTGTTCCGCCACGCAAGATATTGCGTTCGATGCGTATCGTAGTGATGTTTTGAAAAAAGAAGAGCGCGGCGCAGGGGCTGCGCTATCGGTGCTAGGTTATCGGTTGGCGATGCTGGTGTCAGGCGGGTTGGCTCTGATACTCGCGGATCAATGGCTGGGCTGGGGGCAAACATACATGTTGATGGGTGTGCTCATGCTAATCGTCGCCTTAGCGACATTTTGGGCGCCGGAGCCGGCGGTTCCCGCCGAGACGCCGCGCTCGTTGGCTCGCGCAGTTGTTGAGCCCTTCAAGGAGTTCTTCTCCCGACCTGAGGCATTAACCGTACTCCTGCTCATTGTCCTCTACAAACTGGGAGATGCGTTTGCTGGTGCGTTATCGACAACGTTTTTGATTCGAGCGGCCGGCTATACGGCAACGGAAGTTGGAACTGTTAACAAGCTTCTAGGTCTGTCGGCAACGATCATCGGGGCTTTGGTCGGTGGAGCCTTGATGGCGAAACTAGGCTTGTACCGCTCGCTGTTGTTCTTTGGATTGTTGCAGGCCGTATCCAACCTTGGCTTCTGGTTGATCTCGGTAGGGCCGCATAACGTGTGGCTTATGGCGGCAGGTGTAGGTCTTGAGAACCTGTGCGGCGGGATGGGTACCGCGGCTTTTGTCGCGTTGCTGATGGGCCTGTGTAATCGTGAATTTTCAGCGACCCAGTTTGCGCTGCTTTCTGCATTGTCAGCAGTCGGAAGGACTTATCTAGCGGGTCCGTTCACACCACCGATGGTTGAGTATGCGGGTTGGCCAACATTTTTTCTGTTGACCGTCGCGATCGCTTTGCCCGGCTTGTTGCTACTGCGTTGGCGCCGAGCCGATATTGAGCGAATCGACGGCCGCACCGACGCATAGTGCACCGCAGGACCAAGCGCGATTATGCCAAATTGAAGTCGTAATCGATCGTAAGGGGCGCGTGATCCGAGAAGCGCTCATCTTTGTAAATGCTTGTGCTGCGAGCTGCTGCAGCGAGTCCGGGTGTCGCCAGTTGGTAGTCCAAACGCCAGCCAACGTTCTTGGCCCAGGCTTGGCCGCGATTGCTCCACCAAGTGTATTGCTCCGCGCGCTCGTCGAGCTGCCTAAAGACATCGACAAAGCCGATCTCTTGCAGTACGTGAGTGACCCAGGCGCGCTCCTCCGGGGTGAAACCTGAGTTTTTCTGATTGGATTTCCAGTTCTTCAGGTCGATTTCTTTGTGTGCAATATTCCAGTCCGCACAGAGGACATATTCGCGTTTAGTTTTTTTGTGATCATCCATCAGCGCCTGCATCCATGGGCCAAACTTGTCGAGAAAACGGAACTTTGCCTCTTGGCGCTCTGGACCGCTAGAGCCCGAAGGGAGGTAGGCGCTGATCACCGATAGCTTTGGCCAGTCGACGCGGATAACACGGCCCTCGCTATCGAACTCTGGGCAACCCATGCCAGTCACGACTGTTTTGGGTTCCTGTTTAAGGTAAATCCCAACGCCGCTATAGCCTTTTTTCTCTGCGGCATAGAAGTGTCCTGTGTAGTCATGGGGATGCTTGAGATCTTCGTGAATATCTTCGAGATGTGCCTTAAGCTCCTGAAGGCAGACGATGTCGGCTTGATGCTGTTTGAGCCAGTTCGCGAGCCCCTTGTTGTACGCCGAGCGGATGCCGTTCAAGTTAAGTGAAGTGATGCGCAGCAAAGAAAAGCTCCTAGTCGGTGAGATAATGACGGATCAATAAGTTCATCCATGCGGGGTCATGCCATGTCCAGCAGTACAGATCGTCGTGCTTTCGTGCAGTTTGCTCTTAATGAGGGCGTTTTACGGTTTGGTAGCTTTGTGACCAAGTCGGGTCGCACGAGCCCCTACTTCTTTAATGCGGGTTTGTTCAATTCGGGGGCGTCTGTTGGGCGCCTTGCGCAATTTTATGCCCAAGCACTGGTTGATGCGAAGTTGCCCTTCGATATGTTGTTCGGGCCGGCCTATAAAGGTATCCCTTTGGCAACGGCCACCTCGGTTGCACTTGCCACGCATCCTGCGATGGCCGGTAAAGATATTCCGTTCGCCTACAACCGCAAGGAAGCAAAGGATCACGGCGAGGGCGGAGTGTTGGTAGGAGCCCCTCTTAACGGGCGTGTTGTGATCATTGATGATGTCATAACAGCCGGCACTTCCGTTAAAGAATCGGTTGAAATCATTGAGGCGGCAGGCGCTACACCTTGCGCGGTGCTGATCGCGATGGATCGTATGGAGCGCGCCGGACCCGACGGGGCGTTATCACCCCATTCGGCTGTGCAGGAAGTGCAACAGCGCTATGGCTTGCCCGTTGTCAGCATCGCTTCGCTGACTGACATTCTGGAGTTGTTAAAAAACAATCAAGAGTTTGCACAGCATCAGGATGCCGTCTTGGCATACCGGACGCGTTACGGCATTACCTGAGCAAACTAGGCATCCAGTTTCGCTTTAAGCAAATCATTGACTTGCTGAGGGTTTGCTTTACCCTTGGCGGCCTTCATGATTTGCCCGACGAGCGAATTAAAGGCCTTTTGCTTGCCAGCGCGATATTCGGCCACGATTGCTGCTTGCTCTGCCAACACCGCGTCAATCATCACAGAGATCGCACCAGTGTCATTGATCTGTGTCAGGCCTTTTGCTTGAATGATGGCATCGGCTTGACCGCCATGCTCGCCAAGCCACATCGCAGCGAACACATCGCGTGCGATCTTGTTTGAAATTGTGCCGTCAATAATGCGTGTGAGTAGCGCGGCCAGCGCCTCGGCGCTGACTGGGCATTGCGTAATCGTTTTTTCTTCGCGGTTTAGTGTTGCTGACACCTCGCCCATCAACCAGTTTGCGGCGAGTTTTGCTTGTCCCGCGGGCAGGGCGTGTGCAACTTCTTCGAAATATCCTGCAAGCTCACGACTGCTTGAGAGCTGCGCGGCGTCGACGGCCGCGAGTCCATACTCGCTTTCAAAGCGCTCTCTTAGTGCGCTTGGAAGCTCGGGCATCGATTGACGCACTTCTTCAATCCAGCTGGCAGCAATGACAAGGGGAGGGAGGTCCGGGTCCGGAAAGTAGCGGTAATCGTGCGCGTCCTCTTTACTGCGCATGCTACGTGTTTCGTCGCGGTCCGAGTCATAGAGGCGGGTCTCTTGGACTACTTTGCCACCGTCCTCGATCAACTCGATTTGGCGGCGAACCTCATACTGAATCGCGCGCTCGAGAAAACGGAACGAGTTGACGTTTTTAATTTCACAACGTGTACCGAACTCTTTTTGACCTTCTGGGCGGACGGAAACGTTGGCGTCAACGCGAAAGGATCCCTCTTGCATGTTGCCATCACAAATGCCCAGCCAAACTACCAGACTATGTAAGGCTTTGGCATAAGCCACTGCCTCTGCAGCTGAACGCATCTCTGGCTCAGAGACGATTTCAAGTAAGGGTGTACCAGCACGGTTGAGATCGATGCCGCTGGAGGATTCGCCATGCGGACCGACGAAGTTGTCGTGTAACGACTTGCCAGCATCTTCTTCTAGGTGCGCGCGCGTCAGGTTGACTGTCTTTTCTGTATCGCCAACAAAAAAGCTCAATGATCCCCCGAGTACAACGGGAATTTCAAACTGGCTAATCTGATAGTTTTTCGGTGAATCAGGGTAGAAGTAATTTTTGCGCGCAAAGATTGAGCGCGGAGCGACCGTTGCCCCCACAGCCAAGCCAAAGCGTATTGCGCGCTCGACTGCGGCGCGGTTCATGACTGGCAGCGAGCCAGGTAGGGCGAGATCTACTTCGTTTGCTTGGGTATTGGGTAGCGCACCGTAGTGAGTGCTGCTGCCTGAAAAAATTTTGGTCTGGGTCGAAAGCTGCGTGTGCGTTTCGAGTCCGATGACGATTTCCCATGCCATTATGCTTGCCCCGCAATGCGTTGATGCCAGTCAGTTGTCTGTTGATATTGGTGGGCGATGGCAAGCAACCGCCCCTCATCAAAATAGTTACCAATGATTTGCAGACCCACTGGGAGTTGACGCCCCGAGGCACCACGACCAAAGCCACAAGGAATCGACATGCCAGGTAAACCTGCCAGGTTTAGACCAAGCGTGTAGACATCGGCTAGCCAGTCAGCCGTGGGGTCGTCCTGGCTATGCCCAATCGGTGCAGCGACCGTAGGGGTTACTGGGCCCATAATGACATCGCATTGTGTGGTCAGCGCAGTTTGAAAATCATCGGCAATCATGCGGCGCAGGCGCTGCGCTTGTAAGTAGTAAGCGTCGTAGTAGCCATGCGACAGTACGTAAGTGCCGATCAGAATGCGGCGCTGTACTTCCGGACCGAAGCCTTCTGCACGCGAACGCGCCGTCATATCAGCGAGGTCGGTGTAGCTTTCGCTGCGATGTCCGTAGCGCACACCGTCGTAGCGCGATAGATTGCTTGAGGCCTCAGCAGGCGCAATGACATAGTAGGCGGGGATCGAAAGCTGCGTGCGTGGCAAGGAGATGTCGACGCGTTTGGCACCGAGCGCTTCAAATTGCGCGATGGCCGCTTCAACTGCTTGCGCCACTTCGTTGTTGAGGCCATCACCGAAATATTCGCGCGGCACGCCAATGCGCAGCCCTTTCAATGGCTGTGCGCCCTGCGCTGCGTATTGTGCGTTGGTCGACTGATACTCGCTACGGATTCGTCCTGGCGCGTTTGCAACGCTGTGACATTGTTCTGCGCTCGTCGCATCACGGGGATCAAAGCCGCTCATGGTGTCGAGTAGTTCGACCAGATCGGCTGCATTCGCTGCAAGAGGCCCTGCCTGATCCAGGCTCGAGCCGTAAGCAATCATTCCGTAGCGCGACACCGCGCCGTAGGTCGGCTTAATGCCGCTAACGCCGCAGAGTGCCGCAGGCTGTCTGACGGACCCACCTGTGTCTGTGCCGGTGGTCGCCATCACTAGTTTTGCTGCGACGGCCGCCGCCGATGCGCCCGAAGACCCGCCGGGGACAGCGCTCGGATCCCAGGGGTTCCGGGCAGGTCCGAAGGCGGAGTGTTCATTACCTGAGCCCATCGCGAATTCATCGCAATTGAGTTTGCCAAGGCTGACGCACCCGGCTTCGCGCAGTTTGCGTACGACCGTGGCATCAAAAGGGCTGACATAGTTTTTAAGCATATTGCTGCCCGCGGTGCTGCGCCAACCTTCGGTGACAAATAAGTCTTTGTGTGCGATCGGGATTCCCGTGAGTGGTCCCGCCGTACCTGCTGCGATGGCAGCATCGGCCAAGCGAGCTTGCGTTAAGGTTAGCTCGGCATCGACGTGCACAAAAGCGTTCAGTGCCTGTTGATCTTGAATCTGTTTAAGGCAGTCCTGGGCAAGCTCGGTGGCACTAAGTTTGCGGGCGGACAGCGCTTGGCCCAACTGGGCGAGGGAGTTGAACTGGAGCAGGGTGTTAGACATCTTATTCAAGCACCTTTGGAACCAGAAACAAGCCTTGCGCGGAGCCGGGGGCGTTCGCCATGAGTGCTTCCCGGCGTTCAACGGAGGATATTTCGGTCACTTGATCTTCGCGTAGGCGCAAAGATACCTCTGTGACCGCCGCTAGGGGGTGCGCCAATGGCTCTACGCCAGTTGTATCGACCGCTTGTAAGGTTTGAATGATGCCTAGAATCTTGTTTAGATCCGTTTTGGCCTGCGTTTGCTGTGCTTCGGTCAGGTGCAGCCTTGCCAGGCGGGCGATACGGACGACTTCTTGGTCGGTGAGAGCCATGGGCGTGGGTTAATCCATTTCAGGGGGGTTACCCCTTGGTTTAGTGCTATCCGAGAGGCATATCTTGCCGTTACTTAAAGAATTATAAGTTATGATAGAAGGTCAATCGCTGCGCGTTGCGCGCGTCAATATTTTTTGGCTAGACACTCATGTTCGGATTCCTTCGTAGTTATTTTTCCAGCGATATGGCGATCGACCTCGGGACAGCCAACACGCTTATTTATGTTCGGGGCAAGGGCATTGTGCTCGACGAGCCTTCTGTGGTGGCCATTCGCCACGACGGCGGCCCCGGAGGCAAAAAAATCATACAAGCGGTTGGTCGCGAGGCAAAGCAGATGCTCGGGCGTGTTCCGGGCAATATTGAAGCCATTCGCCCCATGAAAGACGGTGTAATTGCCGATTTCACGGTCACCGAGCAGATGCTCAAGCAGTTCATTCGGATGGTGCACCCGCGCAATATGTTCGCGCCGAGCCCGCGCATTATCGTTTGCGTGCCTTGCGGTTCCACGCAGGTTGAACGTCGTGCTATTCGTGAGTCGGCTTTGGGTGCAGGCGCAAGCCAGGTTTACTTGATCGAAGAGCCAATGGCTGCTGCAATTGGTGCTGGTCTGAACGTCTCGGATGCGAGTGGATCCATGGTCGTCGACATCGGCGGCGGCACGACCGAGGTTGCCGTCATTTCGTTGGGCGGCATGGTGTACAAAGGTTCCGTGCGCGTAGGTGGTGATAAGTTTGACGAAGCAATCGTCAATTACATCCGTCGCAACTACGGCATGTTGATCGGCGAACCAACCGCTGAACTGATCAAGAAAGAAATCGGCTCGGCCTTTCCTGGTTCCGAAGTGCGTGAAATTGAAGTGAAGGGACGTAACCTGGCTGAGGGTGTGCCTCGCAGCTTTACTGTTTCCTCAAACGAGATTCTTGAGTCGCTGACCGATCCACTCAATCAAATTGTCTCTGCTGTCAAAATCGCACTAGAGCAAACTCCTCCCGAGCTCGGCGCAGACATTACCGATAAGGGAATTTCCCTGACCGGTGGTGGTGCCTTGCTGCGTGACCTCGATCGTTTGCTGCAAGAGGAAACTGGTCTGCCAGTGATTGTTGCGGATGACCCACTGACATGTGTGGTGCGTGGCTGCGGTGACGCCCTGGAGCATCTGGAAAAACTAGGCGCGATCTTTATTAACGACTAGTTGCCCTGAACCTTCTGCGCTTCAAGCCTAGTATCTCTGGGCTTGAATATTTTGGGACCGGGTCACTTTGTATTGAGTTTTCATGCAACGACACGTCACCCTACGGCTTTTTCGGCAAGGCACCGCCGCCGAAGTTACGCTGACATTTCTTCTACTCGTCGCAGTGGCGTTGTTGTTTACGGACGCGCTCTGGAAATCCTCAAATCCGATTCGGCAGACGCTTGCGACAGCGGTCTACCCCTTTCAGCGACTCGTAATGCTGCCCAAAGATGCGTTGAATGCGTTTGACGGGTGGTTGAACGCCGCCTCCTTGATTAAGACTGAGGGCGAAGCGTTGCAGCGTCAACGCATCGAGATGGCACAAGTTACGACGCGTGCGGCGTTATTGAATGCTGAAAATGAACAGCTTCGGCGCCTCTTAGGCGTGGTGGAAAAGGCGGCTGAGCGACCAGCGGTGGTGGTAGAGGTGCTCTACGAGCCCTCGAGCCCCTTTGTTCGGCGCATCGTGTTCAACAAAGGCACGCGTGCCGGCATTGCGCCTGGGATGCCTGTTATCGATGAGAGCGGCGTTGTAGGTCAAATTACACGTGTGACCGCGATGACCTCAGAGGCTGCCATGCTTACCGATGAGGCGGTATCGATCCCTGTGCAGGTGTTACGCAATGGACTGCGCCTCATTGCTTTCGGTTCTGGATCGCCGGGCAAAGTGGAGGTGCGTTATTTTTCATCGGATGCAGACCTGAAGGACGGCGATACGCTTGTGACTAGCGGTGTTGGTGGTGTCTTCCCACCCGGACTGTTTGTGGGTCGTATTGATCGCGTCGAGCGCAGCCCAGCGTCAGGCTTTGCCCGAGCAGAAGCCAAGCCTCTATCGCACCCTGAGCGGAATCGACACTTTCTTGTCCTGCAGGTTTCACTGGATGGTGAACAAGCGTTTCTGACCCCAAGCACACCAGCGCCTGTGACAGAACCCGTTCGTGCGCCAGCGACTGGAAAATAGGGAGGTTACCTCGATGACAAAGTACTCGCTAGGTACATCTTTACTGCAAGCGCGAAATTTGCAACCGCACTCGCTTGAGGCCGCAATGGGTTGGCACTACATCTGGCTAACCACGGTCTGTATTTGGCTGTTGTCGTTGCTCCCTTGGCGAAATTGGCCTGTCACACCGGACATCTTGCTCGTGGTGATTGCCTTTTGGTCTTTTCATCAACCGCGTCGCATGGGAATGGTCGCCGCGTTTTGTTTCGGGTTGACGTTAGACGTTCACGATGCGGGTCCGTTGGGCTTACAAGCATTGTTATATGCGTTAGTGGTTTACGGGACACAGCTTCTGCATCGGCGCTTAGCGCGCTTTGACTTGCTTAGACAGGCGATGCATTTGATTCCTTTGTTTGTTGGAGCTAAGTTTGTGACGGTGTTGGTTGGCGCTTTTCTAGTGAGCGCTTGGCCAGGTTGGACGTGGTTGCCGGGCATACTACTCACGGTTGCTTGTTGGCCGTTGGTTGGATGGTTATTACTGTTGCCTCAGCATCGTATGGACGATGCCGGAACAGGTATCAGCTAGAGCCCACCGCGTATGTTTGATTTTAAGAAAACAGATCAACTTCAAAAGAACAAATTTTTGTTTCGAGCTGTGGCAGCTGGACTGTTTGCTGTCGCGTGTTTTGCTGTGCTGGTGATGCGATTTTGGGTCTTACAGGTAGATCGTCATGACAGCCTATCGGCACGAGCCGAGAACAACCGTATGGCAGTTGTTCCCATCGCACCGCGGCGAGGGGACATTTTCGATCGTAATGGAGAAGTACTTGCGCGTAACGTACTGAGCTTTACGCTTGAGGTCGTGCCCGCCAAGGCTGGAAATATCGATGCACTGCTCAGTAATTTGACGCCAATCGTTTATGTTGGGCCAGCCGATCAACGGCGTTTTAAGCGGCGCGTGGCTGAAAGCGGTCGTTATGCGAGTGTTGTACTGCGCAATAGCTTGAACGAGACCGAGGCAGCTTGGTTTTCTGCACACTCTATGCGCTTTCCTGGTGTCGAACTTAGAGCACGTTGGGTACGCGAGTACCCACAAGGGCAAGCGGCTGCGCATGTCGTTGGTTATGTTGGGCGTATTTCAGAGTCCGATTTGAATGCGCTTGAAGAAAGAAACGAGCTTGGAAACTATCGCGGCACTGACATCATTGGTAAAAAAGGTATCGAAAAAAATTATCAAACACTCTTGCATGGCAAGACTGGTCTCGAAGAGTTAGAGGTCACCGCACGTGGGAAGCCAGTGCGTGTCTTGCGAAAGTTAGATCCGGTACCAGGTGCGAATTTAACGCTGTCTCTTGACATGGGGCTGCAGCGTATTGCTGAGGAGGCGTTCAAGAACTTGCGCGGCGCCCTGGTCGCGATTGAGCCAGCGACCGGAGAAATCCTGGCGTTTGTGTCACAACCCTCTTTTGATCCAAATCTATTTGTGGATGGCATTGATGTCGAGAGTTGGCGACGCCTCAATGAGTCCCCTGATCACCCATTAATTAATCGACCGGTCTACGGCACATATCCGGTTGGCTCGACCTATAAGCCGTTTGTCGCCCTCGCTGCGCTGGAGCTAAAGAAACGACGCGCAAACGAGCGAATCGATGATCCAGGTTTTTTTGAATTCGCAGGCCAGCGATTTAGAAACGCAGGCTCGACAGCGTTTGGTTCGATTGATATGCACCATGCCCTGGTTGTGTCGTCGGATACCTATTTTTATTCGTTGGGCCCTGAGATTGGTGTGAATGCACTGCATGATTTCATGAAGCCGTTTGGCTTTGGTCAAGTAACCGGTGTGGATATCGATGGCGAGCGCCGTGGGGTATTACCCTCGACGGAATGGAAGCGGACAGCCTATAAGACACGGGAACAACAGCGATGGTATGCCGGCGAGACAGTTTCTGTCGCGGTCGGCCAGGGGTATAACTCCTTTACGCTAATGCAGCTCGCGCAAGCGACGGCGGTACTGGCAAATGACGGTACTTCCATGAAGCCACATTTATTGCGTTCAATCCGAGACTCGCTGTCTGGAGAGCAAACCGCGATTGAGCCGCAGTCGACGCATTCGATTGAATTGAAGCGTGAAAACCTGGATGTAATTAGACGCGCGTTAATTGACGTAACGCTTTCGGGCACCGCAAGCCAGGCTTTTGCAGGCGCACCCTACCAAACAGCCGGCAAGACTGGCACGGCGCAGGTATATAGCCTTCGTGGCGCAAAGTATCAAAGTTCCGCAATCGATGAGCGCCTCCGCGATCACGCCTTGTTTATGGCCTACGCTCCAGCGAAACAACCAAAAATTGCAGTAGCGGTTTTGGTTGAGAATGCTGGGTGGGGTGGCAGTGTCGCTGCTCCGATTGCACGTAAGGTCTTTGATGCCTGGTTGTTACGCGATCAAAAGCCGGTGCCAGCTGCGGCGGTCGTGCAGCCTCAAAGAGGCGCGCAATGAAAATGTTATTCAGATTCTTTGTGCGTGCAGTGACAGCTATCGATTGGCCGTTGATGGTTGTATTGCTTTTGCTGGCGAGTGCAGGGCTCGTGATCATGCACTCTGCTGTCGGTGGAACTGACTGGCGTTTCGCTGATCAGGTACGCAATTTTGCAGTGGCGCTCACGGCGATGTGGGTCGTTGCGATGACGCCGCCGCACATCATCATTCGCTTAGCAGTTCCGTTTTATGTACTTGGGATTCTGCTGTTATTGGGCGTCATGTTTTTTGGGGATACCAGTAAAGGTGCTACGCGCTGGCTGAACATTGGCTTCACGCGGATACAGCCGTCCGAGATGATGAAAATCGCTGCTCCGCTCATGTTGGCGTGGTATTTCCAACATCGGGAGGGCTCTTTGAGGGTTCTGGACTTTTTTGTTGCGGGCGCTTTACTGGCGGTCCCGTTTCTTTTGATTGTGAAGCAGCCCGACCTTGGAACAGCCTTGTTGGTGTTTGGTGCCGGCTTTTGTGTCATGTATTTCGCAGGGCTATCTTTCAAGCTATTGGTTCCTTTGTTGATCGTGGGGGTGATTGGTATTGTTGGGGTCCTTGCTTATCAAAAAGACTTATGCCAGCCAGAGACCACTTGGGTTGGGTTCCACGACTATCAGAAGCATCGTGTCTGCACGTTACTCGACCCCACGACCGACCCGCTGGGCAAGGGCTTCCATATTATTCAGTCTACGATCGCTGTTGGATCGGGCGGAGTGTATGGCAAAGGTTATATGGCCGGCACGCAGAGCCAGCTTGATTTCATTCCCGAGCGAACCACCGATTTTATTTTTGCTGTGTTCGCTGAAGAGTTTGGGCTGTACGGTGGGGTGACTCTTTTGGTGTTGTATCTCGTGCTAATTGCCCGAGGTCTTGCGATAGCTGTGGGAGCGCCCACCCATGCTAGCCGTTTGTTGGCAGGGGCGCTGACGATGGTGCTGTTTATCTATGTGTTTGTAAATATTGGGATGGTTACGGGGATCTTGCCTGTGGTGGGAGTGCCATTGCCATTTTTGAGCTACGGCGGAACGGCGCTACTGACGATTGGTATCGCTTGTGGCATTCTGATGAGTATAAGTAAGTATCGTCCACCGCAAGACGAGGAACAACGTAGTTTTATCTAAGGACTTTGTCGTTCGTCAGTCCAAGCAACAGCTTTCGAATTGGAGCGGGTAGTCCTTTTCTGTCTAGCGAAGCTAATGTGATCCATTGCAGGGCAGGTCGATTACCGAGAGACTCTTTGAGCGATGTTTTTTCCTTCGAGACCCTGACGAGTACTGGTCTGATCGTTAGGCGGTAATGCGTAAATACATGTAAAAAGCCAGGCAGTTGTTGAATCTCTTGCGCGTTCAGGCCAAGTGCGCTGCATAAGTCAGCGCTTGAAGCGTCGGGCTCAAATTCGGGCAGACTCCACAGTCCTCCCCAAATGCCCGACTCTGGCCGTTGCTCGAGAAGGAGCTGACCCGGTCGATGGGCGATTAACATCGCGACGGTGCGCTCTGGAAGCGGTTTGCGCGCGCGCGCGGAGGGCAATTCATCTGTACGCCCCTCCTTGTGTGCAATACAGTCAGAACCAATTGGACACTCCGAGCAACGCGGTCGACTGCGTGTGCAGAGGGTTGCCCCGAGATCCATTAAGCCCTGTGTGTAACTGGTCATCGCGTTTGGATCGTCTTCACAAACTCGAGCCGTTGGTAATTGTTTTCTTGCGATCGCCCATAGTTGCTGTTCGACGACGCGAAGGCTTGGATCACCTTCGATGCCAGCGTGTCGCGAAAATACGCGTTTGACATTACCGTCCAAAATCGCAGCACGCTCAGCAAAGCAAAAAGCAGCGATAGCAGCTGCGGTGGAGGGGCCGATCCCTGGCAGGGTCACCAACTCTTGAGCGGTTGTTGGAAAGCTGCCCCCCCAAGTATTCACCACTTGCTGGGCACAGGCGTGCAGATTGCGCGCGCGCGCGTAATAGCCCAGCCCGGCCCATTGAGCCATCACCTCAGCCGAGGTGGCCTGGGCAAGTTTCTTAACATTCGGAAATTTTTTTAAAAAGCGTGCGTAGTAGTCAATCACGGCCGCGACTTGCGTTTGCTGCAACATGATCTCTGATAGCCAGACCCGGTAGGGATCGCGTGTCTGTTGCCACGGCAAGCCGTGGCGGCCGTGCACACGCTGCCAAGCAATCAGTCGCGGCGCAAGGCGCATCGTAGTTAAAACCGCGTGTTGCGTTCGACAGACCAGCGCGCCGATAGGGCACCTAGGCAGGCAACCGACAGAACGGCGAGTATGAGTATCGGAAGGGACGGCAGGGTTAGGGCGAACTCAGCATCGTAGCTGCGTGCTAAGGAGGCGAGTGCGTCGTTGAGTGGTACGAGTGCGAAGCGTGCAATCCCGATTCCAATCAAGGCGGCGAGCGTGCAGGTTAGGGCGCCGAGATACAAAAAAGGTCGGCGGACAAATCCTTCGGTGGCGCCCACTAACCGGGCAACGCCGATTTCCTCTCGTTGCGATAGTGCTTGCATGCGCACCGTATTAAAAACGGTCGCAAGCACCACGAGCATGACACTGAGCGCTAAAAGGATCAGACCCACTTTGCCGAAGCGTAATAAGGCCTCTAAGCGCTGCACCCATGCGCTGTCGAGCTGCACTAAGTCCACATTTGGCCAGGTTCGCCAAGCGCGGGCTAACTCGTTGGCACGTGCAGCGAGATCTTCACCGGGGGTGAACCCGACAACAACCGCATCAGGTAGTGGATTACTAGGAAGGACTTTTAGTGCCTGCTCCCAGGCGGGATTCTCACGCAGCTCCTTTAGCGCACGGTCCTTTGGAATGACGCGCACCCCAGAGACTTGATGGTCATGTTCAGAGCGAATACGTTTGGCCAGTTGTTCTGCAGCGCTGCTCGGCGCGTCTATTTTTAGAAAAATTGTGAGTTCCGGTGTGACCGATACCTGCCGCGCGACAGGTTCTACAGAAATCAACAGGGATGCACCAAGCAAGGGAAGCGATAACGCGAGTGCAATCACCAAGAGATTGGTGAGCGAAGAGATCGGCTGGGAGATCAACCGACGTAGCGTTACCGCTAAGGCGTAGCGGTGCTGTCGCAGCAGACTTTTCATCAGGAGCTCCCTCCAAGAGAGGGTTCGTTCCTTCCAAGCGCTTGATTTGTAACGATATTATTGTGTGTGGGCGCTCGCCTTTCGGCAGAATCGGCGAATCGGCCCGGATCTATTTTGAACGCTCTCGTGGCGTATTCAGCCATCAGTTCATCGTCGTGAGACGCAATTACTGTTGTGACGCCGACCCGGTTAAAGTCTTTAAAAACAGCCATGATGCGACGCGCTGTTTCACGATCCAGGCTCGCGGTTGGCTCGTCAGCAATAAGAATCGCGGGACGGTTTACGATCGCGCGCGCGATGGCCAGTCGTTGCTGCTCTCCGCCCGAGAGTTCGATAGGGGGCGCATTTTCTTTGGCAGATAAACCAACTTTTTCCAAGGCCGCACGAGCTCGGGCTCGCGCAACATCAGACGCCAAGCCAGTGACCGCTAAGGGAAGTAAGACGTTGTCCATCACGCTACGGTCGTAGAGCAAGTGCGTGTCTTGTAGGATGACACCAACTGCACGCCTGAGGTAGGGCCGAGCCCTTGGCGACAAGTTCTCTAAGCGCTGGCCGTTGACCTGAATGGAGCCTCGGGAAGCAGGCTCCAAGCCTCCAATTAACTTCAGTAATGTAGACTTGCCCGCGCCGGAGGGACCCGCGACATAAACGAATTCGCCCGCGGACACTTTGAAGCTAATGTCAGCCAGAATGCTGCGACCCTGGCCGTAGGACTTGAAAACGTGTTGAAATTCAATCATGGTTGAACCAAATAGAAGTCCCCATCATAACGCCCGGTAATGCACATATAAAGGCAAAGAGTCGTTAGCACCAAATTGGGGGGTGTCCGCACCACTTTGGGAGATTGACTGCAAGGGATTTCCCCCATACATTCGGGGCAAGGGTAAGGCTACCATTGGTGCCTTGCACAAATTATTAACGCGACATTCCCTCGGTTTGTCGTCCCTCGTCGTGATCTGGAGATCGACTTATGAAATTTCTAAAACTTGCACTCGTGGGCGCCGCCCTGGTTGCTGCGAATACAGCCGTTCAAGCTGGTCCAACTTTTGACGCCGTCAAGAAGAAAGGTTTTGTTCAGTGCGGTACGAACACTGGCCTAGCTGGCTTCTCTGCGCCAAATAGCAAAGGCGTCTGGTCCGGCCTGGATATCGATTTGTGCCGTGCTTTCGCTGCCACAATGTTTGGTGATTCAACCAAATTCAAAGTTACACCGTTGACGGCACAGCAGCGCTTTACCGCGTTGCAATCTGGCGAAATCGACGTGCTGGTGCGTAATACGACCCAGACAATGACGCGCGACACATCACTTGGTTTGATCGGCGTGGCCGTTAACTTTTATGACAGCCAGGGCATCATGGTTCGCAAGGACAGCGGCATCAAGAGCGCCAAAGAGCTAAACGGCGCGACGATTTGCGTGCAGCCTGGCACCACCACTGAACTGAACCTCGCTGACTGGTTCCGCGCAAACAAGCTCACATTCAAGCCTGTTGTGATCGAAAAGCTTGACGAAGTCGTTCGTGCTTTCGTTTCAGGTCGTTGCGATGCGTACACGACTGACAAGTCGGGTTTAGCATCTTCGCGTTCGTCACTCGACAAGCCTGACAACTACGTCATCTTGCCTGAAGATTTTTCGAAAGAGCCTCTCGGTCCTCTGGTCCGCCAGGGCGACGAGCAGTGGCTCAACGTTGTGCGTTGGAGCTTTAACGCAATGGTGGAAGCCGAAGAGTATGGCGTCACACAAAAGAACGTTGACGAAATGCTCAAGAGCACCAACCCCAACATTCAACGCATTCTGGGTGTAACTCCAGGAATGGGTAAGAACTTGGGCGTAGACGAGAAGTGGGCCTACAACATCATCAAAGCAGTCGGTAATTACGGCGAAAGCTTTGAGCGTAACATCGGCAAGAACACACCCTTGAAACTCGAGCGTGGTTTGAACCAGCAGTGGACGAAAGGCGGCATCATGTATGCCTGGCCAATTCGTTAATTACTGTTGACTCCTAGGGGCGATCGCGTGGGCAGCTGTCCGCGCGTCGCCCCAACTCAGCATGAATCATCAAGATACTCCTCCAGCGCAACCGCCGCGTCGGCGTCTGTCCTGGAATGATCCGGGCGTACGTTCGGTCATCTATCAAATCTTTGCTGTCGGAATTGTCGGTGGCATTATTTGGTACCTTGTGTCCAACACGATGCACAACCTGTCGGTTCGTAACATCACGACCGGTTTTGGCTTCTTAAGTCGTGAGGCGGGGTTCGCGATTGGTGAAACACCCATCAGCTATACGCCAGCGGATACCTATGCTCGCGCGATTAGCGTGGGACTGCTCAACACGTTACGCGTCGCATTGATCGGCATCATTCTTGCCACACTGCTCGGCACAATCATTGGTATCGCTCGTTTATCCAAGAACTGGTTGATCCGAAAGATTTCCAGCGTGTATGTTGAAGTCATGCGCAACATTCCTTTGTTGCTGCAACTATTTTTTTGGTACGCAATCATTTCAGAGATGATGCCCGGGCCGCGTAAAGCGTACCATCCGTTACCTGGCGTTTTTGTGTCGAATCGCGGTATTCAGATGCCGACACTCAATGGAGACGGATTGACGTGGTTACTGGCCGGTGTCCTGCTTGCAATTGCTGCGATTTTCGGTTTGAGTCGTTGGGCGCGCCAGCGACAAGCACGTACAGGCCAGATTTTCCCCCTGTTGCGTTGGGCCATTGGTTTGCTTGTAATTTGCCCTCCCGTTTTGTGGTGGTTTAGTGGCACAACACTTTCGGTGGAAGTGCCGGAACTTAAAGGTTTTAACTTCGCTGGTGGCATGACGCTCACCCCCGAATTCGCCGCGCTGTTATTTGGCTTGGTGATCTACACCTCCGGGTTTATTGCCGAGGTGGTGCGTTCTGGTATTCAGTCTGTCGGACGTGGTCAGTGGGAAGCTGCTGGTGCGTTGGGCCTAAAGAGCACGCTAGTGTTGCGTTTGGTGGTCTTACCTCAAGCGCTGCGTGTGATTATTCCTCCGATGACGAGCCAATACCTCAACATCACAAAGAACAGTTCTTTGGCCGTAGCGATCGGCTACCCCGATATTGTCTCGATCATTAACACCACCTTGAACCAGACCGGTCAGGCGATCGAGGGTATCTTGATGATCATGGCGGCATACCTGACGGTCAGCTTGTCGATCTCGGTATTTATGAACTGGTACAACAAACGCATAGCATTGGTGGAAAGATAAGATGACAAGCCAAGCTAATGTTTCGTCCCCAAGCACCGAGTTAGCACCTCCCTTGCGGTTGTCGGTGTGGAATTGGTTGCGGACGCAACTCTTTTCGTCGCCCTTTAATACGCTGTTAACGATCTTGTCCGTTTGGCTACTGTTCGCAACAGTGCCTGCAATGGTGGACTGGTTTCTGATTAGTTCAACTGTTACCGCCAAAACGTCTCAAGAGTGCCGAGAGGTAACCGGCGCATGCTGGTCGATGATCATTGAAAAGCACCGTCTTATCCTGTTTGGCGTCTATCCCTATGAAGAGCAGTGGCGTCCATTGTTGGCGACGCTTATTCTCGTTGGGGTCATTATTCTTAGCGGCGTGCGCCGTTTCTGGAATATTTCTCTGCCCTTTCTTTGGATCGCAGCATTGTCAAGCGTCGCAGTCTTGATGTGGGGTGGAGTGTTTGGCCTCACCTATGTCGAAAACAGCCGCTGGGGTGGTTTACCGCTCACCTTGATTTTGTCGACCTTCGGAATTGCTTTTGCGTTCCCGCTTGGCGTGCTGCTCGCATTAGGTCGGCGATCAAAAATGCCAGCAATTAAAACGCTTTGCGTGGTGTATATCGAGTTGATACGTGGCGTACCTCTTATCAGCTTGCTGTTCATGTCCGCGGTCATGCTCCCTTTGTTTTTGCCAGAGGGCATCACGATTGATAAGTTGCTGCGTGCCCAAGTAGCCATCATCTTATTTGCGGCCGCTTATATGGCCGAGACGATTCGTGGGGGACTGCAGGCGATTCCAAAGGGACAGTTCGAAGGTGCCGACTCGTTGGGCCTGACCTATTGGCAGCAAATGCGTTTAATTGTGTTGCCGCAAGCATTGAAAATTGTGATTCCTCCGCTCGTTGGACTTTTCATTGCATTATTCAAAGACACGTCATTGGTTGTGATTATCGGCATTTTCGATCTGACACAGGCTGCGAAGGCGGCTTTGGTGGATCAAGCGTGGCGCGGTTTTAGCGTTGAGGTCTACATTTTTATCTCGGCAATTTACTTTGTGTTTTGCTATTCGATGTCTAAGTACAGCCAGTCCTTAGAGAAAAGATTGGGAACGGAGCATCAACGTTAACGGTGTGTTTGTAAAGACCGGGCGCTTACTATTTCTGGAGATCGTGTATGGCTGACGCCATCATCAGCATGAAAGAAGTCAACAAGTGGTTTGGTAAATTCCACGTATTGCGCAATATTAGCCTCGACGTCGGACGCGGCGAGCGAATTGTGATTTGTGGGCCGTCCGGTTCGGGCAAGTCAACGTTGATTCGTTGTATTAATCGTCTGGAGGAGCATCAGAAAGGCCAAATCATTGTTGAAGGTACTGAAATTACCAACGACATTCGCGATGTTGAAGCGATTCGTCGTGAGGTAGGTATGGTGTTTCAACACTTCAATTTATTTCCCCATTTAACAGTGTTAGAGAACCTGACGCTCGGTCCGATTTGGGTGCTTAAGACGCCAAAGGCTGTGGCTGAAGCCAGAGCGATGGAGTATCTTGAGCGTGTCCGTATCGCCGAGCAGGCGGCCAAGTTTCCGGGGCAATTATCTGGCGGGCAGCAACAGCGTGTTGCGATTGCACGTTCGCTTTGCATGGACCCGAAGGTCATGCTGTTTGATGAGCCAACTTCCGCGCTTGATCCGGAGATGGTTAAAGAGGTGCTGGATGTGATGGTCGGCTTGGCTGAGGACACTGGTATGACGATGTTGGTTGTTACCCATGAAATGGGATTCGCCCGCAAAGTTGCCGACCGGGTGATCTTCATGGACCAAGGCGAAATCATTGAACAAAATACACCGGACGCTTTTTTCGACAACCCCCAAAATGATCGCACCAAGCTGTTTCTAAGCCAAATCTTGCATTAACTCCCGCCGTTGGTGCGCATCTCTGTAGAGGCTATATATGAATCGACCTTTTCGTTTGATGCGCAGGCATCTTCTCTTGTTGAGTCTTGTTTGTACGGGTTTGGCCAGCGTCAGCGTGAGCACAGCGGTGCATGCACAAGCGCAGTGGCCAAGCAAGCCTATACGCTTTGTTGTGCCTTATCCTCCGGGCGGGCCCTTGGATACGATTGCTCGGCTATTAGCGGAGAAAGTCAAAGTCTCACTTGGGCAACCGGTTGTTGTAGAGAATAGGCCCGGCGCGGGCGGCAATATCGGTGTAGATCTCATTGCGAAGGCACAGCCCGATGGCTACTCGCTCGTGATGGGTGCGGTGGCGACGCACGCGATCAATCCTTGGTTGTTTGCAAAAATCCCCTACGATGCCGTCAAAGACTTTGCACCGGTTGCGCTTGTTGCCTCTGTGCCGAATGTGCTCGTGGTGAATCAGAACTTTGCTGATAAAAATAAGATACGCACTTTGGCTGATTTGGTTGCTTATGCTCAGGCGAATCCAGGGAAGTTGAACTATGGCTCTGGTGGCGCGGGCAGTGCAGGTCACTTAGCGGGTGAGTTGCTTGGCGCTCGCGCGCAAATTAAGATGGTTCACATTCCTTATCAAGGTGCTGCGCCTGCGAAGCTTGCACTCTTGTCCGGGCAGTCCGACTTTATGTTCGACAATCTAGCCTCGGCAGCGCCACTCATCAAAGAAAATAAAGTTGTAGCGCTTGCGGTGACCACGAGTGCTCGTGCGCAGATGCTTCCTAATGTGCCAACGGTCGAGCAGTCGGGTATCAAGCCCTTTGATATTGGTACATGGTTCGGGGTCTTTACAACCGCCGGTACGCCCGCTGCGGTACTTGCGAAATTGCATACAGCCTACGCTCAAGCTTTAGCGGACCCGGACGTTGCTAAGCGCTTGGTCGACATGGGCTCCAACGCAAAGCCATTGAGTTCTGCGCAGTTCGCAGAGATGGTCAAGCAAGAGCTCGATAAATATAAAGATCTTGTAAAGCTCTCTGGCGCACAGGTGAATTAGTATTTTCTGTGGTCTTGAAGTCCCCAAACAGCTAGGATCATGCACTGTTACGTAGTGAAGCTCCCGCTGTCGAAGACAGTCGCCAAAAAGAAAGCGCGGCGAGTGAACAGAGCGCGCCAATGACCAGAAAGCCGACCAATACATCTTGGGGGATGAGGGTCTGCGAGCCGCGCATTGCCATGCTGAGGCTAAGTGTTTCGGCTGCAACGCCGACCCCGAAACTGATCCCTAGTTGCTGACCCATCGCGGCGAAACTGCTCGCGCGGCTCATGTCCGCCTGGCGAATATCCGCATAAGCTAGCGTGTTGACGGCGGTGAATTGCAGCGATCTGAAAAACCCACCGAGCAATAGGATGGCCATCATGACTAAGCCAGGGGTCTCTTGTGTGAAGGTCGCGCAGATCATCAGGCTGAGCCCTGTAAAGATCGCGTTGATGGTCAGGACCCTTCGGTAACCCCAGCGATTAAGTATGCGCGGCGCTGCCATTTTCATGGCCAGTGAACCAATCGCACCAGCGAAGGTTATCAACCCAGCGGCCAACGCACTCATGCCAAAGCCTACCTGTAGCAAAAGGGCTAGAAGGTAGGGCGTTGCGCCGATGCTAAAGCGGCAAAGATTGCCTGCAAGCATGGCGATTCTGAATGTTTGAATTTTTAGAAGCGAGAGATTCAGGATGGGCTCGGGGTGCTTGCGTGCATGCAGTGTGTAACCCCAGCCAGCTATCAAGCCGAGTGCCATGAGGATGATGCTCAGACTCGGCGATGAACCGGAGTTGCCCAGCGTTTCGAAGCCGCTCACGAGGCACGCCATACAGAGAGCACTCAGAATAAAACCCCAAAAGTCGAGAGGGTGACGCAAGCCGTCCGAAGGCAGCTCCCGGACATGCTTTAAAACCATCCAAATTCCTAAGCTTCCTATAGGAATATTAATGAGAAAAATCCAGTGCCAAGATGCGTACGTAACGAGTAAGCCACCTAGCGGGGGACCCGCCATGGGGCCGATAAGAGCAGGCATCGATAAAAGCGCCATCGCTTTAATGAGTTCGTGCTTTGGAATGCTGCGCAACAGGATAATGCGCCCCACAGGAACCATCATGGCTCCACCCAAGCCTTGCACAATGCGGGACATAACCAATTGGGAGAGCGTCTGCGATAGCGCGCAGGTCAGAGAGCTAAGAGAAAACAGCACAATGGCCGCAATAAAGACTTTTCGCGCACCATAGCGATCAGCGGCCCAGCCACTAATTGGCACAAAAACCGCTGTCGAAATGAGATAAGACGTGATCGCCAAGTTCATTTCGATGGGGTTAGAGCCTAGCTCTCGGGCCATAGAAGGCAAAGCAGTCGTGACGACCGTTGCATCGAGCATTTGCATGAGCAGGGCGCAGCCGACGATAAATGGCAAAATCCGTCGGGATTTCTCGGGAACTGCTTCAGGTTCGTCGAGATTAGGTAACTTGGGCTGCTGCATAGGGATGATTTGATCGCGTCTACAGTACACTAGACGACAGTCTAACCTTTCGCTGAATTCCCATGGCCGAGCAATACACCTCTGAAATCACGCAGTTCCTCCAGTCCTACAAATCCAGCCACCCTGACGTTGAACAACGCCAGCGAGACGGTCGGGCGCGTTTGTGGGATAAGGCTCAGGACCCAGAGCTTGCTGAGGGCTTTAAACAGGCCCGTGTGCGTCAAAAACCCTACGTTTATCAGAATAACTAGGCTCAATGAATTCGGCTCAGGTTTCAGGTGAAAGTCTAGAGGCGCTCGTGGAGCCCTCGGTGGACACAACCCCCGATGTGGTGGATACGGTCGCGCTTGCGCGACTATACGGCGAACCACTTTTTTCTTTGCCCACGGATTTATACATTCCGCCTGACGCCCTCGAGGTTTTTCTTGAGACGTTCCAAGGCCCGTTGGATTTGTTGCTCTATCTGATTCGTAAGCAAAACTTCAACGTACTCGATATTCCGATGGCTGAAGTGACGCGACAATATCTGTCGTACGTCGATCAAATTCGGATGCATAACCTTGAGCTAGCAGCAGAATATTTGCTGATGGCGGCGATGCTGATCGAAATCAAAGCCAGAATGTTGTTGCCGGTCAAGAAGACAGAGTCGGGCGAGGAGCCAGAAGATCCTCGTGCGGAACTGGTTCGTCGCTTGCTTGAGTACGAGAAGATGAAGCTTGCTGCCCAGCAGCTTGATGCCCTTCCCCAGCTTGGACGAGACTTCCAGCGCGCGCAAGCGTTTGCTGACTTGCGCATAGAGCGTGCCTTACCGGACGTCAGCGTCGAGGATTTGCGCCAGGCTTGGATTGACATCCTAAAGCGCGCGAAGCTCAATGCCCATCACCACATTACGCGCGAGCAACTATCCGTGCGTGATCATATGACCCATATTCTGCGTCGCTTATCTGATGTCCGGTTTATCGAGTTTGGTCAGCTGTTTATGGAGCGGATTACCGAAGGTGCTGCAGTGGCGGTTGTCGTCGTGCATTTCCTCGCCTTGCTCGAGCTTTCTCGTGAGTCGTTGCTCGAAATTACACAGGCCGAGCCTTATGCGCCTATTTATGTGCGCTTGGCTTACACCAGCGCTGCCGCCTAGGCTAACAGCCTCGCCTGTCCGGAGAATCCAGTGAAAGTTGTACATACGATCGAAGAACTGCGCGATCAGCTTAGAGGGCAGTTAAGGGTGTCGTTTGTCCCGACGATGGGCAATCTTCACGAAGGCCATCTCGCACTAATGAAACTCGCGCGTCAGCATGGCGACCCCGTCGTTGCGAGTATCTTTGTGAACCGACTGCAGTTTGGTCCCAATGAAGACTTTGACAGATACCCCCGCACCTTGCGTGACGATATCGCG
>Ga0164293_10000645_pt1 | contig 28279 bp, 22 predicted proteins | sample GEODES118metaG_FD_111487 | JGI IMG/M metagenome (GOLD analysis project Ga0164293, IMG submission 111487) | Eutrophic lake water microbial communities from Lake Mendota, Wisconsin, USA - GEODES118 metaG | ecosystem: Environmental > Aquatic > Freshwater > Lake | place: USA: Lake Mendota...
AGAGGACGAGATTCTATATTCTCGGCATCTAAGGCCAAACGTACATCTTCTCTGCTGATACCACCAGATAATTCGGGATCTATCAATATAGCGGTGAGCCAGTAATTGCTGAAAAAATCAGCATCTGGTTCTGTTTGAAACGTAACGCCATCAACACCAGCAAAGAATTCACGGTAACGTTGATTATTTGCTCTACGTTGGGCTACTCGTTCATCTAGCACCTCCATTTGTCCACGACCAATACCTGCAACGATGTTACTCATCCTATAATTGTAGCCAATTTGTGAATGTTGGTAATGAGGGGCTTCATCCCTTGCCTGTGTAGCCAAAAAGCGTGCTTGATCAATGTAATGTTTATGTTTGGATACTAATGCTCCTCCTCCACTGGTAGTGATGATTTTGTTTCCATTAAAACTCAATGCTGCCATTTCACCAAAAGTACCACAGCTTTGATTTTTAAATCTTGAACCCAAGGCTTCAGCAGCATCTTCTATCATTCGAACATTGTAATCATCAGCGATTTGTTGTATTTCATCTATTTTAGCTGGCATCCCGTACAAATGAACAGGCATAATGGCTTTAACTGATCTGTTTTTATAATGTTCCAAAGCATCTTTTAAAGCAAGAGGGCACATATTCCAAGTATCCAGTTCAGAATCAATAAATACAAGTTCAGCTCCTTGATAAGAAACTGGATTGGTAGTGCCACAAAATGTAAAACTTTGAACCATCACTATATCATCCTTTACCACATCTAATATACGTAATGCTAAATGCAAAGCAGCTGTACCAGAAGTTAAAGCAGCCGCATGAAATTGGTTTTCAACTCCAATATAGTTCGAAATATCTTGTTCGAAGCCATTTACATTTGGGCCTAATGGAGCTACCCAATTGGCATCGAATGCTTCTTTTACATAGTTTTGTTCAGTGTTTCCTATATGAGGGGAAGAAAGCCAGATCTTGGATTTATTCATTATTCTATCTAATTAAATTTATTAAAATCTATAAAATCTCCATTTGAAAAATCATTTGACGCTAATAATCTGAAAAATTTTTTTGTTACAGATGACGGGCTCTGAAGCTTTCCTTCTGTGTACATGGTTTCAAATTTTTTTGTTGCAGGTACTTTTTCAGCATCGGCATTTCTGATCCTCTCCTGCATAGCGGTATTGATAGGGCCCGGATTAATCGATACAGAAAATACACCGGCATCATTATTTTCGCTGGCAATACATTTTGACAACATATTTAAACCGGCTTTGGAAATACAATATGCTGACCACCCCGTTACGGCATTGACTGAAACACCTGAACTTATGTTAATGATGTTTATTTTGGCAATGGTAAGCTTATGCTTCAGGCGAAGGAGCATAGAAGTTAAGGCATAGGCAGAGGCAACGTTAATTGTCAGCGCCCTGGATACTTCCTCAAAAGAAACATCTTCAATTAATGCGATGGGATCTATGGTTGATGCATTATTAAATAAAAAAACCTCATCAACTTCGCTGTTTTTTTGCAAAACTTCGATTAATACTTTCTCGATATCATGTAAATCATCATTCGAGTTTAAATTGGCTTTGACTTTATAGAAAGAGTTTTTTTTTGATTCCTCTATTTCTTTTTCGAACAAGTCGATTTTATGTTTATCGCGTGCTACAAATACCAATTTCCCCTGTTGCGCCAGGATGCTTTTTGAAATCTCCTTACCTAATCCACCTGTTGCACCTGTAACTATGGAAAGTGTATTTTTTGCTATGTTCATGCTAGTTTTTTAATAATATTTTTAATGAATTCAATCGATTCAACCACTTCAGCGTTTTCAGATTCCAGGATATCAGATGGCTCACCATTCCTTTCCCATAAAGTAGAAATCGTTATATCATTTTCTACTCTTGATTTAATAAAGCTAATCAATTCATTCTTTTCGTCTTCGCTTACTCCTTTTGTATGTGACCAGTATAGCTCATTATTAATCATCGCCTCTCTTCCATTCATCGCGCCAAGTTCGATGGTAAATGGAATATCATGGTTTTGGTTATGCATCGTATTAATAAGATAATCAAAATCTACTATACCCTTGCCTAACGCGCACCTGTGCATTACATAGCCATTGTTTGTAGATTGAATCCGGTAGTCTTTCAAATGAACGTTACCGATTAATCTGCCTGCCTTTTTCAAAAAAGATTCTACCGTTTCTCCTGTGGGAAATGAGTTACCAGTATCCCAATTCACTCCTATCCGCTCTTCACCAAATTCATCCACTAATTTAAAAATATCATCCAAAGTAATATCCTGATGATTCTCAATCAATACCCGTATCCTATATTGATCGATTATATTAATAGATTTTTTTATTTCGTTACGGAATATGTCGATATCGGTTCTATATATATCTTCCTTGAACCGGTTACCACCATAAAAATTTGATATTTTAGCTCTGACGAAATTTCCCTGGTTATTTTTTACTGTGGGCGATATTTGTGAGAAAAACGTGTGCTCAAAATTCTCTAGTGCATAAATCAATCTTAAGCCCCGATCATTCAAGTTACTGATATATGAACCAAGCTCTTCAATGCTTTTATCCTTGAAATATTTATCAACTGGGATTTCTACACCTCCAAGTTCAAAATCGATGGCGATTTCGTTCAACCTGTCGAGGGTGATGTTTTGTATCCCGATTGCATTTTCGCGACTGTCTTTTACAAAACCACAGCCGTATCCAAACGCATATGCACTTAACGATAAGTTCTTATATTTCATGTTTTATAGAATTACAACCTTGCTAATTTTGCAAACTGAACAGAAAATTTACCACCGCTTGTATCAATTAATGTTCCGGTGATATACCTGGCTTGTTCAGAGGCTAGGAAAATTAATAGAGATGCTATATCATCAGCTGAACCCCATTCCCTGATACACAATGTATCCAACATTTCGTTTTGCCTGCTATCTGATATTGTATCAATCGCGCTCATATTTGTTGGAATCATACCAGGCGCATAAGCGTTAACTGTGATATTCCATGGTCCCAATTCTGCAGCCAGTACCCTAGTAAGCGATACAACTGCAGATTTTGATGCAGCGTATGCAGCGGAGCCTACTGAAGGCACGATTGCGGCAAAAGACGATGCAAAAATAATCCGCCCGGAATTTTTTGATTTTAAATACGGAGCCACCGCTTTCGCGCACAAAAAAGGCCCTTTTGTATTTACATCGAAAACCTCATCCCACCTCTCTGCGGTAGTTTCTAAAATTTTACTTGCGTTGAGAATTCCCGCATTAGCGATTAAAACATCTATTGTTCCGTATTTTTCAATGGTAATTTTTACAGCTTCATTTACATCATTTTCAGAACTTACATCGCATTTTATCACAACGGGCTTTTCACCTGACTGTGTTGAAATAGCGTCAGCAACAACAAGCAATTCTTCAAAATCTATGTCCCATAACGATAGCCTTACCCCTTCTTTTGCAAATGTTTCTGCTATTACTCTTCCAATGCCCTTTGAAGCGCCGGTTACAATCACAACTTTATTACTGATATCTATAATCATAGGTTCATTTTATTTACATTAAATATTTCCAAGACCATATCCTCGTTATTAGTGTTTACTATTAGTAAAGTGTTTTGAATGAGTTTAATATTTTCAACGAGTTCATTCTGAGAATCGGCAACTATATAGAAGCGTCCAAAAACCTGCCTCTCAGTTCCAATCATTTCTTTTGAAACTTTATCACCTGCATACAAACGCTGAATAACCTGGAAAATAGCGGGGACCTGTTTAACGTTATCCAGGCCAATTATTTGGCCGATCTCGCCCTCTTTCAGCAGTACCCATAATGTACCGGCGAATTTTCCTTTGAAATAAGGATCGTTCTTCTCTTTTAAATCCGGTTCTTGTGTGCTGGATCTTAGAGCAAAGTTTATCAACATTTTTCTATTGTCGAAATCATTGATTTTGTTCAGATACAAATGCGGTGCTTCACCCTGTAATCTAAATCCGGGATCATATGCGTAAAACTGATCGCTACCCACAAAAAACTGGATATTCAATACACCATTCTTAACTCCACTATCCGCAATCAGGTTCACAACTTTATCATTAACATTGCTGATATACAGATCTAGGTATTTAGACGGATATCTCGCAAATGAACACACCGGGCTTCCAACATTTTGAATTTTAGTAGTGTAACGGTCTGCTGCTGCAGATAAATAAGGAACACCATCAGAAATAGTATAATAAACCAACATATCATCACAGTCCATGTATTTTTCAACCAAATACTCTTTCCGTTTTGAATTACTTATAGCTATATTGATGTGATCTTTTAGTTCAGATGCATTGGTAGAGACATTCATACCCACACCAGCTCCATTGTCAACCGGTTTAACCAGTACAGGAAAACTGATTGCGCTTATATCCGAATCAGTGAAGTCTTTTTCAACCTGATAATTGGGAATAACTCCGACGCCATATTTTTCGCACCTGTTTCTAAATCCATTTTTAGTAGTAAATATATCAATTGAATCCAGGGTAGCATAGCATGGAAAACCCAAGGCCATGCAGAGATTATAATAGCTTGGAACCAAAATATCTGCCACACCTACCAGGATGCCATCCAATTGCAATTGTTTCGCTTTTCCCAATATTGTATGGGGATTCATAACCTCTAAATCATATGACTCAACAGCACTTTTTTTGGCAGGTGAATTGGGGTTGGGATCAATTACAATTGTATGAACACCTAGTTCATTTGCATACTTCACCAACGCCTCTGTTTCAGGATTACCTCCTAAAATCAGCAACCTTTTATCATTTAAAAAATTATTCATTTAAAAAATTTAAATTAAATCCAATATAGTTTAGATAAGATATAACAAAGTTTTCATCTAAAATTACAGGCCTATACTTAGAACAATCGAAATTATAGAGGGATAAAAGATTCAAAATCTGTTCAATCTGGCTACCATCTATACTGGCAATGATAATGGAATCATAATCATTTGCACTTTCAAAAAAAGGAGAGTCCACTTTTAAACCCAGATCGTTACTTTCGATATGATCCAAATCAATCCAGGAAGCTAATTGAAAAACATTATGAATTTTGTTAAAAGCAATAACCCGCTGACCAAAGGTTCCGGAACTATACACCAAAACCTTATCTCCTTTTTTTAAACCCTGAAAAGGTATGTACTCTTGTGAATCAGAGATCAAACCACCGAAACGTACTAAAGCCTGTGAATATAAATAGTATAATATATCCCGTCTAAGTTTTATCGTATCCAATTTGTCAAAAAGAGCGCTATTCAAATAGTAAACTAAATTAGTCAGATGCTTTTTTTCTAACTCACTGCTTTGAATAGACTTAACCATTGAATTAACTCTTTGCCGGTAAAAATAATTGCAGCTATTCGTAATTCCTATAACGGTACAGAGCGGCATGTACGAATAGGTAATAGCAGCATCTTCACCCATTGTAATTTCATTAGGAATATGAACTAAAATTTCGCTAAGGATGCCTCGTCGAAATAATTTATTCCACACATACGTTGACACCCCATGCTGAAAAAAAGTGCTTGTATTTAACATATTATTCAACAACCCAGTTAGACTACTACTAGAGTATACACCCTGCTTATATAAAGGTGCCATTTTTTCATTCCTTCCTTCAAATGCCCGAATGTGGCCACTGATAACAAGGTCAACCTGGTGCAATTCAACAATTCTATACATCGATGCGAGGAAATCAACATCAATCCAATCATCTCCATCAACAAATGAAATAAACTCCGCATGCGCAGATGCCAAACCGGTTTTCCTCGCACTTAATAAGCCGCCATTCTGTTTATTAATGATAATTATTCTTTTATCTATTTCCTGGTAATGCAAACAGATGTCATGAGAATTATCAGGACTGCCGTCGTTAACTAAAATTAATTCGAAATCAGTAAAAGACTGGTTGAGGATACTCTCAATACACTTAGGTAAAAATGAAGCAACATCGTAAATAGGTACGATTACACTAATCTTTGGTTCGTTTTTATACATTCTCTCTCATTTTAACATAAAATAATGCCCCTCCACTTTTTTCTTCATCGGAATAAGATTTGGCAGTAGTTACGTATAAGTTCTTATGATTATCAAAACAAACCGAAGTCACATTCTCGAGGGGAATTTCAACTTTCCCAACATACGCTCCTGTAATAGAATTCCATACAGACACACAATAACCACCCCATTCTGCCACCCAGAGGTTACCATATTCATCCATGTCCATGCCATCGGGTACCCCTACTCCCTGAAAGTGAATTAAATCATTAACATACTCACAAGAGCCGGATTCCAAATCATATTGATATTTTGCTACTGTACAAGCAGGCGTGTCAATAAAGTACATATTTTTAGAATCCTCAGTAAAAACAATTCCATTTGAAATAGTTGTTCCCTTTATCAGAACCTTGACATTACCATCAGAATATGATAAAACAGACCCAATATTGTCAATGATTTCTGGATACCCCATGGTTCCTATTAGGAATCGTCCTTTTGCGTCCAATATACCATCATTAAATCTGGTATTGGCAGGTATTTTTATATCAAATATTTTTTCTGCTGTTAATGACTCAAAATTCAAAGTATAAAAGCCTAGTGTTGACGCGGCTACAATCCCGAATTGGGGGCTCAGGAAAACACAGCTCGTTGGAGATGCCAATTGAATATAAACTAACTCTTGCGTTAAAGGGTTAAACCTATATACCCTATAATTCAAAATAGAAACGAAATAAAGGACATTATTAACTTTATCAAACACCGGTCCTTCAAGTAACTCTGCGTCAAGACCTATTACCAATTGAACATCGTACTTCATTGTCTATATATATTCACCTCCATTACACCGTATTGTAGAACCTGTTACCATCGAAGATTCATCAGATAAAAAATACATAACGGCTGGTACCGGATCGTTTACGGTTAGCATACGTCCCATAGGAACATATTCTGAAGCTTCCGCGACTAACTCTTCTCTTGACACCCCTAAAGACGCTCTCAACGCAAGTTCTCCCTCAGTAGGTGTCCATCCCATTACAATAATATTTGAACGAACTTGATACTTTGCATATCGACGAGCCAAATGATTAGATAGTGTTTTTAGCCCCCCTTTAGAAATTGCATATGCAGCTCTATCTATTTGCCCTGACTCCATATGAGAAGTTCCGAAAAAAACAAAGCTTCCACCTCTATTTTCGATCATATTTTTTATTGTGGTTCGCGTGATGAAAAATGTAGACTTGAGGTTAATATCAAATATTTGATCATAAAGTTCTTCTGTGCAATCAATTAAAGAAGAGACAGGTGTTATTCCAGCATAAAACACTACGCCATCAATTCTGTGCCATACACTTAGCACTTCTTCGATAAACTGAATACACTTATTTGTATCCTGTAGGTCAAATGATCGAACCAAAATACTATCATTACCTTGAATAGGAAATGATGTTACAGGTTCTTTGCAGGAAACTGCAACTCGGTAGCCTTTTTCCAGGCACGCTTTTACAATTTCATAACCAACTCCCGTATTCCCACCGATTACAACAATATTCTTCATACGCATTTAATTAGTTGATAACCCACTCTACCCATTTATTAGACAATAGAGTTCGATCGAATTCATTCTTTGCAAGGTTCTGGGCGTTCACTGACATGTCCGCCAATTTGTATTTCTCCTTCTCCAATGTAATTAAGCTCTCGGCAAATTCTACCGGGTTATCTGGTGAAACTATAATTCCGCAATTGTTTTTCACGATCAGTTCGGATATCCATCCAGGGTAATTATTTAAAACAGGAAGTCCGACAGATATATAGTCGAAAAATTTATTGGGAGATGTTCCATAATAAAACGCCGGAATATTTGCCAATAACTGCATGCCGATATCACAGGTATTCATCAACCTGGATAAATCCTGTTTATTTAGCGGTTTTAAAAAGATAATGTTTTTTACATTCTTCTGATTGACCCTGTTCACTAAATTAGGTTTGCATTTACCATCTCCTACCAAAACAAACTTGATTGTTTGGTTACCTCTTTGGGTAAGAGTCTCTGCTGTATCAATCAATATGTCCAACCCGTTTGCCATGCCATGTGTTCCAGAATACAAACACAAAAAATCATTTTTCTGTGTCTCCTCAATTTCTAGCTTGCCGTGATCAGCACTGAAAATATCTAAATCACATCCATTAGGTATGTTCGCTATTTTATTTAATTTAATGCCACGTTTCGCGATCCCTTTAACGATACCATCAGACAGGCCAATCAGTTTGTTTGCTGAGTGATAACAAAGAAATTCCAATACGCCCATTAGCCACAATATGACCGGATTTTTAATAACACCCATGGCCTTAGGTAGTTCGGGCCAGAGATCCCTTACCTCAAATACGAATTTTTTTCTTCTGACCCATCTTGCGAAAATCCCCGGAATTCCAACGGTTAAGGGTGTGGTTGATGCAAACAATACATCATATTTATAAAATAAAGCCAGGCCAACAGTTTTCCATACATATAAAAGGAACACCCATGTTCTTTTCAGAAAAGATAATTTATTTGAGTACTTAATATCAAACTCAATGATCTCAATTTCCTCAAAAAAACCGGTTCTTTTGCCATCTGTAAAGTCGCCACTTAATCCTGTTTGGGCACCATCATAGCTTCCGCATACAATGGTAACTTCATGACCATGCTCTATCAGTGCCTTTGCCATTTTATATGGGCGAATACCTGCAGATCCGGTAGGAACATTAAAGTGCTGAACTATGTATAATACTTTCATAATAAATTAGGTTGCAAAAAATACAGTTGTTGTGATGATACATTTCTTTTCAACCGTAAGCGTTAATACAGGAAGTGCACTTGACTGCATGTAATACAGTGATTCAAGACCTTCCCCTAAAGTACAGGAGGTTATTTCCGCTGAGCAATGTATTTGGATCTTAAATTTTAAGGATTCTAATTTTAATTCGATTTCGTTTTTGTTTTCAATCAATTCCCAATTCCCTTCCATTAAGCGCCATCTCAAAACAGCTCTGTTATCAAAATGCATCACTTCGTCTGTTACAACGAGTTCATTCTGAAACAAATTAACGGTACGCTTGTGATTTGCACCAAAATTATCAGTATATCCTGCCCCATATGATATCCCGCCATTTGCTTCTTTCAATGTAGAAATCCAATCCGTTTTCAGCCAGTTACCATACAAGAACCTGCTTAATTTTTGCATGGGTTCGCGTTTATCAAACTGTATGGTATTGTGTGCAGACACAGAACCGAAATAATTCATCAGTTCAGCATCTGCGTTATAGCTATAAGATCCACCGTCTTTTAAAATATTTTTACCCTTTACCCATAGATCCAGGTGAAGTGCATCGTTTTGGCTTGGACGGAATTTATACCGAGGATACCTAAGACAAACAAAAACACCAGGTCGGCGAAGCATTGCAAAGCCGCCATCATCGGCAATCAATGAAGTTGGAGGATCACATTTTTTACCTGGAATATCCATTTTCAACCAATGAAACTGATCATCCCATTTGCCTTGGGGGTAGGCCCGTTCTGACTTAAACAGTGCCATCGCCAGTTGAACGGTTGGCCGAAAATCGCGGTAGCTGCAATTGGTTAAAGGAATTATCCTAGCCCCATCGTTAGCCCCTACGTTAGGCCCGTCTCCGGAAACACCATCGATCATTGAAAACAGCCAGTTGGTAGCCAACACAGCTTTTTTATAAAAAACGGCCGGTAATGACGGAAATTTTAATTTTATGCGGAAAAATTCGCAGCAACAAAGCGTGTCCAACATCAACCGATGATAATTCAGGGAGTATTGACTAAACGTTCCATCATTGCCAATTAATTTCGATGTCCGATTTGCAATAATCCTTTCCCCTTTCTTATGCCATTGATGGCCGATTTTGTAGCCATTCTTTACAAGAAATCCACCACCGATATATAAAGCTGCTGCTTCAGAAGTTCCGTGATTGTTGTTCTGGCCAATAGCGTATAAAATTGTCGGTTCGATGCGCTTTAGATGAGCTATTATCAAGTTGATTAATGCAGGTGTGGGCGCTTCAAGCTGATCTAAAATATAAGCGCCCATTAGAAGATGGATCAAACGGATACTAGTTTCCTGTCCACACTTCCAGTTTACTCCTAAATAAGGGGTATTTTCTTTTTGCCAATCCTGTAACCAGTTATTTAAGAAAGACAAAGCGTCAGTATCCCCTTTAGATCCCTGCTGGCTCATTGGTATGATCCAATCAAATCGGGATAAATCCCATAATGCCTTTATATCACCCAGTTCCGAATCAAAGTCTTTAATTTCCGACCATACTATGCCTTTATCTTTTGAAAGCTTGTTTGTGAACTGGCTGTAAAACCAATTGGGAGGTTGTTGCTGTATTTTTAAACTCAGAAAACTATTATTGATTTCTCCCTTCTCCCAACTTCCAATAACAGGCTGATCGGGGTTGGGATTTTGAGGACCGCTATATATAGGTTCATCAATAAGATGCGCTTTTATTCGAAAAGCACGATTGAATTTAAACTTTACAGAGGTTCGATAATAAGCAACTCTTAAAACACTGGAAATACCAAGTTTTCTAACTGTTTGAAGGAAATTAACCAGGGACATGTACTTTAATTCAGAATAAAGAAATCAGCAATGAAAATGCCTAAGATTTTCGGGTAATCACCCAAATCTCCGCGCTCGAGAATAACTTCTGGTCAGCTAAAACCAATTTGTCAATAAGCTTCTTAATTATCCCTGGGGAGAAGAACCGTATATTTCTCAGCACACGCCAGAAAAATCCAAAGCCGTCAACAGCTATTGTTTCAAATGAGTATTTGCCCAACAAAGTTTGCAGTTCTTTTTTGGCAAAATGCTGGTGCCATGCTTTTTCCGCCTCTATATCGCCAATCAAACCATCTTTATTGGTGGCATACCTGTTCTGGTAATATTCTTTCCCTTTCCAGGTGGTTACAAAAAATTTGTGTGTACCAGGGAAAACGAATTTCCAATTTCCCATATCCATAAAAGAAAAGAAATGCTTACCTGGAACTGCAACTACGAAGAGCCCTCCTTTTTTGGTAACCCTATTTAACTCCTTAAGGAGTTTATCCTGGTCAAGCACATGCTCTAAAACTCCAAACAGGCTAACACTAGTGAATGTCTCATCCGGAAAAGGAATTTTTTCCCCAACAATGATTGTAACCAATTCTACGTTTGACGGTAATGACCCCTGCGATTTTTTCACCACTTCGCTGTTGGCGTCTAACCCGATAGCTTTTTTTACCACACCTGATTTGACCAGTTCTGCAATGGCTTTGCCATCATGTGAGCCAAAATCTAAATGAAGTTCAGATGTACCACCTTCATGTAGGACCTCCCAAAAATGGGCCTTTGCATTTATTGGAAAAGGATTTGCAGGGCTAAGTTTTTTTTTCATATAAATAATAATTTTTTATTAACTATTTGAAGTTAAGGATAGAAATAAGTGTATTAACAATTCTTTGACCGGCCTTCCCATCCCATAACTCCGGAATTCCACCTTTCTTCCAGTTACCTGAAAACAGCAATTCCATAGCTGGTTTTATAGCAGCAGGATCTGTGCCAATTAATTCATTAGTACCAATTGTTACTGTTTCAGGTCGTTCAGTATTATTTCGCAAGGTAATGCAGGGAATTCCCATCACTGTAGTTTCCTCAGTAATACCTCCAGAATCTGTTACTACCGCTCTTGCATTTTCCACTAAATAGTTAAATTCCAAATATCCAAGGGGTTCAATAATATGTAAGTTTTCGTGATCAATACCCAACTTAGTTAAAATTTTCGCTGTACGTGGATGCGCAGGAAAAATCAATGGCAGTCCCTGACAATTATATATTAATTCATCAATTAAAACTTTTAGTTTTTCGTCTTCATCCACATTTGCTGGTCTATGCAACGTCATAACCAAATATTCATTTTTATGAAGATTCAATTCGTCCCAAATTGGAGGTTTTTGAAATTTGCTACGGTGTTTCAATAACGTATCGATCATGGTATTACCAACCCAAAATATCCTGTCCTCGGTAACACCGCTCTTTTTTAATATTTCACCTGCTTCCGGGGTTGTAGTAAAAAAAAAATTCGTGATCGCATCAGTCACCAATCTGTTGATTTCCTCGGGCATTGTCCAATCACGTGATCTGATGCCGGCTTCTACGTGTGCAACCGATAAATGCAATTTTTGGGCTACGATAGAGCAAGCCATCGTAGAATTTACGTCTCCTACAACCAAACATAAATCTGCTTTTTCTGTCATCAACAATTTTTCGTAGCCAATCATAATAGCGGCTGTTTGCTCAGACTGTGATCCTCCGCCCGCTCCCAGGTTTGCGTGGGGATGCGGTATGCCCAATTGAGTAAAAAAATTTTCACTCATATTTTTGTCGTAATGCTGCCCTGTATGTATTAACCGGTATTCTATATTTTTTTTTTTCGATTGTGCAGCATGAATAGCATCGATGATAGATGCTATTTTCATAAAATTAGGCCGTGCACCAGCTATGAGATCTATTTTCATCGTTCTGTTTTATATAGATAAATCAACCCACTTACGTTCTTTTAAGCTTTCGATAGCTCCAAAAGTTGCTAAGGATGTATTTATTAATGAATCAAAAGAAATCAAAGGCTCTCCTCCCTGTTGTACTTTTTTGATAACAGAATTGAATTGATTTTTATGCCCTTTGTCCAGCGACGTTTTTAAACCACCGAAGCCCTTAAAGCCGTAAGCTACCGTTTTGCGGAAATTATCCATCACAACTGTTCTTCCCTGGCTGTATATTTCAACTCTTTCTTTTGAATATGTTTTACTTCCATTAGCAAAATAATTAATAACAGCATTTGAGCCATCTTCGTACTTCAACAAGATTGATGCGTTATCGGTGTTTTCTGCAGGATTGCCCCCCATTGCATTCATGCAAACCGAGATTACTTTAGCCCCCGTGAAATAACTGCACAGATCTATTAAATGACATGCTTCACCAATAATTCGACCGCCACCAACTTTTAAATCCTGCACCCAAACATCAGCGGGAATAAAACCGGCATTCATGGTTGCTATTATATTCATTGGTCCCGTTCCAATGTGCTGCTTGATTTTTAACGCATGAGGTGAAAACCTCCTGTTGAAACCCACTGTAATACTGCCCTTTGATTGATTGACCGCCGCTATCAGCTCATCCAGTTCCGTTTTGTTCAACGCCATGGGTTTCTCTAAAAAAACATGTTTATTCTGCTTCAATACTTCTATTGCCATAGAAGCATGAAGATTATGCCGAGTGGTAATCATTACCAGGTCTACATCCGCATCATTCAAAATTTCCTGGTAATCAGTGGTGCTGTGGCTAAACCCAAATTTTTTGGCAAGCGCAGTAGAAGTTACACCTCCTTTACTCGCAATATATTTGAACTGCGCTCCCGATTCTTTCATCAAGGGCAGCATGGTCATTTTAGTGAAATTTCCAGCACCAATTATCCCTACTACTCCCTTCTGACCATCAAACTTCTTCTCTGAAAGAATAACCGTGTTTTGCAAATTCTCAGCACGGTCCGGGTATTCCAAGATGGAAGCAATCGAACCTGACTGGCCGATTTTCCCATAAATGTTTTGATACTCCTGCAGCGGAACGACTTCGGTTACCAGAACATTCACGTGCAATCTCCCACTTGATATGCTGTCTAAAATCGCTTCAAAATTTCTTTTTTCTGTCCATCTAACAAATGGCAGCGGGTAGTCAATTCCTTTTTGTTCATAATTACTATCATATCTGCCTGGTCCGTATGAACAGGATACCTGGAAGGACAATTCCTTTTCATAAAATTCCGCCCTGCTGATGTTTAACCCGATCACTCCCACTAATACAATCCTCCCTCGTTTTCTTGACATATTTGCAGCCTGGCTGATTATCTCATCGGTTTTTGCCGAAGCTGTGATAACTACTGCATCCGAACCTATGCCGCTTGTAATGCCCTGAACAAACTTCACCACATCTTCCTGCTTGGGATTACAGGTTATTATATTCCATTTCTTAGCCAGATCCAGTTTGGTTTGATCAAAGTCTACTCCGATTACCTTACATCCGTTGGCCATTAATAATTGAGCAGTGATGAGCCCAATCAGTCCTAGTCCAACTACTACTATTGTTTCCCCAAAGGTTGGATTTACTAGGCGAATACCTTGAAGTCCAATACTACCTATAACGGTAAACGTAGCTTCAATGTCAGTTACATTATCCGGAACTTTACTAACGAGGTTCATGGGTACGGACACTACTTCGGCATGCTGACCATTAGACGCAACGCGGTCACCTATACTAAAACCCTGTACGCCTTCACCGATGGCAATCACTTTTCCTACATTACAGTAACCCAATGGCAAAGGTTCACCAAGTTTATTAAAGACTGCCTCAAGCGTAGGAAGAAGGCCCTCGGTTTTAATTTTATTCAGTACTTCTTTTACTTTATCCGGTTGTTGCCTGGCTTTCGAAATAAGATTACTTCTTCCGAATTCCACCAGCATACGTTCCGTACCTAGGCTCACAAGTGTATAGGTAGTCTTTATCAACACATGTCCCTTGGAAACGATCGGCGCTGGCACGTCTTCCAATAAAGTATCTCCTGTCTTAAACGATTGTATTATTTGCTTCATTGTAAATTTGTAAGATTAAATATTATATTATTGAAGATGTTGAAGATAAAATAATGCTATGCTGTATGACTACATATATTTAGTATTTTATATCTAAATTTTTAGTTTTTTTAAAGAAATAAACGCCTTAGAGTTTGCTAAACGAATTCTAACGAATAAAGACCGTTATTAATATTTGGCATTGGTAAAATGGCAAATTGCTTATTTGCGATCACTCGTTTTAAAAATAATTCAAAAGAACAAACATCATAAGACTTATTTAAACTGTTTTAAAAAACTTTTTATAGCCATTATTGACCAAATAGTATATGCCGCATCAATTTTACCATTTTTATTATCTTCAATTAACCTGGCTATTTGATCATAGTCAAATATTCCATCCTCGAAAATCGATTCCTTCGATAATCTTTCATTAACAAATTGTGACATTTCGCCTGTAATCCATGTTCGAACAGGGCCGCCAAACCCACCTTTTTTTCTATTAATTACTTCAGGCGGCAGATATCTTTCAGCAACTCTCTTTAAAATATATTTTGCCGTAACTCCCTTCAATTTCAGTGATGGCGGAATCTTAGTACTAAACTCAACTACTTCTTTATCCAAAAAAGGGACTCTAATTTCAACACCAACTGCCATCCCCATTTTATCTGTATAATTCAGGTTATGATCAACCAAAAAAGTCTTTATTTCCCAAAATAACATTCTATTTAGATCTGAAAGTTCATCAGGTATTTGCTTACTTAATTTATCAAAATAATCTGCAGGATTATAATTGGTTATATCTTTTTGTATATTTCTATTAAAAAGCTGAAAAATTTCTTTCAATGATATCCAACAAAATAAACCTTTCATTCTTTCATTTTTGTCCAGGCTTAAATAAGCTGTAGCCTTACGTATTTTCCTAAAAAAGTTATTGGTAGAATCTAAGTTTTGTGTAAACCGCGTAACAAATTTTCTAATTACCAAAGGTACAAAGGAGATTATCTTTTCAAATTTTAGTAACTTATGCCTTTGATATCCCGAAAAAATATCATCCCCTGCTGTACCTCCTAAAAGCACTTTATATCCATTTTCTTTTGCAATTTTACTAATATTATAAACACTCAGAGGGGCTGGATCAGCTTGGGGTTCATCAAGGTGATAAATCATTTTGTCAAAATCTCTAACAATATCTACATCTGCATTCACAATTTTTAAATCTACATTGAGATATTTAGCCACACGTTGAGCATAAAATAAATCAAGCTCATACCCTTCTTTTTTTGCAGATTCACCAGAATCAATTGTAAAACATTGAATTTTTCTATCAGGAAATAACTTGCGAGCATATGCTACTATCAAGCTCGAATCAATACCACCAGAAAGAAAAAAACCAACAGGAACATCAGCTAACAATTGACGCTTCACTGCACATTCTAACAAGTAATCCAATTTGTCAATAAATTCTTTTTCACTATAGTTAAAATACTGTCCATTAAATTCAATGTTATAATATTCAACAATCTTCATTGTATTAATGTTGTCCGTTTGAATACTTAAGTAATTACCAGGCAAAAGTTTTTTTATACTTTTAAATGGGGTCCTTTCACCTGGTGAGTAAAGAAACTGGATATAATTTACTAGTGCTTTATAATCTATATCTTTTGCAATACTGTCACAAGTAAGTATGGCCTTGATTTCTGAGGAAAAAATAAACTTATCATTATCTAAATAATAATACAAAGGTTTAACTCCAAATTGATCTCTAGCAATCACTATTTCATTTTCCTTTAAATCAAAAAAAGCAAAAGCAAAAATTCCATTTAGTAGATTTAAACATTCAACTCCTCGTTGTATTAAAAGATAAAGAAGAGACTCAGTATCAGATGTAGACTTGAAACTGATATTTGGCAGAAACTGTTCTCTCAACTCAATATGATTATAAATTTCACCATTAAAAACAATAGAATATCTACCATCAGCGCTAAACATTGGTTGGTGGCCATTCTCAGATAAATCAATAATTGAGAGCCGTGTTTGTCCTATAAATACATTGTCTTTTATAAAAAAATCATTATCATCTGGACCGCGATGAGCAATTGATTCTAATGAATCATTATAAAATTTTTGAGTATTATGATTAATACTACCAATTATTCCACACATAGTATATTTATTTATTTATTTTTATAGCGAAATTCTTCAAAATAATTATGGGAATAATGAAAAAAAAACCTAAAAGAATAGGGCTACTCAATTCTCCACGAAAAATATGAAGTAATAATGAAAGTGCAATTGAGAAACAAATAGTATAGGTCACATCATTTTTATCAGTTTTAAATTTTTTCCAAAGTAAACCGTATATGAATCCTATTATGAAAATGCCAATTATAATACCTACCCAGGAAAAATTCATATAAAGTTCGCCGATTAAACCTGGAGGGAGTGTCGTACCATTAGAATTAAATTTTTCAGGCCAAAGTTCAAGTGTAAAATCACCAGCAGCTGTTAATGGTTTCCAAGGGAATACAACTCTTGGCAATGCGATTAAAAAAATCATGAGAAAACTACTTCCATACAATAATTTATCACCTGATTGATAATGATCAATCACGATACTTACAGTTTGCAACTGCATGAAATTACCCACAAAAAAATCTCCAAATCTTATCAATAAATTTTGAGTTCCTGAAATTGAAGTATCATAACTCGCTAATTCTCCGATAACAAAATATTCTCTAAAAACTAACTCCCAAACAACAAAAAAGGTCATGAATAAAAAACCGCCTAAAATAATCTTGTTTGTTGATAATCTTTTTTTGAAATAATAATAAATAATAAACATACTCAGCAATAACACAAATACAGGAGATTTGGAATTACTTGATAATAACAGAATTGCGGCACCAAAAGCAAATGTGAACTTTGAAAAAAAAGATGCTGTTTTCAAATTAATAAAATACCAAAACAGAAATGCTCCGGCAAAACAGTTTTGAATTAATCCATAGAAATTATTTCCTTCAAAAAATTTAACCCTATTTTCATTACCAGCAAAATAATTAGAGATCCCGCCCACTTGAATAACACGAATTGCTAAAAGTGTAACGCATGAAAAAAATAAAATTAAAGTAAAACGGTAAAAAAATAAAGTTTTTATACTCCGTTGGCTTTTCAAAAAAGCTGTTTTTGGAAGATTGATACTCACTTTAGGAATTTCGGCAAATTTAAAACCGATAAAGAAAAATATTAAGGAAAGAATAGCAGCTATTAATGAATATTGAATGCCTCTATGAAAATCGCTAAATTGGTAATTCCATACCAAGAAAAAAGGACTATCATGTTCTAGTAGTGTTATTATTGGAAAAGGAATAATAAACCCTAGAAAGATCAAATAGGAAAAAAAAGCAGGAGGATAAAAAAAACCATTGGTTTTCAGATTACTAAATTTAATTACCAAAAGAAAAATAAAAATTAATAATACATAAAAAACATTCTCCATAACCGTTATTAAATTTAAAACTAATTCTTAGAAAATATCAGTTTAATTTCTTTGATACTTAATAATTTAAATGTAAATATTAATAAGAGAAATAACACAGCTTCAGTAAGGCCAACAGTTATCAATTGGATTAAAATTGGCATTCTATGTAACATTGGAAGAATTGGCATAAAAAAGAAATAAACGGTTATTGATATTAAGCAAATCTTAAGTATCAATTTTAGGTCTATTTCCCATCTAAATTCCTTTCTTGAATAAAAAGCAACTGCTAATAAGAGAATAAAGTATGAGATTACCGTTGAAAAAGAAGCCCCAAAAAAAGGATTTTGGGGTATCCATAAAAAATTTCCAATGATATTGGCACCTAAAGCAAGAATGTAACAAAGCATCAAATTATAGGGTTTCTTGGTTGCAGTTAAAATGTCAGTATATATTGTTGCATAACCAACGAAAACAGCTCCAATAGTTACAATGGGAATAATATTAAATGCCGGAATAAAAGCATCGTCCAAAAAGAAACTCCCAATTTCATTATACATTAATATAATAAATAGAGCTATTGGAGTAATTACTAAAAAGTAATATCTCAAAATATTACTAAAATACTCCGCTTTATCTTGATTATTGCCCTTTTGCCATAAACTATAAACAATAGGAGCAGATGCCGTTGAAAATATCGAGACTATTCCAAAAATTGATTGTTCTGCAATAGCATACGAAGCAGAATAAATGCCACTTTTGTAAACTCCATGATAACTTGTTATGAATAATTTATCTAGCTGGCTTATACTTTGGGAACATAGATTAATGATTGTAACACCTAACCCATAATTAAAGAAAACAGATACTTCTTTCTTGGTAATAGTATTGGTGTTTTTCTGTTCAGGTGAAGTAGTATGTTGAATAACTTCCCGATAAAGAAATGGCAAACCAATAATTAATGCGAAAACATACCCTAGTATTAGAATAAAGAGTCTATCAGTATGTGTTTTAAAAATCAATAAAAAAAGAATACCTACAAGCAGCCCACCAAGTACCTGCCATGTATTATAGAATCCATATCTATTAACTTCTCTTAATGCTCTGAAAAATGAAAGTAATACAACAAATAATGATTGTAGTATATACCATAAAATAGAAACTAAAATATTTGAAGGCGATAATATTTTAAACTTTCCCAAAAACAATGCAATCATTGCAACTAAAGAAAAAATAAGAATATTTTTAAGTGCAATTATTACCATTTTTTTGCGAAAAATATTTTCTAAATTCTTATATTCAATTGTAAACCTTAATACTGAAGCACTAATCCAAGTTGTTGAAAAAATAGAGCTTAAAAGTATCATCGAATTCAGTAGTACAAAAGTGCCGTATTCGCCTGGTTCTAATAATCTTGTAAGGAATACAATAGATGCCATCCATCCAAGAGAAACAAGTACTCGAAAAAATAAAAATTTGCTTGAATCTTTCAGAAAATCAATTTTCACAAAAAACTGTTTTTTAAAACATCTTGCATAATAACTCGCATTTCAATTATTCGATTCTCATAAGAAAATTCTTTAGATCTTAAAATAGCATTATAACTAATTTTTTTTGCTAACTCCTTGTTAGACAATATTGAAATTATTGCTTCAGCAATATCCTCACTATTATTCTTCTCAACATATATGCCACCATCTCCCATAACTTCAGGAACTGTTCCAGTTTTCGTACTTATGATAGGTGCTCCACAAACCATAGCTTCTAATATTGCTAGTCCAAATCCTTCAACTTCAGTTGGCTGAAGATAGATACTGCATGTTTGCAAATATTTTATTTTTTCTGCTTCTGATATCGCGTCAGTAAATATTACGTGTTCATTTAAATTTAATTTACCTACAGCTGCTAATAAGTCTTCGTAAGCATTGTTTTTTTTGCCTGCAATCACCAACTTTATTTTGGGAAACTTTTTCATGACCGAGGGCAATGCATGAATTATTTCAAATAGTTTTTTCCGCTTTGCATTTTCTTTTGTTAACCAAGAAATCGTAAACAATAAATTTTCATCTCTATTAATATCATTCCGGTGAAAAAATAAACTTTCATTAATCGCCAAATGAGAAACTTTACTTTTGACATTCCCAAAATATTTTTTTATCTGATACTTTTCTAAATGAGAAATAAAAAGATTTAATGAACAATATTTTAATGAAAATTTTATAAGTATCCTATGAATGATATTTCTCTTTTTAAAGTCCTGAATTTCTCCGTTAATATAATGATCAAAGACGCCAGTAACAATAACAGGCTTTCGTCGAATTAATCCTAAAAGTACAGGAATAAAAGCCCAAGTCCACCACCAAACGTAATATACATCTGTCGGTTTAAATAAATCTTTAAATGAAATAGCAGGCGTTACATTATATCCAATAAGAGTTAAAATTTCTATATCTTGTTTATAGAAACCTACACGTTTTAAATATTCGTCTGAATCTAATTTTACAAAAAAACAAATTTTTCTTTCTTTACTATTATTTTGCATAATTACCTAAATGTTTATAAATTTTTCCACAACTATCCGAAACTTTTTCATAAAAATGTTTGAATAGACCCTATCTTGGTTTTTACCACCAAACCAAAGACGATGGGCCTCCACAATTGGAGCCCTGTATAAAAAACGCTGGGATATTGAATTATTTTTTAAAGCCCTTAAACAAAACCTGCAAGTAAAAACTTTTATTGGTACGAGTCAAAATGCTGTCCGGTCGCAGATTTACGTGGCTCTGATTAGCTATTTACTACTGGAATTACTGCGAAGAAATACCTATAAAACAAAACAGGGGTTGAGCAATTTTAGTGAAAAAATAAGAATTTGTCTTACCTATTATTTATCAATTGATTATGTGTGCAATAACATCAGTTCCATTGTTTGCAGAATCAAGCCAAAGCCGCCAGACTACATTCAGCAAGATATTTTCCACCAAAACAACACTCTACTACTGTGAAATCAAGCATCTCCGATGATGATTTGCGTTTTTTGCAAAAGTTTCGGATGAGTGTGAAATTTTTCATACTAGATTTTGCATCTTCAAAAGTTTTTTTCTTTTGGTAATGTATAAAACTTGGCTATATAATTCCTCTTTAAGGTCCAAACAAATACTGAATCTCGTAACGATTAACTCTGAGCAGCCATCTCTTCAGCTATCAAAATATCTAGCACATCAAAAAATGACAGATCGTATTTCCAATTCAGGTCGTTTTTAATTTTATTGTTATCGCCATAAATATCTATTAATTCTACCGGGCGGTATAGATTAGGATCAATCACAATTTTGTCTCGGTTAATATTCAGCTTATCGAATACATATTCAACAATTTCACGTAATGACAATGACACTCCGCTGCATATGCAATAATCGTCAGCAACATCTGCTTGTAATATAAGCCACATGGCTCTTGCATATTCAGGTGCATACCCAAAATCACGTTTTACATCAATATTGCCCAATTTCAAAACACTCTTCCGCCCCTTCTTAATCAGAATAGCGTTAATGATGACTTTTTTTATAAAAAAATTATGGCCGCGCAGATGTGATTCGTGATTAAACAATATGGCATTTGAGCAAAACAATGAATACGCTTCCCGGTAATTTTTTACGGCCCAGTAAGCCAAAGCTTTTGAAATCGCATATGGGCTGGTTGGGATGATATTGCTATTCTCATGTACGGGCAAAACGCTGCTGCCACCATACATATCACTGCTTACGGGTTGTAAAAACTTTGTCTTTACATCAGATATTTTTATCAGTTCCAGTAAGTTTAAAACCGACATGCAATTGTACTGCATAGTACTTAAAGGTTGCTCGAAAGAAAGGCTAACGGATGATTGCGCTGCAAGGTTGTATACCTCATCCGGATTGACTTTATGCAGTATCCTGGATAAGCTAATACCATCCTGTAAGTCGCCAACTTCGTATTGAATATCATTTTTTATACCTAAATAATCAAGATTACTCAATGTCTGATTCTGTGAATTACGGGTCAAACCAACTACGTTGTAGTTTTTTTCAAGTAATAATTTACTTAAATATGCGCCATCCTGGCTGGATACGCCTGTTATCAATGCAGTTTTACTCATAATTTATAATTGCGTTAGAATATTATTTGGAACCTGGCTTTTGAATAATGCAACATCACTAACAACCATTTCTTTAACAAGTGAGGCTAAATTATATTTCGGTTTCCATCCTAGTTTTGTCATTGCTTTAGTTGGATCTCCAATCAATAACTCTACCTCAGTTGGGCGATAGTATTTTGGATCTACTTTAACAACAACTTTTCCTTCGTCTAATTTAAATTCACCATTACAACTAACTATATAACCCTCTTCAGATTCGCCACCTCCTCTAAATGCTAATTCGAGTCCCAACTCAGCGAAACTCATTTTCACAAAATCACGAATAGTAGTGGTAATTCCTGTTGCTAATACAAAGTCTTCTGGTTTTTCTTGCTGAAGCATTAAATACATACCTTCAATGTAATCCTTGGCATGTCCCCAATCTCGTTTTGCATCTAAATTTCCTAGGAATAAACAGTTGTCAATGCCAAGTGCAATTTTGGCTGTAGCTCTTGTAACCTTTCTAGTTACAAATGTCTCACCCCGTTGTGGAGACTCATGATTAAACAAAATTCCATTACATGCAAACATGTTGTAGGCTTCGCGGTAATTTACTGTAATCCAATATGCGTATAATTTAGCTACTGCGTAAGGACTTCTCGGATAGAACGGGGTAGTTTCACTTTGAGGCACTTCTTGCACGAGCCCGTACAACTCAGAAGTGGAAGCTTGGTATACTTTAGTTTTCTTTATCAGCCCTAATAAACGAACGGCTTCCAGTATTCTCAAAGTTCCAATACCATCTGTGTTAGCAGTATACTCCGGTTCTTCGAAGCTTACATGCACATGGCTCATCGCGGCCAGGTTATAAATTTCATCAGGCTGAACTTCCTGAATGATCCGGATAAGGTTGGTACTATCCGTCAGATCGCCATAGTGTAAATGTAAATTTCTATCAGGCGTATGAGGATCCTGATAAATATGGTCAATACGTTGCGTATTAATAAGGGAAGTTCTCCTCTTTATGCCATGAACTTCGTATCCTTTTTTTAACAGGAATTCAGCCAAATATGCTCCATCCTGACCTGTAATTCCAGTAATAATTGCTTTTTTCATTTATAAATATTATATATTAAAACACACCAGAGATATACTTATAGTCTATGATTTACAATATCCCTATTTAAAAAAGATTTCAAATCAAAAACGACTGATGCGTCGCTACTACAAAGGGCTCTGATATCCAATTGGAGAAACACCGCATGCGATACAGCTAAAATTATTGAATCATATTTTTTGGTAATGGCATCAATTAAAGTAATACCATATTCTTCCTTTACTTCATGTTTATCAGCATGTGGATCAAACACATCTACCTGCATGCTAAATTGTTGCAGCTCATGAAAAATATCAATAACTTTTGAATTTCGGATATCCGGACAATTCTCCTTAAATGTAATTCCGAGAAGCAAGGTCTTTGAATTTGAAATGACATGTTTTTTAGCAATCAATAATTTGATCAATTTATTAGCAATGAATACACCCATATTATCATTCACACGACGTCCAGATAAAATCACCTGAGGATGGTACCCCAAACTTTCTGCTTTATGTGCCAAATAGTATGGATCAACACCTATACAATGGCCACCAACGAGCCCCGGTTTATATTTTAAAAAATTCCATTTAGTTCCTGCCGCATCTAGAACGTCATTGGTATCTATTCCCATGCGATCAAAAATTAAAGCTAATTCATTCACAAAAGATATGTTTACATCACGCTGTGCATTTTCTATGGCTTTAGACGCTTCTGCAACTTTAAGACAAGGTGCCTTATGTGTTCCAGCAGTGATAATGGATTTATATAGTTGATCAACTATCTCTGCAATTTCTGGAGTTGACCCCGAAGTTACTTTTTTAATTTTGGTTAATGTGTTTACCTTGTCACCGGGATTAATTCGTTCAGGAGAATAACCACAGTAAAAATCTTGATTGAATTTCAATCCAGAAAATTTTTCTAACACAGGAACACAATCTTCTTCGGTACAACCAGGATAAACCGTAGATTCATAAATTACGATATCGTCTTTTTTGATAACTTTACCCAACATCTCAGAAGCTTTTAATAATGGAGTTAGGTCAGGTGCCTTAAACTGGTCAATAGGCGTCGGGACAGTTACAATAAACACATTGTAATTTGTTAAGTCCTCGACATTACCAGAAAAATTCAAGCCCAAGCCAAGATTAGATTTGGCCAATTTCATTGCATTTTTCATCCCAACAAGGTCTGCTTCATTGGTGCGGTCTGTCAGAAGATTAAGCTCTTCAATTCTGGATTGATTGATATCAAAGCCTAAAACCTTGTATTTTTTACCAAATTCAATTGCGAGAGGCAAGCCAACATAACCTAAGCCAATTACTGCAATTCGTTTTTCGTATAAATTCATATAAAAATTTTATTGATTGAGTGCGCACCAAACTGCGCACCAACTATCTTAATTTTGATTGATTTTTGAAGATTTGACAAAAACTTATCATTCGAAAAAGCGCTCATTACCAACACTTTAACGATTTAGAGTGATTAACAAATATCCTTTGTCGGTCTGGACCACACTAATCAAATTAACCTCAATTGAGGCTGTGGAACAAGTTCGTTTTCTGTCTCGCTTACCCGGTAAACGATCCTGCGGTTAATCCGCTTCGAGACTCGACCTACCAGATCATCAACCACCTCGTTGTGCAATTGGCCGACTAGAATCAACTCAATGGTTCCGGAATCAACGCCTCGGGCATAGTCGCCTACCACGTAGGCTTCCTTTAAATCTCCGACCTGCTCCAAGAGTGACTCGATGAGCTCATCAAAACCAAGGTACTTCGACACCATCGACACCAAGTTAAAATAAAAGGGATTGGACTTGTTGACTTGATACAGCATCTTCCGGCCGCTAACCTGGCGCTGGAGAAGACCTGCCTCTTCTAGCTTATTGAGCTCAATGCGAACGGAATTGGTAGAATCACCAAACTCTTCGGCGAGTCCGCGCAAATGACCTTGTGCGTCAGGATGCGTAAAGAACTTGAGCAAGAGCTTAAGACGAGTCTTGCTGGTAATTAAGGAGGCTAAAATGACTTCGGTATGTTTCTGGTTGCTAGCAGCTAGTTGCCGTTTGAGAAGGCTTCGCCCGGTTACTCCCATTGATCAAACTAAATGATTGCCGTGAGTAACAAAGTAGAACACAAAGGAAACCCAAAAATGTTAAGCCACCAATAAATCACCGAGTTAAAATGGTGCAATTATTCACCTTAATAGAGTGAAGGGTCCGCAAGGATGCTTGCTGCCCCGACCTAAGCCTCGGTAAAGCCCATAAAGGCCGTAATTTTGGCCCATGAACGACGCTAAAAACCACGATTCGCAGCAAGGAACGGACGCCCAAGGCGCAAAAACTAATGCGCGCAGGCAGCCAATGGCCGAGACCAGCATGCAGACCTACCCCGAGTCTGGGGGCGATCAAAGCAACCAAGACGAGATTAGCTTGGCAGAACTATGGCTCAAAGTCAAGTCAGTTATTGCCTACCTCTGGAGGTTTAAGTTTTTAATCATGGCGGTCGGCCTGCTCTTTGCCTTGGGCGGATACTTTAAAGTCAAAATGGCCAAGCCCAGCTATACTGCCTCACTGACCTTTGCCCTCGAGCAGGGGGGCGGAGCAAGCGGCCTTGGAGGCCTCGCCTCACAGTTTGGATTCTCAATGGGTGGGGGCGGCGAAGGCCTCGGTGGCGACAACCTGCTGTCGCTAATGAAGAGCCGACGCATCGTGCAAGACGTGCTGCTCAGCACGATTTATGTCGAGGGAGACTCCGTGCTGCTTCTTGATCAGTATTTGCGCTCCAGCGACAAGTTAATGGCTAAATGGGACTCCCTAGGTATCTACCCTGTGGACCCCTTAAAGTGCTGCGACCCCAAACAAGATTCCGCAATAGGAGTAGTGGTGAAGGCCGTCTCTGAGAAGTCGCTCGCGGTGGCTAAAGTTGATAAGAAGCTCAGCTTTGTAACAGTTAGCTACACCGGGTCAGATGAGGTCTTCACCGGTGCCTTTGTAGAACTACTGACCGCAAAGGCCACCGACTTTTATGTGCAGACCAAGATGTCGAATTCCAATGCCAACATTGCCAAGCTCGAGCGCCGAGTGGATTCCGTCTCGGCTGAAATGCAGGCCGCTATGGTCGGCTTTGCATCGGCCCAAGACCAGAACTCGTTTACGGTTCAGTCGGTAGCTAAGGTTTCGTCGGTACAAAAGCAGATGAAGGTTACCATGCTTACCACGCTTTATGGAGAGCTGGTGAAGAACTTGGAGCTGAGCAAGACCATGATGGCCCGCGAGGAGCCCCTGATCACCATTATTGACCGCCCCCACTACCCCTTGCGCGTGCGGGAGTCCAAGCTTAAGTCTGCAGCCATTGGTGGGTTTTTGGGCGTGTTTTTGACGCTGCTGTTTTTGGGCGGGCGAGCGTTTTTGAGTGATCTGAATAAGCAGGCGGCGGCGATGAAGCAATAAGGGCTAGATTTAGCTAGCGCTGAACTTCGGTCTTGCTGAGGTCGACGCTCACCTTGACCTGCAGGTCTTCGAGATAGAGCTCGAGTTTGGTTCCGCGCTGCTCGAGGACGATGCCGTCGCGACCCTGAAGGGGTCCGCTTTTTACGGAGACATGCGAGCCGGCAGCTAGCGGCTGGATGCTAATTGCCTCATGATCAAAGTCGTTGAGCCAGCGCTTAAGGGTGGCGATTTCTTCGTCGCGCACGACCGCGGGGCGCTTGTCCCAAAACAGGAAGCGCACAAATCCGGGCGTGAAGTACACCGCGTCGCGGCGCTCGGGCTCCATGTGAATGAAGATGTGGCTGCTAAACAGGGGCTGATCAATCCACTTCGTGCGGTCGCTCCAGCGGCGTTTGACGCGCTGGGTGGGGCAGTAGACGGTGAAGCCCTTGGCGGTGAGCTGGTCGGCAAGTTTTTTCTCCCAGCGGGGTTTGGTATAGGCTACTAGCCACTTGCTACTAGCTGCAGGCTTTGCCTGAACCAGTAGCTGGTTGCTAGTAACTGGCTCAAGCTGATGGTTGCTTGTAACTGGTTTCGTCGGCTCTGCCGACGGCGAGTCGCTAGTACCTAGTAACTGGTTTTCAGACATGGCAACTAGTTGCTAGTAACCAGTAACCTTTCGGATTAGCGAGTTAAAAGAATATAAAGCGTCGCGAAGCTCGTGAGGCTCGCAGTCACGGTCGCCACGGCTTGGTTCATGTCAAAGGGCTTGCGCTCGCGCTTCTCCTTCTCGTCTTTGACCTTCTCTGGGGTCATGACGACGTGAATGGTCGCGCCCTGATTGACTCTGGGGTAGTCCTTAAACAGACCAAAGTTCTTGGTGCGGCCTAGGTCGCCGTTAGGGTAATCAACATAAAGCCCAGCACGGTCGGCTTTGGGGGCGAACCCGAGGGCGTACTTCTTGACGTAGCGGCGCGCTGAGCGAACTCCATTAAAGGGTGCATTAATCTCAATCTTGCCGGTATTGTCAAAGTAGCTGTGACCGGTACCCACTATCGTCACCAAGTTGTCGGTGCGCAAAACTTCAACTGCATCTCCAGGTTCAAGGGTGTAGTTGAAGGGTGAGCGACGGTTGCTAACGGCTTTGGCCAAATTCACCACAATGTTGGGGGCGCCAGCGCGGGTGAGCGTGGCATTTTTAGCGTCGGCATAGCGAGTGAGTCCTCCCGAGCGCTCAATCAAGCTTGATAGCTTCTCGTCGCGGCTCGATATGGCATAGTACCCTGGGTACTGCACCTCACCGCCTACAAAAACCATTTCTTGCAGCTTGTACTCCGGGATTTCGCGCACGATGATCTGGTCGTAGGGCTGAAGGGCGAACCTGAGGGCATCGCTGTCGGCGGTCAGGTCGCGGCTAAGTTCTCGGGGAAC
>Ga0164293_10000646_pt1 | contig 28271 bp, 22 predicted proteins | sample GEODES118metaG_FD_111487 | JGI IMG/M metagenome (GOLD analysis project Ga0164293, IMG submission 111487) | Eutrophic lake water microbial communities from Lake Mendota, Wisconsin, USA - GEODES118 metaG | ecosystem: Environmental > Aquatic > Freshwater > Lake | place: USA: Lake Mendota...
CCGGGTTGGGAACACGAAGGACACGAAGAACACGAAGGAAAAAGGCCAAGACAAAGTTTTTGAAATTAGATTAATTGGGTAAGCGAACGGAGAGGCCACCCCGTAATCTTTTGGTGGGCCGGATCGGCAACTGCCATGCAGCATGCCACCGCTGAACACCAGCCTCATTGGGCCGCCGTCTGCCTGACTGCAAATCCCAAGACCAGCGAGAATTCCGGCCGAGAGCCAAGCGCCGAACAGAACCTACCGACATTCCCTCTTCAACCTTCGTGCTCTTCGTGCTCTTCGTGGTCAACTGCACTGAGCCTGAAGCTGTTTGCAGCGCAATCGCGAGGCCCGGTTGAGAGGGAACAGCCGGACCGAGCCGAGCAACGCTTAGACTTGCAAGGAGGATTTCAAAAAGTCAATCGCAGCCCGCAAGGCAGGACGGATGTTCTCCGGTTGTTTGCCACCCGCTTGAGCAAAGTCAGGCTTGCCACCACCGCCACCACCAACCAAGGGCGCAACTTCCTTGACCCACTGCCCGGCGCTGACTCCCTGCTGGATCAGATCCGCGCTCACGCCAGCCACGAGCTGGACTTTATCTGGGCCATTCGCCGTTGCAAAGAACACTGCAACTGGTTTCGCTTTGCTTCGAATCTCGTCGACCAACTGCCGCAACATCGTTGGACTGATCGGTGGCAGCTCCTGCACAATCAAGCGGACATTGTTCGCCAAATGTTCGGCATTGCCAATCAGCTCATCGGCCGAAGGCCCCGTCTGGGTGGCAGAGGCGGCGATTTGCTGTTGCAGTTGCTCTCGTTCGCGCACCAATCCGCCAATCTTCTCGGCCACTTCCCGCAAGGGCACATTCAAGCCGCGGGCAATCTCCCGCAGTTGATTGCGCTGTGCCACATAGTCCACAGCTCCTTCGTTGCGGCCCGCAGCGGTCCTTGGTCCCGGAGCCTTGCCGCTTTCCAGCTGCTTTCTCAAATCCTTGACCTCTCGGACCAGTTCGGCAACGGCATTCGCCAGTCCTCCGGCATTCGTCCCCAACTGACTCGCCAGACTGACTGTGGTCGCCTGTACAAACTCTCGGAGCTCTCGGGCCTTTTCGCCGGTCAGCACTTCGATTCGTCTGGTTCCGGCCGAGACCCCTTCCTCGGCGACAATTTCCAGCAAGCCGATCTCGCGAGTATTCGCAACGTGGGTTCCGCCGCAGAGTTCGCGACTGAATTCGCCCATCGAAATCATGCGAACAGGATCCGGATACTTCTCACCAAAAAGCATCATTGCGCCGCGAGTCCGGGCCACAGCCAAGGGGAGAATCTCGGCCGTCACAGCGGCGGCTTCGTTCACCCGCTCGTGCATTCCGTTTTCAATCCGCTGCAGCTGCTCGGAGGAGACCGGCGCCATATTGGAAAAGTCAAACCGCAACCAGTCCTCGGTCACTTTAGAGCCCCGCTGAACGGCATGCGTTCCCAATTCTTTCTGCAAGGCGTGGTGCAAGACGTGCGTTGCCGAGTGGGCACGGCGAATGGCCTGCCGCCGCTCTTCATCAACTTGGGCCTGCACTTGTTCACCGACCGTCAAAGTCCCCGACTCCATCCGGCCATAGTGCACGATTAACTCGCCATCCCGCTGCGTATCCTCCACCCGAAAGCGGCCGCCGGAGGCAAGCAGTACGCCAGTGTCACCCACTTGCCCACCGGACTCGGAGTAGAAGGGACTTTCGCTGAGTACCACAAACTGCTGATCGTCGAGGTGATGCTCGGGAACAATTCGGTCGACGCGGGAGTCGCCTTGAGCCAGGCCGACCACGGTGGCCTCGCAGCGGGTCGATTCGTAGCCGCGAAAGACGCATGATTTGACATCACGCTTGATTTCATCGAGCGGCCCGAATTCCCCCATGACGCCTTCAGCAATCACACCAGAACGCAAGCCATGTTCTTTCATCGCCGCCTGGAAACCGGTCCAGTCGAAGTGCGCTCCCCGCTCGACAGCAATCTGCTCAAACAATTCCGGGGGAACGCCGAAAGTCTGGTAGAGCTCAGCAGCTTCACCGCCCGGAACTGTCTCGCTATTGCGACTGCGCATCGAATCGAAAATCCGCTCGATTCTCGCCAATCCGGCGTCGAGGTTCCCCAGGAAAGCCTGTTCTTCCATCTGCATCACGCGCGCAACCCGGTCAACTGTTTCAGTGAGTTCCGGATAGGGCCCCCGCATCATCTCGGCGACTTTGCCAACCAGCCGATGCAGGAACGGCTCCCGCAAGCCCATTTGGTGTCCATCGAGGACGGCTCGGCGGAGCAAGCGGCGGACCACATACTCTTGTTTGGCTGGGCCTGGGTGGACGTTTTCGTGAATTGCAAAGCTGCAAGCCCGAACGTGATCTGTAATGCGTCGCAACCGGCGACCGTACTCGCTCTGGGCGTCGTACTTCACGCCGCAAACGTCCGCCGCTGCCTCGACAATCGGCTGCAGAATATCAATGTGATAATTGGTATCAACGCCTTGAAGCTGGGCAGCAGTTCGCTCCAGCCCCATTCCGGTGTCGATGTTCTTGCTCGGCAGAGGCTTGAGGTTATTCGGAGGCTCACCCTCCCGATTGAATTGGGTAAAAACCAGATTCCAGATCTCAACGTCTTTCGTACTGCCGGGAGGGAGATAGTAAATCTCGCTGCAGGGTCCGCAAACCCCATCGGGCCCCAGCGACGGTGCGCCCGCGGGCCAGAAGTTGTCATGTTCATCCATGCGCTTGATGCGGTCGGTCGTTAAGCCAACATCAGACTGCCAAATCCCTGCGGCTTCATCGTCGTCCAGATAAACAGTTACGTAGAGACGATCCGCCTGCAAGCCAAGCCAGCGCTTACTGGTCAGAAATTCCCAAGCCCAGTTGATCGCCTCACGCTTGAAATAGTCGCCGAAACTGAAGTTCCCCAGCATCTCGAAAAAGGTATGGTGGTAAGCAGTCCGCCCGACATTATCGATGTCACCGGTCCGCAAACACTTTTGGCAGCTGGTCGCTCGAGTAAACTCCAAGTCGACTCGTCCGAGAAAATGATCCTTGAATGGATTCATGCCGGCAGGTGTAAACAGCACTGACTTATCCCAACGCGGCACAAGCACGTCGCTGGCGCAGAGACGATGTCCTTTGGAAACAAAGAAGTCGAGATAAGCTTGGCGAAGTTCGTCGGTTTTCATGCGGTAAGTTGGCGTAAGTTCGGTTTGCAATAGTATGTTTCAGGGCGTCATCGGTCCCGGGCTCCGAAACGGGCAGTTCGCTGGTCAATTCACTCCGGGACTAAGGGTCCGGCGAGGAGTTTCAAGATTCAGCTTGCTCGCTTGCGAGGTCCCAATGTTTCGAGCGCGTGCTTGGAGCGCGCGGCCCGGTACTTAGGCCCAACCACAGTCGGCGTGTCTCGGTTTGAGCCGAAGATGTGCCGCCGCTGCATCAGCGGTAGCTGCAGCGACCCTGAGCACCAAGACCCTGAGCATCGGCGAATTCTGACGGAATAAGCGCGGGAAGTGAACACCAAACCAGTAGCCGACTCAAGTCGGCCCCAGCCAGCCGGCTGCCACCCCCGATTTCCGAATGCGCCGATTTCGGAATATTAGAAAGCGGCCGCCGTATTTCTGACAGCCCACCCGGCGATTTCGGCCGCTCTTGACTCGGTATTGCGCCCCCGGCCCCACCAACTGCTTGGTTCCAGCCTTCTCTCCGCCACGTTCCAATTCTCGAACTAACCAAAAAAAAGAGGCCACCCAGCAATGGATGGCCTCCCATTCGATAACTTGGCGAAGTAAAGGAACGAGGTTTACTTGCCATTTGATGCGTTGACGCCTGCGAACTAGGCCTCAACCATCTCTTCCATCTCGTCTGACTCCAATTCCTCCGGTGCGGGCTTCTCTGCGGACAGGTCTGCAATCTGGCCACTCTCGGCCAAAACCTTGCCCTTGATTTCCTCGGTCAATGCCGGGTTCTCAATCAGATAGGCCCGAGCCTTTTCTTTACCTTGTCCGAGATGGACGCTGCCGTACTTGAGCCATGCGCCTGTGCGGCCTACGACCTTGGTGGCAATTCCGAGGTCGAGGATGTCACCCTCGTAGCTGATCCCGTTGGTGTGCATCATGTCAAATTCGGCAGTCCGGAAGGGAGGCGCCACCTTGTTTTTGACAATCTTGCATTTGACCCGCTGGCCGACGACATCCTCGCCGTCCTTGATGGCACCGATCTTGCGGACGTCGATTCGGCACGAGCAGTAGAACTTCAATGCCCGACCACCAGGAGTCGTCTCTGGGCTGCCGAACATCACGCCGATCTTTTCGCGAATCTGATTGATAAACACCGTACAGGTTTTGCTGCGGGCAATCGCACCGGTCAATTTCCGCATCGATTGGCTCATCAAGCGGGCTTGCAAACCGACAAAGGTATCACCGATTTCGCCATCCAGTTCCTGCTTGGGAACCAACGCCGCAACCGAGTCAACAACGATAATGTCGACTGCGTTAGACTTAACCAGCATTTCGGTGATTTGCAGCGCTTCTTCGCCGCTGCTCGGCTGGCTGATCAGCAAGGTATCAAGGTCGACACCGATCTTCTTGGCCCAAGTCGGGTCAAAGGCATGTTCGGCATCGATGAAGGCAGCCACGCCGCCCGCCTTTTGGGCTTGGGCAATCGCGTGCAGGGCAATCGTCGTCTTGCCGCTCGATTCCGGGCCAAAGACCTCAATAATTCGGCCGCAAGGCAACCCTTGGCCGCCGAGGGCAATGTCGAGCGAGAGGCTGCCGGTTGGAATTCCGCGGATCTGCTTCACCGCATCTCCTCCCAAAGTCATGATGGCGCCGTTGCCGAACGCTTTTTCAATTTGCTGAACTGCGGTCTTGAGATTTTCATTCTCCCGCATCAAAGTCTCGACCGGATTCTTCGCTGACTTCTTCGAACCGCCCTGCGACTTGGTTTCTTTCTTTGCCATGACATGCTCCTCGCTTGCTGCTACACCCGTGACCAATCCCGAATCCGCCAACGTTTCTTCTGCTAACGTATCAACATTCAACGCATCTTTTGCTTTTGTTCTCGCCGCCATCTTCGAAGCTCCTCCTCTGTTCACACCGCTGTCGAGTCAATCGCAACCCTGTCGAGTCAACCGCAAGCCAATCGCTTCGACAGAACCGACAACCGTCCAGTCACATCATCAATCCGGGCAACCAATCACTCTCAGGGCAACCAATCACTGCGGCACAAGTGCACCGCGGCATAAATGCACCGCGGCAAATCTACACCGCGGCAAATCTACACCGCGGCAAATCTACACCGCGGCAACGCCGCTCGCTGGAAGCCAGCCCAACCAACCAACTGGACAAGTTTGAACTTCTTTGAACTTCTCTAACTCGACTTCCCTCAAGACCCAGTTCCCGTAAACTTCGCGGCGAAGTCACTCGCTCCAACCAAATGGAGCGGGCCCCTTCAATGACAACCAAGCAAACAAGCACGCCTTGGCTAATCTTCCTTGGCTAACTGGCTGACTCAGCAATCAATCACGAAACTTGGGCAAAATACAGGCTTTCGGGCAAGTCAGTTAGTACGATAGGTTTCGTCCAATCGACTGGCAAGTGCCGGACACAAGTAAATACGGCAGCCCTCAGACACGTTTGGTCCGAACCACCACAGGTCGGGGAAAAACCTGGAAAATTCTGGGGAGCATCAAAAACAGGCACTCCACTCAGTTTGCCGCATTCCGGCTGCCCGACGTTTGGAGACAACCTGGCGATGGGAGGATGCTCGGAGAAAGCCACTAACCCTGCAAATCAATGGTTGCCATGGGCGTGTAGGTCGGGCCTTCCCGGTCGAGAAAACTCGAATAAACAATCACCTGATCAATTTCAAACGAACCAAACGACGTCTCGGCATGTGCGGCTATCCACTCCGCCACCGGGTCGTCGAGTTCTGTTGCCACTGGAATGCGGCCGAGCGTCAAATGGGGACGAAAGTCGCCGCGCTCCGGCGGGAAGCCCATCCGCTTCAGTCCCTCGCCAATCTGCCGGTGCAACTGCTGAAGTTCGCTCAGGTCGGGTCCCAAACCAAGCCAAATGACTTTCGGGTGATGCTCGTCAGGAAACGCGCCCAAACCACGGACGTCAACGACCACCGGCTCCATTTCCCGCACAGCTTCGGTCACGACTTGGCAAAGCTCGGGAATCTCGCGGTCCACCAGATTGCCCAAAAATCGCAGGGTCAGGTGCATGTTGCTCGGTTTGACCCAGCGAAAATCAGCCCCCGCACGTTGCAGTGCCACGATTTGTTTTTCGGCACAGGCCCGAATGGCCGCTGGAATGTCAGCTGCAATAAACGTTCGAATACTCGCCATCGCTGTGGTTTCTCGGAATATTCAGATGGGCCGGAAACAAACGCCACCGGACCTCATCTTGCCAGTGCGGGCAAGGAGCGGATAATCGCCGGGCTGGGTCGCAGCGAACGATGCTGCTGCTTGGCCAAGTGACTCAGTTTGGTTACTTTCGGAATCGAGAGCAAGCGGCCAGTCAGCCAATCCACCGGCGAACCTGCCCTGAGAGCCGGCGCCCCTCGCGGCCGCGGCTCCAGCCCATCCTCCTGCTCAACTGCACTTTTCACTTTCCAGTTCATCTCCCCGGCGGAGCAAGTCCATCGTGTCCAGCAAAAAATTTGATGTCTTTGGCGTCGGCAATGCCTTGGTTGATATCCTGGCCTTCGTTCCCGATGAGTTCATTTCTGCGCGCCAACTCAATCGCGGCTCCATGATGCTGATGAATTCTGCTGACCAAAGCCAGATTCTTCAGGGACTCGAACTGAAAAATCTCAAGCTGGCGTCCGGCGGCTCGGCTGCCAACACCATGGTGGCGATTGCTCAAAGCGGCGGGACCGGAATTTACTCCGGCAAAGTGGCCAAGGACACTTACGGGGAATTTTATCGGCGTGACATGGAAGCGGCGGGCATCAAGTTTGAAGTTGAACTCGCCGACGAGGCTTCGCTGGGCACCGGCACCTGCGTCGTGCTGACGACGCCGGACGCGGAACGAACCATGTGCACGCACTTAGGCATTTCTACCTGGCTGACCCCACAGGACATCGATGTCTTCAAGTTGGCCCAGTGCCAAATCAGTTACATCGAAGGTTACCTGTGGGATGCGGAACAACCCCGGGCGGCCTGCCAAAAAACTTTCGAGGAGTCCCGAAAGCATGGCGTCCGCACGGCGTTCACTTTCTCCGATGCGTTTCTGATCGACCGTTTTCATGCAGACTTTCTCAACCTCCTGCAGAACCATTGCGACATCGTGTTTTGCAATGCAGATGAGGCGCGGAAATTTTTTGGGCAATCGTCGCTCGAGGCTTGTATCCGAGAATTGGGCCGGGCTGTTCCGCTGGGATTTGTGACCGACTCAGCCAATGGATGCTACGTCATTGAGTCGGGAGCCATTACCCACGTTCCCGGATTTGCGGTCAAGCCAATTGATACTGTTGGCGCGGGTGATGCTTTCGCCGGCGGTACGCTATTCGGACTGACCCACGGCTACTCGCCCGCCGCTGCGGCCCGCTGGGGAAATTACCTCGCCTCTCAGGTCGTTGCGACAGTCGGCCCGCGACACCCCGGCCCACTACGCGAACAAGCGGAAACCATCCTCAAGAGCTGAGCCCATCCTTCAGGGTTGAGCCACCTCGGCCCGTCCCCAATGGATGGATAGATTACTGGGCCAATCGCTTTATTGCTGGGCCCGATCGCCTTGTTACTGGGACAACAGCCTTGGCAAAACCAGCGGCTTAGGCGGCTCGTCGCCCCTGTCGTTGCTCGCGTTTGAGTCGCTTGCGCTCGGCCCGCGACAGCCCCGAACCGCTGCCGGATTCTTCGGCCTCGTCATCGTCGGCCTCAGACTCGGCGGTTTGCTGCCGTCCATAACTGCCATTTGACTTGCTGCTATTGCGGCCTGAGTCGTTTCGCCGGGAAGCGGGAGACTCCTCGACTTCTTCTTCGTCCTCGGTATCTTCGCCTTCGGATTCCGACCATTCGGACTCTTCGGCCTCATCTTCCTCTGCGGCAGCGGGCTTTTTCGACCGTTTGCGATTCGTAGCTTTGCGCTTGGCCTTACCGCCCTTGGACTGCCGTTTCTTCGCCTTGCGTTTGGCAACCCGCTCCGCAACATAGATTGCGCCGCTGGAATGCAAAACGACGAATCGGGCATACACCAACAGCCCCATCAGGGTCAGACAGGTCCCCCACAACTCCAAGTTGGCGACAACAAACTCGCGGTTGCTGGCCAACGAATCACCAAGGGAGTCCAATTCCAACCAACACGCAGCGATGCCACAGGCGGCCGCCGCTGCCAATAAAACCGATGACGAACGCGAATTCCAGAGTTCGAATAGGAGTCGAGCTGCGACGCCGACGATTGCGAGAGTTTGCAACGAGAGGATCGCCACGCCATCAGTTGCAAAAACCCTGCCCGTCAACCATCCGGCCAATTCGGCGGCAATTCCCAACAGGTCCACCAAGACAGTCAAACTCAATAGGCAACAGCAACCAGCCAACCATCGCCACAACCGATAAGTCCCGCGAAAGTCATTGGAGCGGTGCTGCCGGATACTGAAAATGACCAGACAACAAACTCCGGCGGCGGCCCAAGCAAGCACCTGCAACCAGGTACTTATCGAGCGTGAGCCAAATCCAAAGGCCTCGGCAAGGCGAGGAAACGTTTCGCTCGGTTTGGCTCCAAGAAATCCAAATCCCAGATTCAAGGCGAGCAGCAGGCCCAGACAGATGCACCAGGCAGCCAGCACCTTGAGCCGGCTGACAGGGACAAAATCGGCGCAGCGAGGCAGATTCCGCCGGTCCGCATTTCGCGAGTATTGCCGAGGACGTCGGCCCTTGGCAACCTCATCGCCGGAACCTGCAGCTGTTTCGACCGCACCTTCGGGCGCTGTTTGCAGCGCCTCGTCCATGACAACGCGGCGGCGGCGTTCACCCGTTCGTCGCAATACCATGGACCATGACCTTTCTGCTTGCACCCGACACCAATCAGCCCCATTCGAACGGGAGCCACTCGAGGCTGTCAGCACCTTCGCCAACATTCGGGCGCAGCCTGTCTAAATATGTCGGCTAGGTAAAGGGAGCGGCTTGACCGCTAGCACGCCAGAAACCGAATCTCTTCGTCGATAAACGAAGTTCGGTTGAATTCGCCATCCGGAAGCAGGGAGTCACTGCTTGCAAGTCCCACTCCGCCTGCTTCGAAATGAGTTTGGCGGAGCCTCGCGATAAGGTCGTTTCCCTATTCTTCTGGCTGCGGCCGCAAACTCGGGGCGACCACCAGACAGAAGGACGATCTGCAGACCAACGAATTGCCGGGGATTGGGAAACATTGCCCCAGGGTCATTCAGCCGCGACGACCCGATTCTTCAATTTCCCGAGCCCTGTAATTTCGATTTCAATTTCCTCGCCAGCCTGAAGATAGCGGGGTGGTGTTCTCCCGGCGCCCACGCCCGCTGGCGTGCCTGTGAAAATCAGGTCGCCCGGTTCCAACGTGACGAATCGGGAAAGATGGGCAATCAAATACTCAATTCGATAAATCAACTGGGACGTGCTCGCCCGTTGCATCGGCTCGCCGTTCAATCGCAACTCAATCTGTAATTGATGAGGGTCAGGGACTTCGTTGCGACTGACGAGAAAAGGTCCCAGTGGGCCGAATGTGTCAAAGGTCTTGCCCAGCAGCCACTGTCCACCCGGGCGGCCTTTTTGCCAGTCACGGGCAGAAACGTCATTTCCACAGCAATAGCCGGCAACCCAATCCAGGGCGGTTGACTCTGGAATATTTCGACCACGCCGCCCAATGGCGACGACCAACTCAGCTTCCCAGTCGACCTGCGAACTGATCTCCGGCAAGATGATCGGCTGGCGATGTCCAATCAAGCAGCTGGCGAACTTGCTGAAGACGATTGGCAGTTCGGGTGCCTCACCACCCATTTCTTTGGCATGGTCAGCATAGTTCTTGCCAATGCAGATCAGTTTGCTCGATGGCAGGGCAGGGGGAAGCCATTGAATGCTCCCTACATCAATCGAATTGGGCAGCCCATCCGCAAGCAACTGCTCGGGGTGCTCCGCCGCCAGGCGAAAAACCTCCTCAGGCGCCAAATCTGGAGACATTGGGGTAAGCCGGGTCGGCTCGGTCAGTACCCCCCAACCTGGTTTCCCTGCGAGTGAAAAGTGGACGATTTTCATGGTTTCTCCCCATTCGAGTGGGCGGCCAAGAGTCGCTGCCCCAGTTTACCAGCCTTGATCGGTGCCGAACCTACGGCATTATGCGCATAATTGATACGACCCACACAGCTTCCTGCGATTCTTCGCCAAGGATTGCTTTGACGGCCGCGCAGGCGAGACTTAGACTTCCCTGCCCATTCCCGATAAGGCGTACTGCGCCATCAGAAAATCTTTTCTGTGGTGCATGTGATAGCACGCCCGATAACGGTTGGAGCACATCGTGATTGCAACACCACACTCCGGGCTTCCGGCCCCCCAATAGTCTATTTATGTCCCAGGCAGCCTTCCAACCCGATGCTGGACACAACACCGGGGAGGGTATCATGCTCCCAACTCACCCTCTGGCGCCTGGGGGGGTCAACGCTTCGTTTTACCAATCTCTGCTCGACAACCTCACGCAGGGTGTTGTTTTTCTCGATCAGAATTGCCGCATCACCTCTTGGAACGTGGGGATGGAGCAATTGACCGGGCTCGGAAACTCGGTGCTCGGACGCAAATTCTCGCCCAACCTGCTGCAGCTTCGCGACATGCAAGGTGAGCTCCTCAACGATTTGCAGTGCCCCTTTCAGCATTGGCTGCAGACCCGCGCATCAAACTGCAATCAATATGTCTTGACCGGACGCAGCGGCCGGGAAATTCAAATTGAATTGAGTTTCCATCCAGTCACCAACAATACCGGTGAATTGCTCGGGGCCACGGTAATTGTGCTCGACACTTCGGCACAACAGGAACTTCAGAAACAACTCAACGATCTTTATGCTATCGCGGTGCTCGACCCGCTGACGCAGGTCGCTAACCGGGCCGAATTCGAACGCCTGCTCGACGAATATGTTCGCACTCACCTGGCGATTGGATTGAAGTGCAGCATCATCATCGCCGACCTCGATTTCTTCAAGCAAATCAACGACAACTTTGGGCATCATGTCGGTGATCAGGCACTCATCGCGTTTGCCCAGCATCTCAAACAGTTCATTCGCTCCCATGACTTCGTCGCCCGCTATGGAGGCGAGGAATTTGTAGTCCTGTGCGCTAACTGCGATGAGAACTCAGCTGTCCAACGCGCGGAAGAAATTCGCTCGATTCTGGCAAGTTCACCCCAAGCCTCGCTGTCCGGCAAGTGCATTACGGCCAGCTTTGGCGTGTCGGAATTGATTCCAGATGATACGGCCACCGGGTTGTTTGTTCGCGCCGATCGGGCCTTGCTGAAAGCCAAAGAATTGGGCCGAAACCGGGTGGTTGCGGCCAATTCGATGACCGCCACCCAATCGGAACAAGACCAAGCGACCTCAGGGCCGGCTGCCGCTTCTGGAATCCAGTGGCGACCACTGCCGATTGAACCACTGCTTTGCGAAGAGTATTGGTCGCCAACTCCTTTGATCGTGATGCTCGAGAAAGTCCGCGGGTTCATTGAAGAAACCGGAGCTGAGATCGTCCGAATCGAGGACGGCTTTGCCGCTCTGCGAATCCAAGTTCCCGATCCACAGCGGCCCTCACGCAAGTTAAGTTTCCTTTTTGAATTAGATCTCGTAGCAGCAGAACAGGCCCCGGATAAATGCCGCTCCGACTACGCCAAGTCGAGTTTTTTCCTTCGCGTCAGCCTGTTTCAGGAATTGACGCGTTGGAGCCGGGAATTGCGGGAGGAAGCAGCCCACCGCTTGCTGATTTCTTTCCTTGGTTTGACCATGCTGGCCAATCCTGAATTTCACATCAAACGCTTGGAAATGGCTACTGAAAATAAGGCCCGCTACTAAGCGGCCAGCGGTTTCTCCCTTCAGCGGATTGGCACCGCCGACAGCGGGCTGCCTCCTTTCCAACTCGCCACGCCGCCAATTGTCGCTTCTTGCGAAATGCGGTATTCTGCACTGGTCGTCGGCCTTCTGGCTCGCTCGAATGTTTGCCGTAACCGGCGGAGCAGGGTCTGCTTTTATGCAGCCTGAACCGAAGGTTACTAAAGCCAGCAAACGGTCTCTTGAGCGGGTTGTTGAGTGTCGACACATGCGAGCATTGTGGTGTTTCCTCAGCTCAAGCGGCTGACCGGAGCCCAATCGTCTGTTCTTATCTTCGCCATCCCCGGCTCGTGGTCCGCAGTCTTGTGCTGCGATGACCAGCGATTGACCGAACCAATCAGGCAACCTGACTCTTGCCAGGTTGTAGCGGCCGGGCAGAAACAGGAGCAGTCCGAACAAGCCTCGCAGCTTGGACGACGAGTGAAGTCCCGAAGGAAATTCCGGTCCACTTTCGCAACTGTTTTCCGGCTTTTGCCCAATCCCTCACCCCTAAGGATCAACCCATGGCATATGAACTTCCCAAGTTGGGCTACGAATACAACGCTCTGGAGCCGCACATCGATGCCCGGACGATGGAAATCCATCACACCAAACACCACAAGGCCTACATCGACAAGGTGAACGCTGCCATCAAGGACACTGCATGGGATCAGAAGTCGGTTGAGGAACTGATTTCCAATTTGTCCGCTCTTCCCGAGAACATCCGCACTGTCTGCCGCAACAACGGTGGTGGTCACGCGAACCATTCACTCTTCTGGACAATCATGAGCCCCAAAGGAGGCGGCGCTCCGGTAGGAGACCTGGCTGCCGCAATCGATTCCACTTTCGGAGGCTTTGACAACTTTAAGCAAAAGTTCAGCGACGCGGCTGCCACCCGCTTTGGCAGCGGTTGGGCTTGGCTGTCACTCGACAAAGGAAAACTGATTATCGAGTCGACCGCAAACCAGGACAGTCCAATCATGGAAGGCCGCACGCCTCTGCTCGGCTGCGATGTTTGGGAACATGCCTATTACCTCAATTACCAAAACCGCCGTCCCGATTATGTCAATGCGTTTTACAACGTGGTTGACTGGGCCGCAGTGAACAAGCGGTTCCTCGCGACCAAGTAGAGGGTGCTCTGTATCTGAGAATGCAGCGTATCTGAGGATGCGGGGCATCTGAGAATGCAGGGTAGGCTCGGGAGGGAAGTGAATTTTTGATTCCCCAGCTTGACCAGTCGCTTAAAATCTCTGCGATCAATACCGAAATCCGCTGGCTGGCGGGTTTCGGTTTTTTTGTGGATCGCCCGAAGATTCCCGCTGTCTGCAGCCACGGTTCTACAGCTCGCTTCCAGCTTTCGCTTCCCGAGCCGCTCCCCCGCCGCAGCGGCAAAACGGGACTGGTTTTCAGACTTGACGGCGAATGTCACTCGCCCTAACATCCGCGCCGAACCGGCAATCCCTCGCCGGCTCAACTGCGTTTCGCTGACGGACATGGAAAGTCCGCAGAGCGATCGTCGCAGTCCACCCGCGCGTCCGATTTGAGAGGTCGCCGGTCAATTCCCCACACGGGCATCGCCGCAACGTACAAGGAAGTCCTGAGATGAACCGCTCGGTCTGGCTGTCAGCACTGGTTCTTTTGGCTGTTTTGGAATCCGGTTGTCAAACCGCCAAAATGCCTACCCCCAAGTGGCCCGATTTTGCGATGTTCAAGAAGAAAGACAAGGATTTGGCTCCCCCTTCAGAGCACTTTGACCTCTCGACTTCGCAGGTCGCAGCAGCGGGGACGACGGAACGCAAGCCAAATGAAATTCCCGGCGAGGCGACGGCCTCGGACGTTGCGACCCCCAGCCAACTCGCGCGCCCAACTGCTCCGATCACCGCGACCAAGGAAAACAACGCGAAGCAATCCAATCAAATGGCGTCGTCCACCAAACCTGCCTCATCTGGCACCGTCGCCACTCCAGGGGCGTCTTCCGCTCCCACGAATTCACAGCCGATTCGCAAACCTTACGAGCTGGCAAAGTCCGCAACGGATTCCCTCGAGCAGTCTGCCGCCGCAGTCGCCAACAAGCTGGACCAAAGCGCCCGTGCGACAACGGAACAGCTCAATCGAAATGCCAGCGAAGTGGTCGGACAATTCCAACAGCAGGGTCGCGCCTTGGCTGATTCGGCCAACAATGCCATCGAACAAGCAGGGGCGAATTTGGCTCAGAAAGCCGACAATGGCTTCGGGTTCCCCACGCCGAGCCAGCCAGGAAACAGCAATGGTTCCGCAGCAACCCCGCCTTCGACTGCAGGCGGATCATTCGCTTTCAGCCGCCCCACAGGAAACAGTGCGTCCTCCAGTGCAGCTCCTCCTTGGTCCAGCGGCAACACTGGCTCTTCGGCTCCCGCCGGAGGCTCGCCGATCGCCAGCATTTCGGGAAGTCCTTCCAGCCCGGTCGATCCACTGAAAACGATGGCTGCCCCGGGAGGCCTGAATCCATTGTCACCTTCAACCGGGTCCACGCCGAGTACAAACTCGACCGCAGTCGCTCCGCTCAATCCCGCGGCTCCTCGGCAGCTGCAGCCCATCAACCAGCAACTCGTGAACCAGAACTTGGGAGCGACATCCCCGCCCGCGGGCGGACAGAGCCAATTCCAGTTACCAGTAACGCAACCACCGGCCTTTGTCGCCAATCGCTCCGCCAGCGTCACGCCGGCTCGCCCGGGAACGAATCCCGCCGCGAACATCGCGAACTCCGCGCCTGCCAATTCACCGGCCCAACCTATGAACTCCGGAAATTCCATCGCGGCAACAGCGCCTAGCACCAGCGATTCCAGCCGCTACCCCTCTACCGGGTTCAACTCTTTCATAGCCGCAAATAGCCAACCTGCCAATTCCCAGAATTCTGCGGCGCTCGCCGAGACCCCGCGAACGAGCACTCCTCCAGCCTCCGGCACTGCTCGCATCAACAGTGAATGGCAGACTCAGTCCCAGCCTGTCGCCCCGGCCTCGAAGCCGTTCCAGCCATCCAGCAATCAACCCGTTTCGCACACAGCTGAATTACCGGCTGAGTTACAGCAACGCTCGGGCAGCTACGCTCCGGGAAGCGTTGGTGGTGGTGCCAGTGGTGATACAATTTGGCGCTAATCACGTCAGCGGCCCCTTAAGCCCGGTGGCGTATCGACAACCTGAAGCGCTGAGCATCCTCGCGGCGCAAACTCCCCCAGCCTCGCAAAGCCACTTGGAGCATGCCTGCCCCCACGCCACTTGAATTTGACCTGAGTCGCTTGCGAGGCACACTCCGTGATTGGGAGTTGAATTTCTTTCCCGAGCTCGAGTCGACAAACGACTGGGCGATTGAAGCGTACCGCGTTCAGCTTCCGCCGCAGCCTTGTCTGATAGTCGCGCAAAAGCAAACTCGAGGTCGAGGCCGCGGCTCGCATACTTGGCAGGCGCCTCTCGGTAACCTGACTTGCTCTTTCGCCTTTCCGCTCGCCTGCTCGCCAATTGAGTTTTCGCAGCTTGGCTGGCCCGCTCGCTTGGCCATGGCCTCGTCTCTGGCCGTAGCGGAGACAATCGATGCCTTTTTGCCCACCGGGCGATGTGAAATCAAATGGCCCAATGACCTGCTGATCGGCGGACGAAAGACCGCCGGGATCCTGATCGAGACGCCGCTCACATCTTCCGCAGCGGCAGAGTCCACAGCCAGATTGGTCGTCATTGGGATCGGCCTGAATGTCAACTCGGCTCCACCAGCTGCTGCGCTGGGTCAGCAACGCCCCCTGGCTCTTGCTCCCACGAGTTTGGTGGAAGAACGCGACACCAATGTCGATCTCACAAGCGTGCTGTTGGAATTGGCGGACAACTTGGCCCGTTGGCTGGCGACAACGAGCCTCATGACACTTCGCCCTGATCAGCCGTACTCAAATCTGATCCCGGCCAACGAGTTGCTTCAGTGTTACCAACAGGCCCTGGCGTGGCGCGGAAAGCGGGTGGTGCTGCAGCGCGGCCCCAGCGAACTTATCGGAGTCCTCCAAGGAGTCGACGAATCCGGACAGCTGCTGATTCGACCATCGGGAGAGGACCCCATTCCGGTCGCCTCAGGCGAGCTGCGGTTGGCTGAATAAGCCTCCGCCTGCCCATCAGCCGCAACCTGTGTTCACGTCGGCCCCTCGCTTGGTTGTCTTATCGTCGCCACCAAAGTGCACCAGACTGTCGCGTCCGAGAGGCCCACCTGCAGCAGCACAAATTAGCCCGAGCAGCCCCCCCGATTCGGTCACGAGATTGAAACGGGAAAAGAATGCCGAATGCTGACTGCCAGGCGAGCACCCGCGACTTTTCCGGCTGGGGTCTTTTCCGGGAAAGGAGGGAAAACAGCGCCAACTCTTTGCAGAGTTCCCGATTTTCCCCAACTGCTACTGGAAATGTCCAACTGTGAGTGCCAAAATTCCTGAAAGGGCGGCACGCATTCAGGTCGCCGTTCGGCTCCAAGCGGGACCGCCCAACCTCTTGCTCCATTCACTTTATGGGAGGAGAACGTAATGCCGCTGTTTGAGATCGAAACGGATGCGCACATCATCATCACTTGGGCCGACAACGAAACCAACGCCAGTAACATGGCGAAGGAGAGTTATCCGACAGAGAATATTCTCCGTCTGACTCGTCGCCCGCGTGACAGCTGGGTGATTTCCAAAGGTGTTCTTGGGCTCCGCGGGAAGGCCATTGACCCATGTGCGACTGCACGGGATTGCCTTTCCAAAGCCTCAGGCGACAAGGTCCACGCCATCCGCCTTTACATGCACGAAACGGGTACTGACCTGGAACAGGCTCGCAAAGCAATCGAGTCAAACATGGTCATGGGCTGGTAGCCAAGTCTCCGGAGGCTTGCGGCCAGTGAAGATTTAGACCCGTGAGGATTTAGACCCGTTACGTTTGTCAGACTGCATTTAATCCAGCCATCAATGAAAAGAGGCTCTGCCCGACACGGGGCAGAGCCTCTTGTTTTTCCATCTTGAACGTTGAAGCCAATCTGGCTGCTGAAAAATTCACCGCCGAGCAGCGCAAGTTGTGACTACTCAATCACGCCAGGACTACTCAATCACGCCAGCGCCGCCGCCCGTGCCACCGGCACCTTGCACGGCACCCGCAGCCACGCCACCGCTGCCCGCTCCCTTGTCATAAACCATCAACAAATATTTGTTCGCTGCTGTTGAGTTGAAGTCGGCGGGCGGACCTTGCTCACTAAAGGCGAGCGTCAATTGATTTCCGGCAACTCGCCATTTGACATAGAGTTGTCGGTTGGCATCAGCACCCGACGAAATTGCAAACGTCGCCTGATCGCTTGCTCCGGGAGCCAAAACGATCGTTCCACCGGAATTCAGGGAACCTGACATGGCGTTAAAACTGGAGCCTGTGATCACGAGGCTCATTGTTTGCAGTGCGCTGCCGGGGACCGACTGCCCATGCAACGTTCCGGAAATTGGCTTCCACTGCCCGGCTAAGGCTGCCAAGTCCTGCCCCCATCCCGTCGCTGCCACTCCCCAACCTGAAGTCAACAGTGTCAATCCACAAATCAAGAGCTTGGCCAGCGTCTTCATCTTTCGACTCCCCTTTACACAAATCATTCCTGTGAACGAATCAACCAGTCCGCGAATCAAAGCGCTTATACCGGGTACCACGAAAAGACCTCGCCGGAGGTTGCCCCAATTCCCGCGCTCGACCGGCACCGGTGCAAATCACTGCCAGAGCGATGCGGCTCAAGAAAGTGGGCTTGGCCCAGCGGCGCCCCGTGGCAGACTGAACTCCTTTGGTTAAGAATAAGTTCCCGCCGAGGTAAAGTCCAGCAAATGGGCCGAGCGGCGTGAACTGCTCGAGAAAAGTTGGTTTTCCAAGATTGGCCAGTGACGACCGAATAGCAGCAATCGCCCCAGTTACATACATCGCCCCATTCACAAATATCGCCCCATTTCACACTTTGCGGCGCAGATTCCGTCACGCGGATTCGGCCCCGATCAAGTGCTCCGAATTCCGGTAGTCGCTGTTGCCGGGGATTGAGCCAGCAAGCTAAAAACATACGGGTTCAACTTTTGAGCTCTTCGCCCATCCAGACCCAACTATGACCCCACTGATTTCGCTCCGCCAGGTTGCCAAAAAGTACCAACGCAATTGGGCGCTGCGAGGGGTCGAACTCGACGTCTACCCGGGAGTTACCGGGCTCCTGGGGCCGAATGGCGCGGGGAAAAGTTCACTCATCAAAGTTCTGCTGGGTTTGGTTAAAGTCACCTCGGGCAGCGGCAGCGTTTTGGGCGAGCCGCTCGGTCGTGGTGGCCGCGGCGTGAGAAACCGGATTGGCTACGTGCCGGAAGACGACTGTTACATTCCCGGCATGACGGGAATCGAAGTTGTGGAATTTGCTGCGACGCTCAGTGGCTTGCCCGGAATCGAAGCACTGCGACGCGCCCATGAAATTTTAGACTTCTGCAACGTCCGGCAGGAGCGCTATCGGGCGATTGAAAGCTACTCGACCGGCATGCGGCAGAAGATTAAGTTCGCAGCAGCAATCGTCCATGACCCGGAACTCCTAATTCTGGACGAGCCCACTTCGGGCCTGGACCCGGAAGAGCGCGAATCGTTACTCAACCGAATTCGCTTCTTGGCTCGCGAGCACGGCAAGTCGATTTTGCTGTCGACGCACATTCTGCCCGATGTCCAATCGGTTTGCGATCAAGTCGTGATCCTCGCCCGGGGCGAAATTCGCCTCAACACCACGTTCGAGGAAATCAATCGGCCCCGCATCCCTTCGGTCACCTTGACCTTGTTGGCGGAGAATCCTGAATTCGCCGAAAAACTGGAAAGCGCTGGCCTGAAGGTTGAACGGATTCCGGGCGGGGAATGGCTGGTGACCGGGCAGGATTACACCGTGGCCGAAACGGTCTGGCAATTGGCTCAATCTAGCGGAGCCACCCTGCAGTCGCTGAAACCGGCCCGCAATTCTCTGGAAGAAATTTTCCTCGAGGCCGTCAAGGAATCACCTGATGCCAATTCATAACCTTGGTTACCGGGCTTGGCCCTGGCAACGCACATCTTCCTGGTTCCGTTGGCTGGCAATTGCCAACAACGGGTTCCGGATCGCCCTCAAATCAAATTGGGTCAAGCGACTGATGTTTTTTGCCTGGCTACCGATCCTTTATTGGGGCGCCGGGATTTTCGTCTACGAGCGGTTCGTGGAACAACCGGTCGGAGGCGGAGCGATCAATTTTCAGGTCAACGACCAGCCCCAACGGCGGCCGCCCCGGCGGCGCCCTCCCGATTTTCAGGACATGCTCGAACAAGCCCGCAACCAATCGGGGGGCGAAGTCTCCGAGACCATGCAGAGCCGCGTTCTGGCTGACTTTCTGCGAACCCGTTTTACCTTTTTGCCGATGGCCGGAAACCTGGCCGACCGAATTGCCGATGGCGGTCGCTCAGCCTGGCGCGTCACGTTTTGGACCTGGTTGTTGATGACCTTCTTCCGTTATCCTCAAGCCACCACAGTCGTGTTCATGCTGGGATTCATTGCGCCCAGCCTGGTGGCCCGCGATGTGCGATCCCGCGCCTTTCTGCTGTACTTCTCCAGACCAATCGGCAGGCTCGATTACATGCTGGGCAAACTGGTCATTCCCGCCGGTTTCCTCGCTGCCGTCACGACCTTGCCGGCACTGGTGCTGTACCTGATCGGCTTGGTGTTCTCCCCGGACATTTCGGCCATCTTGAGCACTTGGGACATACCCTTGCGCATCCTGCTCGCCTCTGTCAGTCTCATCCTGCCAACGGCCTCGCTCGCCGTGATGCTCTCGTCGATGACTCAGGAGAGCCGCTTTGCCGCGTTCGCATGGTTTGCCATTTGGGCTTTGGGTTATGGTGCATACTTGGCAGTAATCATCACCCGCGCCGCCACCGGCCGCATGGAACTGGGAGATGCCATGAACGATCCGGCTGTCGTGCAATGGGCGCCCATTTCACTTTACAACTGCCTGGGACAGGTCCAAACCTGGATTTTCGGCTTCGACTCTTTCGCCAACACTTGGCCCTGCTTGTTGACTCTGGCGTTGGTCACGGTCGTTTCCCTCGTCCTGTTCTTCCGCAACATCTCCAAAAGCGTCCACGCTTGAGTGTTTGGCTCTGTCGTTGGCCCTTTGTCGGCTTTTGAACTTCGCAAAACGAGCTTGTCATGATCGAACTGCAAACCGTAACGAAGCTATACGGCAAAGTGATCGGGGTGAACGAGATCAGCCTCAAGATGGATTCCGGCATTTATGGCTTGCTCGGTCCAAATGGGTCCGGCAAGACCACGTTGATCAACCTGATTATTGGCCAATTGCGCCCGACAATCGGCCGGGTCACGCTTTTTGGTCAAGACCCCTGGTCGCGGGATTATCTGCTCCGCGAAGTCGGGCTCTGTCCGGCGATTGAGTCCCACATCCCGCGGGTAAATGCACTCGACTGGGTCACCCACTTGGTACGTATGCACGGCTTCAGTCGGGCCGACGCGCGGCAACGGGCCATTGATGCGCTCACCCGGATGCGGATGGACCATGCGATGAAACGACCGATGCGCGACTATTCGCTCGGCATGCGGCAACGGGTAAAACTGGCTCAAGCAATTGCCCACGAACCCCGCTTGCTGATTCTCGACGAGCCATTCAATGGCCTCGACCCGGAGGCTCGGTTTGAAATGACCCAATTCCTCCAGCAGTGGAGTCGCGAGGGGCGCAGCCTGATTCTTTCCAGTCACATCCTGCACGAAGTCGAAGCCGTTCACCCCAGCTTTCTGCTTCTCTCAGGAGGGCGACTGCTGGCCTCGGGAAGTCCCGATGAAGTTCGCAGGATTCTGGCCGATTCGCCCAATCGAGTCACCGTTCGCTGCTCCAATCCCCGCCGTTTGGCTGGCCTGCTGGTCAACTCAGAACACGTTGATTCCGTGCGTTTGCTCGATTCCAGGCAAAGCGTTGAAATTACGGCCCGCTCGGCATCTCCGATTTTTCTACAGCTGCCGGATTTGACCCGCGCCGAAGGAATCCAGGTACAGGAGATTCAATCGGCGGAGGAGTCACTGAAGGAACTCTTTACCACCCTAATGAAACATCATCGGGGCGAAGTTTAATGAGGCTGCTTTTCTCTTTGCTCTCCGCCCCTAAACACCGTTCACCACTGTCACGCAAGAGTCTTTCATGTTGACCTGGCTTCGAGGCACGCTCTCTACCTGCTCGTTCGAACTCGTGCGTTCGCTGACCGCCCAGAGATTGATACTGCTCACGTTACTGGCCGCATTCCCGGCGACAATCATCGTCTTGATCGGGATCAGCGCTGGCCGGGAGGGACTGCAAATCCCCTTCATGGAAACACTGATCATTCTGCTCGTGGGCCTGGTCGGAGTCCTGGCCCTGCTGCTGACGGCTTCGACCGGTGTCTACTCGGAACTGGAAGGGAAGAGTTGGGTTTACCTCGCATGCCGTCCCTATGGCCGAGTTGCCACTGTTATCGGAAAGTATCTTGCGGCCGTCGTTCTGAGCTATGGCGTCAGCCTGTTGGCCACAACGCTGGCCGTCATTGCGGCGCAGTGGCGAGGCAATCTTCCGCGGCCCGAGCAGTTCTGGTTCGTTACCGCCGGTTTGCTTTTTCTCGCTTGCACAACTTACGCCGCCCTGTTCACGCTGATTGGCACACTCTTTTACCGCCGCGCGATGGTGTTTTGTGCCGCTTACATGATCGTCGTTGAATTCATGCTGGCCAACATCCCAGCTCTTATCCGTGGCTTGACAATTCGTTGCCATCTGCAGGAACTGGCTATCTTGGGATACGGCTGGATCATGCCGCTGCAGGAAGAGCCTTACCGCCTGTTGTACGGGGAGTATCCAGCCTGGATCAACTTCACCGCTCTCGGCCTGTTCGTCGCCCTGACCCTCGGAGCAAGTGCGTACTTCGTCATGAACCGCGAATATGTAACCGGCGATGAAACTTGACGAGGCCGTTTAACTGCCGCATTCTCTCGCCCGCATTGATTGCCGGGGTACAGCCGGCAAATTTAACCGGCCGACTTGTTTCGAGCCTGCTCCTCGGCTTGCTGCTGCTGCCGTTGGCCCAACCAGCCCCCCAACCCGCACCAGCCAACCCCCACAGCGACCAAGCCCAACAGGTAGCCAACCAACCATTGCTGCTTGAGTGCCTGTTCAATGCCGACGCTGGCCAACCAGTCGAAGCTGCGGAAGAGCACCGTATCGATCACTGCTTTGGTTCGGTACTTGGCACTCTTGTCGACAACGGTGAAGAGCAATTCACGTGCGGGAACCGTTAAGCCGTAAGCCAGCGAACTGGCCAGAATGAAGGCACCGGTTACCAATGTCAGATTCAGCCGCCAACCAAAGAGTCCAAAGATCAAAACGTAGGCCAGTGGCAGCAGCATCAAGGTTCGCCCTACTCCCCACCAACTGAGCAATCGGGCCGAGAGCACTCCTTGGAGCACAACGGTCAGCAATTGCACCGCCAGATTCACGCTGGCAAAAAAGGCAACCCGCTCCGGTGGCTTGGTGATCGCCAAGCCGACCTGCTGATTCAAAAGGGAATAAACGGTTGTTCCAGCGAGCGCGACGAGACAAATGTAAGCGGTTGTTCCCAAGAGATAAGGCGAGCGATAGAGGTCGCGGACAATTGGCCAAAGCACTTCCTGCAGAACTCCGGACCAACCACCCGCCGGAGGACCGACCGCCTCCCGTCGCCCCACTCCAATTTTGACCAGAGCCAACTGCGTCGCGCGTGCCTCCAGCTTGACTCCCAGCAGAACGGCCAATTGCAAGACCGCCGCGGCCGCGATCCACAACCCGACCACTCCCAGTTTGCCCGACAGCTGGCTTGCCATCAACGAACTCGCGATGGCTCCCGTTGTCCCTGCAGCCGCAATTGGACCAAACAACCGCTTGGCTGCCTCACTCTGAAAGATATCGGCGGCGACGCTCCAGAACAGCGACACCGACCACATCGCAAACACGCTGACCCAAACAAAATAAACGCGTGCAACAACAAGTCGGCCTTCCTGATCGAGTCCTTGATAAGCGAGCGAAAAGGCCGCGAGGCAAGTGACGAAGAACTGATAGACCGAAATCACCAGCCAACGGCGCGATAGCCTGGCAACAAGGAAATTGTAGATCGGTAACGCCACCAGCATCGTCAAGAGCGTCGCGAGAAAAAGCGAAGGGAGTCGACTGACCCCGAGTTCGACGCCCATAGCCTCCCGAATCGGCTTCAGAATGTAATAGCTGCTGAGCAAACAAAAGAACCAGCTCGCGGCCAGCAGAAACAAACTCCGCTCTTCCTTGTTCGCCGGTAGCCAGCGTTCAGCCCAATTCATCTTTTCTCCTGAAATTCAGCGTCGCTCCCAGCTCGTGAATTGCGAGCCGAGCCAACTGGTCGATTCAATCCCATTCGGACCAAAGCGGACACCGATTGCACCCAGTTCTCCCGTCGCCAATACCTTGGCACCGGCCGATTCATATTGTCGAAAGCTCTCGCGGTCGAGTCGCCGTTCGCTGCAACTGACGAGGACCAGTTTCGGTCGCGACCAGGCCGCGGTGACTGCCGGCAGGCTTCCCAAACTTCCATGATGGGGCGCGACCAGTACATCACAAGTCAATCGCGGACCACGCAACAACAGCTCCAATCCCGCTCCCTCCAAGTCGCCAGTCAGCAGGGCACGACGGCCTCCGGCACTGATGGCAAGGACAATACTGTCCGAGTTATCGCCACCACCCGTTCCGCCCGGCGGCGGACCCAGGCAAGCCACTTCGCAGCTGGAATCCGTTGCCAGCACGTCACCCGCCTCCAGCAACCGAACGGCGACTTTCCGCTCACGCAGAATCGCAAACAGACCATTTACTGCCGCCGATTCATGGTTCCACATCTGCCGTGAAACATAAACCGTTCCAATCGAAAAGCGACCACAAAGCTCCGGCAAGGCATTGAAATGATCCAAGTCCGCGTGACTCAGGACCACGGCATCAAGGTGCTCAATTCGCCGCTCCGACAGGACCGCAGCCACACTTCGCAAACCAAAAGCACTCGAACCGAAGCTCCCGGCATCGTAAAGCAAATGCCGGCCGTCCGGGAGCCGCACTAAAGTGCTCAAGCCATGCCCCACATCCACCAAGGTCAGTTCAAACCCGCCATCGCGCCGGAATTCACGGTTCCGCTCCCACGCCTGCGGCAGCGCCCAAGCGAAAGCCCACCAAGCCAAGTAGCCCAACAACAGCCAACTCGCGTCCATTCGAAACCAGGGCTTGAGAAATGCCCACCAAGCTCCTACATAAAACACAAGGATCGACCAATTTGCCGGAGCTGTCGTCCAGGCGTATCCGCCCGGCACCAGAATCGACCAATCAACCAACCAAAGCATTGCCCCAAGGCAGCCGCCGCAAGCCCAACCGGCCATCGCCCCAATGCTCGGCAACCACCACCCCAAGAGCAGCACACCCATTCCGCAATACATCGCACCTGCCATTGGTAACAAGATCAGCGGATTGACCACCAGCCCAATCGGGGAAACAAGCTGGAATCGAGCGGCAACCAGTGGTGCTGCCAGCAACCAAATCACGGCACTGACACGAAATGCTTCGCCGGCCTGACTTGCTCCCCAATGCAGCATCCGGACAGGCCAATTCCGAGTCGCGAGAATCAACTGCTCCAGCGGGGCAGGGGCCGGGGGGCGGTACGAATCCGCTGCAACCATCGACGCCACTGCCAGAAACGAGAGTTGGGCCCCAAGATTGAAGAGGTCCGTCGGATTGATTGCCAAGACGACCAAGCCCGCAGCTGCCAGCAGGTTCAAGGAAAAACCGCTTTGACCAATCAAACGGCTGGTGCAAAACAAACAAATCAATACGGCAGACCGAGTAACAGGTGGGCTGAATTCCACCAACCAGGCATACAGCAGCACCAACAGAATCACGCCCCACAGGCAAACCTGCCTCGGCAAAAACCCTAATCGCAACATCCCAAACAACAAGCCAGCCAAAATCCCGACGTGCAACCCCGAGATCGACAACACATGCACGGTGCTGCTGAGCATGAATCGTTCGCGCTGCTCGGCCGCAATCTGCTGGCGATTGCCCAAGAGAACCCCCGATGCGAGACCAGCAAATTCAGCCGGCACAAGTTGCCAGATGACATTGTCCAGCCCCGCCCGCCAACTCGCCCGCAATCGCTGCCACCACCGTTGACTGCGACTGAGAATCTGAATCGCGGCCGGTTCGTCAGCGAACAGAACTGCGAGCTTCCGCTGCCCGCGAAAATACTGCGCGAAGTCAAATTCGCCGGGGTTCCTTGCCGGCGCCACCCCGGAGAGCTCCCCTACCACCCGCAACCGGTCGCCAGCCTGCACTTCGCGATACTCTGCTCGCACGTAGAGGTCCAGATTGCCGCTGCAAGGCTGCCAGTGCCGACCCGCCCGCACTGCTTCCGCGCGGCAAGGAACCAAAGTTCGCGGCTCTGGCGCACGCGCATCGAACACGCTGGGCTCGGGAAGCGCCATCCGTCGGGGCTCACCCACGACCCGCAACTCCAATACCGCAGGCCCGCCCACCGTCGACGCAAACAAGCCGATATCCGTCGCCGAATAGTAATGCCACCACAAGTGATGCCAGCCACCGCCCAAAGCTGACCAGGCCACCAGCAAACAGAGGCTCGCTTGGCGAGTCCGCTGGCGAAAGTGCAAACCCAGCCAGCCCAGAGCGGCCAGGACCATCACCGCCAACCACCACCAGGGACTCAGCTCCAACCAGTGATCAAACAGAATCCCGCCAGCAACAGCAGCGAGCAGCACTAACGCCGGATGCTGGCTCCCGCTGGTTCGCGGTTCCACCGAGCCGCGTGTCCGGGCACCGGCATTGACCTGAGTTGGTTGAATCCGCTTACGCTCGTCCAAATCGGCGACCCTTCCGAATCAAAGCCCACCCACTGAACGGGGGGCCGGTCGTCGAATTGTAAACACCTTAAGGGGCAACTGTCAGCCAGTGTTTCTCCAGAATAACTCCAGCCCAACGCTGACCTATTTGTCTTCCAGCGTAATCATCGGCGGCAACTCTTCACCTTCGGCAATGAAGCGAATGGAGATCGAATTGACGCAGTGCCGCGTGTTCTTTTCCGTAAAGCGTTCCCCTTCAAAGACGTGCCCCAAATGGCCGCCGCAATTCTTGCAGAGAATCTCAACGCGGTACCCGTCTGCATCTACTTCCCGCCGAACTGCGCCCGGGATCTCATCGTCAAAGCTCGGCCAGCCACAATTGCTGTTGAACTTGTCATTCGAGTGATACAGCGGGGCATTGCATTGCCGACAAACGTAGGTCCCCATCTTCTTGTTGTCGGTGTATTCACCGGTAAACGCCCGCTCGGTTCCTTTGTTCAGCAGGACGTATTTTTCCTTGTCGGTCAGTTCGTTGTACTTTCCTGTCTGCACTTTGCCACTCACGTTCGCTGCTCCCGGTTCAAAAAACAGTTGACTTACCAGTCCACCCTTGGTCGCCACACCCAATTCAGTCGCTTTTTGCTCCAGCTGTTTGGAAAGTTCTTCACCCGCCTCTCCCCGGCGCTCCGCTGCTGAGAGCCCCAGCAACTTCTCCAGGCTGGCTGAATAACCGCCGTCGCCGAGCAGCTTCTGCATTCCCCGCAACCCAACCAGCCATTGCTCTTTCTGTTCTGCCGCAATTTTTGCGAAGGTTGCCTCGTCAACGCGAGAACTGAACTCCCAACCCGGAAAGTAAGCCGCCGGCCAGCTCGGTTGCCACTGCTCAATGTCCGCAATTAACTTTGCAAGCTGCTGCGGCTGCAAGAGCACTTGGGGATAGGTGTTGCGAGAAATCGTTACGGAAATCGAGCTGGAGAAACCTTGAGGGCGTTCCCCTTTGCCAGCTTTCGTCTTGGCCTCGCGCGGAGGAAACGCCTGCAAGTCAATCGCTCGGCGCAGTTCAGCCAATTGCAAAAATCTAGCTGCCGTTTGATTGTCCCCCTTCGACCAGCTCTTATACGCCCGCTCGGCCAGAAAACCAGCCGGAGCTGCTTCCAACTTGAGTTCTTGTTGAGCTGGCTGTCCCTCTTGGGCAACCCGGGCTGTGACTCGTGGCGCCCCGGGAAAAAGCAGGTAGCCGGCGGAGATTCCCAACCCGAACAAAACCAAAGCGGCTTTCATACCTTGTCCCTCGAAATGAGCCTTCGAATTCAAAGTTACTGTTTCCCAACCACCAGCCCAACTCGTCACTGCGGAAGACCAAAGACCACTGCACAATACCGCGGCCCTTCGATTGCCGGTCTCTTGGGATAAGGCGGTGCTTGGGTAATCCGGTCTCCGGGCAAACCACATCGCGGGCTTGGGTTCATTCTAAACCCTGCCGGGCATCGGACAAACCGCGAATTCAGCTGCCTTGCAACCGCTGGTTCGGCTGCCGGTCGATCTCTTGAAGCCCGGACAAGCAGTCTTCAGACCGGGTAAGCATCCCCAGCCCGGACCTGTTCGGCTTGCCAAATAGCAGCTATTCTCGAAGCATTCCGTTCCCAGTCGGACAGTTTTCCCAGGCCAGTTCCTTGTCTGCTTCCAAACTTCAATGCACCGTTCACCCCGCGATGCCCATGCCTGCCCGGCAATTGGTGCAAATCGTCAGCGGACTGCTGCGCTGCTCTCCCCAAGTCGCCCGGCAGCAGATTTTGGAAGGCTTGGTCGAAGTCAACCAAAAGCAAACGCTCGACACGCGCCGCACGCTTCAACCGGGTGACAGGGTCGAAGTCCATCGCGGGGAGCCTCGCCGAGCCGAACAGCAGCCGCTCGTAGACCGGCTTGCGATTCGAATCGTTCACGAAGACAGCGAGTTACTGGTTGTCGAAAAACCTGCCGGTTTACTGACAGTTCCGACGCCGCATCGGGAAAAACACACCTTGCTCGCCTTGCTCGCCCGCAAGCTGCAACATGAGAGACAGGCGGCCCGCTCGCCCGAGCTGTTTTCCGTCCATAGGCTGGACCGCGATGTCTCCGGACTACTTTTGGTCGCACGCACGCTCGAGACCGCTGAGCAATTGCGCGAGCAGTTTGCCGAGCGCAAGCCCCATCGACGTTACGAAGCGTTTGTTGCGGGACAGCTCCAACCACATAAAGGGACAATCCGAAGCTTTCTGGCGACTGACGACCAATTAAATCGCCATTCTGTACCCACCGCGGAGCAGGGTGAATTGGCGATCACGC
>Ga0164293_10000648_pt1 | contig 28192 bp, 30 predicted proteins | sample GEODES118metaG_FD_111487 | JGI IMG/M metagenome (GOLD analysis project Ga0164293, IMG submission 111487) | Eutrophic lake water microbial communities from Lake Mendota, Wisconsin, USA - GEODES118 metaG | ecosystem: Environmental > Aquatic > Freshwater > Lake | place: USA: Lake Mendota...
AAATGCTTAACTATTCGAAACCTCATGAGTCTTGAGTATTGACCTGAGCTGCAGTCTCGACCTATAACCACACTCTCACTTTGTTTATCGACAGCCATGACGTAATCAAGGTGAGACCTCAAAATTTTAAGAATTTCTCTTAAAAAAGGTTTTAAAAATCGACTCAAAAAAAGGAGACGTTAATGGCCGTCAAAAAAGAAACCACAGCTTCTATTCTTAAAAAATTTCGCAGGACTGACCTTGATACAGGTTCATCAGAAGTTCAAATTGCGTTGATCACAGCTCGAATCAACGAGCTCTCTGGACACTTCAAAATACATAAAAAAGATGTTCATTCTCAGCGAGGATTGATCACGATCGTGAATCGTCGTCGTAAGCTTCTTGATTATCTTAAGCGAACAAATGTAAAAAAATATGAAAGTCTCATTAAAGAACTCGACATCAGAAAGTAATAAAACATGAAAACTACAGTGACCACTTCCGTCGGCAGCCGTCAAATTACCATTGAAACGGGCCGACTTGCGAAGCAAGCAGATGGATCTGTCCTTGTCAGCTCAGGAGCCAATATGGTTCTTGTGACGGCTGTGTCAGCAAAAGAACCTAAAGACGTGGATTTTTTTCCCCTCACCATCGAGTATCAGGAAAAATTCTATTCCACTGGAAAGATTCCCGGTGGATATTTCAAACGAGAAGGTCGCCCCTCGACGGATCAAATTTTGATCGCACGGTTGATTGATCGTCCCCTTCGTCCTAAGTTTCCAGAAGGGTATCGATGTGACACGCAAGTGGTGGCCACTGTGCTTTCCTCTGATGGATCTTTCCCAATTGAAATTTTATCATCTCTTGGTGCATCAGCTGCACTTCACGTTTCAGATATTCCATTTGAAGGGCCGACAGCGGCTGTTCAAGTGGCTCGTGTGGATGGGCAGTTAATTGCGAATCCAACTCCTCAGCAGCTTGAAAAATCAGACATTGATTTGATTGTTGCAGGCACCAGGCAAGGTTTGTTGATGGTGGAAGGCGAAACTAAATTCATTTCTGAAGCTGACACCTTAGCTGCGCTAAAATTTGGTCATCAATCGTTGATCCCGTTTTTAAATGCCCAAGATGAGCTGCGTGAAAAATCAGGATCTCCTGCGAAGCGTGCATTTACGCCTCCACAAATTGATCCAGACTTTAAAGCCAAAGCTCACGGGATTTTAAATCCTTTGATTGAAAAAGCCCTCAGCACAAAGGATAAATCCGAGCGCTACGGATTGGTCGATCAAGCAAAAGCCCTCGCTAAATCTCAACTGATTGCGACAATCGCTGACGCGTCATTAGCGGCAAAGCGGTCAAAAGAATTGAATGTGGTTATTGATGAAATCAAGTACGCGGTTGCAAGATCGATGATTCTTGATAAAGGCCACCGGATTGACGGTCGTGATATGAAAACAGTTCGTCCTATTTCTTGTGAAGTTGGACTTCTTCCCCGTGCCCATGGATCTTCTCTTTTTACACGTGGTGAAACACAGTGTTTAGGTGCAGTCACTTTGGGAACTGGCGACGATGAGCAAATGATCGACACTCTTCAAGGCACTGTTAAGCGCAGATTCATGCTTCACTACAACTTTCCTCCGTTCAGCGTAGGTGAAGTAGGTAGATTTGGTGGACAGGGTCGTCGTGAAATTGGTCACGGAGCTTTGGCAGAGCGCGCAGTCAAAGCTGTGATTCCCGATCAAGCTGTTTTTCCATATACTCTACGGGTAGTCAGTGAAGTTTTAGAAAGCAATGGTTCTTCATCGATGGCGACAGTTTGTGCCGCAACTTTGGCACTTCTTGATGCTGGTGTAAAAATTAAATCTAACGTGGCAGGAATTGCGATGGGTTTGATCAAAGAGGGTGACCGAGTTGCTGTTTTGACTGACATTCTAGGTGATGAAGATCACTTGGGTGATATGGATTTTAAAGTGGCTGGAACTTTGGATGGTATTACGGCTCTTCAGATGGATATAAAAATCGATTCTGTCACTTTTGATGTGATGGAAAAAGCTTTGATTCAAGCCAAAGACGGACGACTTCATATCTTGGGTGAGATGGAAAAAGTGATGAAGACTCCTCGTGGTCAAATCTCTGAATTTGCTCCTCGAATTGAAACTATTCAAATTAAGCCTGAAAAGATTCGTGAAGTGATCGGTCCCGGTGGTAAGGTGATCAAAGGGATTACTGAAGCAACTGGTGTTAAGATTGAAATCGAAGACTCTGGTAAAATTCACGTGGCTTCCAGTGATCCAGAAGCAACGAAGCGTGCGATTGCGATGATCAACGATATCGTAGCTGAAGCTGAAGTTGGTAAGGCCTACAAGGGTCGGGTCGTGAAGATTGCTGAATTCGGAGCTTTCGTCGAAATTATGCCAAACACTCAAGGTTTATTGCATATCTCAGAAATTGCTCATGAGCGAATCAGACTTGTGACTGATGTTCTCAAAGAAGGCGATCAAGTTGATGTTAAAGTTTTAGAAGTGGATCGAGCAGGCCGAATTAAGCTTTCTCGAAAAGCTCTTATTCAGTAATGGACCGTAAGTTTAAAAAAACAAAGTTAGCCAACGGAACACAGGTGGTCAGTGAATACCATTCACAATCCCGAAGTGTTTCGCTTGGTGTCTGGGTGGATCGTGGAACTCGCCACGAACCTGACAATCAAGTTGGAATTTCTCACCTGCTCGAGCATATGGTTTTCAAAGGTACCAAATCCAGATCATCCTATCAAATTGCAAAATCACTGGAAGCTCTTGGCGGAGATCTCAATGCTTTTACGTCTCGTGAAAACACTTGTTATCATGCGCTTGTTTTAAAAGATCATGCGAGTCAGGCCTTTGAAGTCTTGGCAGATCTAGTCACCAACATGAAGTTCTCAAAAAAAGATTTTTCTCTGGAAAAAAACGTCATTTTGCAAGAGATTGCAATGAGTGAGGAAAGCCCCGAAGAGTATATTTATGACCTTTTTTTCGAGGCCTGCTATGATGGAAATCCCCTAGGACGATCCATTTTGGGTTCCATGCAAACTGTGAAAAGTTTGACGATGCGACAGATTTATTCTCATTATAAATCCCACTACCAGGGCTCTAATTTACTCGTCAGTGCTGCAGGAAATGTGGATCACGAAGAGCTTGTCGAAATGGCATCTCAATTTTTAAATTTAAAGAAATCAAAGCCTGCCAAAGTCGTCGAGAAAAAGCCTCGCTGGAAAGTGGCCCGAAAAATAAAAGAAAAAGAAACGGAACAAGTGCATGTGCTGGTGGGTCTTCCTTTTCCTAGCATTTTATCCAAAGAACGCTTTGTAGGAGTGATCTTAAATACCGCTCTGGGTGGTGGAATGACTTCAAGATTGTATCAAAGTGTCCGCGAAAGGCGAGGCCTGGCTTATACAATTTATTCCACTTTGAATAGCTTTAAAGACTCTGGGGTTTTGAATATCTATGCCGGTGTGGATTCTGAAAAACTTGAAGAGTTGATCGATATTATCTCCCATGAATTAAATCGTTTCAAAGAACAGGGTCTTCGAAAAGGCGAAATTGAAAGTTATAAAACCCAAGTGATTGGGAATATTTTACTAGGGGCTGATGATCCTGAAAATCGAATGAATTCCATTGCCATCAATGAAACTTTGTTTGGTGAGTACAGAACACCTGAGCAAGTGGTCCAGATGATTCAAAAAATGACTGTGAATGATGTGAATGATTGTATTGATGAATGGATCAAACCACAGAAAATGGCGGGATGTCTGATGGGTCCTGATCTGAGTCGTTATGAATCCTGGTGGAAAGACTTTCAGTTTTAAAAATAAATAGAAGTGACGTGAAGTCTGCGGAGATTTTATGAATGAAAAATTAAAAATAAGAATAATGAAATGGCCTCACTTCAAAGGGGAATTGCCAGCCTATCAATCGGTGGGTGCAAGTGGTTTTGATGTTCGGGCACAATTAACTCAAAGTTTGGAACTACTTCCTGGCAGCAGAGCTCTGATTCCAACAGGACTGAGTTTTGAAATTCCCTTGGGTTTCGAGATTCAAGCTCGTCCCCGAAGTGGTTGGGCGGCTAAAGAAGGTCTGACTGTCTTAAATACTCCTGGAACCATCGATGCTGACTACCGTGGAGAGGTGAAAATCATTGTCATCAATTTAGGTCATAAACCTGTGATGATTCATGATCAAGACCGAGTCTCTCAGCTTGTGATAGCACCTGTGTTTCAAGCTGAATTTTTAGTTACCGAAAGCTTGAGTTCAACAGAGCGTGGCTCTGGTGGCTTTGGCTCTACTGGAAAAGTTTAAAGCAGAGCCGAGGAAAACCGCTCCCAAAGCCAAACACTGAAAATCATAAAGTAAAGCACGCAGACAAGTTGAATGGCTTTTTTCTTATTCAGTGAAAATTTCTCGGTCAGTCCGATGATCATTAAGAAGGCTGAAAAAGCCAGACCGATAAGCGTCACGGGTGGAAGAAAGCTAGAAATGGTGTGTATCAATAAAAAGGGAATATTAGCTAAAATAACCAAATGAAATAGAGTTAGAAATCCAATTTGGCGTCTTTCGAAAACCTGAAAGTAGTAGTAAAAAAATCCTGTTAAAATATGGCTGGTAACAAAAGTAATCACAGGCATAAACAACAATCCAAAAGCAATGTTGTAGATATTGGGTGGAATCAGTCCATTTATAAAACCAGCGGTCACAGAAATCAGTGCGTAAATCAGAATGGATTTTTGCCATGTCCAGTTGAGATGGGTGTTTATTTCAGTTAGAGGATTTCTTAAAAAACGCAAAAGAAATAAAAATTCTTTTTTAATTTCTCTTTTTAGATTGAGGCTTGATGCTGTCACGTCTCGTAAGTCTGCCATTTCTTTAAGGATGACCTGAATTGGGTGGGCTGACAACTTGAATGATGGGCCTTGGTCTAGTATCAAAACGAAGTCATTATCTGGTACAGTGAAGACATGGGGTTATTTGGTTCATCTAAAGAAAAAGTTTTTTGTGCTTTCTGCAGAACTCCTCATCATGTTTTTAAGGACAAATCTTTTCAATTCAGGCATGGGATTTTGAGTTTTTTGACTTCGATTTGCATGAGCTTTTTAATCTGGAAAGAGTACAATCCGAAAAGTTTAATGTTTTTTGTAGTCGCTCTGATGCTATCAGAGGTTTTTTTAAGACTCCGCTGGAGGCTTCATATTGCATGCCGTGCCTGTGGATTCGATGCCATCACTTATGCAAAGGACCCCAGCCTGGCCGCAGAGACAGTGAAAAGCTTTCTCATCCAACGAAAGAGCGATCCGAACTATCTTCTTAAGAAACCTTTGAATTTGCCCACTCGAAAGCCAACCCAAGATTCGCCAAAGCTGAAGAGATCATCGGATCAATCTCCAAAAAGTCTTTCCACTCGTATCTAAATTCAGCTATAAACTAGATCATGAAGTCACTTGTCATCATTCCTACTTTTAATGAAATTGAAAACATATCTGAAATCGTGCCTCAGATATTTAAGCTTTTACCGGATGTTAACATTTTAGTGGTGGATGATAATTCGCCGGATAAAACTTCAGACAAAGTGATTCAAATGCAAAGTCAGTTTCCGAAACTTCATTTATTGAAAAGGGCCGGTAAACTTGGGCTTGGCAAAGCCTATCTTGCAGGCTTTTCATGGGCTTTGAATCAAAACTACGAGTTTATCATCGAGATGGATGCTGACTTCTCTCATAGGCCTGTGGACCTAGTGAAATTGCTAGAAGCTGCAAATGACCCTGCTGTGGATTTTGTGATCGGTTCCCGTTACGTACCTGGTGGAATGACAGAAAATTGGGGCCTGTTAAGAAAGCTGATTTCTCGGGGCGGAAGTCTTTATTCAAGATTGATCCTAGGCTATCCGACGAATGATTGGACCGGTGGATTTAATGGCTGGAAAGCCCCGGTTTTAAAGGCGATGGGTTTAGATCAAATTCAATCCAATGGTTACAGTTTTCAAATTGAGTTGAAGTATAAAGCTCAAAAAAATGGCTTTAGACCAATGGAAATCCCCATCCTTTTTGCTGATCGAAAAGTGGGGCAAAGCAAAATGAACCTTTCTATCGTATTTGAAGCCTTTTACCGAGTCTGGCAAATCCGCTCTTGACTTAAAATCTGACAAAAACGTACTTTTCATGTCATTATGATTCAACTTTTATCAATTGAAGTACGAGACCAAATTGCGGCTGGCGAAGTGGTCGAAAGACCCGCACATTTAATCAAAGAGCTGATCGAAAACAGCCTGGATGCAAAGGCTGATCAAATCACAATTCGTGTATCAAACGGCGCTCGAAGTTTTAGTGTTAAAGACAACGGATCTGGGGTTTGTAAAAAACAATTGGGCTTGGCTTTGGAAAGATTTGCGACATCTAAAATTACCCAGACTGATGATCTTTGGAAATTAAAATCCTATGGTTTTCGAGGCGAAGCTTTGGCCAGTGGTTCCGCTGTCAGCCAACTGACTTTGACATCTAGGACTCGCGATGCTGACCAAGGTGCCTATATCAAATCAGAATTTGGGAAATTATCGGATACCTTTGATGTCAGTTTTGATTTTGGAACAGAGATAAAAATTGATCAGCTTTTTGAGAATGTGCCCGCTCGCCTCAAATTTTTAAAATCAGAAGCAGCTGAGAATCAAGCTGTTAAGCAAGTGGTTAAAGCCTTCGCCCTATCTCATCCATCCATTGAGTTCAAATATTTTGAATCAGATAAGCTTGTTCTTTTTTCCCCTAAAAATTCAAATTGGATTGAGCGCTGCCAAAGTGTTTTAGAATCTGAAAATCAACTTTTCGAAACTGAATTTGTCAGTGATGGGTGGCAAGCCAAAATCGCTTTCAGCTCACCTCAAGATGTCAATAAAACGTCCAGGCAAATTTGGATATTTGTTCAAGATCGATTCGTCCAAGATCGAGCTTTGCAAACAGCCATCACAGATGCCTACCGAAGTTTACTGATGCACGGAGAATATCCAACAGTTGTTTTAGATTTGAAACTGCCCTCGGATCAGGTGGATGTAAATATTCATCCAACAAAAAGCCAAGTGAAATTTTTAAATCCTTCTCAAGCCTTTCGAACCGTTCATCACGCTCTCAGGTCTGCTCTTGAAAAAGCACCTTGGTCAGATAATAAAATTCAAAATTACAAGCCAATCACAGATCTCTCATCATTCATAAGTGACCGACCACCGGAACAATTTTCTTGGCAGGCAAAGGATTCTAGCTTTCAAGAAACTCATTATCGAAAAAAAGAATTTTTCCCCCCAACTTCGATTTCAGATCTAAAAAATGCAAGTCTTCGACCCATTTCAGAAAGTCAGCCAAGAGGACAGTGGTCACGTCTTGAAGTCATTGGACAAATGGGTTTGACCTACATTGTTGCTCAAAGTGAGGAAGGTCTGGTGTTGGTCGATCAACATGCGGCTCACGAGCGGGTGGCTTTTGAGAAGTTCATGAGTTTTTACAATTCTGGAAATGTTCAAACTCAAGATTTTTTATTTCCACTGGCATTAGATTTAAGTGTTGTTCAAACCCAAGCTATTCTGGAACAAACCGAATCTTTCAATCTGATGGGAATTAAAATTGATCAGCTGGGGCCCAGCACCTTGGGAGTTGTATCAGCTCCCTTGTTTATGAAAGAAGCAAATTTGGCACCTTTGTTCTTAAAGGTAGCAAATGAAATTTTAGAGATGGGCTCTAGCTTTCAGTTCGAAAAGAAATTGATCGATATCTGTGCGACGATGGCCTGTCATTCGGTTGTCAGGGCAGGGCAGGCACTAAGTCTTGATCAAATGAAGTCTTTGCTTCATCAAATGGATGAATTTCCGCTTTCAGGATTTTGTCCCCATGGCAGGCCGGTCAGTATTAAGTGGACATTGCCTGAATTAGAAAAAGAATTTGGTCGTCGAAAATAAAATGACCAGGCGACTTATTTTTTTGTCAGGGCCCACTGCATCTGGAAAATCAGCTCTCGCTATCAAGCTGGCTTTGAAATTCAAGGGTGTCATCTTTAATTGTGACTCCATTCAGGTCTACAACGAATTAAATGTGGGAGCCGCAAAACCCACACCCGATGAATTCAATCAGGTGCCACATTTTTTATTCAACATTGCAACTGCTCCGTCCGTCATGTCCGTGGCTCTGTACCTACAAAAAGTGAAGGATGAACTGGCAAGGCTTGCAGTTGATGTTCCCATTTTTGTTGTAGGAGGAACTGGATTTTATTTTTTGGCCCTAGAGAAAGGGCTGTACGAAATTCCGAAAACACCAAATGAACTCAAGCAATCGCTTCTGGAAGAATTGAGTAAAAATGACGGCAAGACAGATTTGTTTTGGAAAGAAATTCTGATTCGCGATCCCGAGTGGGCAAAAAAGAATCATCCCAACGACCAGTACCGAATTCTTCGTGCCATGGAAATTTTAAGAAACAATAATGAAAACATCTCACAACTCAAACAAAAAAAATCAGATTCCCTGTCTGGGCTTGGGCAAATCTTTAAACTTCATCTTCGATTTGAAACCAAATTGTTAGAGGACCGAATTCGAATTCGTGCAAAAAAAATGTTAAAAGACGGTCTTCTGCAGGAAACTCAAAATCTCATAGACCTTGGTCTAAGCGATTGGGCTCCATTGAATTCAGTTGGTTATTTTGAGGCCAAGCAATATCTTCGTCATCCCTCTTCAATTCAACAATTAGAAGATCAGATCACCATTGCCACCAGACAGCTTGCAAAAAAACAAAGAACTTGGTTTCAAAGAGATCTTGAAAATCATTTTTTAGATGGCTCAAGCGATCAGTTGTATCAACTCGCTGAAGCTCACCTTGCCAGGATTCTGTCTTAAGTGTAGGATTTTAACATGAAGAGTATGACAGGTTACGGCACTTCGCGTTTGAGTTCTTCTACCGCCATTTTAGAAATTTCCATTCGCAGTGTGAACGGGCGGTTTCTAGAGCCTCGCTTTCATTTGCCAAAGGAATATTTCAGTCTCGAGCCTGAACTTAAAAAAAGACTTCAAAATAGCATTCGTCGTGGAACGGTGGATGTTTTTGTGCAAAGGCGCGCTGCCCCTGAGGCCGCAGCTCAAGCTCTGACTTTGAATAGGCCTTTAGCTAAAAGATACACTGAAGTTTTAATTGAACTTGCGAAAATGATGAAGTCTCCGTCACAATTTCGCGTTGAAACCGTAGCCCATTGGCCTGAAGTGATTTCTCGAGATCTGGGCTCCGAAATATCTGAGGCTGAAAAAAAGATGGTTTATAAAGCTTTTGAAGCCGCTTTGTTTGCCTGCCAAAAGGAGCGCAACCGCGAGGGCATGAATTTAAAAAAAGAACTGGAAAAAACTTTGAAGCTTTTAGATAAAGTGGTGAACACGATTCAAAGTTTAAGGTCCTCTGCGGATCAGGATTTGCAAAATAAGTTCGAGGTTCGATTGCGAACTCGGCTTAAAGGAATTGAAGTGGATCCCCAAAGAATTTCACAGGAAGTCATGATTCAACTAGAAAAATCAGATGTGAACGAAGAGATTGTTCGCTTACTTGAGCACATTCGCAATGTCCAAAAATTACTCTCAAGCCCAGAATCAGAAGGTAAAAAACTTGATTTTTATATTCAAGAACTTCACCGGGAAATGAACACCATTGGCTCCAAATCTCAAATTTCTACGATCACACAATCTGTGGTCGAGGGAAAAACAATTATTGAACGACTTCGGGAACAGGTGCAAAACATTGAGTGATTCGCCAGTGACTTCTGATGGCAAAATGCTGATCTTAGCAGCTCCTAGTGGGGCTGGAAAAAGCAGTTTTGTCGAAAAGATCTGTCATGAGGATTCAAGATTTGTGGATACTGTGACCTATACCACTCGAGCCATGAGGAAGGGCGAGTCTGAAGGCAAACCCTATCACTTCGTTTCAGAAGAGCAGTTTAAATCTAAAATTGAATCTCATTTTTTTATCGAATGGGCTTATGTTCATAATCACATGTATGGAACACCTTTTTATCAGATCGAGCAGGCCTGGCAGATTAAAAAGTGTGTGATCATGGATGTGGACGTTCAAGGTGCGAATACTTTTAAAGCTAAATTTCCAAAGGCACTGACTGTCTTTATCCTTCCCCCCAGCATTGACGAACTGCGTCGCAGAATTGCCATCCGAGATGGAAAAATCCCTGCTGACCTGGAAGTCCGAATGAAAAACGCAGAAACCGAGATGAAGCTGTGCTCGACCTTCGATGTACAGATAATTAATGATGTTTTTGAGGTCTCTTATGCAGGATTTAAAAAAATCGTTGATGATTGGCTGAAACAGCCTTAAAGATATCTATCTTAATTCATATGAAGGAGCTTCATAAATGGCACGAGTTACCGTCGAAGATTGTCTTGAAAAGGTACCTAACCGTTTTGCATTGGTTCTGATGGTATCTAAGCGTGTTAAGCAATTGATGAAGGGCTCTGAAGCGACAGTCGCATTTAAACAAAATAAGACTGTTGTCGTGGGATTGCGTGAAGTGGCTGCTGGCAATGTGGGTTACGAAAATCACATGGATTTTGCTTCCATGCAGCTGGACATCGAGCGCGACCTCAATAAACCAGTAGAATAATTAAATTATTTTAAAAAACACGACTCCTGGTCAAATCCATTGTGACCGATGTAGTATTAACCATGGGCGTGCCGATTCTTTCAAATGACCTCACTCATTCAACGCTTCCACTTAAAAGTGTGGAAGATCTTTGCGATCGCATAAAAGCCTATGATTCAAATGTGGACTTAAATCTGATTCGTAAAGCTTATAAATTTTCAGAGAGTGCACATCTAGGACAATTTAGAAGAAGCGGTGAAGCTTATATTTCTCATCCTTTGTCGGTGGCAGGAATATTAGCGGAACTCAGGCTTGATGTTGAGAGTATCATCACAGGTCTTCTTCACGACACCGTCGAAGACACGCACGCAACTCTTGAGGATGTGCGCCGTGAATTTGGTGAAACTGTCGCCACACTTGTGGATGGCGTGACAAAAATTTCTCAAATGAAATTTCGAAACTCAGTGGAAAAACAAGGCGAGAACATTCGCAAAATGATCGTGGCCATGGGAAAAGATGTTCGTGTGGTTCTGGTCAAACTTGCTGACCGACTTCATAATATGCGAACCCTGCATCACATGCCGTACGAAAAACAATCTAAAATCGCTTTAGAAACTTTGGAAATTTACTCTCCGCTTGCGGGCCGAATGGGTATCAATACTTTAAAAATTGAATTAGAAGATTTATGTTTTAGGTATTACCGCCCTGACATGTACTACGAACTTGTTCAAAAAGTAAAAAAAACTGAAAGCGAAACCAATCGTTATATTGATGAAGTCAAACGACTCATTGAAGAAGCTCTGGGTAAGACAACAATCAAGTATGATGTATTCGGAAGATCAAAGCATCTTTGGTCGATTTACAGAAAAATGACTTCAAGAGATATTGATTTTGAACAGGTGTTTGATGTCCTGGCATTTCGCTTGATCGTGGGATCAGTTACCGAATGCTATGAAGTTCTAGGATATATTCATTCCATCTGGAAACCCATCCCAGGACGATTTAAAGATTTTATCGCCATGCCGAAGACAAATAATTATCAATCACTGCATACGACAGTCATGGGTCCTGGCGGGGAAAGAATTGAAATTCAAATTCGCACCCAACAGATGCATTTGATTGCCGAGCGCGGAATCGCAGCCCATTGGAAGTACAAAGAAAAGGGCAGTGAAAGTAAAACTGAAGCCCAAGCTCAATGGCTGCGAGAACTTGTGAGCTGGCACCAAAATATGCGCAATTCCGAGGAGTTTTTAGACTCAGTCAAAACCGATTTATTTGAATCAGAAATTTATGTATTCACTCCGAACGGTGACGTCAGAGAATTTCCTGAAGGGGCCACTCCGGTTGATTTTGCCTTTAGCATTCACTCAGACCTTGGAGTGAAATGTGTGGGGGCCCGAATCAATGGTAAAATGGTGCCATTGAAATATCGCATGCAAAATGGGGACACCGTTGAAATTGTAACAAGTAAAACCCAGATGCCATCAAAAGATTGGCTGAAATTCGTTGTCACATCAAAAGCCAAATCAAAAATTAGACAATTTGTAAAAGAAGAGCAAAGAAAACGTTCTTTGATTTTAGGCAAAGATCTGGTGGATAAAGAATTTAGAAAATTTGGAGCCAATGCCAGCAAGCATTTTCAAGGAGATTTGTTTACTCAATTCTTGAGTGATTTTGGCCTGGGTTCTGTGGACGAGATGTACATCAAAATAGGATACGGAAAACTTGAACCCCGTCATCTCGTTGAAAGACTTCTTCCCAAGGGCAGTGAAATTCAGAATCCAAAAAAAGAAACTGAATCTTTCATGGACCGAATGGTCAGAGCTGCTACCAACAAAGTGAAGAAATCAAAATCCCTTGTTTCAGTGGACGGCATGGATGATGTACTGGTTCATTTTGCAAAGTGCTGTTCTCCGATCCCTGGGGATTCCATCCTGGGATTTATATCCCGCGGTCGAGGCGTTACCCTTCACAGATCTGATTGCAAGAAGGCTTTTGAGCTAGATCAACTGCGAAAAGTGGATGTGGAATGGACTCGAAAAAAAGCAGAACTGGGACAAGAGCGAAATGTGAAACTGAAAGTGCTTTCACAGGATATGACAGGACTTTTAAAGATGATGTCAGAAGCCTTTGCTGTTCATGGGATTAACATCGAATCTGCATCAGTCAGAACAACAAAAGATAAAAAAGCGATTTGTTTGTTTGAAATTTCAGTGACTGATGCCACTCAGCTTTCTGAGGCGATTTTGGGTTTGCAAAAAATTCGTGGCATTTTAGGTGTCGAGCGGGTGATGAGTTAGTTCAATTAAACTTGTAACATTTTTACAGATGTTAAATACCAAGACGTCGACGAGGTGGCTCAGGCGGCGGTGTCATCAATTCACGAATCGCAGCGAAGACTTCTTTAAATTGGGCGTCATATTTATTTTCAAGTTCGAAGAGCTTTCGTGCCAAATCTTTATTGGATAATAGAAATGCTCTTAGATTTACAAATGCTCGCATGATTTCAATATTTACAAGGGCAGCCCTTTCCCCACGAAGAACACTTGATAGCATCGCAACCCCTTGTTCAGTGAAAACTAACGGGGGATGTCGGCGGCCTCCCCAACTCTCATTTTTTAGACCTAATCTTGAGGTACCAATTTGGCACCTCAAGTTCTCCACTTCATTCTCAGTAAGTTGGAACATAAAGTCTTCAGGAAAACGAATTTTATTACGTCTTACCGCTCGGTTGAGAGCTTTTGTCTCAACTTGATAGAGAGCGGCTAAGTCAACATCAAGCATCACTCGATGTTTACGGATAAAAAATATTTTTTGATTAATTTCTTGATGAGAACGTAAGTTGGTCATGAAACACTCCTGCTTTTTTTCATGCAAAGAGTATTCATCGATTCAGAATTGATTCATTCATATATTGCGTAAGATGTGGTCCGCATCCCGAACAGCTTGGTATTAGTTTAATTCAACTTAAATTTTTGCCGAAGAAGAAGGATTCTTTTTTCTCAATGAAGCCTAGATCGCGGTAAAAGCTATGGGCATCAGTTCTTGTCTTCCTTGTGTAAAGCCAGATGAGTATCTTTTACTTGGGCACCCTTCATGGAAGAAGCGTGAATTAAAAGAAGTTATTCAAAACGAACGAATGTTTGCTTTCCACGAGAATGACAAAACAAGTTTGAACTATTTAAAGTCGTATGGACTTTTGCCTTTAATGAAGCGACCGCGATTGTTCGTAAATGAAAATTTAGCTCTGTCGACATTGATGAAATGTGGGGTTGGATTTGGTTTGTTATCAAAAGAAATCGCAAAGCCAATCTTAGATCAAGGTGAACTGATCGAGCTGAATCCAGGTAAAAGTTTGAAAGATGCACTGGCTGTTGCATGGTATCCAAGATCAAATATGCCAGATTATTTTAAAGAGATAGTGAAGGCCTTGAAATAACGAAGTCTAAAAAGTCTTACCCCAGCCCGCCCGTAGAACAAGGCTGGTCACGCCAGCTTGTTTATCGGGAATCATTTGGTATTCCAATGAAATGGGCACAAAGGTCTTTTGGTTCATAAAATAATCCACACCACCAGCTGCCATCAGCATGGAATTATAAAAGAATTTGTTAGTGTCTAAAACACTGGCGTCCTTTGAAAGGTAAATAAAAAGTCCGCCACCGATGCCTGCCCAGACTCTGAGGGGTTGTGGTGAAAAGAGATAATTGAAAGTGCCGTAGGTTCCAAGTTGGGTGAATTTCACAGTGCACTCGGATAAACCCGGAGCGGTTCCACAACCATTCTTTGTGGATTTTACGTCAAACATTTCCAAGGTTCCATGGGCTCGAACCAGCCATGAATTGTTCAGTGAATAATCATAGAATCCACCTAAGCCAAAGTTAGTCCCTGTCATCTCAAAGGAATAAAGTTTCTGCTCTCGAGTGAGATTTGAAATTTTCATGGCATTCATCGCAAGGGAGCCTGTAAATCCGTAGCCCCCTTTTTTTCGTGTGGCGTACTGAGAGTCATCGTTATCAGCTTGGCGAGTTTTTTTTGTAGCTCCTTTGAAAACGGCAAGAGTGTGTCCTATTTCTGGAGTTCCCTTTAAGATTTCAGCAGTGGCTTTTCCATTTTTAATTTGTCTGATTTGAAGAAGAGATTTCTTTTTGCCTTCACTATTGGAAGTGACAACGCGGTCACCAGCATTGACGTTCAAAGATCCTAAATCCAAAAGGACTTTTCCATTTTTTACGTTCATGACAGTTTGAGAAAAGCCTAAGGAAGAGATGAAAAATAAAAGGCAAAAAAATATTTTACTCAATTGGATTCTCCTTCAAGTGATCGAAGATAAAATTCTTTAAACTCTTTCCATTCGCTCATTTTTTGAAACTCGACTTCACATCGGATTGTTGTTTCTTTTTGTTTTTCAAAGGTGACGACTAATATTTTATTGTGAGGTTGTTTCAGGAGCCAGATTTCGAGACCATAAAAATCTTCAATGGAGCTGGCTTGTGCCAGCTTCCAAGTGGTTTCAAACCAGTATTCAAACTGAGAGATATCATCGCATTGAACAGGTTGGACGGATGCTTTTTGATTTGCAAAAGCAAAAGGAGATAATTGAATAAAAATCAGCAGAAGAAAAATGTGTTTCACCTAAGTTTAAGCTTAGGTGAAAAGGCCCCTGTTGCCCAAGGGCTTTTCACTTTAGGACCAGCCGGAAGGCCAGTCTTAAAAATTTTGATTAAAAAGGAATTTCCTCGTTGGACTGATCGAAACTTGGCTCGGGGCCGAAATCTTGAAAATCTTGGTTCGATTGAGAAGATTGATTGCCTTGAGTGGTGGTTCTTTCACCAGAGGCACCCAAGAATTGAACAGTACTTGCGACGACTTCAGTGGCGTACTTTTTTTGTCCTTGTTGGTCTTCCCAAGATCTTGTTTGAAGTTTTCCCTCTACATAAACCTGTCGACCTTTAGAAAGGTGTTTGCCACAAATCTCTGCAAGCTTTCCCCAGACAGTGATTCGGTGCCACTCTGTTTTTTCTTGTTTTTGTCCGTCTTTACCCATCCATGATTCGCTGGTTGCCACGTTGAGGCGAGTCACAGTTTGACCCTGTCCCACAGTTTTCATTTCTGGGTCAGCGCCGAGACGACCAACAAGTATGACTTTATTAATTCCTGACATTTTTCCTCCAATTGTAGTTTGTATTTGTTCTTGTTAATTTAAAGAACGAAATCATCCGCTACAAGATTGAATCCGTAATGCAAAAGCCTGCGAATCTCAATCAGTTCGTCACGAATTCGAAGATCGGATTTAACGCAGCGCCGACATTTGTGGAGGGGACATGAAACTAGCGCCGGAAATTTTGAAATTATACTGACCGGGTAGGCCTGTTTTATAGGCACTTAGAAAGATCAAATAAAATGAAGCCCGTTTTTCGAAATCGGGTTTGATATTAAGCCTGACCTCGAAGCTGTAAGGTCCAAAGCGCGGTGCAATAAAAAAGGAAGGGTTGGCTGTCGGAATGGGCGATCTGAGTTTCTCTAGGCTCATTTGAACTTGGCCTTTCAGCGTTCCAGTTAAGTCATCACCACTTTGTCCTAATTGCACGGACTCGAGGACAAGATTTGAGTTTTGAAGCGAGCCTTTGCTTTCAATTTTTTTCAGATTTAATTCAGGGACGGGGATCAAACCCATGGCCCCTAAATCAATATTGGAATTGGGAATTTTGAAACTCGAAATGCTCATTGAAAATTCTGACTCAGGTTGATCGGCGATCGTCGGGTTCATGGAATCAAACAAACTTGGGTTTAGCATCGCTGTTATTTGTGATATCATCTGGCCTTGGAGCGCAAGGGGAAGTTTGATGATATTTTTGAGATTTTCAAGTTGAACCTGTTCTACTTTAAGCTCGAATTTGTAGCGTTCTAAACCCTTGTCGTTGACAGGCCCTTGGTTCATTTGAGCCTGAACAGAGCCGTTTAAAAATCCGTCAGCCGAGACAAATCCAAAAGGTTGTTTTTTAAAAGCTCCAGACAGAGAGGGGCGCAGGGTGAGCTCATCAATTTTAAGTTTCATTCCATTCCGAGTTTCAAAATCAACAGCTGACATTTTTAAACCTAAAGGGAGAATAGAAAAACTTAAATTTTGAAATTGAAGACTGGCTTCATTGCGAGTGGCCTTGGAGACCTGATCTGAAACTAGCTGCGAGAGATCATTAAAAGGAAAAAGCAGAAAAATAAAAAACAAAGTCAGAAATAAAAAAAGAGATAGGTATTTGAGAGTGAATTTAATCCACCTCACTGCCGTCCTCGACGATTGGGGTTTTCCTTAGCCGCAGGTTCTAAATTTATCTGTGGAATTTTGATCACGATGAAATCCAATATGATGTCTAAGTAGCGAGGATCCCTAATATGTGAATCGACTTTGAAACTTGCGAGTTTTACTGCTGGATGCACTCGCTGCAAGTCAGAAACGATATCAACCATTTGCCGAAGATTGAGCTTTTTCAAGGGCACCTTTAATGAGCCCTCCTGTCTTGATTTCGGAATTAATCCTTCGGTGGAATTTAAGTCCACTTGTAAAGTTCCGATTTGTTCGGCAACCAGTTGATACTGTTGAAGTTTCAATTCCATATCGGTTTTTATTTCTCCTAGGGGGGGGGCAGGTGCGTAGACAACCGTTTCATTTGTTTCTTTGGTCACAGTCGTCAGATTATTGATGAGATCTCGCTGGGATTCAAACACGTGTACAGATTCGGAAGATTTTGACCAATTATCGAATGGAATCGAGAAAACAAAAAAGATCAGAATTAGACTTGTCAAAGCTGCTACAATTTTTTGCTGACCTGCGGGAAGGTCATCATATTTTTCTTTGAGATTTTGATAAATCGTTGAATCTTGAATCTTTTGTAAAAGATCTTGAGCTTGGCTTGAGAATTGTTCTTTTAAATCGTTTAGAGTCATTCAGAACTTCGCTTAACTTGGAAAGAAAGGGCAAAAACCAAACGATCCTTAGGACCTACGATGCTGGGTTTTTGGGTTGTGATTTTTCCACCGACGGCCAAATTTTTTAAGTTCTGTTGCATGAGGTTGAGTTCAACTTGATTGCGAACATAACCTTCCAGCCAAACTCTTTTGTCTTCCACATAAAATCGTCGAACATCTAATTTAATTTGGCTGGAAGTCGGAGCCATCTCGCTGACTTTTTTTAACAAATTAAAAGCAGTTTCAGTTTGCATGACTTTCTCAATACTTTTCATTTCGAGTGCCACTTGTTTTTTTTGCTGGATATATTTCTCGATGCCCCGCTCGTTTGCATTCTTTGCAGTCAAACCGGCCATGGTCAAAGCCTTAGTTTTGAGTAGCGCTTGGGCCTTGGTTTCTAAATCAAAACCAATTGTTGAGCGCCAAGAACTCCAAACAAAGAGCACCAGGGTGACAGCGATGCCCCACTGAATGATTGATTTGTGTGTTTTGAAGATTTCATTGAGCCCTGATTTTTGGCCTGAAAATTCGCCACGGAGTAAATTGACTGCAGGATTTCTAGGTTTTTTGAGACCTTCCAGCGCAAGACCGAAAGCAATTATGAATTTAGCCTCAAAAGTGTCACTTTTTTCTGGAATGTGATTTTGAAATCGATCCATCAACTTGATCCGATTGGATGGAATCTCCAAACTTTGAGTCAAGAAGGCACCCAGTCCTTGAATTTGGCTGACAGGCCCACTCAGTAGAAGGCTTTCAACTTCCGCTTTTAATTCTGTTTTTAGCTCGAGAATCGAAAGCTGAAGGTCACGAACCATGTCTTTGACAGATGTGGAAATAGTTTCAGAAAAAACTTTGGCCTCAAAACTGGCTTGCTGTTTTGAGCTTAAGATAAAACCTTTCATTTCCATTTCGCGAGCGGCATCAGCCGATGGTAGCTGATACTTCATGGCAATGGCATCGATGATATTTTTTCCGCCCCAAAAAAGTGATCTGGCTGCAATGACTCTTTTGTTCTCGAAAGCACACACGAGCGTATGAGAGTGTCCGATGTGAAGAAGAAGCTCAACATTTCGGGTGATACTTGCACTTTCAATTTCAGCGGCCATTGCGGGCCCATGGGGAACAGGTTGATCATAGCCTTCGATTAAATTTGCTAAAGCAAGAGCTTCAGGACATAAAATTTTGAGAGTGGCTCCGATGTCTTTGAAGAATGAGAGAATTTTTTCAACATTACTGGATAGGGTGGCACAGGCCAAAACCTCTGCCTCTGGGCCGCGGTGACGAATGGTTTTAAAATCAATCACTGCATGATCAAGAGAAAAAGGCAAATCATCTTCCAGCTCGAAGGGAAGTGTTTTTGCAATTTTATTTTTTTCAGTATAGGGAAAAAGCTTATGTCTGATGGCAACGCGATCCTGCCTCAGACCCATCACATATTCTGTTGTGGCGACATCATGGGTTGAAATGATTTGTCTTAAAAATTCGATGACTTCTAAATCCACATCCGTGGGATTTGAATTGGGTTTTAATGCCAGTGACTTTGTTTGGCCCACTTGAAAACCACGGGATTGAACATTCAGTTCAAGAACATGGATAGAATGGGAGCCAACATCAATTCCTACGACTTTCACAGTGTGATTATATCCAGACCCGATCTAGGGTGGGGAGACTTTTTAGTGAAACCTAGACCCCAGAGTTTGATGGGATTCGATGCGTTAGGCTATTATACTAAACAAATCAAAATAACGGCAGCGCCGAGGGTAAAAGAAATCCAAGTGATCCTGCGATACTTCGGAACTGTGATCGAAAGCCATAACCCAGATAAGGCTGTCATTATCAAGGCCACTGCAAATGAAATTTCAAACCATTTCATCAATTTAGGACCGTGGCCCTTGTGAATTTCAATGAGCTTTCTTAAAAGATTGGGCTCAATTTTATAAAACGTGATTGCAGAGTCAGAAGTTTTGGAAGCTGAGTAATAAGTGCGAGTGGAGGGTCTAAAAAGAAAATCATTTCCGCTTTCTTTGATCTCTTCAAAATCAAAATCAATTTTTTGACTTTCGAATTGTTGAATGAAAAAAGAACGAAGTTCTGACTTATCCATTGGAATTTCAGCTTGGACTTGAAAGGCCTCGGATTTAATTTCAGCTCCCTTGTAGCCTAGCAAATAGAGTCCACCGGTCAGGGGCATCAGCAAAAGCAGGGGAAGGTAGAGCGAAGCTAAGGCAAGATGGATTTGAATAATTATGGGTCTTTTCATAGGAGCTTAGTATCTAGAAATTAAGAAGAATGCAAAGACATGCAGTAGCTGTTTAAACTAAGTTTGAAAAAAGAGATTTTGGAAACGAAATTTTTACGCTAAACAGTTGAAACCCCTCAATATTTTGAATGACTAATTGAACTTATCAAAAAGATTCTAAAGTGGACAATTATGCAGAATTAAATTAATATCCCCCTCAGATGAAAAAAGTCAAAAAATCACCATCAAAAAAAACGTCTAAGGCTTCTGCAAAAGTAGCATCTTATCCACGAACTTCAAAAGATGCCTACGTTACTCAAAAAATGCTGTATCATGTGCGCGATGAATTGATGGCTCATACGGAAAAGAAATTTCACGAAGTTAAATCTGAGTTTCATGGAGTAAAGTCTGAAATCCATTCTTTAAAAGCCAGTTTATCAAAACTTGAAAAGTTAGTTCATAATTCGGCGCTGCTGGCTGAAGAGCAAAACAATCGAAATAAAATTGTATTGGATGGCCTTTCCCATTTGTTTGAACGACAAGAGCGTATTGAATCTAAAATCGATTCTCAAATCTAGTTGACCGGCAGAATTATTTTTTTTTACACACTTCAATACTCCGTCCAATACAAAATCCTGGGTGATCCCGGAGGCAGTGGTTTTGCCGGGGGCGGTGCGGGTGTAGCTGGAGGCGGTGTTCCCGCAGGCGGTGGTGGCGGAGGATTTTCTTTGCTGACATTTGTAGAAACGCGACTGGCAATGCTATCGATATCCACCGCGATCACTTCAATTGTGGATTTTACATTACTATAAACACCTATTGATTTAATATGGAAGCTCACAAGCGATTCAGTCACAATCGGAACTTCCTTGGGATCCACTGTGATTCGAGCTCCAAAACCATTAACAGAGGCCCAGAATTCATCAGCACTTTTAAAAGGTCCGCCTTCTGGATCGTTGGATCTTCGAGCGATCAATTTGTCAGCGATTTCACTGGTGATCGCAATATCAATGGACATCAAAACATCTTTGGTTGCTGAATTTGGATTGATCCCTTTCAGGCCAAAAGTGGTGACTCGGTTTTCTAATAGTTGAAAAAGTTCTTCCTCCATCAGTGGAATCACTCGAAGTTCTCGGACCGTTCGAAATCCTCGATTGGGCGGGTAGCCCTCGTAGTCCGATTGACTGTAGGCCGAAGCTTTGTCTCCACCATTGAGGGACATTCGTTTATCAGACATAAAATCAGTGATTTGATTGATCAATTCTTCAAATCGAAAGTTTCTGTACTTTCGTGCAAACTTTTCGTCATTTTCAACTTGTTGGGTGAAAGTGTTCAATAAAAGCCTGCGAGTGGATTCTTTTAAAACTTTTGATTGAGAAACTAAATCGTTCAAATCAATTTTTGAGCCCTCATCAGAAATAGTGGCAGAAAAGCTGGCATCAAAAAAAGAATCCTGGCCTGATTCTTTTATGTTTTGTTTATCAGTGAGGCTGATATTTCCTGCAGGTACTGCTAGTGGCCACTGTAAGGGGTACTGCCAAATCATATTAACCATGGGGTAATTGTTGATATCTTTGCCGATTTTTTTTGCGACCTGTTGATAGGTTTTTACTCGAAGAAGACTGAGTTCTATGCCTGCTTTGGCTGCATAATAGGCTTTCAGTCTTTTCACATCCTGAGAGTTGATCGCATATTCGACAGTGGCATCGTAAGTGACCTGTGTGGCCAGATAGACAAGAAAGGACAAAGCAAGAATGGCAGTGATAATCGCAATTCCAGTTTGTTTTTTTAAGATCAAAAAGGGAGAAGGCAGGTTTATCTTCATCGCGTAACACCTGGTTGGCCAGGTTGAGTCACTGGTTTTCGATTATTGGGAAACCTGATGTTAGCTACAATTTGCATGGAATACTTTTTTGCTTTGCCTTCTTTTTGTGTGGTCATCGAAATTTCCACAGCTTGAGGAAAGTTATTTTTTGTTGCATCTGTTGTGGAATCCCACTCTTCGCTCCACTCGGTTTTCCCTTCCCCGAGGTATCGAAATTTAAGTTCGGTCACATTTTCTAATAGCACCAGACTTTCACCGCCCTTGGTGACATCCAGATCCACAGGGCCTGCTTGTCTGCGCCACAAACAATTGGAATTATTTTTTCCGTCTGAGCTTTTACAAGTTTTAAGCTCGTAACCAACCTCTACAAAATCTGCCAACTTTTTACCGGCTTGGAATTGGGCATTGTTCATGGTGACAAAGTTAAGAACTAAATTGGTGCCAACAAAATGAGTGGTGGGATCTGATCTTTGCACTTCAGGCACTTGAGGGGCTTGAGGAACAGCATTTGGGTTTGATGTGGTCAGATTATTTTTAATCGCTGTTTGAACTTCTTTTTCCCAATCGTTAAAGTGATAGGCAAGATTTAAATCTTTTTCCATCAGTTTTAAAGCATCTCGCATCCTTGACGAGGCATCAATTTCTGTTTGAATGCGAGCTTTGGCCTTGATGCCGTTTTGAATGGCGTAAGCAACATACGCAGAGAGAGTGGCAAAAATTCCGATGGCGATGAGAATTTCAAGCAGGGTAAATCCCTTTTGTGATTTCATCATGGCCCTGCACCCGGCAAACCGGGAACGGGTGGCTCTTTGTCATAATCTACAAAAAACTGTGTGACAGAATAAATTTGCTCTTTCCCCTTTGGACTTTTGTAGATCACGCTTATTTTCACCTCTTTAATTGTCTTCGATAAGTGCTCTGTGAAAGTTCGCATGATTTGAAGCTCCATGCCATCAGCTCCACCCTCTTTGGCAGTCATAAGGCCCGTTAAATCTGGCATTTCAAATTTTCGGCTTTCCATTTTCCAAGAGTACTGAGGGTACTCGCTGCCAAAATTATCTTCCTCACTCTCAAGTATACTATCGAGTGGTTTACCTTGATATTTTGAATTTACTTCAGCAACTTTGCGCTCGAGGAGTGCCATGACTTCCGTGTTTGTCTGGGTCTTTCGAAGTTTCTGATAAGTGCCGCTCCAGCTCATGGATAAAACCAAAATCCCACTGGCCATAATTGCAACGGCAATGATCACTTCTAAAAGAGTAAATCCGCTATTGTTTTTGTTGCGCATCTTTAAGATTCTTTTCTTCTGGGATAATATCAGCTTGTCCGGTCAAGGGGTGGTAAATAATTGTCCAATTTATTTTTTTTCGGTCAGTGATCTGAAGTGCAGAGGCTTCGACAAATCCGTTGGCATAAAAGTAGATATAGCCTGTTCCATTCGTTAAGGGTTCTTGGTCCACACTTTCGAGTGATTTAAACCAAAGACCATCAGGCAATTTTTTTTCAGTTTTAAACAAACTGTCGTCTTTTTGAAACAACTCCGGAGGTCTGTCTTCCTCTCGAAGTTTACTGATCTCTTCTTCATCCACTCGGCCTTGAAAGCCTTGAGCAGATTCGAGCCAGTATTTTTTGTCTCCATCACCCAGCTGCATAACCATGCGAAACGTGGAATTCTTGAGCCGAGCTTTATTTCTGACTTCTTTACCCAGAATGTAAAATTCCCGGGCGACTTTTTTAATGTCGTTGTCTTTTTTTCGAATTCGCCCAAGGCCTAAGGCAATGATTGCCCCCATAATGCCTAGAACAATCAGGATTTCAACTAAGGTGAATCCTTTTTTATTATTAGCCTTCACCAGATCCTGCGTCCACATCAGAATCGAATCCTGTGCCGCCTTCTTTTTTATCTTTGCCAAGAGATTTCAAAGTGTATCCACCACCTTCAGTTGAATACTGAATCGGTCCACCCCAAGTGTCGTTCGTATTTAATTTTGAATAGGCGCCGGGCTCCCAGGAAGAGCATCCAGCATCATCACTTTTGATGGCATCAAGAGTTGCAGGATATTTGCCACACTCATTGTAATACATATTGATTGCTTCAGACCATTGGTTCAGTTCGAGCTGAGATTGTTTTACTTTTGCACGATTTCTAGAACCATTCACTCGCCCAAGAACCATCGTCATGATAGTTCCTAAAATTCCAAGCACGATCAGAATTTCAAGTAGGGTAAATCCGCGAGCATTTGAAAGTTTTGATTTTTGATTGAGCATGAAATCCATCCTTATAAAAAAATTAAAGACCGCCGGTCATATCCATCATCGGAATCACCACAGAGATCACAACTATGAAGATAATAAAGCCCATTATGATAGTAATGACAGGATTAATGAGGGATGTCATAGCCTCGACCTTGGTTCTGACTTGAAAATCGTAAGCATCTGATACCTGAGTTAGCATATTTTCCAGGTCTCCGGTTTTTTCACCGATGCTAACCATGTGAATCACAAGGGGCGGGAACTGTTCGCTCTTTTTCAAAGGACCTGCGATGGATTCGCCCTCTGAAATATTGAGTCTGGCTTCTTCGATGGCTTTTGCGATAACTGCATTATCAACGACGTTTCTGACAATTTCCATGGCTTGAAGCATTGGGACGCCGCCCACCAAAAGGGTGGCTAAAGTTCGTGTGAATCTGGCAACAGCAATCATGCGAACAATGGGGCCAAAAAGTGGAAGTTTAAGACTTATGGCATCCCATTGATCAGATCCAGCTGGTGTTTTTTTCCACATAGAAAATAAAAAATAACCTCCAACCAAGGCCCCTACGATCAGATACCAATAGGCCACAAAAATATCTGAGACATAAATCACCACTTGTGTGTACCAAGGTAAAGTCAGTTCGGGAAAGGATTGAAAAATGGTCACGATTTGTGGAATCACAAAAGTAAAAAGACCCAGCATTACCCCCATCACTACAACAAGCATAATGATGGGGTAGGTCAGTGCAGTTGAAACCCGAGCTCTGAGATCTGCAGCTGCTTCTAAAAATTCAGCGAGTCTCATTAGGATGGTATCTAAAGATCCCGAAGCTTCACCAGCTTCTGCCATGGAGATATAAATTCGAGAATAAATGTGAGGATATTTAGAGAGAGCTTTGTAAAACTGACTGCCTTCGTTCACTTGATTTTTACAATCGGCAATGGATTCAGATAATCCAGGATTTTCTGTCTGCTCAGAGACCGCAAGTAGGGCATCCACCAACGGGATATTCGCCTTTACAAGAGTCGCAAGTTGTCGGGTCATCAAAGCTAAGTCCTTAACTGGAACTGCTTTTTGACCAAAACTTGAGCTCTTCGATTTTTTCACCACATTTCTTTTTTTGTCTCGGATTTCAGTGACAAAAACACCCTCTTTTTTAAGTTTGACTCGGGCATTTCTAGAATTGTCAGCATCCACGATCCCCCGCGTTTCGCTGCCATTCTTCTTAATCCCTTTGTACTCAAAAATCGGCATGGTTAAAACTTCTACTTTCTAGATATCCAACTGCGTGTTGCTGACAAGCTCTTCAATGGTCGTAATTCCACTTAAAACTTTTTGAATGCCGTGATCTCGGAAGGGGATCATTCCATTGGCAATGGCTTGTCTTTTAATTGTGGCGGAATCTTTTCTTTGCATAATCAAGGTTCTGATGTCTTCAGAAACAGTTAAGATTTCTTGGATTTGTGTTCGGCCCACATAACCTTTTTGATTGCAGTGCTCACACCCCACAGCTTTACAAACTTGACTATTTTTAACTTGAGCTCTGGTCATGCCGATCAGGTTGAGTTCCTCGTCAGTGGGATCGTGAGGAGCTTTGCAATGGGGACATAAAACTCGAATCAGTCTTTGTGCAACAACACCTGCAACAGAAGTTGCAATCAGAAATGGCTCTGCACCCAAATCCAGCATTCGAGGAAAGGCACCGGCAGAGTCATTGGTATGAAGTGTGGATAAAACCAAGTGACCTGTCAGTGAGGCGTTAATCGCAAGTTCGCAGGTCTCGAGATCCCGAATCTCTCCGACCATGATAATATCGGGATCTTGACGAAGAAATGATCTGAGGCCCGAAGCGAAGGTCAGTCCAATTTTAGCATTCACTTGCACTTGACCGATGCCGTGAATTCGTTGCTCGACGGGATCTTCAATTGTTAATATGTTCACATCAATTTTATTGAGTTTTGCAAGTGAGGCATAAAGGGTGGTGGACTTTCCAGATCCTGTAGGACCTGTCACAAGCAAAATACCATCTGTTCTTTGAATGAGCTCACCTAAAACTTTTAAAGAATTTTGAGAAAATCCGAGGCGTTCAAGCTCTGGCACCACGCTTGATCTATCTTGAAGTCGCATCACGATTCTTTCGCCATGGGCAGTGGGAACAGTGGAAAGACGAATGTCGACATCTTTTCCACCCAGTTTCAGTGGAATTCTACCATCTTGAGGCAGACGCTTTTCTGCAATGTTAAGATTTGCCATGACTTTGATCCGAGACGTGATCGAGTTTTGCAAGCGCTTGGGTGGCTTAAAAATATCAAACAGCACGCCATCGATTCGAAATCTAACGACCATGTCTTTTTCATAGGGCTCGATGTGAATATCTGAGGCCTTTTCTTTGACCGCTCGAAACAGAAGTGAGTTCACAAGTTTAATGACCGGGGCATCATCATCACCGGCTTCTAAAAGATCAATGATGTTATCTTCCAGATCCACATCACCTTCTTCGATGCCTTCTAGGCCCTGCAAAGAAGCTGTGGCTTTTTCAAAAACTTTGTTGATGGCATCTTGAAGTTTTGCGTGAGTGGTGATCAAAGGCTTTACGCGTTTGTTAAATAGAACTCGCAGATCATCCATGGCCCGCATGTTGACGGGATTACTTGTCAGCACTGTCACTGTTTGCTGATCTTCCTTGTAAGGCAAAATCGCGTTTTGTTTAGCATAATTAATTGAAATGTCCCGAACAAGATCCAGCAAAATGTCGTTAGCAGGAATTTCTTTAATAAAATCAAGTCCAAGCTCTTTACAAAGTTCAGATAAAAGCTCATCGGCGGAAGCAAAATCCTTAGTGCTGAGAGCCTCACCAATAGAAATAGGTCTGATGACAGAATTGGATTTAAGGATCGCTGCCACTTGATCCAAGGGTAGAGTGGTGGCTTTACTTAATACATTTTGTATATCCATCTTTGACTCACTCCCTTCTTTTTTCTCTATTCGACTGTGGAATCTTCAAGTTCAGCAGGACTTGGTTGAGGCTTTGTGGCCTTTACGTTTCCTTGACTGTCGGCTTTATATTTTCGGATTTCATCCATTTTTCTTCCATAAGGATCAAGGCCACCAGAATCTTTGATGAATTCAGTGCGCTCATCCAATGCTTTATTCAAGACAGCTTGGTGATCGCTTGGATTTCTAATGATTTTAGGAGTTAAAAAAACCATGAGATTGGTTTTGCTCTTCTTTTTTTCTCTAGACTTAAAAAGCCATCCGATTACAGGGATATCACCTAACACTGGAACTTTAGTTTCACTTTCAGTTTCTTGATCTTGAGCAAGTCCCCCAAGAACTGCCGTGTCTTCACTTCGCATAACAATGTTTGTTTTAATTTCACGCTTTCCGATGATTGTGGCCTGATCTGCAAGAGCTGGGGGTACGTTAGCGGCTTGAGAGGGTTGAGAAACGAGCTGAGTAATTTCCATTCGTATGATGTCACTGGCAGGAGAAATAAAAGGTTTAATTTTTAAGTCAATACCCGCATCTTCGAACTGCAAGGACTGTTGGGCTACGCCACCCGTGGTTGTCTGATTCTGAAGTCCTACAGGAATTTTTTGAGTCACTTTGATTTGAGCTTCCTGATTATTCAAACCCATAATTCGTGGAGTTGATAATATATTGGCCTTTCCTTGACCTTTAAGGAAATTAATAAATCCTAAAATATTAGGAACTTCGATGGTGGTGGGTGTAGAAGTTCCACTGGCAGGATTGAACTGCTGAAAGTTGACAGTTTTTTTACCTGCAAATGGAATAATCACACCATTTCCACCAGTCAGAGAAGTTAGACTTAATAAATCCTTGTCCTTAAAAGTATTAAATCCACCTTTGCCGAAACCACTTTCATCGTATTGAAAGTATCCCACTTTCCATTCGTTTGCATCATTTTCAGAAATCTCTGTGATAATCGCTTCCACATAAACCTGATCTTGAGCGATATCGATTCGACTGAGTAGGTTCAGAACTTTTTCATAATCCTGTTTGCTTGCAACCACCACCAAGGAATTTGAATTTTTATCGGCTGTGACTTTCACTTCTCCGCCGAAAATTTGGGCTGAACTTCCCGAGTTATCTGCCGATTGAGGGCCAGAATTTAAAAAGCTCGGAGGTAAAAAGTTATTAGGACCTGCTTGATTTTTCTTCGTGGCATCTCCGCCGGCATCCTTAGCAACGCCATTAATCACTTGAGCAATTTTTTCGGCGTCCCCATGTTTCACGTAATAAACGTAAACACCACCAGCAGCTGAAGCGTTCAAACCAATATCCA
>Ga0164293_10000649_pt1 | contig 28178 bp, 25 predicted proteins | sample GEODES118metaG_FD_111487 | JGI IMG/M metagenome (GOLD analysis project Ga0164293, IMG submission 111487) | Eutrophic lake water microbial communities from Lake Mendota, Wisconsin, USA - GEODES118 metaG | ecosystem: Environmental > Aquatic > Freshwater > Lake | place: USA: Lake Mendota...
GCGACTAGGACTTAACTCCCTCGATGATCTCTCACCACTTGCGCCTCATCTGCCTGATCTTGATGGCTTGGACGAGATTCTCGAAAGCCTTACAGACTAGAAATCCCGCCCTTTTGCCTAACCCTAGGGCTCTAGCGTAAAGTGAGCACAGAAGCCCACGAGGGCTCGACGCACTTCCCTTAAGACTGTCGAGAATGGATAGCCTGAATATGTCTCTATTACGCTTGAATAAAATTATTGCCGACGCTGGTGTGACCTCACGCAGGGGAGCGGACGAGCTCATCATGGATGGTCGAGTCTCCGTGGATGGACACATTATCCGAGAGCTTGGGGCTAAATTTGATCCATCTCTGGTCAAAGTGATGGTTGATGGTGAGACAATAACTATAACAATGTCTAAGTCTTATTTAGTACTTCATAAACCAAAAGGTGTTCTGTCTACGATGTTTGACCCAGAAGGTCGTCCTTCTTTGGCCGACTTTATCGACCTACGTAAGGAGCGCCTCTTTCACGTAGGACGCCTGGATAAGGATTCTGAAGGGCTAATTCTGCTTACTAATGATGGAGATTTGACCTTCCGAGCTACCCATCCTTCCTATGGCCTTGTTAAGAGTTACATTATTGAGTTCGAGGGAGCCCTTTCTCCCGGGGTTGAAAAGATCCTTCTCAAGGGGATCGAGCTTGAAGACGGAATGGGCCGCGTGCTCTCCTTCAAGCACCTCTCGCCACAGTGGATTGAAGTCAGCATCCATGAAGGTCGGTACCACATCATCCGTCGCCTGATGGAGGCGGTAGATGTTCGAGTACTCCGTCTGATCCGTACCAACTTCGGACCGATCAGTCTGGGGGATACTCCGCCCGGAAGATGGCGCGATCTCAATGACGGTGAATTGTTTAATCTCCGTAGCGCTTTAGATATAAAACCTTAAATCAATATTGAGAGGTTTAATGAATATATCGTTTTATCGATAATGTTTTTGACTCCCCGCCAAATAAGGTTTTATCGATATTTCAAGTGTTAATTGAGCATAAAGTATTGATAAAAGATTGATTTATCGATAATAAAGATTTCGACTCCAATTGCTCAGACCGGAGCGAGCTAAATTTCATCCCTCGTTGAGGTATAGAAAAGGTTAAATAGATTTCTCGACATAAGGTTATATAAAGAGCGACAACATTCACCCTTTTCGGTCTATCCTTAACCCATGTCACAGGTACGGGCAATACGAGGGGCGACCCAGTTAGAGGCGAATACTGCCGCTGCAATGGAGTCTGCCACGAAGGAGTTACTCCTTGAAATTTTGGCGGCAAATGAGCTGGCCCCTGTGGATTTGATCTCAGTCTTTCTTACCGTTACCCCTGATCTCAACGCCGCATTTCCAGCAGCTTATGCGCGAGAGGTCGGTTTTCAAGCGGTTCCACTGCTCTGCGCTGTTGAAATTGATGTTCCAGGAGCACTTCCACGCGTACTTCGCGTGATGATTCACTGCAATACTGAGCGAAGTGCGACCGAAATTTCACATATTTACCTTCATGGAGCTAAGGCTCTGCGACGAGATATCGCGCAATAACGATGAAGAGCTCCCTCACTCATGTGCGGATCGTGGGTGCCGGCCTTATCGGAACGTCGATCGCCTTGGCCCTTCGTTCGGTTGGCATCAGAGTCACGCTCTGCGATTCAGATAGTCGAGCAGAATCATTGGCTAGAGACCTCATGGGCGATGAAAATGGATCTGATGAAGGCTTAGAAGATCTGTGCATCGTCTCAACACCCCCTGACGCCATTTCCAAGGTAGTTAAGGAAGAGCTGAGCCGAAACCCTGAGTTGAGAGTTATGGATATCAGCAGCATCAAGGCTAAACCTGTACTTGATGTATCAAGTTCAGGGATTGGTCGAGCAAGATTTGCTCCAACACATCCGATGGCGGGTCGGGAAGTCAGTGGTCCTGAGTCGGCCAGAGGCGATCTCTTTCAAGGTCGACCTTGGATCCTCTGCCTTGAAGGTGTGGATCCCGATCTTGCCGCGATGGTTGAAGAGGTTGTCGCCTTATGTGGCGGAATTCCGCTCAACCGATCAATCGAGGAGCATGACCGGGCCGTTGCACTTGTTAGCCACCTGCCTCAGATCATGGCCTCGTTACTGGCGAGCCAGCTCACGAGTGGGCAGGGGAGTGATTTAGAGCTTTCGGGCGCAGGACTACGCGATACGACTCGAATCGCTGACTCAGATGCAGCTCTGTGGGCCCAGATTCTGGCTGGGAATAGCGCGGCTGTGAGGCCATTGCTGATAAGTCTACAAAACGATCTTTCTCGAGTCATTGATGAGCTCGATAACCCCGCTGCGATGGCAGAGTTAATTTCCGCCGGTAACCGTGGAAGAGCGGTGATTCCGGGTAAGCACGGAGGAAAGGCGCGTAACTACACCTACCTAGCAATTGTCATTGACGATAAGCCCGGTCAGTTGGCCGCGATCATTGAAGCGTGCGCGACCGTCAAGGTTAACATCGAAGATTTGGCAATCGAACACACTCCAGGACAGCAAACAGGCTTAATTACTCTTGCATTCTCTCCTGAAGATAGCGCAATTGTTACCGCGCACCTTGAAAAAGAGGGATGGAAGGTTCATCCATCTCGGTAGAATAAGACGATAGGTGTGCATGAGCGCATGAGTTTTGATTGCACGTCCAACATGAAGAATTAACGAAATGAGCTGCACAGATGATCGTCATTGCAATCGATGGTCCTAGTGGAGCCGGAAAATCCAGTACCTCTCGAGAGATCGCACGTCGCGCAGGGTGGAATTATCTTGATACTGGTGCGCTCTATCGCGCAGTTACATGGCTGGCGCTCTCTCTTGATAGTCAAGATGCCAAGGTAATTATTCAGGGGTTAAAGACTTCTCCGATTAGATTTGTTGCCAATCCTCAAGATCCGAAAATTTTTTGTGGGGATGTAGATATCACAGAGGATATTCGAACAGCACGAATTACTGAAGCAGTAAGTGCCATTAGTGCGAATCCTGCAATACGTCAGGAACTTCTAGCTATGCAACACAAGATTATTGAGAAAGCAGATCGCGGAATTGTTGTTGAAGGTCGCGATATCGGAACAGTTGTTGCGCCAAAAGCACCGATGAAGATTTTCCTTACCGCCGATCTTGATGCGCGTGCAGCACGCCGAGATGCCGAACTGGCCGACACTTCCCAAGGTGTAGATGCTGTCGGAGAATCCTTAAGCAACCGCGATCATATTGATTCAACTCGCGCAGTATCACCTTTAGCTGCCGCTGATGATGCAGTTGTTATCGATTCAACGCTACTTGACTTAGCTGAAACAGTTGAGCGCGTCTGGGAACTTCTTAAGGAACGAAATCTTCTGGGACTACCAATCGTTGCGATATTAGGTCGACCAAACGTTGGAAAATCAACGCTTATCAATCGATTCCTTGGGCGACGCGAAGCGATTGTTGAAGATACTCCAGGAGTAACTCGCGATCGTGTTCAGTACGAGTGTGAATGGAATGATCGTCGATTTATCATCATGGATACTGGCGGTTGGGAATCTAAGCCTGATGGAATCTCAGTTCAAGTTTCAGCCAGCGCTGAGATCGCAATGCAGGAAGCGGATGTACTGTGCTTTGTAGTTGATGCGCAAGTTGGAGCTCTCGATGAGGATGATGTTCTTGTACAAGAGTTGCGAAAGGCAAAGAAACCAACGCTATTAGTTGCAAATAAGGTCGATGGAGATTCAGATGAATCTGATGCGCACGCCCTGTGGAATATCGGATTGGGTGAACCACATTTCGTATCGGCACTACATGGTCGTGGAAGCGGAGATCTACTTGATCTAATTGTTAACGAATTGCCAGAAGTTGGTGGAGCTCAAGCTCAGGACGGATATCGTCGCATTGCACTGATTGGTCGTCCAAATGTTGGTAAGTCGAGTTTGCTCAATGCTCTAGCTGGCGAATCGCTTTCAATCGTTGATGATGTCGCAGGTACAACACGCGATCCTGTGGATTCACTTATTGATTTTGGTGGATCGATCTGGCGTTTTGTCGATACAGCAGGGCTAAAGAAACGCGCCAATCAAGCAAGCGGTACGGATTATTACGCAACTTTGCGTACGCAAGCTGCGCTGGAGCGATGTGAATGCGCAGTTGTTGTTCTCGATGCATCGCTTCCAATCTCGGAACAAGATTTGCGCGTAATCACTATGGTTGAAGAAGCAGGTAAGGCACTTGTCCTCGTCATGAACAAGTGGGATCTAGTTGATGAAGATCGTAGAGATCAATTAGATAAAGAAATTGATCGCCACCTCGATCAGGTTGAATGGGCGCAACGCGTAAACGTTGCGGCGAAGACCGGTTGGCATCGCGATCGTTTAGCGCCTGCAATTCGAACAGCACTTGATTCTTGGGAGCGACGTGTTCCAACAGCGAAGCTCAACTCATTCCTCGGAGCGTTAATCGGAGCAACACCTCCACCCGTTCGAGGTGGAAAGCAACCTAAGATTTACTATGCGACTCAGGCAGGAATCGCACCGCCAAAATTTGTAATCTTCTCCAGCGGCTGGATCGAGCCTTCCTATCGACGATTTATCGAAAGACGATTACGTGAAGAGTTTGGCTTCCCAGGAACACCTGTCATGGTGGCAATCCGCGTGAAAGAGCGCGACAAGGAGAATGGTTAGCAACCATGGCGTCATCGATTGCGACCTGGCCTAATGCCCTCACGGGTCTTCGTGCTCTAGGCATTCCACTATTTATCTATCTCGCGCTAGGGCCTCAGGCAGATGCGTGGGCGATCGTTGTCTTGGCGGTCGGGGGAGCCACTGATTACTTTGACGGCAAGCTCGCTCGAGCTCTTGGACAAGAGTCGAAACTTGGCGAGATTCTCGATCCAACGATTGATCGCCTCTACATTATCTCCACACTAATTGTGCTCTACATCAGAGAAGCGATCCCATTGTGGTTGATCATAACTTTGGCAGCACGAGATGCCATTTTGGCTCTAGTAGCTCTAGCACTGACCGCTAAGGGTAAACCTCCGCTAAAGGTTACCTTCATGGGCAAGGCTGCCACCTTCAATCTTCTCTACGCTTTCCCGTTCTTGCTCCTCGCGCTGAGTGACTCGCTCGCGGGGGAGATTGCATTTATCTTTGGCTGGGCCTTTGCGATCTGGGGAGTGGCGCTTTACGTTGCTACGGGAGTTTCATACTTCCTCACCGCGATGAAAACTATTAGAGTGTGAAGTAATCTTCACGCTCGACAACGATCTGAACTACTCACTAGGAGAATCACATGTCACTCATCCCTGACTCGCTCAAGTACACCAAAGAGCATGAATGGGTGCAAGAGAGTTCGCCAACAGTTATTCGAATGGGAATTACTGATTACGCACAAGGTGCACTCGGTGACATCGTCTACGTGCAGTTGCCAAAAATTGGCGATAAAGTTGTCGCGGATAAAGTGTGTGGCGAAGTTGAATCAACCAAGAGCGTTTCAGAGATATTCTCACCAGTCACTGGAACAGTCGTTGCAATCAATGAATCTCTTGAGGCTAGTCCTGAAGCCCTTAACTCCGACCCTTACGGTGCAGGTTGGTTAGCCGAAATCGAAGTGTCAACACCGCCTGAGGGTTTACTCTCCGCTGACGGTTATCGTCAAATCACCGCGTAGTTCCGCCCGATATTCAGCACTTTTTTCCGCTTGATTTATCCCCTAGGGCGATCTAGTGTCAGCCTTCAGTTGATGTTGAGCTATCTCTAGACGGTAAGAAGGCGGGTGATTCATGGCATCTCAAGATGATCGTGAACTCACAACAACCCTTCGCCTTGGTTCACAATCTGAAGTTTCCCCAACAGAGAGCGCACTCCTTGAGGGCTATCTCTCTGCAGCTTCTGGTGATGAAAAGGCAATACTCGAAGAAATTCTCAACGGCTCACGCGAAAAATCTATGCTCATTATCTATAAGGGTCCAGCAAAGGGATCTAGATATTTGATCACTCGTGAGGGAGCAACAATTGGCCGCTCTCAGGAAAGTGAGATCTTCCTTGACGATGTAACAGTCTCTAGGTCTCACGCGGCAATTACATTTGATGGTCCGAATTCGCACTTCGCTATTGCGGATCGTTCGAGTCTTAACGGTACATATATCAATGGTTTGATTGTAGAAAAAGCAGTTTTGAGTCATGGCGACGAAGTTCAGATTGGTAAGTTCCATCTGCTCTTCATCACCGGTCAGAAATAATTAACAAGGGGAGAGACAGTGAGCGTTCCAGCACGTGCCTATTTAAGTATCGGTGAAGTCCTTTCGAAACTTCGTGGTGATTTTCCAGATATCACTATTTCAAAAATTCGCTTTCTCGAATCAGAAGGGCTGATTGAGCCACAGCGGACCCCTTCGGGATATCGCAAATTCACTAGCGCAGACCTGGAACGCCTTCGCTATGTACTCCTTGCACAACGCGATCACTATCTACCTCTTCGAGTAATTAAAGAGAATCTTGATGCCATGGATCGCGGTTTGGAACCTGCGCCACTCTCTGGTGGAAGTGCTACTCCACGCCCTGCCCTTGGTCTAGCAACAGTTGATGGTGAACTTTCACCTTCGAACTTCGCACCATCTACGGATATGCGACTTTCACGAGATGAACTTGTGAAAGCTTCCGGAGTGACGGATGCCGCGCTGACCGAACTTGAAAGTTTTGGCCTTATCTCAATTCGCGGCCGTCACTATGATGCCGATGCACTATCTGTAGCAACTGCAGTGGCAGCAATGTCTGCCTTTGGTATCGAACCGCGCCATTTGCGCTCATTTAAGTCAGCGGCGGATCGTGAAATCGGTTTGATCGAGCAGGTAATCACGCCGCTGAATCGTCAGAAGAATTCGGACTCCAAGGCACGAGCCGAGGAAGTCTCCAAGGAAATTGCTGCACTCTCTGTTCGACTGCATGCATCCCTTGTTCGCGCAGGTCTCAATCGTCCACGATAGAGATAGCCGATGAGCGAAGAAGTAACTCCATTCATCAGTATGGAGGTTGTGGGTGTTCGAATCGAAATGCCTTCCAATCAACCAATCGTTCTACTTAAAGAGATTGATGGTCCTCGTTTTCTCCCTATTTGGGTTGGTGCTGCCGAGGCGACAGCGATTGCATTTGCGCAGCAGGGGATTAATCCGGATAGACCGCTGACTCACGATCTCATACGCGATCTCCTTCAGACTCTTGATGCAACTCTGCTAGCCGTTCAAATAACCCACCTTCGCGATGGAGTTTTCTTTGCGACTTTACAGCTGCGAACATTTGAGGATGCAGCCCTCGCAGTCTCAGCTCGTCCATCAGATGCCATCGCCCTGGCTCTACGAAGCCAGAGCAACATCGTCGCCTCCCGAGAGTTGGTCGATCAAGTGGGGATTGAGATCCCAGAGCGTTTGATTCAGGAGATGGATGCTGAAGGTCAGCCGATCGAACCTGCAAGCGCCGACCTCGACGCCTTCCGCGAATTCCTAGACCAGATCAATCCAGAGGACTTCAAGGGATAAGTCTCAACCTCTAGTTGAGGTTTGGCCCGTGTCGGTCATTGAATGAGCTCCAAGCGCTGCGTATATTTACACACCAGAGCAACTCTTCCCCAAGAGAAATGAGAAATTCGTGACCTCCCCAGCCACGCCAGAGATCGGTTACCGCGGAGCTACTGCATGTTCGGCTGCCGGAATTTCTTATCGTCAACTCGACTATTGGGCACGTACCGGACTTGTAGAACCAAGTGTTCGCAGTGCAACTGGATCTGGAACATCACGTCTCTACGGTTTCCGTGACATTCTTGTTTTGAAAATTGTTAAGCGTTTACTTGATGCAGGAATCTCTCTGCAGAACATCCGTACCGCAGTAACCCATCTTCGCAGCAGGGGAGTAACAGAACTCGAGCGAATCACTTTGATGAGTGATGGCGCATCAATCTACGAGTGTGCAAGCCCTGATGAAATCGTTGACTTACTTGCGGGTGGTCAAGGTGTATTTGGTATTGCAGTCGGAAAGGTCTGGCACGAAGTAGAAGGTTCATTAGCAAACCTTCAAGGCGAGGTTGATGGTTTACCTGCACGTGTTGAAGCTAACGATGAACTTTCACTGCGTCGCAAGGCTAAAGGCGCGTAAAGAAGCTTTCGGCCTTATATTTCTCCTCTGCGAAGTCAACAGGGGGATTAGTGGCTATCGAGCTTAAGTTTTCGGATCGGCATATCGGTCCAACGCATCGTGACGAATTGGCGATGCTCAAAGCCCTGGGCTATAAAGATTTAGAAAGTTTTATTAGTGAAGTTGTGCCCTCCAACATCGCGATCAAGGGTGTTATCGAATCCGCGATAGATGCTGGCGTCAGCGAAGTCGAGGCTATTGCCGAACTAAAAGTCTTAGCATCTAAAAACAAGGTTCTTAAATCTCTGATTGGTACTGGTTATTACGGAACGATAGTTCCACCAGTAATTAAACGAAATGTTCTTGAAAATCCTGCTTGGTATACCGCGTACACGCCATATCAACCTGAAATTTCACAAGGTCGCCTTGAAGCACTCTTCACATTCCAAACAATGGTCTGCGAACTTACTGGCTTAGATATATCGAATGCATCTATGCTCGATGAATCAACAGCTGCAGCCGAAGCGATGACTCTGGCTCGACGTTCTTCAAAGATGAGTGATGACGCTGTCTTTCTGATTGAAGAACACGTTCATCCTCAGACTAAAGCCGTCGTTATCACACGAGCGAAACCGTTAGGCATCACCGTAGTTGAGATTGACTCTGGACACATCGCTCGTGATGGATACGACGGTGAGTTCTTCGGTGCATTAGTGCAATACCCAGATACAACTGGCGAAATTATCGATTACTCGAAGTTTGCTGCATACGCGCACGAGCGTGGAGCACTTGTTATTGCAGCAACAGATTTGCTTGCACTCACACTCCTCAAGGCTCCGGGGGAGTGGGGAGCGGATGTTGCAGTCGGCACTTCCCAACGTTTCGGTGTTCCTATGGGCTTTGGAGGGCCTCATGCAGGTTTCCTAGCAGTTCGATCTGGATTAGAGCGTTCAATGCCAGGAAGACTCGTTGGTCAGAGTATTGATGCAACTGGTGCACCTGCATTTCGTCTAGCGCTCCAAACTCGCGAGCAACACATTCGTAGAGATAAGGCGACATCCAATATCTGCACAGCTCAAGCTCTACTTGCAAACATGAGTGCTTTCTATGCGATGTGGCATGGCCCAGAAGGTCTCAAGGGAATTGCAGCACGAGTGCATGGATTCGCATCTCGTCTGCAAAGCGCGACTGATTCAAGCAATGACAATGTCTTCGATACCGTAACTGTGCCAGTCAAAGATGCCTCAGTAGTTCACGTCAATGCAGTAAGGGCCGGATTTAATTTCGCTCATGTGAGTGATACCGAAGTTCGCATCTCTTTCGATGAAGAAACTACGGAAGCCGACTTCGCAGAAATACTTGTGATTCTCGGAGTTGTAGATTCCAAGTCAAGTGAAGTTCCTGCGGTCCTTCTGCGCACATCATCATTTTTAACTCATCCGGTTTTTAATACTAATCATTCTGAAACTGCGATGATGAGATATTTACGCAACTTAGCTGATCGCGATCTTGCACTCGACCGCACAATGATTCCTCTTGGCTCGTGCACAATGAAGCTCAACTCTGCTACCGAGATGGAAGCAGTCTCTTGGCCAGAGTTTTCGAAGTTGCATCCATTCGCGCCATCAGATCAAAGCGCTGGTTCTCGTGAACTGATCGATCAACTATCGAAGTGGCTTCTTTCAATTACTGGCTATGACGCGGTTTCACTTCAACCAAATGCTGGTAGCCAAGGAGAGTTCGCGGGTCTTCTAGCCATTCGCAATTACCATGATTCGCGTGGAGATCAGAATCGCACCATCTGCCTAATTCCATCTAGCGCCCACGGTACAAACGCTGCAAGTGCGGTCATGGCCGGAATGAAAGTGGTTGTGATTGAGTGCGATGAGAGTGGCAATGTAAGCGTCGCTGATATCAAAGCAAAGGTAGACGAACATCGTTCGAATCTTGCTGCCTTAATGATTACCTATCCAAGTACTCATGGAGTATTTGAGAGTGCAGTCAGTGATATCTGCGCACTTATTCATGATGCAGGTGGCCAGGTCTATGTTGATGGTGCAAATCTCAATGCACTAGTTGGCGTTGCACAACCAGGAAAATTCGGCGCAGATGTTTCTCACCTTAATCTTCATAAAACATTTGCCATCCCACACGGTGGTGGGGGACCGGGTGTAGGTCCGGTCATCGCAAGAGCTCACTTAGCGCCCTTTTTGCCCAACCATCCAATGGATGTAGAGGCAGGACCTGCGACAGGACCTGGTCCAGTCTCAGGCGCGCCATTTGGTTCTGCAAGCATCTTGCCAATCTCGTGGGCATACATTCGCCTTCTCGGGGGAGCAGGACTCACTCATTCCACTCAGGTCGCAATTTTGTCGGCCAACTACATGGCAGCGCGACTTCATGACTCATTCCCGATTCTCTATACCGGTGCACATGGACGCGTAGCTCACGAGTGCATTCTTGATATCCGACCACTCACAGCGATTTCGGGCGTTACGGTCGATGACATCGCAAAACGTCTGATGGACTTTGGTTTCCATGCGCCCACTATGTCGTTCCCTGTTGCAGGTACTTTGATGATCGAACCAACTGAGTCAGAAGACATCAACGAAATTCATCGCTTCATCGATGCCATGATTTCAATTCGGTCTGAGATCCAAGAGGTTATCGATGGGGTAGTCGCAATCGAAGAAAGCTCACTGCGTCATGCGCCTCACACAGCTCGCGTTGTTACTTCCACACAATGGGATCGCCCTTACAGTCGCGAAAAGGGCGGTTATCCAGCGCCTCTAGACGGCCTTGTAGCGGGCGAACTCATCGGCGCACGAATGAAGTATTGGCCGCCAGTTGGACGCATTGACGGCGCTCATGGCGATCGAAATCTGATCTGCGCCTGTACGCCTATCTCGGATTACGCGTAATCAAGGGTAAATCTCGTGTGGGGATAGGCTAATTTCTCTTACTTTACATAATGTAACTTATCGGCGTTAGGCCGCAGGCGTCGATTTATACCCCAACGGGTTGTCTGGATTAACGCCTCTACAACTATCGCTCTAGACATCTTTGAAACTCCGTTAGCGCGCTCTACAAATGTAATTGGAACTTGTTTGGTCGTTGCACCTGCCAAATGTGCAGCTAATGCCATTTCGATCTGAAAACAATATCCAGTTGCATCCATTGTGGTGAGATTCAGTGACTCAAGTAATTGTCGACTATATATACGGAAACCGCCGGTGAGATCAGCCAATTGAATTCCGAGAGCAAAGGACGCGTACTTAGTGCCAGAACGCGAGAGTAACTGCCTAGATCTTGGCCAATTAACTACCGATCCACCTGGGATCCAGCGAGTTCCAAGAACTATCGACTTTCCAGGGCTGATCGCTGCAAACATTGCGGGTAAATCAGCTACACGATGCGAACCATCAGCATCCATAGTGACAATTTGATCGTACGCACGATTACTAAGAACTTGAGCAAAACCAGCGCGATAGGCGTTACCCAAGCCATCTTTCTTGGCTCTCTTGAGGATGGAAACCCAATCCAAGGATAAAGATTCAACGATCTCCGCGGTCTTATCAGGTGAATTATCATCAATAACGGTCACGTCAAAATGGAACTCATTCGTTCGACGAAGTTTTGCAAGCGCGTCAAGGAGTTCTACAACAGAAGTTGCTTCGTTGTAGGTCGGAATAAGAATCATCGCTTTCATCGGGATCTCACTATACGCAATAAAGCAGGGAATATCACCGATAGCAATATGACTAATCCTGGAGCCAGTCCCCCTAGTGTGTTTGAAAAGGTCTTGGTTGTATTCGACCGCACTTCGCCCTTTAATTGAGCAGCTACATTTTCATCGGTTCGGCTTAAAACTTCCCCATTGATACCAATGTGCGCCGAGATACCTATGGTCGATACGCTGATGATCTCTCGAGCATTCTCGCGTGCTCGCAGTCTCGTGATGTTCAGCTGTTGTGCGCTCTCAGAAGTGTTTGCAAAGGTAGCACTATTTGTCTGAGCGACCAAAGCCTCTGAATTTCTCGCCGCTTCTCGAACTAACGAATCAGATAAAAGTTCATAGCAAATCACCGGAGCCAGAATGAAACCACCAATGAGATGCTTATCGACACGTTGACCAACACTAAAGTCGGCAACATCATCAACGTAAGGTGAAACAACTCGCGCTAACGGACGCAATGGAATGAACTCTCCAAATGGTGTGAGGTACTGTTTTGAGTAATAGGAAACCACTTCCCCACTCTCGTTATACATGAGAGAAACATTCTCAAGCTGACCACTTTGTCGTGTTATAGCTCCAGCAAGAAGAGGGATTTTAATGGACGAAGTCAAAGATTCGATCGCTCCTTTTACCTTTGCGTTCGCGAAAGGATCAACATCGATCGCATTCTCTGGCCAGATTATGAGATCCAAACCAGTGGTGGAAGCCTTCTTGGTCTCTTCCAGATGAAGATTGAATACAGCTTCAGCTCGATCATTAAAGGCTAATCCAACTGAAGGGGTATTTCCTTGTATTCCGAGAAATGAAATACGTTCATTGGATGAATAACTGTTGCTAAACAAAATTGGAAGAACGGTCACAAGCAGAAGTGGAAATGCAAACACTTTCCTGAAAGTTGCCAGCATCGAGGAGATAGCCAAAACCCATGCAGATAGGAGGAGCGCTCCCCCGATGGTGATTACCGATGCATATGGCGCATCTGCCTGTGAAAATGCAATTCGCATCCAGGAGAATCCCCCGAATGGAAAAACACTCCGTAATTCTTCGATAACTAGCAGAGCTGGGATGAACCAAAAAATGTTTTGGGTATACCTCCCCAGAAAGCCAAGGGGTAGATAGAAAAGTCCATGTAGCAGAGCAAGGAAGGCAAGAGGGACGAGTCCGACGTACTTTCCAGCCCACCACAATGTGATTGCGCTGCTAATGAACCCGAATAGAAAGGCGTTGCGATAGAGGTGTGCACCGTTTTTGCAGACTCGAAGAAAAAGAGCGTAAGCAACTGGGGCAAAGAACCAGAGACCAACAGGCTCAAATGAAAACGAAAAGAGTATCGCGGCTAAGGAAGCTACCAATTGAGAGCTGCAATCAATCGATCGACGCTGGCTCCCAAAGCGTATTGATCTTTGAGCTGGTAGATCTTTGATAGATCACTTGGTGCTTTCGGAAGTGAAATCTCAAGAGACGGCAATGGGACATCGCGGGCACAGTTAACAACGGTCGGAGCAATCTTTAAGTAATCGGTGCCGGCAATGATCTTCTTTGCTAGACCTGCAGGTAAACGTTCATCACCTTGCTCTGCCGCTGCAATTGCATCTTCGATAGTTGCGAAGTGAGTCGCAATGAGGGCCGCCCCTTTCTCTCCAATTCCTTTTACGCCGGGCAAACCATCGGATGGATCACCTCTAAATGTTGCAAAGAGTGCGTATCGCTCCCCCGGAATTGCGTACTTATCAGCGATGAATTTCAGATCGACAAGATCATGAGCAGATATTCCTTTGGCAAGGTATGCAACTTTTATGTCGCGAGCATCGTCTACTAGTTGAAAAAGATCGCGGTCCCCAGTAACGATACGTGTTGGCCCCTTATGAGTGTCGGCATAAGTCGCCATCACATCATCTGCTTCATAGTCATCCACACCGACCATTGGCAAACCGAATTCATCGAGCAAGTCGAGCAAGATTGGAATCTGGGGCGTGAGTGTGTCTGGCTCTGCCTCTTCCTCACTGTCTTCATCCTCAAGGCGATTCGCTTTATATTCTGGAAAGAGTTCCACTCGCCAAGATGGGCGCCAGTCACCGTCGATACATACAACCAAGCGATCAGGATTGTAGATAGAGATGAGCCGAGCACTCATATCGAGAAAACCGCGGATCGCATTGACCGGAGTTCCATCTGGTGCGACCAGAGTATCTGGCATTCCGTAATAGGCACGGTACCAAAGTGATCCGCTATCCAAGAGCATCAGTGTCATAGGTCGGCCAACATATAAGAGATTACTCCGCGATCCAAGCGCGCTACCGCCTCACGGCACGTTTTGCGAAGATCTGGGCTTGCACCAGCAATCTGAGTCAGCAGATCAATTAATTGCTTCGTCGAGCGAACGAAATCTCCTACTGACATATCGCTGCCCTTAAGAACGCTCTGCAGAGAGTTTCCTTGAGCCCATTTATATGAAATGAAGGCGAATCCGAAATCAGGTTCACGCTGTGTCTTTACGCCAAATTTCTCTTCTATCTCTTCCAACTCACTCCAGATTGATACGAGTGAGACTAAAGCTTGCGCAACATTATTATGCGGCATCTTAGGCGCGTAATTCTCAGATGTTCGAGATTGGAAAATAACCGCCGACGCAACCGCTACCAACTCTTGCGCGGAGAGAGAGTTCAAGACTCCTCGTTTGATTGCCTCGGTCAGCAACAGATCTGATTCTGCGTAAATCTTGGAGAGGATCTTTCCCTGTTCCAGAGTCTTCTCCCCTTCAATGTAGTTGAGGTGGGTTAGAACATCGCAGATGCGATCAAAGGTTTTTGCGATCACATGTGTTCGATTTTCTACCCGTCCACGTAATCCATCTGACTCGCGCCGAATTCGTTCAGCTCGCTCAGCGATGCGGGCATGCGATTCTCGATCATTACATGAGTGGCAGGGATGCGAACGTAGACTCTTTCTTAATCCTTCAATCTCAGACTCAAGGTATCTGCGTTGTTTCTGATCTATAGATCTTCGAGCATCCCTCTTTGAAAGTAATCTTTCGATCTCTTTGATATCACTGCGCATGCGGGCATACTCGGAAAAGTCCCCCAGGTGGCAATTAACATCGGCCATCAGTTCGCCTATAGCAACTTCATTCTTCTTGATCTGACGTACTAAACCAACGACTGCACGGTCTGCCTGAAACTGTGCAAATGATGACTCTAAAGAGCCACGTGCTCTTTCGCGGCCGAAGCGATGAATCAAATTAATAGCCATGTTGTAGGTCGGTGTAAACGAGGAACGCAATGGATACGTACGAGTAGATGCAAGGCCAGCGACCATCGCGCTATCAATAGTCGGCGACCATTGCACAATCGCATTTCCCTCGATATCGATTCCACGTCGACCGGCACGGCCAGTAAGTTGGGTGTATTCCCCTGGCGTTATCGGAACATGCGCTTCGCCGTTCCACTTGGTTAGCTTTTCAAGAATTACAGTCTTTGCTGGCATATTGATTCCAAGAGCCAGAGTCTCTGTCGCGAAAACCGCCTTAACTAAACCGCGCTTAAAGAGATCCTCAACGGTCTCCTTGAAACTTGGCAAAAGACCTGCATGATGTGCTGCGATACCCCGCTCGAGAGCATCTAGCCATTCGTCGTAACCGAGAATGTCGAGATCCTCCTGCGCGAGATTGGCATTGAGTCTCGCCGCAGTTTCCAAGATCTCTTTCCTCTCCTCTGTATTGGTCAATCTAAGACCCGAGAAGACACATTGCTTTACTGCAGCATCACATGCAGCTCGTGAAAAGATAAAAGTGATGGCAGGAAGCAATCCTTGACGATCAAGGGTTTCGATTACTTCTGGACGAGATAGCTTGTTCTCTGACTCCTCAAAGCGTTCACGTCGATGTCTAGGCATTTTCACCTTGCGCATTGATTCGCGCTCAAGTGCTAAAAGTTCAGGATTAATCTTGCCAGGCTCCTTGAAGAGATCAATCAATCGATTTCCGATAAGAACATGTTGATACAGCGGGATGGGACGGATTTCAGAGACGATCACATCGGTGCCACCTCGTACGGTGCCCAACCACTCTCCAAATTCTTCAGCGTTTGAAACCGTAGCGCTGAGCGAAATCACCTGAACAGATTCCATCAAATGGATGAGAACCTCCTCCCAAACCGCGCCGCGAAACTTGTCGGCGAGGTAGTGAACCTCATCCATCACTACTGATTGCAAATTGGTGAGCGTTGATGAACCCGCATAGAGCATGTTTCTCAGAACCTCAGTGGTCATCACGAGGATTGGCGCTTCTGAATTTATATTTGTATCACCGGTGAGAAGTCCCACATTGTTCTCACCAAATTTTGCGACGAACTCGGCAAACTTCTGGTTAGAAAGTGCTTTGATCGGAGTTGTATAGAAGCACTTCTTGCCTTTCTCCAAAGCAAGGAAGGCGGCAAACTCACCCACGACAGTTTTTCCAGCACCAGTCGGGGCAGCGACAAGGAGTCCACGACCATCTTCCACGCAATGCAGTGATTCAATCTGAAAGTCATCTAACGGAAAATCAAAACCCTCTGAGAATTTCACTGTGAATTTATGAGAAGCCCTAACTTTGGCAGCAACCATTCTCTCTGCTGGAGTGCTCATGCCGCCCACACTTTCAAAACCGCGCTCACGCACTCCGCGGTGAGAGGAAGCGCTGCCATTGCTTCACCATCTGCGAAGGAGGATCCCGAACCTCTAATCTCGATCTCGCGGCAACGATAAAAGGTAACGGCAGGATGTCCAACATGTTTACCGCGATAAACCTTTGGGAATACCTTGAGTAGTTCAATGCGAGATACTCGCCCAAGAATCATGACATCGAAAAGTCCATCGTCGAGAGAAGCCGCTGGGCAAACTTTCATTCCTCCACCGTAACTAGACCCATTGGCAACTGTTACCAGTGTTGCGTCAACCTCTAACTCCTCTTGATCGATTCGAATGCGATATGGATGAGACTTAAAGGCCATTAGTTTCTCGACCATCGCAATGTTGTACTTCATCCGCCCTTTAGGCCATCGCATCAGATTAGCTCGCTCGTTGACGAGGGCATCGAAGCCGCTTGAAAGAATTGCCGCAAACCATGTCTGATTAACTCGCCCCAAATCAATCAATTGAGGTTGAGATTGTGCAATCAGTTCTATTTGTTCGTTGAAGGAGAGTGTGTAGATTCCCAAACTCCGAGCAAAATCATTACCTGTTCCACAAGGGATCACTCCAAATGAAAGTCCGCGAGGAACTACATGCTGGATAACTTCGTGTACAAAACCATCACCACCGACTGCGACGACACCGGTGATCGGATTGTTGCTTAGCGCCTCGAGCAACTTGTGTCGAAAGTCTAAGAGATCTTGACCTTGAACTTCAATTGTGGAAATTCCGACACTTGAAAAGTAGAGATGCGCTTTCTTGGATTGTTTGCTTGCGTGCCCTCTACCTGAAAATGGGTTAATCGCCAGAATCAGCACGTAAAGCCTTCTTTTCGCGCCTGCGATCATTTGCCAGTGAAATTAGTCCCGCAAGAAAATATAAGGTGATGAGAGGAAGAGCTAAGGCGATCATTGAAAGTGGATCAGGACTTGGCGTAAATCCAGCAACGAAGAGTGTGATGGCAAATATCCAGATTCGCCAGGGACGTAAAATTCCTTTACCAGATAGCGCGCCGATTAAGTTTAGCGCAACTAAAAAGACTGGCAGTTGGAAACCAAGCCCAAAGAAGAAGATCGTTCTTGTTACGAAGTCAAGATAGTCATCAAATCTGACGAGGTTATTGAGCGCATCTGGAGTGAAACCAAAGAGAACTCGAATTGCCAGTGGAAGAATCGTGTATCCGAAATAAGCGCCGACACTGAAGAAAGGTGTAGCGGCGATAATGAAAAGAATTGAGTTCTTCTTTTCGCGCCTGTGTAGCGCTGGTGCAATAAATGCCCAGAGTTGATAGAGCCAGATTGGAGCGGCTAACAAAAGGCCTGTGAGTATTGCTACTTTGATATGTAGATTAAGCGGCCCGAGGACACCGCTGATGTATAGAGCTCCGCAGTTCTCTGAGCCAGTTTCCTGTGCAGATTTCAAATCACAAACGGGTTTTGCCAGGGTGGTAATAATTGGGGTGTAGTAAACCCACCCAACAACTCCTGCAATTAAAATCGCAATTGAACTTCTGACCACACGTTTGCGAAACTCACGCAAATGATCAAGAAGCGGCATGCGACCGCCCGTGGTGGTCGACATGAGAATTACGCTGAAGCTTGTCCGTCTTGGTCAGGCTTCTTATCGTCCTTCATATCTTTCATCTCTGATTTGAAAATCTTCAGAGACTTGCCTAGTGATCGCGCTGAATCAGGTAGTCGCTTCGCTCCAAAGAGCAGAATGATGACCACGAGAACGAGCAAGATATGGGTAGGTTCTTTAAGAAACACGACATTCTCCTTCTTGGCGTAACAGCGCCTGCATCAGATGGTTAAGGCTATCGCACACTATTCGTAAAGTGCTATCGCTGAATCAATGCTCCTGCGGACTAGTTGTCGAATTTCCGACGGCTCCTCGACCACTAATGAGCCTGCCCCCGCCATGATTGCCCTGACTAGCCAATCTGAGGAGAAAGCCTCAAGGGCAACGCTCGCCCCGACCTCTAGCTCTTCGAAGGCAAGGCGGAAGGCTTCAGCACTTGTTCGATCAAGGGATCTGACTGTCGCTCCAACTCGAATTCGCTCACTTTTCTGTTTCTTGTCGTTGACTATCTCTTGGGACTCTTGCGCTACAGAGGCAGTAACGATCCGATCAACACGGAAGGTTCTCATTCCATTCGAGGTATGGCAGTATGCCTGGAAATACTCAACATCATTTTCCTGGAAAAAATCGTAAGCGGTCACGATTCGTCGAGTCTCCTGGTCGGTCGTTGATGAGTAGTAAGTCATCTCCACCGGAACCCGCCGTGCAATCGAAGTTGCAATCATTGACCTGTGTGCAGTTTGGGTACCAGAAGCAATCGAAATGTGAGCGCCAATCTGTGAACGCAATCGTTGCGATAAACGATCAATACGAGAAACCTGCTCATTGCCAAGATTCAGCAAGCTATCTCGAAGAAGATCTAGCCCTAGTGCGAGTGAGACAATCTCAGAGCTTGACATCGTGCGGACATATGCCAGCGGCGCAGCATTGCGAATCGTGACATAGCCTGAATCAAATGCAAGATCAATGAGCTCAAGTGGTGTGTAGCCCGGTAGCCCGCACATCCAGAGAGTATTGAGATCATCAGTGATCACATCCTTCTCAACCTTGAAGTGCGCAGCGAGATCCGAGATTGAGATACCTTGATGCGAGAGTAAGAATGGAACTAGATCGAGCAATCGCGCCGTCTGCGCCAGTGGTGTTGTCGGTGAGTTAACCATGGAGCGCCTGCAAATGCTTGAGAGAATCAATCACGCTTTTCCTGAGCGAGGCAGGTTCAAGGACGAATACATCATCACGGTGCCACAAAATCGCACGCAGTAACCAAGATTCATCAAGTATTGGAAGTGATAACTCGTCCCATTCTTCATCCGAGTGAACGAGAGTTGCTACAGAACGCAACTGATGTCCGCGATTTCTTCGAATTCGGATTAAAGCAAACTCTTTCGCTTGATCAGCGTTTTGATCTGGAATCTGATCGGGAATATCGAAGGCGTTGCTCTTCTTTGAAACCTTAACTTCAGAGACAATCCGATCAAGTCGGAATGTTCTCAACTCTTGCTTCTCGAGATCCTGTCCAACTAGAAACCACGAACCATTCTGGCCGCGCAAGGAATATGGCGCAATCCTGCGATCATGTCGGGTCAGATCCACACCTACGTATTGAAACTCAATCTCAGCTCTTCGAACAACAGCATCAGTGATTGAAGCAAAATTATTGTCGGTACCGCTGACTCGAGGAGCCAATAAAGAGAGCGCCTCTTCATCTGAATCAAGACCCATTGAAGCAAGTTTGACCAGTGCTGACGTGGATTCGCGTTCAAGTGCTGCACCAGTCCATGCTGAGGCTGCAATCGAGAGGAGTGCGATATCGGATCCATCTAACTCCCCCAGATCTAGTCGATAACTTGCGGGAGTGATTCGATAACCGGCTTCATCTTCGAAGAGTGGGTCAAAGGTTCCGAGTTCAATGGCGATGCCCAAACTGCGCAAGTCATCTTTATCCCGCTCAAACATTCGTTCCATCGCTTCAGGTGCACCTTCATAGCCTTCGACAGTTCGAAAGATATCACTCTTAGTGAGATATCTCTTTGTTGCGAGTAGAGCAATGGTGAGATTTACAAGCCGCTCACTCTTCCGCGACACCGTATGCACCTTTTGCTGGGCGACGACGACGCGCTAGAACCTCCACGCCAGGAGCCATGCGACGGCTCTGAATAAGAAATCCAGTATGTCCAATCATTCTCTGTTGCGGTCTAACCGCGAGACCTTCGTGGTGCCATCCACGAACGATCGTTTCAGAGCTCTCTGGCTCGGTGAAGTGACCATCACTCTTGAGCGCCTCAGCCGTTGCTGACAATTGAGTGGTCGTTGCCACGTACGCCAAGAAGACTCCTCCAGGGCGCAGTACCTTCGCCGCCATTTCGACACATTCCCAGGGTGCAAGCATGTCGAGAATCACGCGATCATAAACTTTCTCGGTCTCAATTTCCTGAACAGATCCGACAGATAAAGACCATTGGCTTGGTATTGAACCAAAGTAGTTTGAGACATTTGAACGAGCGATCTCGGCAAAGTCTTCGCGTCGTTCGAAAGAATCGAGTGATCCCTCGGTACCAACAGCACGCAATAGTGAGAGCGATAACGCTCCACTGCCAACACCGGCCTCAAGTACATGGGCGCCAGGATAAACATCAGCGACTCCAATAATCATCGCAGCATCTTTCGGATAGACAATTGTTGCCCCGCGTGGCATTGATAAAACATAATCAGAGAGCAATGGAATAAACGCTGTGAACTTCAATCCCGCTGTTGTTGATACGACCGAACCTTCCGGCAAACCAATAAGTTCATCGTGAACTATCCACCCTTTATGGGTGTGCCACTCCTTACCCGGCGTAATGGTGAAGCTATAGAGCTTTCCTTTGGGATCGGTGAGTTGAATCCGATCTCCCGCAGCGAAGTAGCCAGGAGTTCTATCGGCAGTATTGGACACGGCGCTATCTTAGGCGAGGAAATACTCTTCAGGAGCGGTATGGTCTCTGATGTGACCCATATTCGCCTCTCCCCCAGCCGAATGAGCGAATTCAATAACTGTCCAAGACTCTATAAGTACAGAGTAATTGAGCAGCTACCTGAGCCTCCCAGCATCGATGCCGAACGCGGAACTCTCATACACACAATTTTGGAAGATCTCTTTGATCTTGCTCCATCTGAACGAAATCACGATGCGGCCATAAAGATGGCACCAGAATGCTGGAGAATTCAGGTAACTGAGAAACCAACTCTCGCTGACCTCGTTCCCAATGAGAAGGAATGGTTCGATCGCGTAAGTGCGCTACTTAAGAATTACTTTGAGCTGGAGAAGCCTGAAACATTTGAAGCGACTCATCGTGAAATGCATCTGGAACAGGACATCAATCCTTCTGTGTATCTCCACGGATACGTGGATCGGATCGATGTTGCACCCACGGGAGAAGTAAGAATCGTCGACTACAAGAGTGGAAAGTCACCTAAGGCTGGTTGGGAAGAGAAAGCCCTCTTTCAACTTCGAGTTTACGCCTTGCTGTACTGGCGTTTACACGGGGTAATTCCATCGTTACTAGTTCTTCATTATCTAGGTGATGCTCGCAGCGTGAAAAGTTCACCGACTGAACGCGAACTGCTTTCAACCGAGAAGAAGTTATTGCAGATCGCCGATGAGATCATCGCCGCGATTGAAAACGATAACTTCCCACCTAAAGCAAGCAGATTATGTGACTGGTGTTTCTTCAAGAGTATTTGCCCCGCCCACAACTAGATAGCGGAGTAAAAGGTTTCAAGGAAGTCCAATGAAACTTTTTCGAGAGAATCGACAACTCGCACCTTAGGTGCCAAAGCGACATCAACATAGTGTGGAACAGCAACTACGGCGCAACCAGCAGACTTTGCCGAGGCAATACCGGTTAACGAATCCTCAAAAACAACACATGACCTCGGCTCAACTCCCATTCTCTTTGCTGCCTCAAGATAGGGATCAGGGAATGGCTTGGTTCGCGTAACGTCATCAGCACTGATAGTGAATTGGAAGAAATCCTTGGGAAGTGTTGTTAACGCTGCATCCATCAATATTCGCGGGCTAGCGCTCACTAGTGCGACCGGCATGACTTGACGCACTCTCTCCACTGCATCAAAAGCACCTCTCATGAGTATCGCCTTTGACGATAGTTTCACAAGCATCATCTTGGTTAACTCTTCGACTACTTCTGGACCCGTCATGTCGTGAGCACAGATATCTGAGATGTAATCCCCAACCCTGGAGAGTGGACCACCGATACAGATTCGTTGATCATCGTCATCCCATGAATATGAATAGCGTTCACAAATTTCCTGCTGAGATTGATGCCACTGAGGTTCAGAGTCTAGAAAGAGACCATCCATATCGAAAAAGGCGGCGGAGAAGGACATAAAAACTTAATTCGCGTTGAAGTATTTTGCTTCAGGATGATGAACAACTATCGCCGATGTTGACTGCTCTGGATGCAGTTGGAACTCCTCGGATAGTTCAACACCGATACGACCTGGCTCAAGAAGTTCACAGAGTTGGATCTGCTGCTCAATGTCCGGGCAGGCTGGATAACCAAATGAATATCGCGAACCTCGATAACCCTGATCGAGAATTCCTGCCAAATCTGGCGCATCCATGTTTCGAACACTCATCTCTTCGCGAATACGTGCGTGCCAATGCTCGGCGAGTGCCTCGGTGAGCTGTACCGACAAACCATGAAGCTCCATGTACTCGCGGTACTTATTCTCTGCAAAGAGTTTTGCCGCAGCATCCGAGACCACGCTACCCATTGTTACAACATGGAATGAAACCACATCCACCTTGCCAGAATCGCGAGAGGCGAAAAAGTCAGAGATGCAGAGTCTGCGATCACGAGATTGACGTGGGAAAGAGAATCGCACTCGCTCTTTACCTTCGTTCGGTCCTTCATGGTGCAGGACCACGAGATCATTTCCTTCACTAACACAGGGGAAATATCCATAGACAACGGCGGCGTTGAGCCAACCCTGTGATTGAACCTGGTTAAGCAGTGCGCGAAGACGTGGACGACCTTCACTCTCCACCATCGCTTCAAATTCGCCGCGGTTTCCCTTAAGCCCCCATTGACCAACGAAGAGAGCACGTTCATCAAGCATCTCGACGTAATCTGCGAGAGGAATTCCCTTAACAATGCGAGAGCCAAAGAATGGAGGCTTTGGAATATCGATATCGGTTGCGACATCGCTGCGTCGACTATCGGCAGGCTCATCTGAAACTTGCTTCACGACCGCCTTGACTTTGCGTTCGCGCAAGGCGGGTAAAGCCGCTCCAGGTACACCCTTCTTAACGCCCATGATTGCATCCATAAGATGAAGACCTTCAAATGCATCTCGCGCATAGCGAACTTCGCCGGCGAATTCATTAGCTAAATCAACTTCAACAAAGGCGCGTGTAAGTGCTGCACCACCAAGAATTACCGGCCATTTCTGATCTAGGCCTCTAGCGGTGATCTCTTGAAGGTTTTCGCGCATGATCACCGTTGACTTAACTAGTAAGCCAGACATTCCGATCGCATCAACATCAGACTCTTGTGCAGCATCGATGATCTGGTTGATGGTCTGCTTGATACCAATATTTACGACGCGATAACCATTGTTGGAGAGGATGATATCTACGAGATTCTTTCCAATATCGTGGACGTCGCCCTTAACTGTCGCAAGAAGGATTGAGCCTCGCCCCTCATCATCAATCTTCTCCATGTGAGGTTCCAGATATGCCACAGCGGTCTTCATTACTTCCGCGGATTGCAGAACAAAGGGAAGCTGCATCTCGCCTTTACCGAAAAGCTCACCTACAATCTTCATTCCTTCAAGGAGATGGTCGTTAATAATCGCTAACGGTGCTATCCCCGATTTCATCGCCAAATCTAGATCATCAGTGAGTCCGACCTTCTCACCGTCAATAATTCTCCGTTGTAGTCGCTCTTCAAGCGGTAGCGCTGCAAGTTCTGCGGCGCGAACATTTCGAGAAGCTGCGAGTTCAACGCCTTCGAAAAGTTGGAGATAGGCGTTAAGTGGATCGTATGTGCAATCTTCACCGTTGTACTCGCGTCGATCGTAGATAAGGTCAAGGGCTACTTTCCGTTGTGCCTCATCAATTCGCGCTAGAGGCATAATTTTTGAGGGATGAACGATCGCTGAATCTAAACCTGCTGCAACACATTCATGGAGGAAGACTGAGTTGAGAACGACTCGAGCTGCGGGATTTAGGCCAAACGAAACGTTGCTCACCCCGAGAGTAGTTTGAACATCTGGGAACTCAGCCTTAAGTGTGCGGATTGCGTTAATAGTCTCTAAACCATCTCGCCGAGTCTCTTCTTGACCTGTCGCAATTGGAAAAGTCAGCGTATCAATCAAGATATCTCCAACAGCCATTCCCCAGTTATCAACTAGGTCGGCAATCAATCTACGTGCAACGCGCAACTTCCATTCAGCAGTTCGTGCCTGCCCTTCTTCATCAATAGTAAGTGCCACAACCGATGCACCGTGTTCAACAATGAGTGGCATGATTCTTGCAAAACGTGAGGTAGGACCGTCACCGTCCTCATAGTTAACGGAGTTGATGACACAACGACCACCGAGTTGTTCTAAACCAGCCTGTAGAACCTGTGGCTCAGTCGAGTCCAACATGATCGGTAGCGTCGAGGAAGTAGCAAAACGCCTTGCGATCTCACGCATATCGGCAACACCGTCACGACCTACATAGTCGATGGATAGATCGAGCATATGCGCTCCGTCGCGAATCTGATCGCGCGCAATCTCAACGCATGTCTCCCAGTTTTCAGAGATCAGAGCATCTCTAAATGCTCGAGATCCGTTGGCATTGGTCCGTTCACCAATTGCCAAGAAAGCATTGTCTTGTCTAAATGGAACATACTGATAGAGCGATGATGCCCCTGGATCAGCATGCGAGGAACGAGTCGTAACTTGCTTACGATCTAGTCGAGCAACAACTGCCGCCATATGTTCTGGTGTAGTTCCGCAACATCCACCAATCAAAGTGATCTTGTAATCATCAACAAAGGTAGCCAGAGCCTGCGCTAGTGCATCTGGACCAAGTGGGTATGTTGCTCCCTTTGGACCTAGTTGTGGCAAACCCGCATTTGGCATTACCGAAATTGCGCATTGAGCGTTCTTGCTCAGATAACGTAAGTGCTCCGACATCTCAGCCGGACCAGTAGCACAATTCAAACCAATCAGATCGATATTGAGTGGCTCGAGTGCGTTAAGTGCGGCACCGATTTCAGAGCCAAGAAGCATTGTTCCAGTTGTTTCAACGGTTACTTGTGCGATCAAAATGACATCGCGATCAGACTTGTCTATCGCTGCGCGTGCACCATTTACCGCAGCTTTCGCCTGCAGAAGATCTTGCGTGGTTTCGATCAAGAGGGCATCTGCACCAGAATCAACTAGCCCTTGCGAAGCAATTTCATAGGCGTCCTTCAAATGTTTATATGTTGTATGACCCAGGCTTGGCAGTTTCGTACCGGGTCCGAGCGAACCTAGAACAAACCTAGGTTTTTCGGGCGTCGAAAATGCATCCGCTGCCTGTCGTGCAATCACACCACCCGCATAAGCGAGTTCATAAATACGATCTTCGATTCCATACTCGGCGAGGTTGGCCCAGTTAGCACCAAAGGTATTTGTCTCGATCGCATCGACACCGACAGATAAGTACGCATCGTGAACTGAGCGGACTACATCCGGGCGGGAGACATTGAGGATTTCATTGCAACCTTCATGACCTTGAAAATCTTCTAGGCTCGGATCGGCGGCTTGGAGCATGGTTCCCATAGCGCCATCGGCAATTACGACCCGAGACGCGAGAGCTTTTCTTAGCTCAGAAGGTGTTTTTGCGCTCGTCACGCCGTGAAGGTTACCTTAAGGTGAGCGATATGGAGATTTTTCAGATCCCACTGCTCAGGCGCCCAGTCATGATTGTGGCATTTTCTGGGTGGAGCGATGCTGGCGAGGCAGCCTCCGGTGCATTAACCCATCTTCTTGAAAATCTCGATCAAAGTGGAAACTCTGCCCAAGCGGTTTTAATCGCTGAATACGAACCTGAAGACTTCTACGATTTCCAAGTCAACCGCCCAATGATCAGCGTTGATGATTCATTGGTGAGATCAGTGAATTGGCCATCTACTCAAATATATGGAGTGAGAACCCCTCACTTAGAGAATGACTTTGTTCTTGTTCTTGGTGTAGAACCTTCAATGAGGTGGAAAACTTTCACATCTCTCCTGCTCGATCTCGCCGATGATCTTGAAGTTGAGCTCGTCGTAACTATGGGTGCAATGCTCGCAGACGCCCCACATACTCGACCAATATCTGTGAGTGGAAGTGGTGGCCATCCCGACATCGCAGCTCGACTCGGTGTTGAGATAAGTAAATATGAAGGCCCAACCGGAATTTTAGGAATCATCGGCGATGGATGCATGAAGCGTGGTATTGACTGTGTCTCCCTTTGGGCAGGATTGCCGCATTACGCGTCGAACTCCCCATCTCCAAAAGCAACTCTTGCTCTAGTCAATGCTGTAGAAGATTTTCTAGAGATTTCCATCGCTCTCGCAGACCTCAACCATCAAGCGCAAGAGTGGGAAAACGAAGTTTCTGAGATGGCAGAAGAAGATGCAGAAGTTTCTGAGTATGTGAAGGCCCTTGAAGAGAGCAAAGATGCCGCCGAATTCAAGGATGTCTCAGGTGATGAAATCGCGAGAGAACTAGAGAGGTTTTTACGTAGACAGAACGACAACTGATTTAGATGGCTAGGCCAAGAAGGTCATCTAGTGTTCTCGACAACTGACCTGCCGAACCACCAGTGGCACCGCTCTCCGTCGAAGCGCACCACTCCTCGATAAGTTCGAGGACGCGTACGGTATCTAAGTCATTAGCAAGCGCAGAAACTAGGTCTGAGATCAATCCATCTGTTGGTGCGACTTCAACTCGTGCAAGATTTAGACGTATTCGCTCGAGAAAGACTGACGCTGCCGGAATCTCTGAAGGTTTCCACATGTGGTCGCTGCGATAGTGATGACCCATAAGCGCTAATCGAATTGCCATTGGCTCGACACCCTCGTTGATAAGTTTTGATACAAAGACCAGATTGCCCAGTGATTTACTCATCTTTGTTCCATCTAGGCCGATCATTCCTGCATGTACAAAGAATTGCGCAAACTTCTGTCCTGTAGCAACAAACCCCTGCGCCGCCGACATATCGTGATGAGGAAAAATCAGATCGCTGCCTCCGCCTTGAATGTCTATGGCGAACTCATCTGATGCGTTCGGTTTCAAGTAATGCAGTGCAATCGCGGAGCATTCGATATGCCAACCCGGGCGACCAACACCAAATGGACTAGGCCACCCAGGTTCTCCATCGCGCTGCGACTTCCACACCAGCGCATCGAACGGATCGCTCTTACCGGCGCGCTGTGGATCTCCCCCGCGTTCGGCGAAATACTCCATCGCAGTCGCTTCAGTAAGGTGGGCTCGAGTTAGGAATTCTGGATCTAAACGAACACGGAAATACAAGTCGTCATCAACTTTATACGTTGAACCTTTCTTTTCCAGCTCAGAAACCGCATCAACAATAATCTGCATCGCCTCTACGACGCCTACATAAAAATCTGGTGGGATGACGTGAAGGGCAACCATGTCTCCGCGGAACAGCTCGATCTGTGATTGGGCTAGTTCCTTCCAATCAACGCCATCTCGCTTCGCTCTTTCAAGAAGTGGATCATCGATATCCGTAATGTTCTCAACAAATGCGACCCGAGCACCACCGAAACGCAAGAATCTGTTTATGAGATCAAAGGTGACATATGTAGCAGCATGTCCAAGATGAGTTGCATCGTATGGAGTGATTCCACAGACATAGAGCCGGTAAAAATTTTTAACCGGGAGAGGTTCCACTTTCTGACTCGCGGTGTTAAAGAGCGACAGTGGCGCAAGGTAGCCGTTATTACTTGCACGCAGAGGTAACTCTGCCCACGATTTCATAGCCAAATCCTAATATGCTGGCCAGGGAATAGCC
>Ga0164293_10000650_pt1 | contig 28177 bp, 24 predicted proteins | sample GEODES118metaG_FD_111487 | JGI IMG/M metagenome (GOLD analysis project Ga0164293, IMG submission 111487) | Eutrophic lake water microbial communities from Lake Mendota, Wisconsin, USA - GEODES118 metaG | ecosystem: Environmental > Aquatic > Freshwater > Lake | place: USA: Lake Mendota...
GCAACCGGACCTTGTGGTTTTGGTTGATTTTCAATCGTTCAATGCAAATCTTGCCAAGCGATTGACCCGAGCAGGTTACCGGGATCGAGGCGGAAAAGTGGTGCAGTACATCGCACCTGCGGCTTGGGCATGGAAACCCGGCAGGACGCGGGCTTTGGCCCAAAACGTAGACCTTTTGGTCCCTATTTTGCCTTTTGAGACGGATTTTTTTAGGGCCCGCGGGGTACGCGTTCTGTTCGAAGGAAACCCTCTGGTGGATCGGTTTTCCCAGCCTGCGCTGCCAGCAAGCGATCGGCCTCGAATAGCCCTTTTGCCCGGAAGTCGACGCCAAGAAGTGGAGGTTTTGTTGCCGCTGATGGCCGAGGTGGCGCGTTTGTTGCCCCAATTTGAATTTGTGGTAGCGGGAGTGCCTCATCTCGCTCCGGAAGTATACGAATCCTTTGGGTTGCCCGTGGTTTATGGCCAAACGGAGGGTTTGGTGCGTTCGTCGCTGGGGGCTGTTGTGGCCAGCGGAACGGCGACGTTGGAGGTGGCCATGTGGGGAGTGCCACAGGTGGTGGTGTACCGGGTCCACCCCCTTTCTTTTTTCTTGGCCAAGCGCTTGGTTCGGGTACCCTATATATCCCTGGTCAATCTGATTGCCAACCGACGGGTCGTTCCGGAGTTGCTCCAAGGAGATGCGGCGCCGGAAAAAATACAAGACGCGGTTCTTGAACTGACATCCGAAGAACACCGTTCGGCCCAAATCGACGCCTACACCGAGGTCCAAAACCAATTGGGAGAGCCGGGTGTGGTGGAGCGTTTGGCTGCGCGTTTGCAGGCTTGGGTCCGCACCGGGGTAGCCCCTTGGATGCTGGTACTTCTGGCTTTTTTATCTGGGAACCCGACTTTGTACGGCCAAACGCAGCAAGGGGAACGCTTGCCGGGGTTGGTTTCGGTTCGCCAATTTTCTTCGGGATATCCCAGTCGGGTACTCCTTCGGCCCCTATCCGGCGATTTTGCCCTTTTGGTCAAACGGACCGAATTTGCGGGGTGGGACACCTTGGAACGGGCCTTGGGCCGGGTCAAGATGAGCTATACCGTGGAGCGAAGCGGTACCGGATTGCTGGTAAGCAGGTCCGGAGAGTCGCCCTTGGCATCGGGCATTGCCGCCGTTACCTGGGTGCCCATGGAACCGATGCGTTCCAGTGCTTCTTTTGGATTGCGTGCTTCGGGGTCGGAAAGGCGAATGCACGGTTCACTCGTCGTTACCCCCCGGGGAGGTGGTCTGCTTCCCATTGCTTACGTTCCCGTGGAAGATTACGTAGCCGGTGTGGTGGAGGCCGAAGGGGGGACGCTTTTTCATCCCAATTACTATCGGGTTCAAGCCATAATTGCCCGAACGTGGCTGATGCGCAACCAGAAAAAACACGCTTCTGAAGGCTACATGGTCAGCGACGGCGTAGGTTCCCAGGTTTTTCATGGATTGCCCTACGGGGCCCATGCGTCGGATATAACTTCGGCTGCTTGGTCCACGCGCGACACCGTTTTGGTGGATGGGTTTGGTCAGGTCATCGAAGCGGTTTTTCATGCGAATTCGGGAGGATACACCTCGCGATCGGAAGAGGTGTGGTCCAAGCCTTTTCCTTATTTGGTTGCGCAGCCCGACACGTTTAGCCTGCGGTGTCCCCAAACCCGCTGGACCAAGCGCGTGGACAAAGAATCTTTTGTGCGGTTTTTTGCCACAAAAATGGGCCAGAACCCCGGCGATGCCTCTTTTCGGCAGGCGGTTCTGGGCATTGTTCAAGCCGACGAACGACGGGCGTTGTTCCAGTACGGAGGGAAAACCCTGAAGCTCCGCGAGGTTCGGGAGAAATTTGGGTTGCGTTCCACCTATTTCACGGTGGAAGACGCCGGGGCCGAGGTGGTCTTGCGGGGCAAAGGATTTGGGCACGGGGTGGGATTGTCCCAAGAAGGCGCCTTTCGCATGGCCCGAATGGGGTACTCCGTAGAGGAGATCCTCCGGCATTATTACCCCGGAACGGTTCTCACCTCGACCGTATTGGGGCGATAAACGCTTAAAGCGGCTCCCGGCCGATGGGAGTGTTAGGGGTTGATTGAGCCGCTATCTGTTTATATACGTTTGCAACCGATTACCGGCAATAGGTCGTCTGACTTTTACCGGGTGAATGCGTATCCGTGGTTGGTTCCTTTGCTGGGCTGGTGTTTGGGTGGATTTCTTTCCCAAACGGAGGTCTTGTTGCCAGAAGATGTGGGTGTTTATTTGGAGTCCTGCGTGCCCCTGTGGGCCTTGGGACTGGGGCTGTCTGCACTGGGGGCGGTCTGGAGGTGGCGCCTGGGAGCGGTTGCAACGCTTTTTTTGGGTTTTGGGTGTTTGGGCTTTGAACGCACCGAGAACGCATGGCCCGATGCTCCCGAAGTACGTTCGCTCTTTCAAGGTGCCGGGGTTTGTTGGGACAACCGAACGTTTGAAGACTCGGAGGGGTTTCGGTGGCGCATGGTTTGGCTCGATACCGTGCACATGCTGCAGGAATTTCCTTCTGTTTGGCAGGTTTCGGCCCAGGTAGAGCCCTTGACGCCTGCATCCATTCCGGGAGGATTTTCTGCACGCGCCGTTTTTGGACCGCAGGGCTTTTCGGGGCAGATGTGGGTACAGCACGGGACTCCTGTAGGAAGTGCGTCTTCGGATTTTCGTTGGAAAGGGCTGTTTATGAAAATCCAGCAAGCCGCTGTTCATCGGATTGATCAATGGTCGTATTCGGGAGAAACCCGGGGATTGATCAAAGCGCTTTTGGTAGGGGATCGGTCTGAAATTTCGCCCGAAATCCGCACGGGGTTCGCTCGGTTGGGACTGGCCCACATTGTTTCCATCAGCGGCTTTCACATGGCTTTAATTTTCTCGTTTTTTGCTTTTTTCGCCAAAAAAGCAGGCCCGAAAAGAGGCCGACTCTTTGAAATTTTGGGTCTGGTGGCGGTGGTGGGGTTTACCGCTGTTAGCGGGGGAGCACCTAGCGCCGTTCGTTCGGCGTTGATGGCTTTTGTGGCTGTTTTGGGCCGTTGGTTGCATCGGCCCCAAGTGGGGCTGCACCATTTGACCGGGGTAGCTCTTTTGTTGTTAGCCTGTTTTCCACTCTGGCTGTTGGATCTCGGATTTCAATTGAGCGTGGTTTCCTTGGCGGGCATTTTGCTTTGGGCGCCCCAAAAAATACCGGCGTGGGAGGCGGCATGGTGGACCTCCTGGGCGGCCCAAATGGCCACGTTGCCCTTGACGGTACTCGTTTTCCATCAATTTTCCTGGGTTTTTTTGTTCTCCAATGCCGTGGCCGGTCCCTTGTTTGAACTATTACTGGGGTACTGGATCTTTCAAGGACTCGTGGAGGCATTACTTTTTGAGGTCTTTTCCTTGGCCTCGTGGGAGTCTGTTTGGAGGGATTGGGAATTGAAAGCAACGTACTACGTCGACCAGGCCGTTGCGCTATTGACCCAATGGGGCAACCACCCGAGTTCTGCGCAGGAAGGTGTTTTTCCAGACGCATGGCATTTGGTTTTGCTGGTTTTGTTGGCAGCGGGGTCCGCTTGGTCCGTGTACAAGGAGGCAGGAAGGGGGACGAGGTGGCTCGTTGCAGGAGCCTGGATACCGGTTTGGATCCATTGGGTAGGAGTCGCCCGTTTGCCTCCCGCGTCCCATTGCACGGTGTACACCACGCGTTCGTCGTGGGTGGTGGAGTTTAATACGCCCGATAGCAACTGGGCATACTGCACCCGTCGGCAAATGGATAACACCTTTTTTTGGGAAGTCTCGTCGGCGGGGGAGCGGCTTCGGCTTCGCGGTAATAAAGCAACAGGCGGTCGATCAGCGGTTTCATATACTTCTCTCAAAGCGATGGTAGAACAATTGCCTCGTTGGGACAGCACCCGAGCTTACCAAAGGTGGATGTGGCAAAAGTCCGATTGGGTAAAAAAGGAGCAACTACCCGATGACTCCTAGGTCCGTGTGCTTTGTAGGATGCGGTGCAATTCCACCACTTGTTTGGCAGGAGCCGGGTCGTGTACGCGTAACACGTGCGCACCGCGTTCCATGGCCCATGCGTGCAGGGCGGTTGTCCCATTCAGGGCATTCTCGGGGGTTGTTTCCAAGGGCTTGTAGACCATGGACTTGCGCGAAACGCCTACCAGGAGGGGGCAATGCAAGGCAAGAAAAACGGGGAGTTGTTCCAGCAAGCGGTAGTTGTGCTCCACCGTTTTCCCAAAACCGAATCCGGGATCGAGGAGGATGTCCTGGATACCTGCTTCGCGGCAGGCTTCCAGCCGTTTGGCCAAAAATCCAAAAACGTCTTGAACCACGTTCTTGTACTGCGGCGCTTGCTGCATGGTTTCGGGTCGGCCTTGGTGGTGCATTATGGCATACGGAACTCGGAGGCGGGCAACGGTGGGGATCATGGCGTCGTCCCATAGCCCGGCGGATACGTCGTTGATCAAACCGGCTCCGGCCTCAACGGATTTTTGTGCAACAACCGCTCGGTAGGTGTCCACTGAAATTGGAATACGGGGGTGGTTTTGGGCCAAATGCTTCAAAACCGGTTCGATGCGGGCCCATTCTTCCTCCGGAGAGGGGGGAGTAGATCCGGGACGCGTCGAGCAACCTCCTACATCCACCCAGTCGGCCCCGTCGGCAATGAGTTCGTCCACTTTGTCCAAGGCGGCTTGGTGCATGGCCCTGCCGTCGGCATAAAAAGAATCCGGCGTTGCATTGAGTATTCCCATGACCGCGGGGGTTTCCAAGGAGTACAATCCCGACGGGAAAGGGACAAAGTGAACCATGGGTGTATTGTATCTTCGTGGTTCAAAGGTAATCCATGACTCAAACGCAAACCGAATACCGCGCCGTGCTGGAGGAGTGCAGAACGCTCTTCTCCAAAAAGTTGCAAGATTACGGACCGGCATGGCGCATTTTGCGGCTTCCGTCGCTTACCGACCAGCTGTACATCAAGGCGAACCGGATTCGCAGCATTCAGCAAGCGGGTCAGCAAAAGGTAGAGGATTCCATTGAGGGAGAATTCATTGGAATCCTCAATTACAGCATTGCTGCATTGATTCAATTGGATTTGGGCGTGGTGGACCAGCCGGATTTAACCGCAGACCAGGCCTTGGCCCATTTCGATCGACAAGCCGACCGGGCTTTTCAGTTAATGGAACTCAAAAACCACGACTATGGCGAGGCCTGGCGAGATATGCGCATTCCCAGCTTGGCCGATATGATTTTGCAAAAGATTTTGCGGGTCAAGCAAATCGAAGACAACCAAGGCCTGACCGTGGCCAGCGAAGGGGTGGATGCCAATTACCTGGACATGATCAATTACGCCGCTTTCGCGTTGATTAAAATGAAATTTCAAGGAGCATAGCTATGAACAAATTTGTGTGGAATGCCATTACCCAGGGGGCCCGCATCTTGGTAGGAGCCCTTTTCATTTTTTCCGGAGTCATCAAACTCAACGACCCCGTTGGATTCGGCTACAAACTGGAAGAGTATTTTTCCGAAAGTGTACTGAATTTGCCCTTTTTGGAGCCTTTGGCCTTGCCGATGGCGGTTTTTTTGGTTTTGCTTGAGGTGCTGTTGGGGGTTGCCCTGTTGGTAGGAGCTTTTCGGTTGTGGACCCTGTGGCTACTGGCTTTGTTGATGGGCTTTTTTACGTTTTTGACTTTTTACAGCGCGTATTTCAACAAGGTCACGGATTGCGGCTGTTTCGGAGACGCCATCCCCTTGACTCCCTGGGAATCGTTTACCAAAGACGTCATTCTGTCGATTTTGATTTCCCTCCTTTGGTTGGGCAAGGATTTTATTCACCCCCTGGGTTCATCCAAGCTCCGGAATGCGGTGTTGGGCCTGTCTCTGCTGGCTGGGGCCGCTTTTGGCTACCACGTCTTGAACCATTTGCCGGTGTGGGATTTTCGGGCCTACAAACCCGGGACGGCGGTGGAAGAATCTATGAAGTCGGCCGAAGAATTGGGGCTCCAAGGGCCCGTGTACGAAACCTTTTTCACCCTGGTCCACAAGGAGTCTGGCGAGAGTAAAGAAGTGAGCGGCACCGCCTACACCCAAGAAAAATGGTACGAAAAGCCGGAGTGGGAACTGCAAGCGGACCTGGTTCGGCAAGAAAAAGTACAAGACGGCTACGTTCCTCCCATCCACGATTTTTCTTTGGTTATTGACGGGGAAGACCGCACCGCTTCTGTTTTGGCTGAAGAAAAGGTCATTTGGGTCACTTTGTACCGGTTGGATCGGACCAACGAAGCCCATTTCAAACGCATTTCGGACGCGGCTTGGAAATGGGAGAAAAAAGGCTGGAAGGTGATTGCGCTCACGTCGTCAACGGCGGAAGAAGCTACCGAATGGGCGCACCGGCACAACGCGCCTTTCGAATGGGCACTGATGGACGGGACCACGGTGAAGACCATCAACCGAGGCAATCCCGGTTTGACGATTTTGCGCAAAGGCCGCATAGTATCTCATGTCCACGGCAACGATGTGGGTGCCGATTGGGACCCCGATGCCCATGCCGCCGAGGCCGAAAAGCGTTTGACACGCTGAGATGCGTCGGCTGGGGCAGTCCATCGCGATTTTGTGGGGCGTAGCCACCCTGGTTTTCTTCCTTTTTCACGGAGTAGGAGGGGACCCGGCGCGCATGATGCTGGACCAGCGCGAAGACCCCCAGCAATTGGAATTGCTGCGCAAGCAGTACGGTTTTGACCGCCCCTTGGGGGAACAGTATGTCCGTTATTTGGCCCATTTACTCCCCGTTCAAAAGAAAGAGACCGGCTGGACGTTGGCCCTGCCTGATCTCCAAACAAGCTACCAAAGGCCGGGAATCCCCGTGGTGGACCTGCTGGCCGGAACCTTTCCCAATACGCTTTTGCTGGCGGGAGCTTCTATGCTTTTCGCCGTTTTGATCAGTGTTCCGTTGGGCGTTTTGTCGGCCTTGGGACATGGTTCGTGGTGGGACCGCGCCATCGGATTGCTCTCCACTTTGGGCATGGCAGCGCCCAGTTTTTTGGTGGCCTTGGTGGTGGCCTGGCTGTTTGCCTTTCTTTGGCACGACTGGACCGGACTTCCCTTGACCGGGAATTTCCGGGAACTGGACGACTACGGTACGACCGTTCAAGTGCATTGGAAACACCTGATTTTGCCGGCGTTTACCTTGGGAATTCGTCCGTTGGGGGTATTGATTCAAATGATGCGTTCGTCGGCGTTGGATGTTTTGGCCCAAGATTACATCCGCACGGCCCGTGCCAAAGGGGTGAAAACCCCGGCCCTGGTGCTGCGGCACGTGCTCCGAAACGCGTTTAACCCCCTGGTTACCACCTTGTCAGGGTGGTTTGCCGGACTGCTGAGCGGGGCCGTCTTTGTAGAGGCCGTTTTTGGTTGGAACGGTACCGGCAAGTTGATGGTGGAAGCCTTGAACGGTCGGGACCTCCCCGTGATCATGGGCTGCGTCCTGTGGTTATCGGTCGTTTTTGTGGTGTTGCAGGCCGTTGTGGACGTTCTTTATGGTTTCTTGGACCCACGCGCAAATCGTACCTTCACGGCATGAAAATGCTAGCCGGAAACTGGAAAATGAATACCACCCCGAACGACGGGTTGGCCTTGTTGGATGCCCTTTCAGAGGGCTTAACACCCGAGCGAATTGGGGACGTCCATGTGGTGGTGGCACCGCCCTTTACGCATTTGGCGTGGTCCGTTCAGCGGCTGTGGGAAATTCCGGAAATCAGCGTAGCGGCCCAGAATTGCCACGAACATGCGAGCGGAGCCTTCACGGGAGAGGTTTCCTTGTCCATGTTGAAAGATTTGGAAGTGGATGCCGTTTTGGTGGGCCACTCTGAGCGCCGCACGTATTTCCATGAGACCGACGCGACCATCGGAAAGAAGATCCGCGCCGCCTTGGATACCGAAATTTCGCCCATTTTGTGTGTGGGGGAATCCCTGCAAGAGCGCCAATCCGGCCAGGAGTGGACGGTGGTAGAACGCCAGCTGGCGACGGCCTTGGAAACAGTGGACGCCGAAGAGGCCCACAACGTAGTCATTGCGTACGAGCCTGTGTGGGCCATCGGAACCGGAGAAGTCGCCACGCCCGAGCAAGCCCAGGCGATGCACGCCCGAATCCGAACCTGGTTGAAAGAACGGTTTGACGGCGGAACCGCGCAAACCATGGCCCTTCTGTACGGCGGCAGCGTGAAACCTGACAATGCGACCGCTCTTTTTTCGCAAAAAGACATCGATGGGGGGTTGATTGGGGGAGCTTCCCTGAGCGCATCTGATTTCTTGGCCCTGCTCGACGCTTTGCGCCAATCCTAATTTCATACCGATTTCCATGGATTACATCTGTTTGGACATTTCTGTGGCCGATGCCACTGCCTTGGAATTGCTCCAAGCAGACCTGGAGTCTTTGCCTGTTGAGACCGTTGATTTTCCCGATGGGGAGGAGGGGAGCCGCGCACGGGCCTATATCCCCGAGTCGGCCTATCGCTCCGTCGAATTGGCCGATTTTCCACTGGCGGCCTCGTTGGGTCCGGTTTCTTGGACCGAAAGCCGGATGGTCCATCAGAACTGGAATGCGGTTTGGGAGGCCTCGTTTGCGCCCATTTCGATCGGAAACGACCTGTACATTCGGGCACCTTTTCACCCCGAATCGGCTGCAGGGGAATACCTCCACGAAATTGTGATGGAACCCAAAATGGCCTTCGGTACCGGACACCATGCCACCACCTATTTGATGTGCGAAGCCCTTCTTTCCTTAGAAATTCAAGGAAAAAGGGTTATGGATATGGGGTGTGGAACCGCGGTTTTGGCGGTTTTGGCGGCCCAGCGGGGCGCATCCTTTGCCGGGGGGATTGACATCGACGAACATGCCCTAGCGAACGCCCGCGAAATAGCGTCCAACAACGGCTTCCCGGAAATGCCCTTGGAAACCGGCGATGCCACTCTTCTGCCTCAATTGGATTGGGTTCAACCCGGATTTGACCTGTGGATTGCCAACATCCAGCGCAATGTGCTGCTGGATGACCTCGAAGCTTACACCGGCTATGTTGTGCCAGGAGGGAACCTTTTGCTCAGTGGTTTTTACGAAGAGGACGTGCCCGTACTCCGCGAAAAGGCTGAGCAATTGGGCTTGGTTTTTGAAGGGACTTCGGTGAAAGACCGCTGGTGCCGCATGGACTTGCGCAAACCCCTTGAAGCATGAATCGTTGGATCTCCTTTTTTGGCCGTTCGGGGGCTCGTTGGATGGGGCACTTGGGGTTGTTTTGGGTGCTTCTTGTTGCAGCGCCCAATGGGATGTCGGGTCAGTCTCTTAAAACACTGCCCACCGCGCCAAAAGAATTTGAGGAAGCCTTCGCTAAAACATTTGCTTCGCTTTACGGAAACAAAAAGTCGGCAGATGCTGAGCTCCTGCCGTTTTGGACCGTTTGGGCCCAATTGCCAGAGGAGTCCCAAGCCGTATGGATTCGTTTGGCCAACGGTTTGGTCAAGAAACGCGCTACCAACTTGGAGCCTTGGAGGGATTATGTCCAGGTCATTCGCGCCTGGACTGCCTTGGAGGATGAAAAAGTCGCAGAGGCCTGGTTGCTCCACGCTGAAGATTTGTTAAAAAAAGCTCCTTTGAGGGAGTATACCGACCATTTTCGGCAATGGCGCCTCCTGTGGTACGAAAGAACATTGTACAACGACGGCAATTTACGGTGGAGTTTGTTGGACGAACCGACTGTTTACGGAGCCGATCCCTTGCCGTATGTGGTATTGGATGGTCAAAAAATACGCGGTCGGTTTAAAAACGATTCCACCACGGCCGAGGCGGTAACCGGCAAGTTCTATCCCACAGCACGTCGCCTGCAAGCCCAGGCCGGGACGTTGGTTTCATGGACCCGGGCGGGTTTTTCACCCGACTCGCTGTATGCAGAATTGGGGCCTTTTGTCTTGGACGTAAGCAAACCCGGATGGACGGCGGATACCGCTACCTTATACAGCCAAATGTACCTCCGCGAGCCGGCAGCAGGTCGGTTCGAAGAGCGCTTGAGCGTGCGAAGCGAAGAGGAGCGCGCGACATTTCCGCGTTTTGACGGGTTTGACGACCGATTGATTTTGAACGATTTTTTCCCCGGGGTGGATTACACCGGAGGGTTTTCGGTTATGGGACGTCGGTTTTTTGCCTCGGTCCGGCAGGGCCTTGCGCAATTTTTGTTTCGCTACGACCAAAAACCGGCCTTGCGGTTGCGGGCCCCTCGTTTCTTGATTACCCCGGAGGCCCTTACCTCCGAGCAATCCGGTGTCTCCTTTCTATTCGCTTCGGGAGATTCCTTGCACCACCCCAAGTGCGAAGTTCGGTTTGACCCGGCCACCCTTGAAGTTCGCATCCGAAGGCCTCAAGTAGGATTGGCTTTGGTTCCTTTTGTGGATTCTTACCACGGAGTGGATATTTACTTGGATAAAATCGACTGGAAAACCGACCAACCCGCCTATTTTTTGGGCACCTTGAATTTGGGCACGCCCGCGCCGATGGTTGTGGAAAGCCGCCAGTATTTTCGCGGGGATCGGTTCAGCTCTTTGCAAGGGTTGGCAGCAAAAAATCCGCTCTATTTGGTGGATAAAATTGCCACTTCGTACAACAATAGTTTGAGCCTCAAAGACATGGCACGTGCCTACGGAATGGGGGAACCCGCCTGTGAAATCTTCATGATGGAATTGGCCGTCATGGGGTTTGTGCGCTACGACTTGGAACGGCAATGGATTGACGTGCAGCCCAAAGTCCGCGAGTATATCCTCAACGACCAAGCCAAACGCGATTACGATGTGATTCAGCTGGTTTCCGAGATCGCTACGGGGATGAACGCACAAGTTAGCCTCTTATCGGGGGACATGGACCTGGTAGGCATTCAGCAATTGGCGGTTTCCGACTCCCAAAAAGTGGCGTTCTATCCTGAAAAACAGCGAATTATACTCAAGAAAGGCCTGGACTTTGATTTTGATGGAGTGGTTAAAGCGGGTCGGTTCACCTTCCACGGTCGGCAATTCCGATTTGCCTATTTGCCCTTTGAATTGGCCATGGCCACCATCGACTCCATGAAGTTTTCCGTGGAGTCCTTCGAAGCAGAATCCGACGGTAGAAAGCGGTTGGTACAGGTGCGTAACACGCTTCAGAACATCAACGGCCGCCTTCAAATAGACCACCCGCAAAACAAATCCAGCACCAAGCGGTACACGGAATATCCCATTTTCACCAGCGGGAAACGTTCCTTTGTGTACTACGACAAACCCTCCACCTACGGAGGGGTTTACAACCGAGAAAAGTTCCAAGTGGAAATTGCGCCTTTTGCCATTGACTCCTTGGACAACACATCCACCCAAGGATTGAAGTTTGATGGGGTTTTCACTTCTGCGGGCATTTTCCCAGTAATGGCCCAGAAAATTGGGGTTCAACGGGATTATTCTCTGGGATTCACCACCCAAACTCCAGCAACGGGTTGGGCCGCGTATGGCGGGAAAGGCACCGTCGTCGGTGAAGTTTCTTTGAGTCTCAAAGGGCTGGAGTCCAAGGGCGATTTGGTTTATGCGCGAACCCGGTCAGCGGCTGAGCCTTGGGTTCTTTTTCCGGACTCCACCAAAGGGTTGGCCCTCCAGTCGCAGTTAACCGCATTGCCGGGTTCGTCCACAACCGGTCACCCCGAGATGAAAGGGCAGCGCTTGCAGGTGCAGTGGTATCCGTATGCGGCAACCTGGAAAGCGCGCTCCACCCGGGATTCGATGTTGGTATACGGAAAGGAATCGGGTTGGCTCCGCGGCCAGCTGATTTATCGCCCAGACAAATTGAATGCCTCTGGCATCTTGGGAATGCACCGATCGGAGACCGAAGCTCGGGATATGGCACTTTTTGCAGGAGCCATTAAATCTCAGGAGGCCCAGTTCCGCGTGCGAGCCACGGATTCCGGCCCATGGGGATTTGTTCTACCAAACGCCACGGCCAATTTGGACCTGACTACGCGCAAGGGTTTGTACGTAAGCAACGCGGGCAGTTCCCGGATGCAATTCCCCATCAACCAGTACGCTTCCACCTTGGACCGCGCTACATGGGACATCGCGCAGGAATCGGTGGCCTTGTCCAAGGGAACCGTTGGCGCCCAAGCCGAAATGATATCCGAACACCCCCAGCAAGACTCCTTGCGTTTTCAAGCGACAAAAGCCGTCTTTTTCTTGCGCCCCAGCGTTTTGAAAGGGGAAGGAGTTCCCCATTTGGACTTGGCCGACGCGCGGGTATTCCCGGATTCGAACCGGGTCGTCATCCAAGCCCAAGCGTACATGCGTCCGCTCAAGAATTCCAAGATGGTAGCCCCCCGGACGGAAGCGAACCACCGTTTGGAAAAGGCCGACCTTTTGGTAGAGGGGCGGAACAAGTTTGGCGGCACGGCAACCTACCTCTACGAGGATGTGAACGAAAAAGTGTGGCCCATTGCCTTTAGCCGCGTGCAGTCGGACAGCGGCGGGACCACCTACGGACGCGGCGATTTGAGCAAGGAGAAGCCTTTTCCTATCAGTCCGTATTTCCAGTTTTACGGAGTATCCAAAATGTATTCCGCCCAGGAACACCTGACCTTTGACGGATTCACGACCATTACAGCCGAATGTCCGTCGGTCTCTTCGCAGTATTTCCGGTCCAAGAGCGTGCTCGACCCGTCGGACATTGTGTTGGAATTACCGAACCGGGACACAGCGAAAGGGTTGAACCGGGTGTTCAACGGCATTTACCTTGCCCAAGACTCCGCAGCGCCCTATGCCGCCTTTATTGGACGGGGAGGCGCCCGCGCTTCGGTGGAGCTGATTGGAGCTTATGGCGTTCTGTACTACGAACCCGAATTCAAGCAGTACGTGGTTACTACCCGTCGGCGCATGGAAGACCCCGAGGCGCCCGATAATATTCTGACCCTCAATACCGAAACCTGTGTTGTGGAAGGAACAGGTAAACTGCGCTTGGGCGAGAACACAGGGCTCTTGGGGATGAATGCCTTCGGGAAAATAACCGCAGACCTGAAAAAGTCGACCATGGATGCCCAGGTGGCGTTGACGCTGCAGTTTCATTTTCAGCCCGACGTGCTCAAGGGACTGGCGGCCGAATGGGCCACGGAGACCCCCGGGGATTACCTCTCCGACGCAGCCGTGGAACTGTGTAACCAAACGCTTGACCTGAAAGACCGGCAGTCTTACTACAAAGAAGGGGTGGCCGGTAAGTTGCCCAAACCGATGCGCACCACTTTGTTTTTGGACGACGCTCAACTTACTTGGGATGCAGGTTTGCGGACGTTTCGCTCCCAAGGTCCGTTGGTGGTTGGAGGGGTGGACGGCATGCCGTTGCACCGCGAGATGGAAGGGATTTTGGAATTGCGTAAAAAATCACGGGGCGACGAATTCACCCTGTACGTAAAAACAGCGGCCGAGTTGGAGCATTTTTTCCTCTACAAGCGGAATATGCTGCAGTTCTTTTCCACGCACAAGCCCTATTTGGATGCCATTTTGGCCACCGACCCTAACAAGCGCAGCATTCCTCCCAAAGACGGGCAATCGCCCTTTGTGTACAGCACGTCCTCGCGGGGGAAAATGCGGTTGTTCTTGGAGAACCAACCCATTCCGGCCGATGACCCAGAGTCTTCGGTGGACAACCCGGGAGAATTGCCTCCGGATGGCGGGGGGCAATAGGGAAGCAAATCGCTTGGAAACCGCGCAACGGCTGATTTATTTATCGGTAGTTTTTTGAAGAATCAAGAGTTTTTGTATATTTGCACTCCCTAACGGGAATGGCCCTGTAGCTCAACTGAATAGAGCACTTGACTACGGATCAAGAGGTTTTAGGTTTGAATCCTAACAGGGTCACGAAAGAAGGAAGCCCGCTGCAGTGCAGCGGGCTTTTTTTATGTCCCAACCTTTCCCATTGGTCGGTTCCTACCCCTATATTCGTGATGAACTTAACGAGAAAAGCACATGCCGAATTCCCACGAAATTACCTTGACCGAAGCGGTCACCATGACGCATGATTTTCAGAACGATGGCACCTTTTCTGGGATGACGGTAGCTGGAAAATACAATGCATCGGTTTTTGAAGACTTGTTGGCCCAAAACGGGGCAACCGGTATCCGGATTTACTTTGCCAAAAACAGTGCAGAAACCTTGACCACCGTTTTGGTGGCTACCAACGATTCGGGCAACGACCTTACAGATGGACTGTTGATGGACAGTGCGATTTTGTGTCCCCATAATTGCCCCGTCGATTCTCCTCTGATGGCCTAATTTCCTTTATGTAATATCCGATGGGTTGGGCCGTAATTGGAGGGTATGCCTTGTGCGTGTATTTTTTTCTATTGGGAAGAATCAAAGGAATGGGGAGATATGGGTCTTGGGCCGAAGGCGGGTTCCTGGTGGCATGCCTCCTCTTTAGTGGGTTTTATCAATTCTATCCCGTGGGTCCGTTACACTGGTTATTTGACCTAACTCACACGGTGGTTCCTGGCTTACTTATTTGGGCGCTTCTTCGCGATGCCCAGCGGAACTTCCTTTCCACGGTTGCATTGGGGGGCATTGCAGTCTGTTCGTGCCTTCGCGCAGGAGATCTCTTTCCGTCGGTCGTTTTGGGATGGGTTTGGTTGAGTTATTCGGCTGCGATTGGGGGGTTGCTGTTTGTTTTTGTTCGATCCCAACAGCACCGATTGCCCAATCGAATTCGGGTTTGGTGTTATCCCTTTATGGCCTTGGTTCTGTTAATGGACTATACCGTATTTGTGGTGGCGCATTATCCAGTTGAATGGAGGAATTCCCAGGTAACCCGTTGGATGTTTTGGATGCATCTTTCTTGTATTGGCGTTTTCGTGGTCCTGTTTCTGTTCAAAACGTGGTACATTCATTGCTCCCTAAAACCCCAACGAAGTGTCCGCTGACTTCTTGCAATTACCGGTTTTTTATCTCCTTTTCCCGACGGTGTTATTGGTAGTAGGGGTGTGGGTAGCCCTCGCTCTTTTTTGGAAAAGACACCTGCGGTTGATGAAAAGGCATCGTACAGCGGAGTGGATTCGGATGGACCGAGAACGCAAGCGGATAGCAGACGATTTACACGATTTTGTTGGGGCCAAAATGGTTCAGTTTAAGCAGGACTTGGAGCAACTTGCGATGGCATCAAATGCCGTTGCTTGGCACCAACAGCTTCACCAAACCCGAGATGAAGTAGATGTTTTTCACGAGGAATTGCGCGGGGTGGTGGAAACCATCGCTCCCAAGTGGTTGGATTTTGCTTCCTGGAACCACCAAATGGAACATTTGGTGGGGGAATTTGGCTTGCCAAACGGAACCATTCACTGGGAGAACGAATCGGAAGTGGTTTTGTCCAAAGAAGTCCGTTACCATTTGCATTGGTGTTTGCGCGAATTGATGGCCAATGCCATTCAACACAGCAGGCCCCGGGGTTTGACCATTTGGATGGCGGAAGAACGTTCCAATTGGCTTACGCTCCGCCTCATTTACCAGCCCACCGTTCCGGCCCATTCCCGAGGGGTAGTAAAGCGTTTAGGGAGGGGGCAATTTTCCTTGCAAGAACGGGTGAAACAATTCCGAGGAAAATTGCATTTTCAGTGGGTCGAAGGACATCGAAACGACGTGATTGAAATACCTTTGGTTCCATGATCCGATTTCTATTGCTCGACGACCATCCCGCACTTTTGGAATTCGTTTCCCTGCGTTTGCAGCGTCTCGACAAGGTATGGGAAAGTGTGGTGTGCAGCACGCAAGAAGAGGCGATTGCCGCTTTGAAGACAAAGAAAATCGATCGGGCATTGCTGGATCTCCAATTGGATAAAGATAAGTCGCTTGAAATCCCGCAATGCTGTGACGCTTTGAACATACCTTTTGGAATTTATACGTCGTATTTGCACCCCGCAATATTCGCTCAATTGAAGGATTTAAACCCCTTAGTTTATGTGGTTAAATCGGCACCGTTGGTGGAGTTGGACAATGGATTGCGGGCTTTGGCCAACGGAGATTCATTTGCGTGTGCCAGAACCCAAAAATGCCGGAAGGAAATGGAGCTATCTGGAACCACTAAAAATGGGTATCCGCTAAAGGTAACCGATGCCGAAAAACGGGTATTGATTAGTTACATGCAGGGCATGACCACCAACGAGATAGCTTGTCAATTGGATTTGACCCCTGTGACGGTTCAAAACCACAAGGCGCGAATGGTGCAACGAAACGGTGCAAGTCTGCAAGAGTTGATACAGCGGTATCTTTTTTGGACGCAACCGTGAAGGGGTTGAGAATCCCAGCGGCGGCGTGGTTAGGCCTTTGGCTGGCTCTTTCCAGTATGTCGGGCAATTCACCTTTGGTATTTGAAATAGGAGCGGGAAGCACGGTGGCGGTGCGGGGCAGTTCCAACGTAAGTGGGTTTACGTGCCGATCGACGGGGATAGTGGCACAAGGGGCCATTCGGGCATCGGTTCACGAGAACCCTGCTTGGGTGGCATTCTCAGGAGCACCCATGGAGGTTGAGATTTCGTCCATTGATTGTGGCAATGCGTTGATGAACAAGGATTTGCGCACCACTCTAAATGAAAACCAATTCCCAACCATCCGTTTCTATTTGCAGGTCTTAAAATTCACTCCCGGCTCAACGCGGTCGGATGGAAAATGTACGCTATTGGTGGAGGTTGCGGGTAAGAAACGCCAAGTGGAGGTACCTTTTCGGTATGCACTTACCAACCATGCCATGGAGCTCAAAGGAACAGTGCCTTTGGGATTTGGTCAATTTGGTTTGGTTCCTCCCGAGCGTGCAGGAGGTTTAATTTCCGTGGCGGAGCAGTTTTCCGTAGATTTTTCGCTCCGATTTCTGCCTTTGCTGAAAGAATAAAAATCCCCCCAAGGAAAACCTTGAGGGGATTCGTGCAAAAAGGAGGCAGCAATTAGAACCCAATAACGGCCTCGATCATAGCGCCGTTGAAGTTGGCTCCACTGCGTATGTCGCTTAGGGCGCCAGCTGTTTGTTGGTCAAATCCAGTGTAGTCCTGATTTACATAGGAGGCTTTCAATAGGATGGAGGGGGTCATGAACCATCCACCAGCGAGCTCCAGGCGGGTAGCGGTTTGGTCGCCCAATTCGTAAACACCTTCTGCTTTATCGTAAACCGACCCGTTGTAGAATTGGCCTTGGGCGATGTTGTAGCGTCCACCCAAATAGAATTGGTCGTCCGCAAACCGGTAGATCGCTTCGCCCATCCACTGATTCACTGTGCGTTTTTCAAACGAAGTTGCACCGTCGGTCACCACGGCATCTCCCGCCATGTTGTAGCCCGAGGACAGCTCGTACATACCGAACAATTCCAGGCCTTTGATTTTAATGAAGGGATTCACCATGAAACTGGTTACGTTGGTGGTGAAGCCCGGGTTGATTCGGCCGGAAGTGAAGTTGGAAGTGGCGGTAACGGCAACCGGAGGAGTAGCAGAGGTCATAACCGGCTCGATCACCAAGTAGTACCGGGATCCGGTGCGATCGCCGGCATACAAGGTGTTTCGGGAAGTGGTGGGGTTGTGGTACGCGGAGGCGGTCAGCCGAACCCGGATGTCATCCACAAACTGCTTGTCGAATCCAATTTTACCCAAAACAGAGGGCATTTTTTGGATTTGGACCGAGTCGGTGGCGGTGGCCGCTTTGAAGTACCCTTTGTCTTGGACGTCTCCACTGATCAGGCCTCCGGTCATGCCAGCGACGGCAAAGAAGGGTCCCCTTTCAAAACGAAGGTCTCCGCCAATCTCGGTAGTGAACGCATCCATCAGGGTGTTTCCTACGAAGGGATTGTGCAAGGCGTTGCCGTTGTCTGTGCGGCGGAAGTGCATGTCGCCGTAGTTGGGCATGTAGTGGCCAATTTTCACGGTTAGGTACTTGTCGAACCAGTCCATACCGGGAATCATGGGCAACTTGTCCATTTGGATGTAGCCGCCTTTTACCCAAAATTCGTTGTGGTGACGGGAGGACATGTAGTTTTCCAAGGCCACCCGGATGCCGTCTTCCAGTTGGATGTCAAAGTTCAAATTGGCGGTAGCCACGTTGAAGCCGGGAGACAGTTTGTACAAGTCAATGGGGCTGGCAGTCGTATGGCGGAGTGCTTGGAATTGCTGGGTGAAGTTGCCTCCAATCCGCAGCGCCATGCCGTCGTAGGCTACGGTGTTCTTTTTGGAGGTCTCAAAGACATTCAACCCCCGGGCATCGCGGTAGCGGAAATACTGAATTTCCGGTTGTTGTGCTTGAGCCACTTGGCCCACACAAAGGACCGCAAGAGCGATCCCCAATTTCAGCGTGTTTTTCATGATTGTGGTTTTTGAATGGAATAAATGGTTTGAAACAAAAGGGTGACTTTTGGGCCCACTTTGATGGTGCCCATTACCGCTTCAGGAGGTCTCATTTTAAAGGCAGTCATGTCCACGGTGTGGCTGCCATTCAAGGTGTATTGTCCGTTGGTCCACTTGCCTTGGGCAACGACGGTGGTCGGCAGCGACACCCCGTTCATGGTTAAGGTTCCTTTCAGGGTGACTTGGGAGCCGCTGACAAGGGCGTCGGAGCACACAAAGGCGATGGTCGGATTTTGGGGCTCGTTAAACGCAGCACATGTTTTAGTATCCATTAAGTCTTTTCCGCTTTCAATTTTCTTCACCGGCACAGTCACAGAAAAATTCTTGACATCCACCACGGCTCCGTTGGATACCACGGCGGTTCCAGTCGATTTGACAACCGAAGCTTTACTCTGCCAGTCGTGCAGGTTGGAGGTTCCTTGAATCACCAGGGAATGGTGGGTCTGAACCAAGTTCTGGCCGGTTAGCGTGCCCACCACCAAGAGGGCTGCAAAGAAGGAAGGGTATTTTCTCATGGGATTGTTTAATAGACCAAAGGTCCACGACCCACCGGGGGCAATCCATGAGATAAGTCAATAAAAACGCTTTTTTTTCCTGACTTTTATCAGGGTTTAAACGGTCAATTCGCGGGTATCTATAACGAATTCCCATAAAAAAGAGCATCCCCGGCATTGTGCCGAGGATGCTCTACGAAATAGGCTTATTTGAAGCCCTCTTACTTTTTTGCAGGTGCTGCAGGTGCTTCTGTTTGTGCAACCTTATTCCTGGATTTCCTCTCGCTTTTTGGTTTCCGTTCAAAAAACACCAAATTGAGCCCGATATTCACGTTAAGGCGATCCAGGTTGCTCGGGATTAGAGGCTGGGCACTGGCAAAATCGAAAGAAGGCAACATGGCAAAGGCCGAGGTCGAAAGGTGTATTTGCAAAGGGGGTAAAATGCGCATTTGCAAGGCGACCGCGAACTGGTCCGACATGGGTTGGCTTCCACTTAAATATTTGGTATAGGCACCAGAGATCTGCAACCCTTTCATCAAATTGGCATGGTATTCCGCAGCAATAGCCGAATAAGAAATGGAAGGCCTTGCCACTTGGGAATACCGGATCCCAACGCTGTGCCATTTGGCAAGGTCGAAGTAGGCCGCAACGTGAAGGGCTTGGTACGGCTTAAACTGGAACGGAGCCGGTGCAACCAGACCAAGGTCTACTTTCAATGAATCTTGGATCTCTTGGATAAAGGATTCCAAAGGGTCCACACCCGTGTCCGCTGCATTCCATTGAAAACCCGATGTCGACAAGGAATTGTTGATCCCTATTTGAAATCCCCGGCTGGATGCCTGACCAGCGCCTAAACCAAGAATAGAACCCGTAATCCGCAGCCGATCGATTGGGCGAAAGGTTGCCCCAAAATCAAAGCTGTTGTAACGAGGCAACTGCCTTACCAATTCGGCATACTGATCCGTGGGCAATTCTTCGAAATAGGTTGCGAAATCATCCGGTTTTTGCCCCATGGAATGGTCCAGAACACCGTATTGCGACACCCCGCCTGCAGCAGAAATGGACAATTCGTTCAAACCGTTGGCAAGGGAGGTGGAATTGAACTCCAGGGAATTGAATTGGAGTGCCAAATCCGAAACAACACGCGTGTGATTGAAGGCCGCCCCAACCCGTAACTTCTTCGTCACTTTTACCTGCAATCCTGCACTGGCCGTAAGCCGGTCGGAAAACAAGAGCTCTGTGTCGCTGAAGTCCCCTCGGTAATTGGGATCGATGTTGCCTTGGGCATCCCGCATGCCGTTCAACGCAAAACGCGCTAAGTCGTTATCCAAAGCAACCCTCGCGTCGATTTGGTTTTTGAGCCCTCCGAAAAAAAGAACATTCTTCCCGAATTTCATGCCGAGACCGATTACATGCTGATCGAGTTGCAGGGTGATTTGTTCGGCAGGTGCCGTAAATCCAGAAAAATTCGCATTGATATCGCCCAAATAACCGGAGAGTGGTCGAGTGAACTGAATATTGTTATTCGCTGAGGGCAAGCCCCAATAAAAGGCCATTCGGGTCTCAGCCCCTGGGTTCATTGCCAAAGTTTGCGGATTGCCCCGCATTCCAAAAATCAACGATTCTTGTGAAAAAGCCGGAACGGACAGTGCAGCTACTGCAAATAATCCGATAAGATTGATCTGAATCCTTTTCATTGTACGATGTATTCCAGATCCACTTCAATACCCAATAAGATGCGCAAGGCAGACGTCGTTAAGAGTTTAACCGGCACGGTGCCGTTGTTGGCGGTTGCCATCACCGCTTGGATTTCGCACACCGCACTTCCCAATACCTTCTCGGCAGTGATTGCGTCTAAATCCAAAGTGGCGGTATTCTGCGAAGGAGCGGTCACGATTCCCGTAGTGGGATTCACCGTCCCGCTTTGGAGCAAGGTCATGGTTTCTTGGTGGGTTAGCGTACCGGATGCATCGAAAAAGTTCAAGACCAAATTCACGCCCAGAGGCAAGCTGCTTACCGATCCGATGTGCAACTTAGCCCCATTGACCGTTACGCCAAGGCTATCGATGTTCATGGATGCCAGGTCAATGGAGTCCGTAAAACCAATGCCATTGGCCCGGAAATAGAACGGCAATTCCATATTCAAATCGCCAGAAATCCCGGAGGTGTTGGTCACGAAATTGGAGGTTCCCGTAGCCACCGTGTCAGCGTTGATAATCACCCGGCCTCCATAGGAAAAGGTTTCTTTGGGCAAGGTCAGCAGATTGACAATATTGGAGTTGTTTTTGTCAATGGTGAGGGTTCCAGAAACGGTTTGGCCCATTTGCGCGACCGCAGGGAAGGGCAGCGTGAGCGCAGGAGCATTCAAAGCAGAAGCCTGGCCGCTGCTGGTGAAAGACGTCATTTCCAATTCCATGGTCAAAGGCAGGCCAATGCTGTTATCGATGTCCAAGGAAATGGAGGGTTCGGCAAAGGAGATGGATCCGCCCAGTTTGTTGATGGCGTCAAGGGCCAGCTGGATGGAGTCGGAGGCAATTTCGATGGTGTCTTGTCCAAAAAATCCTTTGAGGTGCTCAAATTGGATGCCGTTCATGGTAAAACTCATCGCCAAAGAAGACGATGAATCCAGTTGCACCAAATTTCCGGATGAGACAATGGAAGCACTGTAGGCAATGGGCAATTGGTTGTAGGGCTGGGCAGGATTAGAAGCCAAATTGAACACCGCGTTGGACAGCGCAATACTTCCCGTAGTTGTTTGTCCCGGAGGCACGGTTATGGTTTGTTGCACGGTCTGACCGTTGATGGTTGCGCTGGTAAATTCCAGCAGCATCTGCAAGGTTTCCGGCAAGCTGGAATTGAAGCTGTAGTCAAAGGATCCACTTTGCAGTTTCAACTCTTTCAATTTTACCCCTTGATCGGCACCAAAGTCCACCACCAGGGATTCGTCTACGACTTGCTGCGACTGCACTTGGGCCGTGGCACTCCAAATCTGCAACCCGGTCCCACTCACATTGACTTTTAAAAGGGCGTTGGTGTCAATGGGGACGTAGGTGGAGGGGATTCCCAAAGTACCTGCTCCGGGAGAAGAAAAGTTCTTCAGTTTGAAACGGAGGTTGCCCGGAAGCGTTTTCCCGGCCAAGTTGGCATTCGAAATAGCCGAATCTTGGCTCGATAAATTATTGAAAACAAAAGTGAGCAACTCGTTTCCTTGAGCATCGGTAATGGCCATCGTGGAGGAAATAGCCACCGGATAGCGGTTTACCATTTTCATGCTCAGCTGCCCTCCCGAAAAAGAGGCTGTGGAGAAGGTGGTTATGTTGGCACCGGCCAAGTCCCCTGGATTTTGAACAGGCAAGGCAGGGATATATCCGTTGCTGCCATGCGCAGATTTTATCGAGTTTGCCGCTCCCGGAGGATTGGTGATGTTTCGCACCAATTTCCCGAAACGGATGTTCGAACCAAACTGGACGTTGGGAATCGATACGACGCCCATGGAAAAGGACGACGTAGTCGGCGATTGGGTGGGGATTTCCACAATGTCTCCAACTTGAAGGTCAAAGAGCCCTGGCTGGTTATACACCAATCGATAAAGGCCATCTGGATCGGTTGAAATAAGGGTGGAATCGGGTTTGAACACATCTCCGATGGTCAAATCTACTTGCCCAAGCGGGAAAGCAAATCCGGGTCGAAGCGTGATGTCCAAATCCGTTGGGTCTATGAAATCGCGTTGGCATGCTACCGAGAACAGGCCCGCAACCCCCAGAGCCAAAATCTTCGCATTTTTGGCGTTTATCATTCTAAGTTTGGGGTTAATTTTGGTGGTGTTCCCACAAAGATAGGGGAATGGATTTTAGCTAGCGAGCACTCCGGGAATGAAAATAGAAGTAATCAGCATTGGGGACGAATTGCTCCTGGGGCAAACCATCAATACGAATAGCGCCTGGATGGGGCAAGAAGTGGCAAAAGTGGGCGGGCAGGTGGTTCGGGCATGGACCGTGTCGGACAGCGGTGAAGAAATTCATGCAGCTTTGAACGGCCTACACCCCCAAACCGAGTTGGTACTTCTTACAGGGGGATTGGGTCCAACCAAAGACGACCTCACCAAAAAGGTTTTAACCGCTTTTATGGGTGGCGAATTAACCTATCACCCCGACGTATTTGAGCATATTCAACGCTTGTTTGCCTCGATGGGCCGGGTGCCGTCGGAACGAAACCGGGAACAAGCCATGCTTCCCTCCAATGCGGAAATTTTGATCAATGCAGTTGGTACGGCCATGGGGATGGCGTGGTCTTGGGGCGGACGCCGTGTGGTCAGTATGCCTGGGGTACCGTACGAAATGAAACACCTGATGGAGACCCATGTTCTCCCTTGGATTTCCCAAAATTCGCGCCATTTCGTAGCCCATCGAACCGTACGTTCCCAAGGCGTGCCGGAGTCTGACTTGGCCGATCGGCTAAACGATTGGGAGGAGTCTTTGCCCGACTGGATCAAACTCGCCTATTTACCAGCGCCCGGTCTTGTTAAACTGCGGCTATCCTTACGCGTCCCCAAAGAACAAGCGGTAGTCAGTCAAGGTCGTTTGAATAGGGAAGTGGATGTGCTAATTGGGCTTTTGGGGGCATCGTACTTTGGAGAGGGCGACGTTCCCTTGGAGCGGGTCTTGGGCGACAAATTGCTCGCCCAAGGAATGACCTTAGCAACTGCGGAAAGTTGCACAGGAGGGGCTTTGGGCGCGAGCATTACCTCGGTGCCGGGCAGCAGCCGTTATTACTGGGGCGGCGTCCAAGCCTACCACAACGACGTCAAAATGAAAGTTCTTGGGGTTGAGGAAGCCGCATTGGCGGTCCATGGGGCGGTGTCGGAAACCGTAGCCAAGGCCATGGCGACCGGTGTTCGCAAGCGCTTGGGGACGGATTGGGCCGTTTCCACAACCGGAATCGCAGGACCGGATGGAGGAACGCCGGAGAAGCCCGTTGGGACGGTATGGATTGCGGTGGCAGGACCAGATGGTTGCCAGGCGGAACGATTTCAAATGGGCAAAGACCGGCAGCGCAATGTGCAGAAAACGGTTCTGGCCGCTATGAATCTACTCCGGGTGCGAATTGAACATCTTACCACCAAGCGGTAAATCGCAGGCAAGGCTCGGTCCTTTTTCGGTTGGTTGTTGCTTTAAATCTAAATAACCGTTGTGTTTTTGGATTTTTTTTGTAAATTTGCGCTCCTAATAAAGCGCGACCATGTCACGAGTGTGTGAATTGACGGGAAAGAAAGCCATGACTGGCAACTACGTTTCTTTCTCGAACAAGAAGAATAAGCGCAAGTTCAACGTGAACTTGCTCCGCAAGCGTTTTTACGTAGCGGCGGAAGACAAGTGGGTAACCCTGCGTCTCTCTGCAGCCGCGTTGAAAACGGTGAATAAGAAGGGCATCGATGCCGTTTTGGCAGACGCTCGTTCCAACGGTTTTACCACCAAATAACTGCATTGAGCCATGGCTAAGAAAGGCAATCGCGTCCAAGTAATTTTGGAGTGCACCGAGCATAAGGAATCAGGTCAGAAAGGAACTTCTCGTTACATCACGACCAAAAACAAGAAGAACACTCCGGATCGTATGGAGATCAAGAAGTTCAATCCCATTTTGCGCCGTATGACGGTGCACAAGGAAATTAAATAAAGGTGAACCATGGCTAAGAAAGTAGTAGCAACCCTGAAGAAAGAAGGTTCTGTCATGTACACGCGGGTAATCAAAATGTCCCGCAGTGACAAGTCTGGTGCGTACACCTTCGAACAGAAAATCATCAACAAAGACCAAGCAGCTGACTTCTTCAAAGGATAAGCGCCCGCTTCGTTTCGTTTAATTTAAACCGCTCCTTTGGAGCGGTTTTTTTGTATCTTTTCGCATGGGATTATTTGGACTAGACAAAACAAAGGCCGGGATTTTTGGCAAACTGGTGCATGCTGTTGCGGGAAAATCCACCGTCGATGAAGAAGTACTGGATTCCGTCGAAACGGCCCTGGTCACCTCCGATGTCGGTATTGCGACCACGTTGGAGATTGTCAAACGGTTAGAAGCCCGCGTCGCTCGGGACAAATACCTGGGTACGGACCAATTGATTCGCTTGCTGGAAGAAGAGACGTTGGGCCTTCTTGCGGAAGCGTCTGGCGATCAAAAAGGCGTTCAGGGTTTTGACCTTCCCAATCGCCCCCATGTGATTTTGGTTGTAGGGGTGAACGGCGTGGGCAAAACGACCAGCATTGGCAAGTTGGCCAGTCGGTGGAAAAAAGACGGAAAGCAGGTTTTGGTGGGGGCGGCAGATACCTTTCGGGCGGCTGCCGTGGACCAATTGGTTCGTTGGTGCGAGCGCGCTGGAGTTCCGTGTGTGAACAAAGGGATGGATGCGGATCCTGCCGCGGTGGCCTTTGAAACCGTTCAACGGGCGGTTGCCGAACAGGCCGATGTGGTTTTGGTAGATACGGCGGGCCGCTTGCACAACAAGGTCAACCTGATGAACGAACTGTCCAAGATCAAAAGGGCCGTTGAAAAAGCCTTGCCAGGAGCGCCGCACGAAGTATTGTTGGTGTTGGACGCCTCAACCGGTCAGAATGCCTTGGAACAGGCCAAGCAATTTTCAGCGGCAACCGAAGTCAACGGCTTGATTTTAACCAAGCTGGACGGAAGTGCCCGGGGAGGAGTGGCCTTGGCGCTTGCCCATCAGATGGCCATGCCGGTTCGGTTCTCAGGAACGGGCGAGAAAGCGGAAGATTTGGAAGTTTTTGATGCACAGCAGTTTGTGCGGGTATTGTTTGCGCCGCTCCACTGATCGTTTTGTAGCCGTTCCCCATGAAAACCAAAGAAGAAATCACCCAGAACTGGTTGCCCCGCTACACCGGCTTGCCTTTGGAAGCCTTTCCGTCGTATTTGCTTTTGACCAATTTCGACGATTACGTGCATCGGTTTGCCGCCAAATATGGGGTTCCGGTTTCCGGGGAGAATCGGCCTTTTAGCTCCGCCATTTCCGGGGAAGTGGGCATCATCAACTTTGGAATGGGCAGTCCCAATGCCGCCACGGTGATGGACCTGCTGAGTGCCATTTCTCCAAAGGCGGTTTTGTTTTTGGGCAAGTGCGGCGGGCTGAAAAAACGGACCGAAGTGGGCGATTTCATTTTGCCTATTGGAGCCATCCGCGGCGAAGGTACTTCCGATACCTATTTTCCCAAGGAGGTTCCGGCGTTGCCCGCTTTTAGCGTACAGCGCGCAGCCAGCCATGTGATACGGATGCGCAACTTGGATTATTGGACGGGTACGGTATACACCACCAACCGGAGGGTGTGGGAACACGACGAAGCGTTTAAAGCCTACCTGAACGACATCCGCGCCATGGCCATCGACATGGAAACCGCTACCCTGTTTACGGCCAGTTTCAAAAACCGTATTCCTTTGGGGGCTTTGCTGCTGGTATCCGACCAGCCCATGGTCCCCGAGGGGGTAAAAACGGAGGCTTCCGATGCCAAGGTGTCCGGCCAGTTTGTGGATTCGCACATTGACATTGGTGTTTCCGCTTTGTTAGAAATTAAAGACCACGGTCAATCCGTGCGTCACTTAAAGTTTTAATCGAATTTATGCGTACCAAAAGTTACAAGAAGAACCGCATCAACGTCGTCACCTTGGGATGTTCCAAGAATACTTACGATTCGGAAGTATTGATGGGCCAGCTAAAGGCCGCTGGAAAAGACGTGGTTCACGAAGCGTCGGGCAAAGAAGAAGGCGAAGTGGTTGTGATCAACACCTGCGGTTTTATTGACAACGCCAAGCAGGAATCCATCGACACCATTCTGACCTACGTGGAGAAGAAGCAGCGCGGAGAGGTAGAAAAAGTGTTTGTAACGGGCTGTTTGTCGGAGCGGTACAAGCCTGACTTGGAGCGCGAAATTCCCGATGTGAATCGGTATTTTGGCACGCGGGATTTGCCCCTGTTGCTAAAGGAATTGGGCGCGGATTACAAACAGCAGTTGGTGGGCGAGCGGTTGTTGGCCACCCCCAGGCACTATGCGTATTTGAAAATTTCCGAGGGCTGCGACCGTCCCTGCTCGTTTTGCGCCATTCCCCTCATGCGGGGCGGGCACGTTTCGAAGCCCATTGAACAGTTGGTGGAAGAGGCCAAGAAACTGGCCGCGAAAGGGGTCGTCGAACTGATTTTGATTGCCCAGGATTTGACCTATTACGGACTGGATTTGTACAAGGAACGCCGGCTTGCCGAACTCTTGCGCGCTTTGGTGCAGGTAGAAGGCATCGAATGGATCCGTTTGCATTATTTGTTCCCGTCCGGATTTCCCGAAGATGTGTTGGACGTTATCCGCGAGGAGCCCAAGGTCTGCACCTACGTGGACATTCCGCTGCAGCATGCGGTGGATCGGGTGCTGAAAAGCATGAAACGCGGCACCACCCAGGCAAAGACCAATGCCCTGATTCAAGCCATGCGCAAAAAGGTCCCCGGAATCACCATTCGGACAACGCTGATTGTGGGCTATCCCGGTGAAACCGAGGCCGAATTTCAGGAGCTGTTGGAGTGGGTAAAAACCCAGCAGTTTGACCGCTTGGGGGTTTTCCCTTACTCCCACGAGGAAAATACATCGGCCTACGGGTTGGAAGACGATGTGCCGGCCGAAGAAAAACAACGACGCGCCGACGCCATCATGGATGCCCAAATGGAAATATCCGCCGAACTCAACCAAGCCAAGGTAGGCCAATCCCTGCGGGTGTTGGTGGACCGCTTGGAAGGGGACCACTACATTGGCCGCACGGAATTCGACAGTCCCGACGTGGACAACGAGGTTTTGATTCCGACGGGGGAGTATTCGTTGACCCCGGGGCGGTTTGTAACGGTGAAAATTACCGACGCCACGGAGTACGATTTACAAGCAGAGTTGGTACCTTAGAGGTCCGCGATGTTTCTCATTTTTGACACCGAAACCACTGGCTTAATCGGCAACAAATCAGCCCCTTACACAGATGAGGCGGCTTGGCCCCGCGTGGTCCAATTGGCGTGGCAGCTCCACGGGTTGGACGGGGTGCTGGTGGAGCAGCGGGATTTTTTGATCCGCCCCGACGGATTCAACATTCCCTACAAAGCCCAATCGGTGCACGGCATCTCAACTGCCCTGGCCCAACAGGAAGGCGTATCCATGGCCGAGGCTTTGGCAGCCTTTGGCGAAGCCTTGTCCAAGGCCACCCGGTTGGTGGGCCACAACCTGGAGTACGACCAA
>Ga0164293_10000651_pt1 | contig 28152 bp, 27 predicted proteins | sample GEODES118metaG_FD_111487 | JGI IMG/M metagenome (GOLD analysis project Ga0164293, IMG submission 111487) | Eutrophic lake water microbial communities from Lake Mendota, Wisconsin, USA - GEODES118 metaG | ecosystem: Environmental > Aquatic > Freshwater > Lake | place: USA: Lake Mendota...
AGCGCAGCTCAAGCAACCCGCGGCGCACCGGTTCCGTTCTCCCGGCCTGGGTGCTGACGAGATCGGTGTGCGCTCGGACGTCCGCGGGACGTCTCCGCGAAAGCCACGCGAGGCGACGATCCGGATCGGCCGCCGCAGCGACGCCGCCGTAGCGGTATACGACTCCCTCCGCGCTCAGATCGCGCCGCAACTCGGTCAGAAAGTCTTCACCTCCGATTTCCTGCAGGATGAGGACGTCGGCATCGAGGCGCGCGATGACGGACCGCAGAGCCGTCTTCTCGATCTCGGGCTTGGGATAAGCGCGACGAAAGACACCGTTCACCCGGCGATCCGCCAAGGTGTAGTTTCCGACGTTATAGGTCGCGACTACCCACGTCGGCCGCGGCGCTGGTCCGCCCGCCTCGACGTACGCGGGGACGAGGAACCAGAGACCGACAAGCGCGACCAAGCCCGCCCAAAACGGGCGACTTCGAGGGACTAAACCGGCTTGAGTAGCGCCCGCTCGCGCTCGACCAAGGTGGGGTGCGAATAGTGAAACCCGCTGTACCATGGGTGCGGAGTCAGGTTGGGCAGATTTTTCTCGGCCAGCTTCCGCAGCGCGGACACCAAAGCCTCGGGACCGCCCGTAGCCGTCCGGGCGAAGGCATCCGCCTCGTATTCTTGGGCGCGGAAAAGTCCGTTGGAGAGCGGTGAGAACCAGAAGGCCACCGGCCCGCTGAGGAGTGAGAAAAGGAGAAAGGCCGGAGCGATTTCACCGGACGGAAAACCGAACGCCGGGTTGAACCAATCGCTGCGGGCCAGCGTCGCCACGACCCAGAGCGCTCCGAACTGCGTGAGCGCGGAGATCGCGAGTCTCTTGGGAATGTGACCGCGGCGATAGTGACCGACCTCATGCGCCAGCACCGCCTCCAACTCCGCAGGCGTCAGCTGGGCGATGAGCGTGTCGTAGAGCACAATGCGCCGGAAGCGCCCGAACCCGGTGAAGAAGGCGTTGGAATGCGCCGAGCGCTTCGAACCATCGATCACCTCGATCGTCGAGGCCTTGAATCCCGTGCGCTCCGACATCGCCAACAGTCGGTCCCGCAGTTCGCCTTCAGGCAAGGGAGTGAGCCGATTGAACAGCGGCAGAATCAACTTGGGGTACCCCACCAGCATCAGGAGCTGGAACGTGAACAGCGCTACGAATGCCCAAATCCACCAGCTCTCCCCCACCCAGCGGACCAGCGACAGCACCAACCAAAGAATTGGAAAACCGATCACGACCGTCAGCGCCAGCCCCTTGAGCTTATCCGTGACCCAGAGTCCCGGCGTGCTCTTGTTGAAGCCGAAGCGCTGCTCCACGCGGAACTGCGACCACCATTCAAAAGGCACTCCGGGCACCGCCAGCAGCAGCCCGGCTGCAAGAATGAACAAGGCATCATCCCACTTCGGGGCGCCCGGCGCGAGCACCGCCACATGCGCGAAGAGCAACGGCAGGAATCCACCAAAGAGGACGAGCGCCAGTACTCCCGCCTCGAAGATACTCTCCAGCACGTCGAGACGTTGGTGCGCCAAGGTGTACTCACTCGACCGCCGGAAGGTCGCGGCGTCCATGATCGCCAAGGCGGCGGGCGGCGGCGATCCCACGGCGCGGCGGACTTCGCGTCGATTCAGCCACTCCAGCCAGAGGTCTCCCGCCAGATGCAGGACCATCAGCGCTACCACCACCAACATCACCGTCGTCGTTGTCATGCAGGCAGAGAACTGCATTCCGCCACGACGTAAAGCCCACACCCTAAAATGGCTTGCCCGATTCCCGCCTCAACCGGACAACCGCCACGGTCACGATCCCCCACGGGCGTCCGGGGCGGCGAGCCGGGGATGATCAGTGACGCCAGGTCCCGCTCGCCCGCTCCCGACGGTAGGCCGCCACGGTTTCCGGCAGTCCGTCCTCCAGCGAAATCCGGGCGCGCCAACCCAAACCAGCCAGCAGGGAGACGTCGAGGAGCTTCCGCGGTGCGCCGTCGGGCCGGGAGGTATCCCAGACGATGCGGCCACGATACCCGACCGCAGCCGCAACACGCTCGGTGAGCTCGCGAATCGTGAGGTCCACGCCGCTGCCGACGTTCACCCAGTCGGGGGGCTCCGCGAGCCGAAGCAGGAAGAGGCCGGCATCGGCAAGATCATCGACGTGCAGGAACTCCCGCCGCGGCGCGCCGGTGCCCCAAGCTCCGACCTCCGCCCTTCCCGCACTCACTGCCTCATCAAAACGGCGGATCAGACCGGGCAGCACATGCGAATCCTCCACGTGGTAGTTGTCGCCCGGACCGTAGAGGTTCGTCGGCATCAGCGAGTGATAGAGGAGCCCGTGCTGTCGGCGACAGGCTTGGGCGAGCTTGAGGCCGGCGATCTTCGCGATCGCGTACGCTTCATTGGTCGGCTCGAGCGGCCCGGTGAGCAACGCGGACTCCGCCATCGGCTGAGACGCGAGCCGAGGATAGATACACGAGCTACCGAGAAACAGTAGCCGCGACACCCCGGCGCACCGCGCTCCCTCGATCAGGTTGAGAGCGATTGCTAGATTTTCCCGGAGGAACTCCTCCGGCCGGGTCGCGTTCGCGTGAATCCCACCTACCCGCGCTGCCGCCACAATCACCGTCTCGGGCCGGGCCTCCGCGAGAAAGCGATCCACCGCGGCTCGGTCCGTCAGATCCAGGCCGTCGCGCCGGGAGCGGACCACGACGTTGGCGTCGGGTTCGCGCGCGAGGCGGCGGACGAACGCGGCCCCCACCATCCCGGTGTGTCCCGCGACAAAGACCCGACCGAGCGGGGCGGACGCCATCGCGGCCGCAGTCGCCTTTTCAGTGCCCGCCATGCGGTCAGGGCGGCGGCAGGCGCGCGATCTGCGCCTCGCGCTTCGCCAGCTCCAGGTCGGCCTCGACCATGAGGCGCACCAACTCCTTGAAACGAACTCTCGGCTCCCAGCCCAGCCGCTGCCGCGCCTTGGAAGCATCGCCGATCAGGAGATCCACCTCCGCGGGCCGCTCGTACCGCTTGTCGAGCCGCACGTAACGCTCCCAGTCGAGATCGAGCAGCGCGAATGCCTCCGCGCAGAATTCGCGTACGCTGTGGGTCTCATTCGTCGCGACGACGTAATCGTCGGGCGCGTCTTGCTGCAGCATCAGCCACATCACCTCAACGTACTCCTTCGCGTAGCCCCAGTCGCGCCGCGCATCGAGGTTTCCGAGGTAGAGTGCGTCCTGCAAGCCTACCTTGATCCGCGTGGCGGCCCGGGTGATCTTGCGCGTGACGAACGTCTCGCCGCGCCGCGGGCTTTCGTGGTTGAAGAGGATACCGTTGCTCGCGTGCAGTCCGTAGCTCTCCCGGTAATTCACGGTCAACCAGTGCGCGTAAACCTTCGCGCAGCCGTACGGCGAGCGCGGCCAGAAGGGCGTGCGTTCAGTCTGCGGAACTTCCTGCACCTTGCCGAACATCTCCGACGACGAGGCTTGGTAGAAGCGGACTTTCTTCATCAGCCCGGCCTCGCGGATCGCCTCAAGGATGCGCTGCACGCCCAGTCCATCGACGTCGCCGGTGTACTCCGGGATGTCGAAGGATACGCGGACATGCGATTGCGCGCCGAGGTTGTAGACCTCGTCGGGCTGCAATTCGTAGAGCAGCTTCACCATCTGCACCGAGTCAGCGAGGTCTCCGTAGTGCAGGAATAGCCGCACGCCGTTGACGTGCGGGTCGCGATAAAGATGGTCGATCCGGGCGGTGTTGAAGGTCGAGGCGCGCCGGATCACCCCGTGCACTTCGTAGCCTTTCGACAGCAACAGCTCCGCCAGGTACGATCCGTCCTGACCGGTAATGCCGGTGATCAAGGCCTTCTTCATCGGTTGCTCCCAGCAACGCTGGCCGTCTCCACCCGCGCCCGCAAGCCTTCAGACCGGTGACGGTCGCGCCGGAAGGGCGTTGCGGCCGCGCCAGAGGTCGTCACGCTGCTCACCATGGAGGTCACGCTGCTCGCCGCCCAATCGCTCGACGGATTCATCACCCGTCATGACGAGCCCGGCACCGCGTTCGCCTCGCCCGAGGATCAGCGGCACTTCACGGCCGCTCTCCGCACCTATGACGCGTCGATCATGGGCGGCCAGACGTACCGGGTTGCCCGGGAAGCGATCCGGGCGCACGTCACCTCGCCACGGCGCCGCGTTGTCCTCACGCGCACGCCGGAGCGCTTCGCGGACGATGCCGTCCCGGGACGCCTCGAGTTCACGGCGGAGGACGTAGGGTGTCTCGTGGCCCGCCTCCGCGATCTCGGACACCGTCGCTGTGCGCTGCTGGGCGGCGCCCAGATCCATCGTCTGTTTCTGGAACGCGGGCTGGTCGACTTCGTGGAACTGACGCTCGAGCCACGCCTGTTCGGAACGGGGACGCCGCTGGTCGGTGCTCCCGTCGACGTGCGGTTGCGGTTGGTGGGCTGCGCGCCGCTTGAGTCGAGCGACACGCTTCTGGCGCGCTACCAGGTTCTCCGGCCTTAATCGGAGTCGGCGGCCTGATGCGCGGCCGTGGCGAGCGCCGGGTGCAGCGCCTGCCCCTTCACGCGGACGCCCCGCAGCTTGTCCATGATGAAGTCGGCGTGCTCGGTCGCGACGTCCACCAGCGTATGCCGCTGGCGGATGTCGATACTGCCCACGACGCGTGCCGGGAGCCGCGAGACCCCCGCGATCTTGCCCACGACGTCGCCGGGCTGAATGAGATTCTTGCGACCGACGTTGAGGAAGAGTGTGGTGAATCCCTCCTCGCGTCCGGTCCGGCCGCGCGGCGGCGCCGCGGGTCGATCCCAGTCGGCGCGTTCGGGGCGCTCCGCGGCTTCCATTCGCTCCGGTGGTGCTGTCCGAACCGGGCGGGATTCGGCGGCCATGGATTCGGCGGCAGGGGCCGCACTCGTCTTCTTGGCGACCGGCGCACGCTCCGGCGCGGAGGCCGGACGCGGCGCCTTGTCGGCCGAATCACCGGCGGGCGCGGCCTCTCCGCCCTGCAGGAGCGCGATCAGAGCGGAGCAGATGTCGGTGCTCGTGAAGCCCTCCTCCATCCAACGCTCCACCAGCGCATCGTTGCGCCGGAACGTCCCCTGCGAGAGCAAGCCGCGCACCTTCTCGAAAAGCAGACTCGCACGCGCTTCCTCGACCTGGTCAAGCGACGGGATCGGCGCCCGCCGGATCTTGAGTCCGGCAAAGCGCATCATGCCTTGGAGTTTCCAAAGCTCGCGTCCGGAAACGAAGGTAAAGGCCTTGCCAGCATGACCCGCACGCCCCGTGCGCCCGATGCGGTGGGTGTAGTCCTCGGCGTCGTTGGGTAGATCGAAGTTGAAGACCACCTCCAACTCATCGACGTCGAGTCCGCGGGCCGCGACGTCGGTCGCCACCAGAAACTCGAAGGCGCGACGACGGAACTTGTCCATCACGCGGTCGCGCTGCGCCTGGCTGAGGTCGCCGTGCAGGCGGTCGCTGGCGTAGCCGCGCGCATGCAGATGCTCGTCCAGCTCATCGACCATCACCTTCGTGCTGCAGAAGATGATGCCGTAGCGGAAGTCGTACAGGTCGATGACGCGCGTCAGCACGTCGATCTTGGAGCGACGGTCGACCTCGAAATAGACCTGGTCCACCGCGGGAGCGTTGCGGGCGTGCGCCTCGATCTTGATCCACGCCGGATCCGCAGCGAAACGGGTGATGAGGCCCCGAATCGCCGGCGGCATGGTCGCAGAAAAGAACAGCCGCTGGCGGCCGGTCGGTACGCGCGAGAGGATCATCTCGATGTCATCGCGGAATCCCATGTCGAGCATGCGATCGGCCTCGTCGAGAACCACCATTCGCACTTTGTCCAAGTGCAGGGTGCCGCGCTCCATATGGTCGAGGATGCGACCGGGCGTACCGATCACAATCTGCACCCCGGCGGCGAGTGCGCGGAACTGCCGTTCGTAGGATTGTCCGCCGTAGATCGGCACGGCGTGAAGTCCGCGGGAGAAAGCGGCCAGACGCCCGATCTCCTCAGCGACCTGCACGGCGAGTTCGCGCGTGGGGCAGAGCACGAGCACCTGCACCTCTTTGCGTTGCACGTCGACGCAGGAAATCGCCGGTAGTCCGAAGGCCGCGGTCTTACCGGATCCGGTCGCGGACTGGCCCACGAGATCTCGGCCCGTCAGCGCGACGGGAATCACCGCCGTCTGAATGGGCGAAGCCTCCTCGAAACCGAGCTTGTCGACTGCACGCAGGAGTTCGGGATTCAACCCGAGCTCTGAGAAAGGACGCTTTTCCATAGATAGAACATGCGCAGGAATGGACGCGGGACGAGCGCAATCTTTGTGCGCGAGCTTCCGGCCCGGTGCGCTTTGTCTCGCTTTTCCAGCGGATTGAGACGCACTGCGGAGATGCCGTTCTCGCAGCTTGGCTTGCATTCCAGTCTGGTTCGTGGCGCCCAAGCCATGGGCTACGCCGATCCCACGCCCATCCAACTTCGGGCGATCCCGATCGTGCTCTCCGGCCGCGATCTTATCGCCTCGGCTCAGACCGGCACCGGCAAGACTGCGGCCTTCGCCCTGCCCGTGCTGAATCGGCTCGGCCCACACAAGGCCGGCTCACCGCGCGTGCTCGTCCTCGAGCCGACGCGCGAACTCGCCGCCCAAGTGGAGACGTCGTTCCGAGACCTGGGCCGCTTCACGGACCTCCGCGCGACTGTGCTGCACGGCGGCGTCGGCTACGGGCGCCAGCGTAGCGACCTGCGGGCCGGTGCGGACATCGTCGTGGCGACGGTGGGCCGCCTGCTGGATTTCCTTGAGGAGCGCACTCTGCGTCTCGACGACATCGAGGTACTGATCCTCGACGAGGTCGATCGCATGCTCGACATGGGTTTCATCAACGACGTCAAGCGGATCGTCGAAATGTGCCCGAAGCAGCGACAGACCCTCTTCTTTTCCGCCACGGTTCCTCCGGAGATCGAGGCGGTCGCGCGCTTCGCGCTCCGCGATCCTGCCCGCGTCGAAATCGGGGCGGCGCGCTCAGTCAATGAGTCGGTCAAGCACGCCCTCTACCCAGTGCGCCAGGAGCAAAAGTTCGATCTGTTGCTCGCGCTGCTCGAGCGCACCGATTTCCAGAGCGTCATCATCTTTTCCCGCACCAAGCACGGCGCGGACCGCATCGCGCGCAAACTCAAGGCCGCCAACCACTCCGTTGCGGTGCTCCACGCCAACCGGTCCCAAAATCAGCGCATCGAGGCACTCGCGGGCTTCAAGGCCGGGCGCTACGAGATCATGGTGGCGACCGACATCGCGGCCCGCGGCATCGACGTCGCAGGAGTCTCGCACGTGATCAACTACGACGTGCCGGAGAACCCCGAGGACTACGTCCACCGCATCGGCCGCACCGGTCGCGCGATGGCGGTGGGTGATGCCTTCACGCTCGCCGAGCCCGAGAACGCCAGCGATGTCCGCGATATCGAACGATTCATCGGACAGCGCATTCCGCAGCTCACGCTCGAGGGATTCCCCTACCTCGGGTCGAGCGCACCGACCATCGATACCCAGCGGCCTGGCCCTAAGGCACCGCGGCAGCAACGCGGCGGTCGGCACGGCCAAAGCCACGGCCACCGACCCACGGGCGGTGGCGGCGGTGGTGGCGGTGGCGGTGGCGGTGGCGGCCGCCCCGGCTTCCGTGGCGGTTTCCGGGGTCGCCGTTAACGCACCTGAAGCGTGTCGCCCTCGAACGCGAGTCCGAGGGAGGGTACGACGACGGCCTTCCGCTCGCCTTCACGGCGGACGGTGCCGGCGATCCACGCTTCGTGGCCAGCCTCCTGCGCTGCGGCAACCACCGCAGGTGCAGCCGAGGCCGGCACGTAGGCAGCAAAGCCAACCCCCATGTTGAAGGTCGCGTAGGCCTCACGCAGCGACACCGGCCCGGACTCCATGATGAATTGGAACAGCGCCGGAATCCCGCGGGGCGTGTGGATCTCGTAGACCCACGGATCTTCGGGCCGCATCAGCTTGCGCCAGCCGTGACCCGTCACGTGGGCGAGGTAATGTAACGGCAGTCCCCGTTCCAGACAGAGTCGAACGAAACGGACGTAGATCACCGAAGGCGCCAGCAACGCCTCACCGTAGGTCCGTGCGTCTCCGTGCCCGATCGGCGTATGGTAACCGCGCGGCAAGCGCTCAGCGATCAGACGACAGAGCGAAAGACCGTTGGTTTGCACGCCCGACGACGCGAGAAACACGATGGCGTCGCCCTCCTTGACCTCGCTCGCGATGCGCCGCGCCTTCGGCGCGATGCGTCCGACTGCGGAACCGGCAAGCACGATGGTGTCGGGATTCACCACGCCCTTCAGCGTCGGCGTTTCTCCGCCGCCCCAGACGGCTCCGGACTGACGGCAGCCCTCGGCGAACCCATCAACCAACAACTGCATGCGCTCCGCATCGGCAAACCAGCCGGAGTCACCCACCGCAGCATGCATCGCCACGGAGACCGGCAACGCGCCGCACGTGATCAGGTCGTTGACAATGGTCGCCACCGTATCGATCGCGATCTCTCGGTAGCAGCACCGCCCGCCTTCGCGGCGGAAAGCGTCGGCCACGAGGTTCTTCGTACCCAGTCCCTCCTCGACGTGCGCAAGGAAGTGGTCGTCACCCTCCAGGAGGTAGGCGCTCTCGCCGCGGGTCGACGCCGGCTCGCGGTAGCCGTGCGCGATGAGCTCACCCGCGGTCGTGCGAGCGGCGCGCTGGCACGCCCGCTTGAACGCGTCGAGCTGGTCATACCGAACTCCGGAGGACTCGTAGTTGAGGCTCATCAGTAGGACCGTCCCTCGTTTCGCTCGTAGTAGTTTACGTAGGCCTGATTGACCACGCGGTAACCGCCAGGCGTCGGATAGTTCCCGGTGAAGTACCAGTCACCCGAACTGCCCGGCACGGCCGCATGCAGATTCTCAATTGTCTGGAAGAGGATTCTGATTTCGCCCTTCCACTCCGTGTCCTTGGGACGGACCAGTTCCGTGATCCGGGCCGCGATCTCGTCGTCGGAAAACGGGGCGTAGATGCGCCGGACTTGATTCTCCAACGCCGCGCCCGCCGGGCGCTCAACCTCGGCCCGGCACGCTCGGTAGGTCTCTTCCAGCACGTCGGTCATCCCGCGCTCCTTCAGCAACGATACCGCCGCCTCGAAGGCGATGAACTTCGCGAGCTCCGACATGTCGATGCCGTAGCAGTCCGGGTAGCGAATCTGCGGGGCCGTCGACACGATCACGATCCGCCGGGGCTGGAGCCGGGTGAGGATGCGCAGAATCGACCGGCGTAGCGTGGTGCCGCGGACGATGGAGTCGTCTACGCAAACGAGATTGTCGTTCGGCCGCACCGAGCCGTACGTGATGTCGTAGACGTGGCTCGCGAGCTGATTGCGGAAGTTCTCCTGCCCGATGAACGTGCGGATCTTGACGTCCTTGCTCACGACCTTCTCGCCGCGCGGCCAGTTGCGCAGGATCAGTTCATCCAGCAGCGCGTCCGTCAGCGTACCCGCCTGACTGGCCTGCAGGATCGCGTCCTTCACTTCGCTCCGGCGTGTCTCGCGCAGCGCCGACATGAGGCCGTAGTAGGCCGTCTCGGCGGTGTTGGGAATGAAGCTGAACACGGTCCGATCCCAGTCATGCCCCACCGCCTGCAGCACCTGCGTCGAAAGCCGGGCCCCCAGCGCCTTGCGTTCCTGGTAGATGTCGACGTCGTTGCCGCGGGAAAAATAGATCCGTTCGAAAGAGCAACTGGCCCTTGGCAATGCCTCGGTGAACCGGGTCGAGCGCACTTCGCCGCGGCGCTTGATCGAGATCACGTGGCCCGGCTCGACCTCCTGCACTTGTTCAACACTGAGGTCAAAGGACGTCATGAGCGGGGCACGTTCGGACGCGAACGCGACCACCTCGTCGTTCTGGAAATAGAAGCACGGCCGAATGCCGGCAGGATCCCGTGCCACGAATGAGTCACCGTTACCCACCATCCCGACCAATACGTATCCGCCATCCCACTTCCGGGACGCGCGGGTGATAACCCGCCCCAAATCGAGCTGCTCGCTGATCTCGCGGGAGATCTCCGCTCCGCCGAGGCCCCGGGCGCGCAACGTGCGGTAGAGCTCCTCGTGCTCCTCGTCGAGAAAGTACCCGATCTTCTCGAGCAGAGCCTGCGTGTCGGTCGCGAAGATGGGATGCTGCCCCATGGCGATCAGCGAAGCGTTGAGCTCCGCCGTGTTCGTCATGTTGAAGTTTCCGGCAAGAGCCAGATTGCGCGTTGGCCAGGGAGATCGACGGAAAAACGGATGGCAGGAGCTGAGGTTATACCCGCCGCTGGTCCCGTAGCGGAGATGTCCCATCAGCACCTCGCCACCGAAGTCAAAATGACGCTTCACCGTCTCCGGGAACTCCGGATGGATCACGCCGGTGGCGATGTTCTCCTGGTACTGCTGCAGCAGCGCCTTGAAAATCTTGTCGAGCGGGTTGGCCTTCACCTGCCGTTCCCGGAAGAGGTAGGGCTCGCCCGCCGGGACGTCCAACTTCACACATGCCACGCCCGCGCCATCCTGACCGCGGTTGTGCTGCTTCTCCATGAGGAGAAAAAGCTTCGAGAAGCCCCAGAGCGGGGTGCCATACTTCTCCTGATAGTAGGACAGCGGCTTGAGCAGCCGAACCAGCGCGATGCCGCACTCGTGGCGGAGCGAGTCACTCATGGGGTGAAAATCCAGACGCGGAGCCGACGGCGCGGGAACCCGGTCCGCCGTGGCGGGAGGCCCGCGGAGCGGCGTGGGAGGAGTTGCGGCACGAGCCGGAGACGGAGGTTTTCAAAGCCGTTGAAAGCGAACCATGACGGGCTGATCCGGAATCCGGTCAAGGGGTTTTTCCAGACTCCCGCACCTTCCCCCGCGGTCCGCGGCCCCGCGGGTGGAAACGGGCATGCTCATCGAGCAGGCGATTCGCCGCTACGGCGGTGTAGATCTCGGTGGTGCCCAGGTTGGCGTGGCCGAGCATTTCCTGGATCGACCGGAGGTCTGCCCCTCCGGAAAGCAGGTGCGTCGCGAACGAATGCCGCAGCATGTGGGGCTTCACCGGCCGCCTGATGCCGGCCCTTTGCGCGTACTGCCGCACCAGCAGCCACAACGTGACGCGTGAGAGCGCCGCACCGCGCTCACTGAGAAACAGCACATCCCCCGTCTTTCCGCTCCGCACGAGCCGCGGCCGCCCGGCTTCGAGGTAAACCACCAGCGCAGCCACGGCGCGCCGGCCGAGAGGAACAAGCCGCTCCTTCGAGCCCTTGCCGAAGACGCGCAGAAAGCCCTGCTCGAGATCCACGTTCGCAACCGTGAGAGAGGCCAACTCGGACACGCGCAGCCCGCTCGAGTAGAACACCTCAAGCAGGGCGCGGTCACGCAGCGCGCGCTCACCGCCACCCGTCGGCGCCGCCAGCAGTCGCTCCACTTCCTCAATGCTGAGCGTGCCCGGCAGCCGACGCGCGTGCCGCGCGCCGACCAGCAGCGCGGATGGATCATCGTCCCGCTTCCGCTCCCGCACCAGGTGACGGAAAAAGGTCCGTAGCGCCGCCAGCTTGCGCGCCACGCTGGCCGAGGCCTGCCCGGCATCGCTGAGCGCGTGCACCCAACCCGCGAGGTCCTCTCCGCTCACTGCCGTCCAGCCCGCCCGCGCACGGGTCGCCGACAGCCAACGCGCACACTGATCCAGATCCCGCTGGTAGGCTGCACAGGTGTGCCGCGAAAGCCCGCGCTCCAATTCAAGGAACGCGATGAAGTCATTCACCTCACCGGAGAAGGCCTCCGGTGCCCGGCTGGAGTCATCCCGCTTCATCGACCGGAGGACGCAAAGCGTGCCGTCATCTCGGTCGCCGAGGGCGCTTAGTAGCGCCGCCGCTGCTGCGGACGACGCAGACCCGGAGCCTGATTCGTGTCCTTCATGCGGTAGGTAATCCGCGCCTTGTCCAGATCGTACGGGCTCATCTCCATCTTCACGTTGTCGCCCGCCGCGATCTTGATGAAGTTCTTCCTCAGCTTACCGGAAATGTGCGCCAGCACCACGTGGCCGTTGGCCAACTGCACCTTGAACATGGTGCCCGGGAGAACCGCGATGATCTTGCCCTCTACCTCGATCGATTTGTCGTCAGACATGGGCTCAGGCGCGGTAACCGGTAACGTTGGAAAATGACATGCGGGAAGGAACCCTTGAATCGTTCAGACAGGCGGCTTTAGTCAAGGCTTTCTTCCCGAGTCGCTACTGCCGCCACCGTTCATGCCCCCTGGTTCCGAGACGCCCCCACCCTGCCCGTTTGAGAAGCGCTTCCCTTCCCAACTGGTCCGCGACGACGCGTTCTACATGAGCTTGGCTTTCAATCAGGCGATCGACGCCTGGCGGAGCGATGAGGTACCGATCGGCTGCGTGATCGAACGGGGTGGGGAAATCATCGCCGCCGCCCACAACGCGGTCGAGTCCTCCCGCGATCCCACCGCCCACGCCGAGGTGCTCGCCATCACCCAAGCCGCTGCGGCTCTGGGGGACTGGCGACTGGAGGGAGCCACGGTCTACGTGACCAAGGAGCCGTGCCCGATGTGCTCCGGCGCCCTCCTCATGTCCCGGGTCCGGAGAGTCTGCTACGCCGTCCGAGACCCCAAGATGGGGTGCCTGGGCGGGGCCACGAACTTGAATGACCTTCCCCGGATCAACCACCACGTGGAGCTGAGCCCCGGGGGTGAGTTGGAATCGGACTGCCGCGAGCTCCTCCAAGCATTCTTTCGCCTCAAGCGTTCCAGCGGGCAACTCGCCGATCCGCCGGAACCCGGGGTCGCCAGTTGACGCCGCCTCCGGACGCGCACAACCTCCCTTCGTCCCTCACTTTTCCTCCTCACTTCATCATGGCCTACGAACTACCGCCCCTGCCCTACGCCTACGACGCCCTCGTGCCGCACATTGACGCGCGGACGATGGAGATCCATCACACGAAGCACCATCAGGCGTACATCACCAACGCGAACAACGCCCTGAAGGATCACGCCGCGCTCGCCGCGCTTCCGGTGGAGTCCCTGATCGCGGACCTGTCGAAGGTTCCCGAGGCCATCCGTGGCGTCATCCGCAACAATGCGGGCGGTCACAGCAATCACGCTTTCTTCTGGTCGATTCTCGGCGCAGGCAAGGGCGGCGCCCCGAAGGGTCGCCTCGCTGAGGCGATCAACGCGTCGTTCGGCAGCTTCGACGCCTTCAAGGCCGAGTTCGGTAAGGCCGCGACGACCCGCTTTGGCTCCGGTTGGGCTTGGCTCGTGGTTGGTGCCGACAAGAAGCTCGCGATCGGGTCCACTGCGAACCAGGACAGCCCGGTCATGGGGAAGGCCGTCGCCGGCATCGAGGGCAAGCCCGTCCTCGGCCTCGACGTCTGGGAGCACGCGTACTACCTGAACTACCAGAATCGCCGGCCCGACTACATCGCCGCCTTCTGGAACGTCGTCGACTGGGACGCCGCCGAGAAGAACTACACGGCCGCCCTCTGAGTTCGGCGGATCACCGTCTTCCCCCCCAAGCCCCGCTGATCGCGGGGCTTTTTTATTTCATTCCGCCCGCACCGTCACGAGCTCGCAGGAGGTGCAACGGCGCGTCGCGGGGTCGTACTCCACCCGCACGCCACTCAGGCGAACGTCGCCGGTGGCGACATCGAATCGTCTCGGCATACCGTCGAGAAAACGGCTGATCACGGGCGAGATTTCGCGCCCCAGGACACTCGCGTAGGGGCCGGTCATGCCCACGTCGCAGCAGAACGCCGTTCCTCCCGGCAGGACCGCCGCGTCCGCCGTGGGCACGTGCGTGTGCGTACCGAGGACCGCCACGGCACGTCCGTCGAGGTGCCATCCGAGGGCCTGTTTCTCGCTCGTCGCCTCCGCGTGGATTTCCACAAAGAGCGCATCCGCGAGGCCCGCGCCCACCGTACGCTGGTGCAGCGAGTCCGCCGTCAGAAACGGGCAATCCACTTTGGGGCCCATGAACTGGCGTCCCAGCACGGTGCCGATCGCGAGGCGGAAGCCACCCGATTCCAGGATCAGGTGGTCCCGGCCTGGACAGGCCGTCGGAAGATTAGCCGGGCGGCAGACCCGCTCGAGGCCCTTGATCTCCTCCTCGAAACCACGCTGGTCCCAGACGTGGTCACCCAGCGTGATCGCATCCACGCCAGCGCCCAGCAGGGTGCGGGCGATCGAACCGGTGAGACCCGCCCCAGCGGCGGCGTTTTCGGCGTTGGCGACGATGAAATCGAGCCGCCACTCCCGCCGGAGGTCCCCCACTCGGGCCTGAACAAGGTCCCGGCCTGGACGTCCCACGATGTCACCGATGAACAGCATGCGCATGCGTCGGAGACAGGACGAGGCCGCGCCGGGAGACGAGCGCTTTTCCATGCGGGAGCGGTGGCGCTTTCCGCTCTTGCGTCTCCGCCCTTGCTCCGGTTGTCTCACCGCGCCTTTGTCCACCGGTACCCGCGATGAAAAACACCTCCTCCACCTCCCCGTTTCCCCAGCCTGAGCTCGGCCGCGAAATGAATGGCGCCGATTGCGTGGTCGAGTGCCTCGTGCGCGAGGGCGTGGATTCCATTTTCGCCTATCCGGGCGGCGCATCGCAGGAGCTCCATCAGGCCCTCGCCCGCTCGGGGCAGGTCCGGGTGATCCTCCCGCGCCACGAACAGGGCGGCTCCTTCGCGGCGGAGGGCTACGCCCGCGCCAGCGGCCGCGTGGGCGTGTGCATGGCCACCAGCGGTCCGGGCGCCACCAACTTGGTCTCGGCGATCGCCGATGCCTACATGGATTCGACGCCGCTCGTCGCCATCACGGGCCAGGTCTATTCGAAGTACATCGGCAAGAGCGCCTTTCAGGAGACCGACTTCTTCGGCATGACCCTGCCGATCGTGAAGCACTCGTACTTGGTGCTGAACGCCCACGATCTCCCCCGCGTCTTCAAGGAGGCCTTCCACCTCGCCCGCTCCGGTCGCCCGGGTCCGGTGGTGATTGATATTCCGAAGGACGTCCAGCAGGCCCGCTTCCGCCCGGTCTACCCGGGTTCGATCGAGTTCAAGAATCCCTACATCAGCGAGGTACACCATGCCTCGGACGACCAGCTTAAGCAGGTCCTGAAGCTGATCAGCGAGTCCAAGCGCCCGGTCCTTTACACCGGCGGCGGCCTGATCAGCGCCGAGGCCCACCCGGAGCTCCGCGCCTTCGCCGAGAAGGTCAATGTGCCCGTTGCCACCACCCTGATGGGCGTCGGTGCGTTCCCCGAGACCCATCCGCTCTCGATGCAGTGGTTCGGCATGCACGGTGCCGCCTACGGCAACTGGGCCGTCGACCAGTCCGACCTGCTCCTCTGCTTCGGCGCCCGGTTCGATGACCGCATCACCGGCGACGTGAACAAGTTCGCGACCAGCGCGAAGATCGTCCACCTCGACATCGACGCCTCCGAGCACAACAAGAACAAGCGCGTCTACCTGCCGATCGTCAGCGACGTAAAGTACGCTCTGGGCCGCCTCGTCGAACTCGCGCAAGCCGCAAAGTTCACCCCGCCGGACAACCAGGCGTGGCACGATCAGATCGCGACCTGGAAGCGCGACCATCCGTTCGACAGCTCGGCCGGCTTCGGCAAGAGCAATCACATTCTTCCGCAAGAGGCCGTCGCTACTCTCTACGAACTCACCAAGGGCGACGCAATCATCACGACCGGCGTCGGCCAGCATCAGATGTGGGCCGCGCAGTTCTATCGCTTTGACGAGCCCCGCCGCTACATCAGCTCGCTCGGTCTGGGCGCCATGGGCTACGGCTATCCCGCCGCCATGGGCGCGAAAGTCGCCTGCCCGGATAAGCAGGTCATCGATATCGATGGCGATGGATCGTTCGTGATGAACATCCAGGAACTGGCCACGGCAAAGATCGAGAAGATCGCCGCCAAGGCAATGATCCTGAATAACCAGCACCTCGGCATGGTGGTGCAGTGGGAAGATCGCTTCTACGGCAGCGTCCGCGGCAACACGATCCTTGGTGATCAGTCGAATGTTGGCAGCCCGGATAACCCCGGCGGACTGTACCCGGACTTCGTGAAGATCGCCGAGGGCTTCGGCGTCAAGGGCCGCCGCGTCATCCGCAAGAGCGAGTTGCGCGAGGCGATCCAAGAGATGCTCGACCACGACGGCCCGTACGTCCTCGACATCATCGTTCCCTACACCGAGCACGTGCTGCCCATGATCCCGGCGGGCAAGACCGTGAAGGAAATGATTCTCAAGTAGGAGTTCCCGGCGGACCGTCCCCGTCCGCCCCGGAAACCCAGCCGCGGAGGCGCACGCGCTCAACCAGCGCCATGTGCGGAACCGTGAGCGCAGCCAGGCCGACAAACACGATCTGCACCACGCGGCGATCCACCGACTGGTCCCGCAGGAGGTACCACGCCACGACGGAGGCGACCGCAACGAGGATCAGGGGCACGAACATCGCGGCGAGGAGGAGTCGGACCGACGACTGCCGGGAGAATCGCGCCGACCGGATCATGTGCCGCGCGCTGTGCATCGTGCAGAAGAAGATCGCGAAAGAGATCAAGGGGGGCGCCAGCCACGCGAGCAGACCGAGGCAGCCCAGTTCCACCGCACCCCAAGAGCGACGCCACGCAAGGAAGAGCGCCGCCGCACCCAGCCCAATCGCCCACGGTCCGGCGGCGTAGGCGAGCCATGGTGTCAGCCAGCCCGCCGCTCCGTCGCCCACCAGCAGACCGAACAAGTTCTCCACCTCCTCGCGGTGATCCAACAGGGGCAGAAAGATGATCGCTCCTCCGTGCGCCAGCCGCACCGGCCACGGAACCTGGCCTTCGGGATCCCCCGAGAAATGCGCGATGGAAATCATGAGGAAGCCAATGAGGAAGAGCATCGGAAAGCCGAACCAAAGCCCGACCACCGCAGCCGCGAGCACGAGGTACACGACGCCGAAGCGCAGCCACGCTGCCCACGTCCGCACGCCATACAACTCCCGCGCGAAAATCGTATCCAACGCCCCATGGGGGACACCGAGGACCACGATCGCGCAACCGACGAGAAGAACCTCGGTCGACCGCTCCAAAGCCGGCAGAAACCGTGTCGCAACCACACCGAGTACCGCCAGCGCGCAGAAAGCCAGTCCTTGAATTCGGGTCAGCGTCATGAGTTAACTCTCCGCCACGCCTCGCGCAGGAACAGGCCGGCCGGAAGCGAGCGCATGACTTTCAGGTAGTCCATCAGTCTCGCTTCGTCACTGAGAAACCGTAGGACTGGCCCGGGATCTGGAAGCGCAAAGAGGCCCAGGAAGAGGCCGGGGGCGCGTTCGGGCTGACGGCACAGGACATCAAGGAAGAGCGAATCCATGCGCCGGGTGATCCAAGGATCCGCGCGCAGCGGCTCCAGCGTTCTCCCCCGGGCCGCATACTCCGCCGCCACGTCCGCCCAGCGCTGGATCCGCTGAAAGGCATACCCGGTCGCCGCCCGCGCCGCTCCCGAGTGGAGTCCAACGCGCACCCAGCCGTCCAGCGGGACAGTCAGCGGCTCGCTTGTTCCCATCGGAATCGCGTGGTACTCCTGATGAATCAGCCGAGTCGCGCGGCCCGCCGTCGTCCGCGCCACGAAACGCGCCAGTTCGGGCGCCAGTTCCGCCGCCGTCCGCCGCTCCGGCGAGAAGACTGTCGCCTCCACCAACGCCCGGGTCGCGCTATAAGGGAGGACGTAGCGGAAACAAATACTCCCCCGAACATCCGGCTCGAAGTCCATCAGCGTGACCTGATCGTCGGCGAAGGTACCCTCCGGGCACTCCACCTCCACGCCGCTGAAGGACTGCCAAAGCTGCGGCGGAGTTTCCGAGCCCTCGAGCGGCGGACGGGTGTCGATCACGGTTGCACCCCGCAACGCACGCCGCGACGTTTCCACCCGCCAGACGCCCTCCATGCGAACCGGCCGCGCCATCACGGACTCTCCGAGGAATGCCGCGATGCGGGGATTCCGCCGGATCAGGCCCCACGCCTCCGCGTAGAAGTCACCCGAATCAATCGTCTGATAGGGCATCGCGCGGCAGTCGACCGACACGCTCCGCCCGCCGGCACTCAGGCGGACCGCCGGCCACTCCCGGCGAGCCAGGTGCGTAAGCCGGGCCCCGGGCGTGCGCCAATAGCTCCACGATCGATCGCGCTCGTAGAGTTCCCTCTGCTCCACGATCGCGACCCGCGGGCAGTCAGACCCCCGCGCCGCCAAGCGCATGGCCAGACTAAGGCCGGCGCATCCGCCACCAAGGATGATGAGGTCGGCATCGGTCTGCATCGCGTCAATGAACCCGGGGCAGACCCCGAAGGGCGACGTGCAAGCCCTCCTCATGGGCGTCGGGACGCCGCCAGAACCCCCGATCGAATCCAGTCCCTGCCAACGCCCGAAGGGTGAGTCCGCACTTTTCCAGCCCGGACACCACCACCCGACCGCTCCAGGCATCGCACCGCCGCGCGCGCAGCCGCACGCCGATCTGCCGATAGGCTCGCGCGGCGACGAGGATGCCATGGCGCGCCCGAGGCGGCAGGAAGGAAAGACCCCGCTCACCGCTCGCGTAATACCGGTCCGCCATCGCCAGCAGGTGCGCGATCGCCGCACGCAGCCCGACTTGCTCCGTCGCCGAGGGCGCGGCGATCGCGGCAACCGGGACCGTTCCGATGAGGCTCTGAGGGAGGTAGCAGCGTCCGCGCAGGGCATCCTCGCGGACGTCCCGGCAGATGTTCGTCAGCTGCATGCCGATGCCGAGGTCGATCGCAAACGGTGCCGCCGCCGGATCCGTCGCATCAAGGATGTCGCTCATCATCAGACCCACGGTGCCCGCGACGCGGTAGCAATAACGCAGCAACTCAGGCTCCGTCGCGATTCGCACCACACCGAGATCCTGCTGCAGGCCCGCGATGAGTTCGAGGGGGACAGCCGGCTCGATCGCACACTCACGCATCAAGGCCAGCGCGTCCGCAAGCACCGGGTCGCTCGCCTGCCCGCGCCGGATCGCCTCCGCGGCGAAGTCGAGGTGTTCACGCGCCGCTTCGGCGGACGCTTCCTCGTCCGCCAGATCATCGAGGTGCCGACAGAAGGCGTAGAGCCGCGCCGCCCGCTCGCCGTGACGCCTCCCAAGCAGCCGCTTCGCCCAGTGGAAGGTGCGGCCCTTCGCCGCGAGGATTCGCTCGGCGTGCTGCAGGGGAGTCTCGGCAGGAGTCATGTCGCCGCAGGGATGAGGGCGTCGATCACTTTTGCCGAACACAGCACACCGGGCACTCCCGCGCCGGGATGAGTGCCGGCACCGACGAGGTAAAGGTTCCTGATTCCCTCCGCCCGATTATGGAAGCGAAACCAGGCGGACTGCCGGAAGACCGGTGCAATCGAGAAGCCGGCGCCGAACTCGCTAAGATGGTCGTGCGCGAAGTCGTCCGGGGTCAGCGCAAAGTCCGCCGTGATCGTCCCCTTCAAGCCCGGCAGAATCGTCGCGTCGAGCGCGGCAACGATCCGCGCCCGCAACCGCGGTTCCTCCCGCGCCCAGTCGATCCCCGCCTGCTGGTTGGGCACCGGACAGAGCACGTAGAAGCTGTCGCACCCCTCCGGCGCGAAACTCGGGTCCGTCGCGGTCGGACGGTGCAGGTAGAGCGAGAAATCGTCCGCCAGCACACGACGATGGAAGATATCCTCCAGCAACTCGCGGTAACGCGGCCCCATCCAGATCGTGTGGTGGGCGACGTCGCGGTACACGCGCCGCGTTCCGAAATAGAGCACGTACAGGCCCATCGAGTACCGGGCGGCCTTCAGCTTCAGCCGGCTCGCCAGGGGTCGATGACCGGGGGGGATCATGCTCCCGTGGAGGTGCGCCGCATCGGCATTCGACACGACGACGTCCGCCGCCAGTCGAGTGCCGTCATCCAGAACGACGCCCCGGGCCGCGCCCTCCTCGATCACGATCGACCGGACCGTCGTATTCAGCCGAAGCTGAATGCCCTGCCGCTCCATCAGGCTACGCAACGCGGCGACCAGCGCACCAGTGCCTCCCATCGCGAAGTGCACGCCGTGGGCTCGCTCCAAGTAGTGGATCAGCCCGTAGATGCTCGTCGTATCAAAGGGATTTCCGCCGACCAGTAGCGGCTGGATCGAGAATGCCTGACGCAGCCGGGGATCCCGGAGGTGACGTGAGACCATCTGCCACACGGTCTCGTAATTCCGGAGGCGGAGGAGCGCCGGCACCTGCCGGACCATTTCACCAAAATGGTTGAACGGACGCGCGGAGAGCTGGGTGAACCCGACGTCGAAGATCCGTTTTGAGTGCGCCAACAACGCCCGGTAGCCATCGCAGTCCGCGGGCTCGATCTTCGCGATCTCCGCCAGCGTTTCCTCCAGCGTCCCGCCATAGTCGAACGTCGTGCCGTCCGCAAAGCGGAAGCGGTACCACGGCTTGACCGGGACCAGCGTGACGTGCTCGTCGAGTCGCTCGCCGAAGAGCGCGAACAATTCCTCGAGCAGGAACGGCGCCGTGATCACCGTCGGCCCGGCGTCATGCCGAAACCCCTCGCGCTCGAATACCCTCGCTCGGCCGCCGACGCCTGGGCAGCGATCGATCGCCGTGACGTGATAGCCCTTCGCACGCAGCCGCAGGGCAGCTGCGATGCCGCCAAACCCCGTCCCGATGACCAGCGCGTTCACGACCTCCAACTAGTCGCGATGCAGGCGCAGCACAAGGCGAGAGCAGTACTCAACAACCAGCGAACCCGCCCCACCGGGAAGCGCCGAGGCCAGCGCCGAGGCATTCTCGAGATGTGATCGGGCCTGCCGTCGGACGACCGACCGCGCATCATCGGCAGGACACGACGCCTCGAGGACCAACACGACATTCAGGGTCTGATTCTCGGCGTCGGACGCGACATCATCCAAGTCGTCGATCATTTGATAGCCGACTCCAAAGGCCCGCGCTGCCTCCCAGATACGAGAACACCAAACCTCCTGACCGGCGGCGATGAAAGCGAGCTCCAGTGGGAGGCTAAGCAGCGCCGAAGACTTGCCAGCCACGATCTGCTCGTACGAGGCAAGCGAGGTGACCGGGCGATCGCGCCCGGCCAGTTCGGCGCACTGACCCCGGATCACCTGAGCCGTGCGCTCGTGGACGCAACGCAACAAATCCGGCAGCACCTCCGGGCGGCTGAAATCCACGAGGCATCCGTACGCGGCCGAGAGCAGCAGATCGCCGACGCAGATCGCCACGTCCTTGCCGAAGGCCACCCAGACCGCGGGCCGTCCGCGGCGCATCTGCTCCTGATCCTGCACGTCATCGTGCACGAGGGAGGCATTGTGCAGCAACTCCGACGCTGCGGCCAGTCGCACGGCGTCGGAGGAAGTCAGCCCGAGGGCGTCGCCGGCGTGGAGCGCCAGTCGTGAACGGACCCGCTGTCCCCCTTCGGCGAGATGGTAACGCACCGCCGCGATGCAGGCGGCATCCATGGCCGTGCCCGGGCGCGCGCCAGCCTCGGCCGCGGCCAGCATGCGTCGCTCGACCTCAAGGTCAGCTACCTCGGCGAGGGTTCGCATCGAGGATCCGTAATCCAGTAACAAAGTGTGCCGGCGGCGGGAATTTTTTCCCGGCCGCCGGCGAGAGAAACGACGCCGGGACCGGCGAGGCCTGAGCCTCGCGGCGGGCGACGACGATCGACCTTAGCGCTTGTCCGACTCGCTGACCGCAGCGGCCCAGATGATGACGCCGAAAGCGATCTTGTTCAGGAAGTCCGCGAAGTTGTAGACCACGTTCAGCGCCATCGCGCTGTCCTTCGGGTCGCCACCGAGGAGGTAACCGAAGACGTAGCCGATCGGGTACACCGCCCAGCCAAAGACGACGATGCCACGCATCAGGCGAAACGCGCTCTGCACAGCCGGGGGAGCGCTGGCGGCGTTGATCTTGCCCGCTTCACCGCGGTAGATCTCGTTGATGATGTAGAGCCATCCCGCCATGCTCACGATGAAGGCTGGCCACACGCCCACCTTGCCCGCCTCGCCCAGATAGCCCGCCACCAGCATCACCAGCGTGCCGACCATCAGGCGCCAGAACACTCCAGCCGGTACTTTCGTCACGGCCGACAGGATGAGGAAGAACTCCACCATCAGCAGCGGCACCGTGATGAGCCAATCAATGTAGCGGAACACCGTCGGCGTCTCGCCCGTCGCGACCCACACGTCGCGCATGTAGAAATAATGCGTCGCGGCAACCAAGGTCACCAAGCCGGAGACCGTCAGCGAAGTCTTCCACTTCGGCGAGACCCGCTGGGTCTCGAGGAAGAAGAAGGCCGTCGCGGCAACCAACGCCATTGAGATCACCCAGAAGGACACGCCAACCAGGTCATCTCCGCGGAGGTTTTGCGAACCCGTGGAAGCCATCGCGCCGACCGGAGACAAAAGGCCGAGCACAGCCAGTGCGCTCGCCTTGGAGAACAAACATTTGGAGATCATTTTCATGTGGGTAACTAGAAGCGATTGGAATCATTTCCAAATTTTTTAAAGTTGCAACGATCGAAGTTTGTAATCGCGGCCCCCGCCCCCCGGCGAGGGCTGTCCACGAGTGTCAGCTAGCCGGAATCGTCATTCGTTGCCCAGGCGTTACGACCGACGCTTGCCCAGTTGAAGTCGACCTCCATGCGCGAAAGTCCGCCGGCCGCCGTTCCCTGCCCCGGGTCGATGTCGCACCGCTCGCGCATTCCGAGTCCAGCCCCTCTCTGTCCCACGAGCCCGGGTTGGCCGCGGGGCCGCCACGGCGCAGCGATCGGCAGCCGCGGCGCGTCGGTGACCGCAGCGACGACCAGCGGGCATAAAAAAATCACCCGTCCGGGGAGCTGATTCCCCGGACGGGTGACTGGAGAGATAACCTTTGATGAGGCCTTCGATCCGAGGACCGAAGGCGAACACCTTGGACCGCTCAGGTGGTCGGGACCGTCTGGATCGTCCGCAGGATTCGTCCGGCAACCAGGTACGGATCGGCCGCCGAATTCGGGCGACGATCTTCGAGGTAGCCCTTGTAGCCACTGTTGACGAAGCTGTGCGGGATGCGAATCGAAGCGCCACGATCCGCGATACCGTAGCTGAACTTGTCGATCGACTGCGTCTCGTGGAGGCCCGTCAGGCGGAGGTGGTTCTCCGGACCATAGACGGCGATATGCTCATCGCGGTACTTGTCGAACGCCGCCATCAGCTTCTCGAAGTAGGCCTTCCCACCGACCTCGCGCATGTGCTTGGTCGAGAAATTGGAGTGCATACCTGAGCCATTCCAGTCGAGTGGTGAGTTGAACGCGCCGAGGATCGGCTTACAGCGCCACTCGACGTCGATTTCGTACTCCTCGCAAAGACGGGACAGGATATAACGGGCGACCCACATCTGGTCCGCCGCGCTCTTCGAGCCCTTGCCGAAGATCTGGAACTCCCACTGGCCCTTCGCCACCTCGGCGTTGATGCCCTCAAGGTTGATGCCGGCGTCAAGGCAGATGTCGATGTGGCGCTCGACGATCGTGCGCGCCACCGAACCGACATTGCTGTAGCCCACACCCGTGTAATACGGACCCTGGGGAGCAGGATAGCCGCCCTTCGGGAAACCGAGGGGAGAGCCATCCTTGTAGAAGAAGTACTCCTGCTCGAAACCGAACCACGTGTCCGGATCATCCGGAATCGTCGCCCGCGAGTTCGAGGGATGCGCCACGCCGGTGTGCAGGAAGGTCTCGCACATCACCAGCACGCCATTCTTCCGGGTCGAGTCCGGGAACACCGCCACGGGCTTGAGCACGATGTCCGAGCTCTTGCCTTCCGCCTGGCGGGTGGAGCTTCCATCGAAGCCCCAATTGGGCAGCTCCTCGAGCTTCGGGAAGCTGGCGAATTCCTTGATCTGCGTCTTGCTGCGCAGTCCAGCCAGCGGCTGGTAGCCGTCGAGCCAGATGTATTCGAGTTTGTATTTTGCCATGAGGGTAAGGTTGTTGCGACGAAGGGGACGGTGGACCGGGTGCCGGGTTTCCAGCAACCGAAAACAGGGCCGGAAAAGCACCTTACGTGCCAGCGCATTCCAGAAATCCTGTTCATGCGAGAATTTTCAGGTGCCGCCGCCACTCTGTTCATTTTCTGCCAGCGGGGACCCTTGCCCTCGCCACGAAAAAGCGCAAAAATGCTCACCCTGAGTGATTCATCCGGTCAAAGACACGCAGCGCGCCTTGGTGCGGATCGGCTACGATGGCCGGGTGCACAAAACGTTCCGCGGCCCTCTGGCTCAGGAACGCTTCACCAATGAGGTCCGCGTACTCCAGCATCTAGAGTCCCGCGGCTGCGACTTCGTCCCCCGCTTGCTGGAGTCGGATCCGGACGCCCTCAAGATCGTCACGACCAACTGCGGCCGCATCGTCGAACACCTCGACCCGGAGCGCATGCACGCACTGTACGCGTCACTGCTTCCCTACGGGGTCCGGCACGAGGACCCTTTCCTGCGCAATGTGACCTACCGGACGTCCGACGGCCGGTTCTGTCTGATCGACTTCGAATTCGCCACGATCCTCGACGACTCCGGGCAGCCCGTCACGCTGTCGCCGACGCGTCCGATGGATGCCTGATCCCGCCTCTCTTTCTCCACCGTGTCTTTGGTCGATCCCCTCTCCTCCGCCGACAATCCTTCGCTCCCGGCCACCGCGGCCCGCCCAAGCCACATTCGCTGGTCCGGACTCACGGACCGTGGACGGGTCCGGAGCAATAACGAGGACGCTTTTCTCGCCCTGACGTTCGACGGGCGAGAGGTGCGATACCTGGGGAAGACGGGCGAGAGCCCAATCGACGGCCTCGAGTTCATCTTCGCCGTGAGCGACGGGATGGGCGGTGCCAATTCCGGCGAGATCGCCAGCCGCATGGCGATCGACCGAATCACCCACCTGCTTCCGCAGCACCCGGTCGGCCGGACCGAGGACGAAAACGCCGCCCGCTCCGCCATCCTCACCCGCCTGTTCTCCGCCATCCACAAGGACCTCCTCGTCCTCGGATCAAGTTACGAGGAGTGCGCCGGAATGGGAGCCACGCTTTCCCTGTGCTGGGTGACGGCCCGCGCCGTCCACTATGCCCACGTCGGCGACTCGCGACTCTACGCCGTGCCACTCTCCGCGCCGCTACGGCAGTTGACCGATGACCACAACCACGTCGGCTGGCTCCGCCGCAAGGGTCAGATCAACGAACGCGAGGCCCGCAGCCATCCCCTCCGTCACTCCCTGCACCGCGCGATGGGTGCCGGCCTGCGCGAGGCGGAGCCGGACGTGGGGTGCTGCCCGGTCTCAACCGGCGACCGTTTTCTGCTTTGCACGGACGGGGTGATCGACGGTCTCTGGGACCGACATCTCGACGAACTCGTGCGCGACGAAGCGACGTTGCCCGCCGGGCAGTCCCTCGCGCAGCGGATCGTACTGGAGGCCGTGGAGAAGTCCGGCCGCGACAATGCGACTGCGCTGGTCTTCGATTTCCGCAGCGCGCCGCCGTCTTCCAGCGTCACCCCGACATGACACACCTGTTTGTGTACGGCACGCTGAAGCGAGGCCAGCGCGCCGCCGCGCGACTCGCTCGCCAGCGTTTCGTCGGGGTCGCACAGACCGAGCCCGGTCTTGTCCTCTACGAACTCGACGGGTACCCCGGTCTCGTGCGCGAGCCCGCTGCGGCGGACGGCGTGGTTGGGGAAGTCTGGCTGGTGGATGCCGAAGGCCTATGCGATCTCGACGCCTACGAAGGTGTCGGGGAAGGCCTGTACCGGCGCGCATCGATCGCGCTGGTCACTCCGGGATTCCCGGAGACGGCGGAAACCTACGTCTACGCCCGCAGCGTGGCGGGGCGCAAGCGAATCGGCTCGGCCTGGCCTCCGGCCGGCTAGGATTCCGCCTTGGGCGTGGAGACCGGGACCCGCGCCACCCGCACGAACCGGGCGCGGAAGAGCTCTTCCATGGCTTCCTGAAGCGCCGGCGGCACGCGCCCGCTGAGCTCGGCCAGCGGTGGCGCCGGCATCGCGTCATCCTCGTCCCGCTGCCGCGTCGGTGCCGGGCGAGCCGCCACTCCGGGCACCTCGGATGACTCATCGCCAACAATGACCTCCAAGGGCGGCCCCTCCTCATCGGAGGAAGCCCCGTCATCGGCCTGCACCGCGTCTCCCCCGCGGGGTGGCGGGTTCGCACTGCCCCCGCCGTTCTCCGCAGACGCCGCGGATGCCGGGGAGGCTCCGTAGACACGACGCGGGCCGGCGGTTTCGAGCGGAGGCCGACTCGCGCTCTGGCTGCGCGCCTCCGCGAGGGAGGCCTGCGAGGCGGCGATGACGGACTGGAACTGCTCGGCGAGCCGCTGATTCAGCTCAACGACCGCCGTCAGGCTTTTTTTTTTGCGCCGTCGGCGTCGCCGGAAGTCGACTCCGCGAGCGCGGCGATCTCCCGGATCAGACTGTCGATCGCCCGCGCGCGACTGGCCTCGACCGCCTTGAGCAGCGTGACCTCGAAATTGATCCGCTCGGCGAGTCCGAGACGCACGCTGCTCTCGCCCTCGCGCAGGGCGTCGAGCATGCGGGTGATCTGCTCCGTGGTGAGGCTTGCGCCGCCGAGTTGCAGGCTCTTGCCGCCGTGGGCGATCGCGTCGAGCAACGCCGTGCGGACTCTGCCCTGCAGGTCCGCGAGCAACCGGACGAGATCGCGGCCCGAGGCATCGCACTCATCGACGATGCGCACGAGCGCGGCATGATCACCGGTCGCGAGGGCGGCCGCGAGCGACGCGACCGTCTCCTCGGAGACGAGCCCGTAGACGTCGAGGACATCCGCCTCGGCGATCGTCTGCCCGCAGAAGGAAATCATCTGGTCGAAGATCGACTGCGCATCGCGCATGCCCCCATCGGCCATCCGGGCGATGCAGGCGAGCGCGCCGTCGGTCACCTGAATCTTTTCGTCGGCTGCGATCTTCCGCAGGCGCTCGACGATCAGCGGCCCGGGGATCGGCTTGAGATCGAAACGCTGGCAGCGCGAAAGGATCGTGGGCAGCACCTTCTGGACATCGGTCGTCGCGAACACGAACTTCACGTGCGCGGGCGGCTCCTCCAGCGTCTTGAGCAGCGCGTTGAACGCCTGGTTCGAGAGCATGTGGACCTCGTCGATGATGTAGATCTTGTACTTTCCCTGGGCCGGGGCGTAGCGCACGTCGTCCCGCAGGTCACGAATCTGGTCGACCGAGTTGTTCGACGCACCGTCGATCTCGATGACGTCCATCGACGTGCCGTCGGCGATGGCGCGGACCGCGGGATCGGCCGGATCAAAGTCCGCCTTCGGTCCATCGGTGCAGTTCAGCGCCTTGGCGAAGATCCGGGCGGTCGACGTCTTGCCGGTCCCGCGGGGTCCGACGAAGAGGTAGGCGTGGGCGATTCGCCCCCGCGCGATCGCATTGCGCAGCGTGCGCACGACATGGTCCTGGCCGACGACATCGTCGAACGTCTGCGGACGCCACTTGCGGGCGATCACCTGGTAGCCGGAGGACACGTCCCCCAGTCCATGGACGCCGCGCCCCTGCGCAACCGAAAACTCTTCCGAGCCGGCCCCCGCCTAACGCAGCGCCACTGCAGGCAGCCGCCAGATGTCCTCGGCGTACTCGCGAATCGTCCGGTCGCTGGAGAACTTGCCCATCCGCGCCGTGTTGAGGATTGCCATCCGCGCCCAGCGCTGCCGGTCACGGAAAGCCTCGTCCACGCGAGCGTGGGCATCACAATAGGAGCGGAAATCCGACAGCACGAGGTACGGATCACCGCCGTTCAGCAAGCTGTGGTGCAACAAGCCGAACGCATGCGTCTCATCCGGCGAGAAGAAATTGGAACCGATCCAATCGACGACGGCCCGCAGCTCCTCGTCCCGCTCGTACCGCGTCCACGGATTGTAGCCCTGCGCCTTGATCGCGACCACCTCATCGACGGTGTGACCGAAGATGAAGATGTTCTCGGGGCCGACCTCCTCGCGAATCTCGACGTTGGCGCCGTCGAGCGTGCCGATGGTCAACGCGCCATTGAGGGACAGCTTCATGTTGCCGGTACCCGA
>Ga0164293_10000652_pt1 | contig 28142 bp, 26 predicted proteins | sample GEODES118metaG_FD_111487 | JGI IMG/M metagenome (GOLD analysis project Ga0164293, IMG submission 111487) | Eutrophic lake water microbial communities from Lake Mendota, Wisconsin, USA - GEODES118 metaG | ecosystem: Environmental > Aquatic > Freshwater > Lake | place: USA: Lake Mendota...
ACTAACTATACCTAAATTTGGAAACGCAAATCTTGGGATCGCGGCTTTATCGGGCGACGACCTGCCTGCGCCACAGATTGTTGAGCCGAAGCCGCCACGCAAAGCCGTAGAGCCAGATCAACGCAAGCCGCCGGTGATTGAGGACCGCACGCTCGCGCCTAAAAAAGCCGCTTTTTCTACCGGTGCGCGGCAAGGCGACTTCTTTGGCAGCTTTACTTTGCCCTCGCTTGACTTGCTTGATCCGCCATCCTCGATTTCAGTGCCTAAACTCGACAAGGCGGCGCTGGAAGCCAATGCGCGATTGCTGGAATCGGTGCTCGATGACTTCCATGTGAAGGGGCAGATTGTCGCAGTTCGCCCCGGCCCTGTCGTGACGATGTACGAACTGGAACCAGCGGCGGGTATCAAATCAAGCCGTGTCGTTCAGTTAGCCGAAGACATTGCGCGCAACATGTCCGCGCTGTCCGCGCGCGTCTCTACTATTCCTGGCCGCACAGTGATGGGCATCGAGCTTCCTAATGCACACCGGGAGGCCGTTGTGTTTCAGGAGATGGTGGGCTCGGACGCTTTTGTGGAGCAAAAGGGCGCATTGCCAATAATCTTGGGTAAGAATATTTCGGGCGATCCCGTTATTGCTGACCTTGCGCCTATGCCCCATCTATTGGTCGCAGGAACAACCGGATCGGGTAAATCAGTTGGCCTGAACTGTATGATCTTGTCGCTGCTCTATCGCCTGACGCCTGACCAGTGCCGGATGATCATGATCGACCCCAAGATGCTTGAACTGAGCAGCTATGATGACATTCCCCATCTGCTGTCGCCAGTGGTGACCGAGCCTGCAAAGGCCATCCGCGCCCTGAAATGGGCAGTTGAGCAGATGGAGGAGCGGTACCGTATGATGTCCTCGCTTGGCGTCCGTAATCTTGCAAATTTCAATGAAAAGGTCCGTGGGGCAAAGGCAAAGGGTACGCCATTGGGCCGCAAGGTCCAAATCGGTTATGACCCGATGACTGGCCAACCGCAATATGAGGAAGAAAGCCTCGCTTACGAACCCATGCCGCAGATTGTGATCATCGTTGATGAGTTGGCAGACTTGATGATGACAGCAGGTAAAGAAGTTGAATTTTTGATCCAGCGTCTGGCGCAAAAGGCTCGGGCGGCGGGGATTCACTTGATTATGGCAACGCAGCGTCCTTCGGTCGATGTTATTACGGGTGTCATCAAGGCCAACTTGCCCACCCGCATTTCCTTCCATGTGACGTCAAAAATCGACAGCCGGACTATTCTTGGCGAACAAGGTGCAGAACAGCTGCTGGGTAAGGGCGACATGCTCTATATGGCAGGTGGTCGCGGATTGTCGCGTATTCATGGGCCCTTTGTGTCCGACGATGAAGTGCGTCGCGTTGCCGACCATTGGCGCGGTCAAGGACAGCCAGAATATATTCAGGCCGTGACAGAAGAGCCCGAAGACGGCGGTTTCGACTTTGGCGGAATGGGTGGCGATGACAGCGAAGAAGATTCGCAATATCGCAAGGCGTGCCAGATTGTATTCGAAAGCCAAAAGGCCTCGACAAGTTGGATTCAGCGTCAATTGCGCATTGGGTACAACAGCGCGGCGCGGTTGATTGATCGGATGGAAGAAGACGGTTTCATCAGCGCGCCTAACCATATTGGCCGCCGCGAAGTGCTGCGCGATCGGAATGGCGACCCAGTTTAGCCGTTAAGACGGGGTTCAAGGCAGTCTGGATAGTGATCACTACCGCCCATCCCAAGGAAACAAAGATGACTTTTTCAAAATACGCCCTGTTGTTTGCGCTAGCGGCGCTCGTTGCAACGACGCCTAGCCCCGCCCAGTCGTCGTCTGAGCAAATGGCGCGGGTGCTGCAGCATATGAAAGCCGTGGGCACGATGTCTGCGACTTTCACGCAGACGGACAGAAGTGGCGGGACGCTGACCGGCAAGTTGCTGTTGAAGCGGCCTGGGCAAGTGCGGTTTGAGTATCAGAAAGACGTGCCCCTATTGATTGTAGCGGACGGTCGCGCGCTGACGATGGTGGATTATGAGGTTAAGCAAGTGCAGCGCTGGCCAATCCGTAATAGCCCCCTGGCCGCCCTTCTTGACCCCGGTCAGGATCTCGCGCGCTTTGGCAAGATAATTCCAACGTCGACTAAAGATATTATCAGTGTCGAAGTGCGCGATCCAAAGCGCCCCGAATATGGCACCATCACGATGATATTCGTGGACAAGCCCGGCGCGCCTGGCGGATTGACGTTGAATGGTTGGGTTGCGCTCGATTCCAAAAACAACCGCACCACCATTCGACTCAACAATATTAGCTATAACGGCGCCATCGCTAAAAATGCGTTCACCTGGAAAGATCCGCGGCCCGTTCGACAAAAATCGTAAAATCAGTCGATGAACTGATGCCAGTCGCCGACAAGTTGCAAAGTCTGACCGCGTTGTTCATCTGAATGACAGGAAAGGCCTACTATAAAATACTTCGTTAGCGGTTGAAAGTTCGTGTGGTTTTTCCCCTGTTGCCTGCGACGTTTTATAGCTGTTAACATACGCGTGACGAACGCAAGCCTAGCCCTCATCCCCAATGCCCCCGGGATGAGGGCTTTGCTTTTTTGATTGAAATGACTTCATCGGCTTGCTCCTGACGCTTCTGGCATCTAGTGCCTTTTCTTATGTCCCAGACCATTCGCATCGCCTCGTGGAATATAAACTCGGTTCGCGCCCGTATCGACATTGTTGAACGCTATTTGAAAGAAGAAGCGCCCGACGTTTTATGTCTGCAGGAAACCAAAGTCATCGATAGCCTTTTTCCGGAAGGATTGTTCCGGCAATTGGGTTATCGTCATTTCGTCGTCAACGGCATGCCCATGCACCACGGCGTCGCAATCGTCAGCAAACTGCCGTTGATCAACCGCAGGGTTGAGGATTGGCAGGCCAATGGTGAGGCACGTCACGTCGGCGCAGAGTTGAATATCGACGCTGCCAAGGGCGTGCGTATCGACAATGTCTACATTCCTGCAGGGGGCGAAGTCCCCGACAGCGAGGTGAACTCCAAATTCGGACAGAAGCTGGCCTTTCTAAAACGTATGGCCGAATGGTCGCGTAACGTCACACAACCAACAGTCCTCACAGGTGATTTCAATGTTGCCCCGCTTGAGCAAGATGTTTGGAGCCACAAACAATTGGTCAATGTCGTCAGCCATACACGAACTGAAATCGAACATCTGGCAGAAATTCAGGCCGCTGCAGACTGGGTGGATGTTGCGCGTCACTTTGTCGACCCATCGAAGAAATTATATACATGGTGGAGCTATCGTGCGCAGGATTGGGAGACATCCGACCGTGGACGTAGGTTGGATCATATGTGGGTTACCCCCGATCTGAAAGAAAAAGCAAAGGCGCATATAGTGCACAAACACGTGCGTGGATGGGGTAAGCCATCCGACCATGCGCCGATCGTCACGGAATTCACCTTTTGATTGGGGCGAGCGCAGCGTTGGGAGACTCGCGCCGCGCAGCAATGGCGATTGATGCCTTGCGCCGTGGTTGGCCGGTCACCGTGCAGCATTTGGACAATGCGCTGACCGTAGTTGCGGTCGAAACCGCGCAGGATGTTTCCGGCGCGTATGCAATGTTGCTCTCGGCAAGTCGAGCGGCGACGTTGAAGTTAACCAACCAGCGTGCTGCGGCAGATGGCGACCATCCGGTGCTTATCAAGGCGCCTACTGATTTAGACCTGCGCCTCGCTTTGGCGGTAGCCGACCCTAGCCTTGACCTTGCCTATCCAATGAAGGGGCCATTTGCGGCGCTGGCGCTAGATGATGGCCCGTCAGCGACGGCGGCGATCGAACTGGCGCGGTTGGCGGGTTTGCTTCCTGCGTTTTTGGTGTTGAAGAATGCGGGCGAGAACGCTTTTTATGTGAGTCCGCACGATGTCGCCGCCTTTGATGACAGCGGCGCCTTGCGCTTAGCTGCGCGGGCGAAGCTTCCTGTTGCCGCCAATGCTGATGCCGAAATTGTAGCATTCCGGACAGCCGTGGATGCGTCTGACCATGTGGCGTTGGTGATGGGTACGCGCGACAATTCTCCGCCAGTCGTCCGACTGCACAGTGAATGCCTGACGGGCGACGTGCTCGGGAGCCTGAAATGCGATTGCGGCCCGCAATTGCATGAAGCGCTGCAACAGATTTCGGACGCAAATTGGGGGATATTATTGTATTTACGACAAGAGGGGCGCGGCATTGGTTTGATCAACAAACTGCGGGCCTACGCGCTTCAGGATCAGGGATTTGATACCGTCGATGCCAATACCCGGTTGGGCTTCGCCATTGATGCGCGGGACTTTTCAGTCGCGGCGCGGATGCTGGAATTGCTTGGTGTGGAACGGGTGCGTTTGTTGACCAACAATCCTGAAAAAGGGGACGGCCTACAAAAAGCGGGCATTACGGTCGCGGAGCGGCTGCCGCTTAAGATCGCCGCCAATCCACACAACGCTTATTATCTTGAAACCAAGAAAAGCCGGACCGGCCACGCACTGTAATTTAATTAAGGTGCTAAACAATTTCGCGAATGGTTGAGAACTTTTTCTGGTAGTGCCTGCTAATCGCGCCGACCGTTCAAAGCTCTGTCGATAAATGCATCATCCAGCGGCTCAGGCCCTGGCTCGTCCGCCGGATCAAGATCGGGGCCTTGTGTTAGGGGGGCACCTTCAATCGGCATGCCATTTTCATCAAACATCAGCATTTCCTCTGCCCCAAGCAGTGCATCCTCCCCTTCAAGGACTTCTGGGAACGTCACCTCCGTTGCGAATTTCTCTACCGGGCGTCCAGCCACGGCGACGCGCATATAGGCTGCCCAAGCTTGTGCAGGCGCGCGGCCGCCTTCAAGACCGCCAATTCGCCTGGCGTCGTCGCGACCCATCCACACACCTGTTGTAAGGCCGCTGGAGAAGCCCAGGAACCATCCATCCTTGTTGCTTGACGTAGTCCCTGTTTTGCCCGCGACGGGTCGACCAATATTTGCAGCTCGCCCGGTGCCCGTGGCGACAGCGCTTTGCAACAAATCGGTCATTGCGCCTGCAACCCAATCATCCACTAACTGAACCGCGCTTGAGGGCTTCGCCGCATATAGAAGTTCACCGTCAATCGTCGTGACCTTTGTAATGCCATATGGGGTGACAGTGCGCCCGCCGGCCGCGACCGCCGCGAACGCCTGTGTCATATCGATAACCCGCGCATCCGATGTCCCCAGAACCATAGACGGCTGCGTGTTGACAGGGGTGCTGATCCCAAACCTGCGTGCCATATTGGCGATGCTGTCGGTGCCTACATCTTGTCCGATTTGGGCAGCGACGGTATTTTTGGAATATGCAAAAGCGGTCCGAAGAGAAATCTCGCCAGCATAATTACCGTTGCTGTTTTTAGGTTGCCAGCCGTCGATTTCGACGGGCTTGTCTTCCACCATGTCTTCAGGACGGTAGCCCGCCTCCAATGCGGCGAGATAAACGAATAGCTTCCAGGCCGAACCTGGTTGGCGCACCGCGGTAACTGCGCGATTATAGTTGCTTGAAATATAATCGGTGCCGCCCACCATTGCCTTTACTGCACCGTCGCGGTCAATCGACACCAAAGCGCCTTGGGCGCCGCTGGGGACATTGGCTGCAATTGCGGAGGACGCGGCGCGCTGCATATTCAGATCTAGCGTTGTCCAGACATCGATGGGCTTTTCAGTTTCTTCAATAAGGCCGTCCAACTGCGGCAAAATCCAATCCGTGAAGTAGCGCACGCTGTCTTGGGGTGCTTCGGCAGCCAAGCGCACTCCCGCCAGATCGACGTTAGCGGCCTGCGCTGCAGTGATCATCCCTGCATCTTGCATGACTTCCACCACCACTTTCGCGCGGTCCAAGGCCGCCTTCGCATCGGCAGTGGGGGCATAGCGTGAGGGTGCCTTCACAAGACCTGCTATAATCGCGGCTTCGGCCAGGCTGATATCCTCGGCGCCATGGTCAAAGAAACGGCGACTTGCGGCATCGACCCCATAAGCGCCGCCACCGAAATAGACTTTATTCAAATAGAGTTCGAGGATCTGGTCCTTTGAAAATTTGGTTTCCATAGCTAATGCGAGAATGATTTCGCGAATTTTGCGGCCAAACTCTTTGTTATTATTCAGATAGATGTTGCGCGCCAATTGTTGGGTGATGGTCGAACCACCCTGCGTCCAGCGACCGTCAACGGTCCGCACATACACGGATCGCGTAATGCCAATGGGATCGACGCCGGGGTGCAAATAATATCGACGATCTTCGACGGAGACCATTGCGTCCTTCATTTCGGATGGCAGTTGGTCGATGGTCAGCCAACGTCCGAAGCTCGGGCCAAGCGATTGAATGACAGTGCCGTCTGCAGCACGTATGCGGATCATCTGGCCGTTCGGGGAAGCCTTCAGATCTTCAAAACTGTCAATTTCGCTGCGTGCAATGGCGACAAAAATGCCAAGGACCATGACGCCCAGCAACGCTGCAATGACGCCTGTTTTGACGATGCGGAATATCCATGTTCCCATTGGGCCACGTTCTTTCGAATACTTGGGTGCGCGTGCCATGGTCCGACTGTTACCCAGTCATGGAACCACCTACAAGCGCCTTATCATTCAGGATCGAATGCAAGCGCGGCGCTGTTGATGCAGTAACGTAAGCCTGTCGGCCCAGGTCCATCAGGAAATACATGCCCCAAATGCCCTTCACAGGCGGCGCAGCGCACTTCAATGCGGATCATGCCGTGCGATGTGTCGCGATGCTCTTCAACAGCCTCATTGTCTGCCGGCGCGGTAAAGCTTGGCCAACCTGAACCGCTGTCAAATTTTGTGTCAGATGCAAATAGGGTCGTCCCACAGCCCGCGCAGCGAAATTCGCCTTCGCGTTTTTCATCGGTGAGTGCGCCTGCAAAGGCACGTTCCGTGCCTGCTTCACGCAAGACATGATATTGGATGGGGTCCAATTCTGCGCGCCATTGCGCATCGGACTTGATAATTTTTTCCATGAGAAGGCCCTTTCGTCTGAATGATGTGGGAGCAAGGGCAAAGAGGTTCAAGGTGCTGGCGCAAGAGCGCTTTTCTCAAATCCCCGCAAAAGGTGCACTGTGGTCAGCCGCGACGTGCTGCGGCGCGGGCAATGCGGACGAGTTCTTCTTCCAAGATCGTCACAGCAAGACCGTCGCGGACGTGCATCAACTTTGCCTCAACCTCAAGCAAATGGCTATTCAAGCCAGCAAGCCGCGAAGATGGCCAGCGTGTAAGTTGCTGTGCATAGCTGTCGGCATCTCTCCAGAATATCGACCGCGTGGCCTTAACTACCGCGCCGGGATTGCTGCCATTGTCGACTTTTGTCCGCATCGCAGCGAGCATCGTTACGCGGCGCTGCATCGCGCGGATGATGCGAATAGCATCCACACCCAAGTCGCGCGCTGCGGCAAGTTCGCGGCCCGTACCGCGCAAATCACCACCCATAACGACATGGACGAGACCGTTGATATTTTCTTCGCCAGTTTCCGCCGATAGGGCTTCAAATATAGCTATGTCGACCGTGGCGGGACGCTGCGGTGATGCGTCATAATATAGGGATAGCTTTTCGATTTCGGCCTGCGCCAATTTGCGATCTTGTCCCGTGTAGCGTGCAATACGTGCTGCAAGAGGCCGATCGATTTTTAGCCCTGTTGTGGGAGCAAAGGCCATGACTGCTGCTGCGGCGTCGCCCTCTTCGGGCAAGTAACAAATATGCGCCATGGCGCGCGGATGTGCCTCCAGAAATTTCCGTAATTTGCTCGCCTTGGTCAAGTTGCCAGCGGTTGCTATCACTGGACTTATGTCGCCTTCAAGGCCCAGCAAATTCTCGACTGCAGCTAAGCCTTCCTCGCGGCGGAAATTGAGGCGGATATGTCTTTTGTCGCCGAACAGCGATAGTGCTGATGCCTCATCTACCAATAAAGCTGGGTCGTTGCGGATCCTGTCACTGTCGATTTCAACGCGTTCTGAGCCCACCAATTGCGCCGACATTTGTCCAGCAATATCGGCCACAGCCGATTCATCCTGTCCGAAAATGAAAAATAGCCGGATATCAGGGCGTGCGCTGATGGCACTGATAAAGCTACGTTCTTTTGCGCTGCTCATTCGCCGCGTGCGTAAATGGAAAGCCGAGTGACAATCTGATCCGCGACCTTTTGCGTCAGATTTTCAAGTGCGCTGTTTTCGCCAGCGATCGTCGCATATTCCGAGCTGACGACGTCGATGCCCGCGTCCGATCCGGCGGTCGTATCCAGCACAGTTTCGCCGGTTGCGACCGAAACAAGCTGATAACGCGCACGCAATGTCCGGCGTTCTCGCGTGACTGTATCATCGGCGCGCACGCCAAAACCTTCAATTTGATCATCTAGTACAACAATCAGGCGGAATTGCGCCGAACCACCCTCTTGAGCGCCAAACCGGTCGATCAATGCATTGCGCATAAGCCATCCGTTTTTGCCTTCGATTGGCGCGATGGCGATAGTTCCCAATGTTTGCGCCACAACCCCTTTTGATCCGCCGCTGTACAAGGGCTGCAAACTACATGCTGGCAGAAGCAAAGCAAGCATCAAGGGGGTGAAGAAACGCTTCATAAGACGATGTTGACCAGCCTGTTAGGAACGACAATGATTTTCTTTATATCGCCGCCGTCAATGGCATGCTGAACCTTTTCGCTGGCTAGCGCAAGCGCCTCCATCTCGGCTTGCGGCAAGCCCTTGGCGACCGTCAGGGTATCGCGTAATTTGCCCCTGACCTGAATGGCGATCGTAACCTCGTCCTCTTCCAGCAGGGCCGGATCAACCACAGGCCATGCCGCGTCGGCGATTAAGCCGCCACCCAGTTCCGCGCCAAGCTGTGTCCACGCTTCTTCGGCCAAATGCGGCACCATAGGCGATGACAGCAAGAGGATTGTGCGGATAGCCGTATCGCGGCTAGCCGAAGGCACGGCCTTCTCAATGGCGTTAGCCAGATCGTAAATTTTCGCCACGGCCTTGTTGAAAGCAAGTGCCTCAATATCCGCGCCGACGCCAGCAATCACCTGATGAGTTTTGCGATCCAAGGCTTTGTCAGCGCCCTCTGCACCGCTGACCTGAGAGGTCAGGCGCCACAGACGCTGAACAAAGCGCCAGCAGCCTTCAATTCCCGCTTCCGACCATTCCAGATCGCGTTCGGGTGGGCTGTCGGACAGCATGAACCAGCGTACGGCATCGGCACCATATTGATCAACAATGTCATCGGGATCGACGACATTTTTTTTCGACTTGGACATCTTCTCGATACGGCCAGCAACCGCAGGCGCGCCGCTGTCGATGATGGTCCAGATGTCGCCCTCGCGTCGCACTTGATCGGGGCTTAGCCAGCTGCCCTTTACATCTTGATAGGTTTGGTGCGTCACCATGCCTTGCGTAAACAAAGACGCAAAGGGTTCCTTCACGTCGATCAAGCCAATATGGCTTAATGCGCGCGTCCAGAAACGAGCATAAAGCAAGTGCAGAATGGCATGTTCGACACCGCCAATATATTGATCCACCGGAAGCCATTTTTCCGCAACGGTGCGATCAAATGGCTTGTCCTGCGGTTGGCTGGCGAAGCGAATGAAATACCAGCTTGAATCGACAAAGGTATCAAGCGTGTCGGTCTCCCGTCGCGCAGGATTCCCGCAGCTTGGGCAATCGACCTTACTCCAGTTCGGGTGTCGATCCAGGGGGTTTCCAGGAATGTCGAAACTAACATCTTCGGGCAATGTTACCGGCAGTTGATCTTCAGGCACGGGCACCGCGCCGCAGGTCTGACAATGGATGATGGGAATGGGTGTGCCCCAATAACGCTGACGTGAAACGCCCCAGTCGCGCAGGCGATATTGCGTCTGCCCAATACCCCAGCCCTCGGTCTGTGCGCGTGCAATGACATCGGCCTTGGCTTGGTCAATGGTCATGCCATTCATCCAATGGGAATTCACAATCGTGCCGGGGCCAGTGAAGGCAATATCGCCGGCAAAGACACTATCCGTCACATCGCCATCGGCAACAACGCGGGTGACGGGCAAATCATATTTGCGTGCAAAATCAAGGTCGCGCTGGTCATGGGCGGGGCAGCCAAAGACCGCGCCCGTGCCATAATCCATCAATACGAAATTGGCGACATAGACCGGCAAATGCCAGCTGGCATCCAGAGGATGTTCGACGGTTAGACCAGTATTAAAACCACGCTTTTCGGCGGTTTCGATATCAGCAGCCGTTGTGCCGCCCTTGCGACACTCCTCGATAAATGCCTGCAAGTCGGGCGCATTGGCCGCCAGTTTTTGCGCGACGGGGTGGTCCGCTGCAATGGCGACAAAGCTTGCACCGAACATCGTGTCAGGCCGCGTGGTAAACACGTCAATGCCGCCATCCCCGCCTGGGAAGCGGAAGGTACATTTCAGGCCCTGTGACTTGCCGATCCAGTTTTCCTGCATCAACCGCACCTTGTCTGGCCATTGGTCAAGCGACCCAAGGCCGGTGAGCAATTCATCGGCAAAGTCGGTGATTTTTAGGAACCATTGGCTCAGCTTGCGGCGCTCGACGGGCGCGCCGGAGCGCCAGCCTTTGCCGTCGATGACTTGTTCATTGGCAAGCACGGTCATGTCGACCGGGTCCCAGTTCACCGCAGATTCCTTGCGATAGACCAAGCCTGCGGCATATAGTTTAAGAAATAGCGCCTGTTCGTGGCCGTAATATTCAGGCTCGCAGGTGGCGAGTTCGCGTGTCCAGTCAATGGCAAAGCCAAGCCGTTTCAGTTGCGCCTTCATGTTGGCGATATTGTCACGCGTCCAACTGCCCGGGTGAACATTCTTTTCCATGGCTGCATTTTCGGCGGGCATGCCAAACGCATCCCATCCCATGGGATGCAGCACCTCATGCCCCGTCATCCGCTTGTAGCGCGCCAGCACATCGCCCATCGTGTAGTTGCGGACATGGCCAATATGGATGCGGCCCGACGGATAGGGGAACATCTCCAGCACATAAGCACGCGGCTTGGCCGAATTATCATCCGCGACGAAGCTGCTACGTTCTTCCCAAATATTTTGCCACCGCGCGTCTGCGACGTGCGGGTTAAAACGCTCTACATTGGACATAGAAGTTACCCGGTGATGGACGACCGACGAAGGTCACGCGCCTTGGTGAGGATGACCGCTTCAAGCTTTTGCACCGTTGCGGCGCGCAATGGTGCCGCAACCCACTGGCCATTTTGCGATACTTCGCGGCTACCGGCCACGCGCAAGGCGTCTGCGCGCAGGTCTTGGTCGAGAATCGAAATCGTTAACTTTACCCGTTCGCCGGGGCTTTGCGGATTTACATACCAATCGGTGACAATGACGCCGCCTGCGGAGTCGGTTTGCACCAACGGCATGAAGGACAAGGCGTCAAGCGATGCGCGCCATAAATAGCTGTTGACGCCAATAGTGGTGACCTGGCTCGCCGCAAGGTCTGCCTTTGGGCGCTCCCTGCCTCCGCAGCCGGAAAGCAGGCCTAAGCTTAATAAGCTGCTGGTCGCAACGATGAGTGCCAGGCGAGAGGTGCGCATAAAATGTCCTTGAACAATGGAATATCGGAAACCTCTATAGTGGCTTGGTGTCGGGGGCAAGCTTTCTGGCGGCTGAATGGCGCGTAATTCATCCTATAGTCAGTTTCCAGGCGCTATCCGATTGTGGACATCATGCAACAACTCGGGACAAAACGTGTTATTGGCATTATTTTGAAGCCACCCCTCTTTTGAATCCCCGAAATGGGGAGTATGAAAGTTGGGAGATTAAAGAATCGCACGAAAAGAGGCTATGAACGTGAAGCGGGCACAGAAAGGAAAATATGCGACCTTTGCAGCAGTGATGCTGGCAACGGCTTCGTTTGCCCTCTCGCCGATGATCATGCCTGCCTTTGCCGCAAAGGCGGCCGGTCCTGAAGAAACGGCTGCGCCTTCTTGGATTGCTATGTTCACGCCTGCTGGCGGAGACAGTGTTCTTGCCCAGAAATTCTCTGCGACGCAAATTGCATCCAATGCGCGTTTCCCATTCACGCCTGCGAGTGCCGGTGAAGGCCGCAACCGCACGATAACGGTTGCTGCGCGGGCGAACTCGCGCTTGACCGCGGGCGCGGTATCCATACGCAATGTCATCGCCCCAAGCGAAGTCGGTGCGGGCAAAGGGCTTCGCCTCGCCGCAGTGGACTATCGTTTGACAGCTTCAAAGGGTTGGCAGGATTTCGCGTTGCCCAAGATGCGCGCACGCGCCGCAAAGGCCCCGCTGAGCGATGTTGGCAAGGGCAGCTTTCGGCTGGATGAATCGCCGCGGAAGCCAAGCAAGTTCAGCACCAATATTAAACTCGACCAGAATAAAGAAATGGCCCCGCCTGCGCGCGGAGGCGCCGCTTCGGGTGACTATAAGCTGGATGTCGGTGGTAGCTTCTCCATCAGTCGCAAGATCGACTTCACGGCTGGCGTCCGTTATGCTAGCGAGAATGATCGTGTCATTCCTTTGGCTGACAACCGCAAAGACAGCGAAGCTGTTTATGTCGGAACCAAAATCCGCTTCTAAGCGGATTTTTTCCTGAAAGCATCAATCGCCGCCCACCCATGGATTATCCGAGGGCTGAGCATTTGTGCGCTTTGGCGGCTCATGCCGCCTAAGGCGATGATGTCAGCGCTCTTGCCCAGCTTTGCGAGCCGTTGAAACTGCAAGGGACCAAGTGGCCGCGCGCCGGGGTGGCTGCTGGTGTCGAAAAGCGGCGAGAGAAATAAGACTTCGGGATTACCTCGCTTTACGGATGCGATTTCGCGCGCATTGTGCACAGGTGCGCTGTGTAGCAATGCTGTTTGGCCGCGGCTGCGTTGGTGAAATCCGTCGGCGTGCCAGCGTAAAGCGGTCCGTTCATCACCCGCCAACAGCAATAAATGCCCGCGCCGACGGCAAATCCGCAGCACTTTAGCGAACATTGCGCGACGTTGTTGAGTAGCCAAATGATAATGGCGGAAAACCACGCCTGAACGCGAAGGCAGCCGTTGAATAGCGCGTAGTTGGTCATCACCAAAACGTGCATCGGTCATCAGCCAGATTTTCGGCAAGGGGTGGCTTCGCGGCATATAACTGCCTATAGCGCCGCGTTATGCAGGAAGCGACACCAGAAACATCCGCCGACCGTTTGACGGCCATCCGCACGCGGATGCATGCCGCCGCTAAATTGGCGCGACGCCCGGGGGAGGATATCCACCTCATCGCCGTGTCAAAAACGCGGACGGCGCAAGACATTGAACCGCTCATCTTGGAAGGCCATAGGCTGTTCGGGGAAAATCGTGTTCAGGAGGCTGCGAGCAAATGGCCCGCGCTGAAGGAACGGCATCCGGAGGTTGAACTGCATCTCATTGGCCAGTTGCAATCCAACAAGGCCGAAGAGGCAGTCGCTTTGTTTGATGTGATCCATTCGGTTGATCGGCTGTCGCTCGTGACGGCATTGGGCAAGGCGATGGAGAAACTGGGGCGCGCGGTGCCTTGCTTCATTCAAGTCAATATTGGTGCGGAAGAGCAAAAGGGCGGCTGTTCGGTGGCGGAGCTTCCCGACCTGTTGAAGGCTGCGCAGGACGCAGGCATACCGGTGGCTGGCCTCATGTGCATCCCCCCCGCTGAACTGGAGGCTGCGCCCTTTTTTGCGCTTTTGGCCGAATTGTCCGCGCGGCATGGTTTGGCGCAATTGAGCATGGGCATGTCGGATGATTTTGAAACCGCCATCATGCTGGGCGCAACGCACATCCGTGTCGGCACAGCCTTATTTGGCGAACGCCCCAGCGTTGTTTAAGGCAAATTGGGCATAGCCGCTCTGTGTGGCAACCAAGGCCTCTACGCCTTCGCCATCGCAGAGGTCGCACGCCTTTATGATCGCGGCGTCTTGCACATCGAGCCCGCCGGTCAGCGCGCCAAAGGCGGGCATAATCATTTTGCGCGGTGTTTTTACAAAGCAACGCCGTTTCACCATCCGCCCGCGCAGTATTTGTCGGAACTTGGGATGAAAATGGCCCGAGATTTCGAGATGGGGGTCGCCTGCCTTCGCCTCATGCCGAAGCGTGATCCCCGACAATGTCAATTCGTCTAATGCCTTTCCACCCCAGATGCCCGACACCGCGCGGTCATGGTTTCCGGTAATCCAAATCCATTCGGCGGCGCGCGCCAAATTACCCAATAATGCCGCAGCGTCTTCCGCTAGTCGCTGCTCCCCATCATCGTCATGGAAATTGTCACCAAGTGATATAATACTGGCCGGGCGATATGCGCTGCATAATGCCGCAATATCCTGCAGCGTCGATACGCTGTCATAAGGCGGCAGCATTTGGCCATATAAAGCAAAGGCGCTGGCCTTTTCGAGATGGAGGTCGGACACCAATAACGCATTTTGCGCGCGCCAATATAAGGCCGCCTCGCCAGCTATCTCAAATGTCTGCCCGCCAAATTCGAATTCATACGCCATGGCCGCAGGCTATGCGGATTGTGGTGCGCAACTGCAAGCGGATGTGCGTAGTTCCCTTTGGCCCAAGGCGTTTACGGTGTCATCGCCACGCCGGCCAAAGTCTCTGCCTCCATCAACAAAGCATCGTCCACCGAACCCTGCGCCACACTCTCGCGGCCAATCATCACCAGCAACGGTACGGCCAGCGGACTGACGCGCGCCAGGTCGACGTGCAGCATCGTGTCGGCGGCGCGGTCCAACAAATCGCCAAGTCGCCCGACATCGGTCAGCCGCGCCCGCGCATCGGCCCACGCCGCCTCCAGCAGCAAATGGTCGGGCTCATATTTGCGCAGCACATCGTAAATTAGGTCGGTAGAAAAGGTCACTTGCCTGCCCGACTTGCGCTTGCCGGGATGCTGCCGTTCGACAAGGCCGCTGATTACTGCCACTTCGCGAAAGGCGCGTTTGAGCAAGTAACTTGATTCCACCCAGTCAACAAATTCATCGGCCAATATGTCGGCAGAAAATAAGGGGCGCGGGTCTGTGATGGGTTTGAGGCTCCAGACGCCCAATGCATAATCGCTGGCGACAAAACCCATGGGCATCAGGCCTCGGCTCTCCATCCGCCGCGTGATGAGCATGCCCAGCGACTGGTGCGCGTTCCAGCCTTCAAATGGATAGGCGACCATATAATGGCGTTTGTCGTGCGGGAAGGTTTCGACCAGCAACTGTCCTGCCTTTGGCATCTGACTGCGATAGGCTTGCATCTCCAACCATTCGCGCACGTCGTCGGGAAAACGCGCCCAGCCCGGCCTGTCGGTCAACATCTGCCGCACACGCGCGGCCAGATGCGTGGTGAGAGGCAAGCGCGCGCCCATATAGCTTGGGATATTGTTCGCTGGCTTGGTCGCGGCGCGGACGATGAGGTCGAGGTCCTTGATCGATTCGACCTCAAGCGCCATGCCGGCAAAGGTGAAGCAGTTGCCGGGGCTTAAGGTGGCGGCAAAAGCTTCCTCCACCTTTCCTAATTTGCGGCCATTGCGGAACCGGATTTCCAGCATCGGCGCATCGACGATGATGCCCGCATTAAATCTATGCTGCGCGGCAAATTGCGGGTGCGATAGGCGCCATAGGCCATCGGGGTTTTTGACCAATTTCTTGAAGCGGTCATAGGCCTTCAACGCATATCCGCCCGTTGCGATAAAGGCGATGACACGCGCAAAGGTTGCGGCATCGATGGCGGAATAAGGCAGTGCAGATTGGACTTCGGCCAGTAACGCGCTCTCGTCAAAGGGTCCGGCGCAGGCGATCCCCATCACATGCTGTGCGAGCACATCATAGCTGCCTGGGCGGAAGGTTTCTCCGTCGCGGACGCCTTCGGCCACCGCGTCAAAAGCGGCCTGTGCTTCGAGATATTCAAAACGATTACCGGGAACGAGGATGGCCTTGCTGGGTTCATCCATCCGGTGGTTGGACCGGCCAATGCGCTGCAGCAGTCGTGACGACCCCTTGGGTGCACCCATTTGGATGACGCAGTCGACATTGCCCCAGTCGACACCCAGATCGAGGCTGGCGGTGCAGACCAAGGCGCGCAATTTACCCTCGGCCATAGCGCCTTCGACCTTGCGCCGCGCCTCGACCGACAACGACCCATGATGAATACCGATGGGAAATTTCGCTTCATTCGCGTCCCATAATTTCTGGAAGATAAATTCGGCGAGGAAACGTGTGTTGCAGAAAATTAGGGTGATTTTGTTGCGGCCAATTTCGTCGATGAGCTGCGGTATCGCATGATGCCCGCTATGCCCCGCCCACGGAACGCGGCCCTCTGGCAACAGGATCTCTAGATCAGGCTCCGCTGCGGCGTCCCCCGCGACCAAGCGCACCTGATCCATATCGCCATGAGGCGCGAGCCAGGCGCGATAGTCATCGGGATCGGCCACCGTCGCAGACAGGGCAACACGTTGCATGTCCGGCGCCAATGTCTGCAATCGCGCGAGCGACAGGCTGAGCAGATCACCGCGTTTCCCATTGGCGAAGGCGTGGACCTCATCGACAATGACGCGTTTTAGCGTGGCAAACATGTGCACGCTGTCCTCATGGCTGAGGAGTAGCGACAGCGATTCAGGTGTGGTCAACAATATATGCGGCGGCTTAACCCGCTGCCGCGCCTTGCGGTCCGACGGCGTGTCGCCTGTCCGAGCCTCAACGCGGATCGGCAAGCCCATTTCCTCAATCGGGATTAACAGATTGCGGCGAACGTCGGTGGCCAATGCCTTGAGCGGGGAGATATATAGCGTGTGTAGGCCGTCTGACGGATCGACAATCAAATCATGGAGGCTCGGCAAAAACCCGGCCAGCGTCTTGCCCGCACCCGTCGCGGCGACCAGCAGGGCATGCTGTCCAGCGCCCGCCGCCTCGAGCATCTCCAACTGATGCCGCCGCGGTTGCCATCCGCGCGCGGCGAACCAATTGAGGATGATAAGCGGTAAATTCACGCCGAGCTTAATGCCCGACAGTTTCCCCGCGTTCCAGCCCTGATGCCGCCAATTGCGCATCAATTTGCGCCATCAGCCGCTCCAGACCTTCTTCGGAAGATGCTTCGGCCCGCGCGACGAGCACGTCTTGCGTGTTTGATGCGCGCAATAGCCACCAGCCATCGGGCGTATTGACACGCGCGCCGTCGGTGTTGTTCACATCCGCGCCGTCTGCCGACAACCGTGCCAACACTTCGTCGATCACGGCGAATTTGCGGCTCTCATCGACTTGGAAACGCATTTCGGGGGTGTTGATCATCTCCGGCATTTCGCTACGCAACTCGGTCACGCTTTTGCCCAGCTTAGCTGATGCCGACATCAACCGGACCGCGGCATAGATCGCGTCGTCAAAACCATAATATGCATGCTTGAAGAAAATATGTCCGCTCATTTCCCCCGCCAGCGGCGATCCGGTTTCCTTCATTTTGGACTTAATCAGGCTGTGGCCGGTTTTCCACATCATGGGCTGACCGCCCAATGCGCTCACGCGGTCGAATAAGGCCTGCGATGCCTTTACATCAGCGATAATCGTAGCGCCGGGGACCTCGCCCAGCACATCCGCGGCATAGATTTGCAGCAATTGATCGCCCCAAATCACGCGGCCTTCGCCATCAATGGCGCCGATGCGGTCCCCATCGCCGTCAAAAGCCACGCCAAAATCGAGTTTCTTTTCCGCGACAAGCCGTTGTAAATCGACTAAGTTGGTTGGGTCGGTTGGATCTGGGTGATGATTGGGAAATTGGCCATCCACTTCTGAGAACAAGAGATGATGCTCTCCGGGTAACATCTTGACCAGCTTTTCAATTGCCGGTCCCGCCGCGCCGTTGCCCGCATCCCAACCGATGCGGAATGCCTGCTGTGGTGCGGCTTGCGCCACGCGGGCCACATATTGGTCAAGGATATCGAGATGTTCCGAAACGCCCGTGCCATCCACCCAATCCCCCGCCGACGCCATGCGGCCGATTTTTTGGATATCGGCCCCGAAAAACGGTTTACCCATAAGGACCATCTTGAAGCCATTATAATTGGCGGGGTTGTGACTGCCGGTTATCTCTATGCCGCCATCGACATCATCCAATACGGCCTCAGCATAATATAGCATGGGCGTTGGCCCCATGCCGATGCGCACGACATCGACGCCGCTATCGTTCAGGCCCTTGACCAAGGCTGCCTCAAGCATGGGCGAGCTTACCCGCCCGTCATAGCCGACCGCGGCCTTTTTTCCGCCAGCGCGGACAAGGCAGGTGCCGAACCCCCGGCCAATGGCATAAGCGTCAGCCTCCCCCAAGGTTTCACCGATAATGCCGCGAATGTCATATTCACGAAGCGAGGTGGGGTGGAAATGATGGGCCATAGAATGTCCTGTAACTAAGGGAGAGAGTTTTGCCGTTAGAGCCGTTTATTGTTCAAGTCATCTAACAAAAGGTCGCGCGCTTTATTCAATTCGGCGGCGCGTTCGGCACTGCCGCCGGTGTCGGGATGGTTTTGCGCAATCAATATGCGGTGGCGTTCGCGAATGCGCTCGGCATTGTCGAAACGCGACACGCCTAGCAAAAAACGCGCGGCATCTATATCCGAATTCTTGCCGCGTTTGGCGCCAGAACCGAACAGCCGCAATGTTAGGCCGCGATACCAGAGCGCCGCTAAAACCATTGCGGCGACACCTACCCAAAGGCTTCCCCGCGATGCGAGAAATGCCCCGGACAGTCCCAGCAGCATGGGCAGCAATTGCTGCTTTTGAAGCTTACCCTTCCACACGGCCCAGCCAAGGGCGAGGACAGCCAAGATCGCCAGAAAGGCCATTATGCCAGTGCCAGCTGACCGACTTCGGGCAATGCGAGGCCGGCGACCAGTTCACGCAATTCCTGCCGCGCCACAATATGTGCGGTCGCCAACTGGCCCAAATGGCCCTTGTCGATCAAGGTCAGGCCCGACGGAAACAGTTCCCGATAAATGACGCGTTCATTGAGGCCGGGAACCGAACGGAAGCCGACCCGCTTGGCCAATTCGGTCAATGCGTCGGTCATGCGCTGCTGATTACGCGCCTCCATATTATGCAGGCGGTTGCGGACCACGACCCAGTCGATGGTCACGCCATCGGCTTTGGCGCGTTCCTTCCGCGCGTCCCAGATAAGCTCCGCATAGAAGCTAAGCTTGCGCACTTTGAAATTTTCGGCGTCCACTTGGCCAATCAGGTCAAAGTCGACAAAGCTGTCATTGATGGGGGTGACCAATGTATTGGCGCGCGTCGCGACAAAGCGCGCATAAGGATCATCCCGCCCTGGCGTATCGAACACAAGGAAATCATTCTCCGCGCCCAGGCGTTCCACCTGCCGCTCCAAGGTGGCCTGCGAATCATGTTCGAACACTTCAAACACCGGCATCGGCAGAGTGATTTTGCGCCGCGTCATCGTGTCGCGCCGGTTTTCGAGATAGCGGTACAGGGTGCGTTGGCGCGAATCCAAATCGATGCACGCGACCCGAGCGCCGCGGGAGGCCAGAGCTATGGCGACATGGATTGCGGTGGTGGATTTACCTGTCCCGCCCTTTTCATTCGCAAAAACGATGTGATGTGCCTTGGCCATAATTCCCCAAATCTGCCCCAAATATTGTCCGCGGCGACATTTGCCTTGAATTGTCGCTGCACCCTCCCGCATAGGCGGGTTCAACAAAGGCCAATAAACAAGGCGACGTGGACGTGCAAATCATCAATCAGCTTGACGCATTGCGGCAGCATATTTCGGCGCTGCGTGACGCCAAGCGGCGCGTCGCGTTGGTCCCGACGATGGGCGCGCTGCATGACGGGCATATGGCGCTGGTCGCAGAGGCGCGGCGACATGCCGATGCGGTGGTTGTGTCGATCTTCGTAAACCCCACCCAATTTGGAGCGAATGAAGATCTTGACGCCTATCCGCGCACGATGGCTCGTGACGCCGAGCTGCTACGCGCCGCGGGTGTAGACATTTTATGGGCGCCACATGCGACCATTGTCTATCCGCCGGGCTTTGCAACGGAGGTTCATGTCGCTGGTCCAAGCAAAGGCTATTGCGGCGCCGCGCGGCCCGGGCATTTTGACGGCGTTGCGCTGGTGGTCGCCAAATTGTTTAATCAGGTGCAGCCCGATGTTGCGCTTTTCGGTGAAAAGGATTTCCAACAATTGGCGGTCATCCGGCAGATGGCCCGCGACCTTGATTTCGCCTTGGACATATTGGGCGTGCCAATTGTGCGTGACGCCGATGGCCTCGCTCTGTCATCGCGCAATGCCTATTTGACCGCGGAGGAACGCACGGCTGCTTCAGCTTTGCCAGTTGCGTTGACCCAAGCGACGGCGCAGATCCGCGCTGGCGATGATGTTGGGCAAACGCTTGCCAAAGCCTCGGCGGATATCCTTGAGGCGGGTTTTGCGCGCGTGGAGTATTTTGCGCTCGCCGACGCGGTCACGCTTGAGGAACTGCAACATTTTGACGGCAGAGCAGCCCGGCTGTTGGTGGCGGCCAAGATGGGAAAGACGCGGTTGATAGATAATTTGGCGGTTTAAAGAGCAGTCGGTCGCTACGAGATCTATATTATTGGGTTTAGCGTATTCGCACTCTTATCACCCACATTGACATCAATACACACCCCCGGAGGCTCAATTCGATCCGCCTATCTATGATTTGATGGCGGCTTAGTGCCACAGGCGAGCGCCGGGTGGCCTGACGCCTTAAGAGCGTGCGAATGAAATCAATGGCGCCAGATCGTGTGCATCGGCCGCGCGCAGCGCTGCAACATATTTTGCGCGCGTTACGTTGGCGTCGATGAGGCTCTGGCTCCCCCACGAAAAGCGAGGTTGGCCTAAGTATATTGCCAGTAAATCGCCAACCATTCGCGATATGCGCCCATTGCCGTTGGGAAATGGGTGGATTGCCACGAGCCGGTGCGAGTAGCGTACTGCAATTTCATCGGGCGCGTAGGTGGCATTTTCTACCCAGAAGCGCGCGTCGTCAATTGCCTGCGCAATGTCCATCCGAATGCGATTTGCATCCACTCCAATATTACGCGGGGTCTCTCGATATTTACCAGCCCAGCGCCACACCTGACCGAACATGCGTCGGTGTAGTTCGCGCAGAAAGGCTTCATTGAGCGCGTCGCCGCGACGCGAGGTTAGCCACTTTTCTGCGTGTGCAATGTTGATCTGCTCCGCCTCGTTCAACTCGCGGCGCAGGGTAATGTAGGACGGGATAAGCTGCTGCCGTTCCTCTGCGTCGAGAGGTATATTGGCGTCATCGTCATGCCCATCGAAAAGCTTATCGGTCATTTATCATCCCACAGGCGGCGCGATGGGCCTGCAAGCAACTCAGCCATAATTCGCTGACGTTCATGAGCGAGGTCCTCTCCCTCCATCGCCTGGTTTTCGAGGCGCATTGTGTGATGGAGCCGATCGAGGGTGGCTTCAGCCTTTTGTGTGGCCTGCCGCCGCACGATGTCATCCAGTGAGGTCGTCGGGACTATGGCGTAGACGAATGTGCAGTCCATGGCTTCGGCGGCCTCGCGCATAGTCCTGATCGTTATCGCGCCCATTGCCTCTGCCTTCTCCATTGCGCTTATGCGCGAATAGGCGGCGCCCATTCGCGTAGCCAACTGCCGCGTGCTTAATCCTAAGGCCTCGCGAATGCCCTTCAGCCAACCGCGCGGAGGCACGGCGACAGCTTCACGCTGCAGTGTTGCGAGGCGGCGATCTAGGTTTTTGCGCGCCAGAATTGCTTGGCTGGGTGACATGACTTGAAATCCTTTGCACGCCATATGACACGTATATATGCGCAAATCAATATATTTTGCATACATTAAAATGTTCAAAATTATTTTTTGTGAGCATTTATATATATGCAAAAACAATTTTTTTCATTCTGCGCCCAAAGCGCTATGTGGGTAGGGTGCTTGTGCCTGAAGATTACATGCAAGCGCTGGATAGGAACCCGTTCTAATATGACATCACCGATACTCGTCACAGGCGCCGCAGGGTTTATAGGCCACGCCGTCGCGCACAGATTGTTGGCGCGGGGCGAGCGCGTCATTGGTGTCGACATCGTCAATGATTATTATGACCCCGCCTTGAAAGAGGCGCGGCTCGCGACCTTTGTAGGTATAAACAGCTTCGCCTTTGAACGCCTCGACATCGCCGATGCGGATAAGATGAAGGCGCTGGTGTGCGACAATGATATCGTGCGCGTCGTGCATCTCGCGGCGCAGGCCGGTGTCCGCTACAGCCTCGAGAACCCCTTCGCCTATGAACGGTCCAACTTGGCGGGCCACTTGTCGGTTATGGAGGCGTGTCGGCACGCCGAGGGCTTTGAGCATCTCGTCTACGCCTCGTCGAGCTCGGTCTATGGCGACAAGCCAATAAGCGGCGAAGGCTTTAAGGAAGATGAGCCCGCGAACGACCCTGTGTCGCTCTACGCCGCGACAAAGCGCGCGTGCGAATTAATGAGCCAGTCTTATGCCAAACTTTATGGCTTTCCGCAGACGGGCTTGCGCTTCTTCACCGTATATGGCCCATGGGGACGGCCCGACATGGCCTATTTCAGCTTCACGCAGAAAATCCTGCGCGGCGAGGCGATTGAGGTTTACGGCAATGGCCAAATGGCGCGCGATTTCACTTATATTGATGACATTGTCGACGGCATCATCGGGTCACTCGACCATCCACCCGCGCGGGGCGAGCATAGGGTCCTCAACATTGGCGACAGCCATCCGGTAGGCTTGATGGAGATGATCGAGACGCTTGAAAAGGCCATTGGCCGCGAAGCGACGAAGATCATGCGGCCAATGCAGCCGGGCGACGTCACCGCGACCTATGCCGACATATCAAAGCTACATGCGCTTACAGGGTATAAGCCAAAGGTCATGCTGGCCGAAGGTCTGCAAAAATTCGCCGACTGGTATCGGCAGCATTACGGCGCCGCGTCCTAAGTTGAGGGCTTCAATTGCGCCTGCATCTGATCGAATGCAGCCGCCAGCTTTCGGCCCGCAATCTGCCTTCCCGCTTCGCGCGGCAAGCCAAGCGCTGCCGACAGTGGCCCGCCCAATAATGCATCGCCCAGCGCCATCAGCACCATCTCCAATGTCAACTCGTGCAGCGAGGTATCGGCGTGGCCGTCTTCGGCAATTTCATCCACCAGCTTGTGAATGGCCTCGACAATAGGGTCGAGCGCGTCTTCATTTCCGGACAGCAGCATCCACGACGCAAGCGCGCCCGCACCCTCGCGGTCAAACTGGTCAAAGATTAAATCTGCAAGCTCATCCGGTGTCACTGCGCCACCACGCATTTGGGTGACGGCCTCGGCCACCTTGCTGCGGATATTTTCGCCCATATACGCCGCCAGCGCCCGCTGCAGCCCCGACGCCGACCCAAAATGATGCAGTAAATTGGCGTGCGTCCGACCGATTTGCCCAGCCACCGCCTTTAACGTCACCGCCTGCGGCCCTGCCTCAAGCAACAGGCCGCGCGCCGCCTCCAGCGCCGCCATCCGGCTCGCCTCCGGACTTAATCGGCGCGGCATGCCAATGTCTTTAAATTCAATAATCTTGGACGCTACAGTTGCCATATTCTTCGCTACCCCCCGATAGTTTTTCAACGCTACGCCAATTTAAGGACATATCCAAGAGCGTTGCGCGGCAAATGCCGCTGAAGGGTGACGTGTAGGGCTGGAAGCCTCGGTGCATCACAATGGCCGGCCGCCTACCTTCACCTAGAAATAGCACAGTGTCGCATTTATCGCTGGCGTGTTTTGGACAGCTACCGGTATCAACGAAATGCCTACACTCTATCGTTCGGTTAGGTCGTGGTGAATGCCTATGAATGGCGGTTGAAAATACGTAAAAACCTCACCAGCTACTCGACCTTTTTGGGTCCGAGCATCCTTAAAAAGCAATTCTTTAAGATTAATGCCGACCCCAGCAAAGACATGGCGTTTCGAAGGAACCCCTGCAGCCCGGTCTTCATTTGAAAAGCCGTCAGCACGATAACCGAGATGGAGTTCCGCGTATTTTAGTGGTGTCTTCTTGAATACTTCAAAGCCTGCAAGCTTAAGCGCAAAAAGATAGCGCTGCTGTCGAAAATGTTCCTTACCCTTGACTGTGTAGATATCCTCGTTCGGTTCGATCAGGAGACGAAAATCAAGCTTATCGTCCAAGCCAGGCACTGAATTGCGCATGACTGAAAAACCTGCCCCAAGAGAATTGAATGTAACATCTTCCCAAGACCAACCGCCGCTCGGTTCAATGCTGTCAAAAACTTCTGACCACAACATTATGCCTGAAGCCAAGGCGGCTGCGGTAAGCTCTATTCCAGGTGCATCCCCGACTTTACGCTTAATCCGACCATAGAGCAGTTCGCTTATGATATAAGCAGAGTAGGCATGTGCGAGTTTGTCGACGCCAAGATTCTGTGTAGAGTGACCGAACCAACCCTCTTTCTGCGTTCTTGGCCAGCGCGGATCTTTTAGCAGCTTGGGTGCATTTATTGCGGTGTAATAGCCTGCCACCGCTGCAAGTTCCCATTTAATTGCCTTCACATCTTCCCCAAATGAAGCGTAGGTTCGCGGAGGGGCACCTGTGTAGAACCTGGCGTCTGCATCCTTCGGAGACTGAGGTTCCTCCTGTATTGGCCCACTCAAATTATATTTGCCTGTCTCGCCCGCGGGCTCAAGTTCAGGAGCCGTTAACAGGCTTTCTGTCATCGTATTCACTTGATCCGCAGCCATCAGCCTGTCGATCAATTGGAAATCGACCACAGCAATATCTTCCATAGCATGCGCCGCTGTGGGCAATGATAGCGCGACGCCTAAGGCTATAACACCTATCATAAGCTTCAGTCGATACAGTGACGACGGTGCTGGAGAGGCGTTGACTTTAAACATAGGTGGCCTTGTTCATGGGATGTGGTTACAATAATTTGGCATGTGACCCAATATGTTTAGCCAGCAGCTGGCTTAGTCTTAACAATCGGTAAATCACCTGCGAAATCTCTGACCTTCTGGCTCGTCCCACGGGGTAGGATCATCACCTCATTGCCGTTCGCAATGATAAGCAAATCATCAACCCCATGCACTGACACGCGGATACCGTCGGCGTGAATAAGGTTGCCGTGACTGCTATCCAACCGAACGGCGCCGGACGTAACATTTCCATCGGCGTCCTTGTCCCCGATATCGTGCAACGCATCCCAGCTGCCGACGTCCGACCAACCCATGCTCACTGGAGCGACCGCGACCTTCGCCGCCTTTTCCATAATCGCATAATCGATACTGTCTGCAGGGCAGGCGGCGAAGCTGCTCTCTTCGGGATTTAGTTGATTGCCGTTGCGTTGCGCCCGTGACATAGCGTCACGAACTGCTGTGCCCATTTTCGGCACATGAGCCTCCACAGCGCCCAAATATGCATCTGCGCGGAACAGAAAAATCCCTCCATTCCACACATGGTCTCCAGCCTCAATCATGGCCGTAGCGCGGGCGGTGTCAGGTTTCTCCACAAAGCGCTGCACGGCGTGAACGCCTGCACCAACGGTGGAACCCATTTGGATATAGCCATAGCCTGTCTCGGGGCCAGTCGGATTGATCCCATAAGTGGCGAGCCAGCCTTCTTGAACCTGAGGCAAAAGTGCCTCGGTCGCTGCGTGAAATGCCGGGTCGTCGGTGATTAGATGGTCGCTTGGCATTACCAGCATAACCGATTCAGGTACACCGACGGCAAGCGCCGCCAATGCAATCGCCGGCGCCGTATTGCGCGCGCAGGGTTCAAGCAAGACGGTCGCGTCAGTTACACCGATTTCGGCCAATTGTTCACGGACAATCCCCGCATGCGCGGCGTTTGCGACGATGATCGGCGCGGCAAAGCGTTGACGGTCCATGACCCGCAATAATGTCATCTGAAACATTGTGCGCTTATCGGTCAGCGCCAAAAATTGCTTTGGCGTTTGCGGCGTCGATAATGGCCAAAGCCGGGTACCGCCGCCGCCCGATAATATTACAGGAGTTATAGTCACGAATTTTCCGTTTGTTGGGAGCGATGTTATAAGGTGCCATTTCCGATAATGCGTGATCTGTCAAACCCCAAAAAATCTATTGGTCTTCTACGTTTAGGAGAGTGAAGGTTAGCATTTTAATAACTACCTATATTTACCTGTTTGTGCACACGCTTTCATGCAGATTTAGCAGTGCATAAGAAGGTTTGCCCTGCTATTGATTGCTGCATGAAGCTAGCAAAACACTTCGTTGAAAAACCTTGGGGGCGAACCGATATTCCGGCAGAATTTGGCTCTCTGAGTGGCCGCCGCGTCGGTGAAATTTGGTATAGCGCCGAAACCAAAGCGCCTTTGCCGATTTTGGTAAAGTGGCTCTTTACCTCCGAGAGGCTCTCCATCCAAGTGCATCCTAACGATGCGCAGGCACAGGCGAGCGGTATGCCCTCTGGAAAAGAGGAGTGTTGGTACGTTGTCGACGCAGAGCCGGGTGCGGTAATTGGAATTGGGACGACGCGTCCCCTAAGTAGCGAAGAATTATACGCGGCGTCGCTTTCAGGTGAGATTGAGGGGCTGATGGACTGGAAACCCGTGAAAGCGGGGGATTATCTTTATATACCCGCCGGTACTGTCCACGCTATCGGCGCAGGGATAACGCTTGTCGAAGTTCAGCAATATGCGGACATCACGTATCGCCTGTATGACTATGGCCGCGATCGAGAGCTACATCTGGATGACGGCGTGGCGGTATCGTCTGCGACACCATATACGGACGCTCGGTCTGGACGAGATAGCCTCGGAACACAGTTAGTTGATGGGCCCCATTTTCAACTTTGGCATGTCCGTGACATAGAAGACGTGCCGGCGCTCCCGCATTCAGGGAATATCTGGATTACGCCATTGTCTGGCCATATTGAAACAGATGGAGAGGTCGCTGCCAAGGGTGACTGCATAGTCATGTCTGGAAAAGCAACGGTCACATTTTCAAGCGGCGCGACGGCGCTTGTTGCCTTCTAGATAATGTAGAAGGTTTGAACCCAAGTACGCCTCACTTCTGTCGACTAAGCCGCCTGCAGGCGCTCCATTTGCTCACGCATACTGTGCACCGGTGGGGCTAGTCGGGCGCTAGGCTCTGTGCCTGCGCCATCCAGTGCCTTTTCATACAAAGCGCATGTCATTGCCTCGCCGCGGCCGTTGCTGTGGCGCTGCGCTGTCTCGCCCGTATTTTGAAAGCCGAGCTTGCGCAGCACATTGCCTGACGCAGGATTATCGGTGAAGTGGCTGGCAGTGAGTTTTTTGTGGCCAATGGCCTTGGCAATGTTGACCACAGCGCGGCTGGCCTCGGTTGCAAAGCCAAGGCCCCAATAGGGCCGTGATATCCAATAGCCCAATTCGGCGCTGTCGTCATAATTGCCAATGGCGCAGGCGCCGATGATGCGCGGGGCACCATGGGTGCGCAGCATTAGTAAAAAGGCAGGATAGAGCGGATCATGCGTTTGTGTGGCAAATTGTACGGCGTCATCGACGGTGTAAGGCCAAGGTGCACGCGCAAGGTTGCGGACAATGCCCTCATCGGCAATCGCCTGATGCAATTCGGCGGCATCCTCGGGCCAGCTTGGCCGCAACAATAATCTCTCCGTTCTCGCGAACATCATCTTTCTCCGCTTCTGCGCCGCCCCTTGCATGACAAAGCGACAGCCATGTTACAGTTCCTCCGCAGGAGGCTGAGAACAGGGAGAATGAGACAAAAAGAAAGGGAGGCCGGTTGACCCGTCTCCCTGTTCAAAGGTGGAAACCACCTGATGCGATTTCCGGGTCATCCGTCTGGACAACCCGGTATCGATTGTCCTGTTTATTCGGCCGCCGCGGCTGCCATGTCGACCGACACATATTTGCGGCCAAGTTTGCCAGCGTGGAAGCGCACACGGCCCGCGACGAGCGCGAACAAAGTGTGGTCCTTGCCAAGGCCAACGCCTGCGCCCGGATAAACCTTGGTGCCGCGCTGACGGACGATAATGTTGCCACCGATGACGCTTTCGCCACCGAATTTCTTAACGCCAAGGC